>WNFD01011961.1_pt1 | contig 12097 bp, 7 predicted proteins | sample 5400491 | NCBI WGS metagenome assembly WNFD01 (sample SAMN13153343, study PRJNA577476) | soil metagenome | isolation source: 120 cm saprolite under Douglas fir tree site 2 hole 2 replicate 2 | place: USA:California | collected 2015-04-18 | reverse complement strand
TGGCGCGCGTCCCAGAGCAATTCCCATGCGGCAACATCTTCGGCGTGACCAATCCAGACGTCGAAATTGGCGTTGATCCACGAGGCGGGGAAGATTCCGCTAGTGGCAGGTATTTCCTTGGCGGCCGCGATGGCTTCGCTGGCGGTCAGCGCTCGAAAATCTTGATCGGTCTCAACTCGTTTGTAGAATTCGCGCAGGAACTCGCGGCCGTTGCCGGGGTAGTACTCCCAGGCATTTTCGCCGTCGAGGAACAGGCAGACGGTCAGCGGCTGCTGGCTCGGCACGCGTTCGGCGAGAAAGCGCAAGCGCCCGTGCAGGTCCGCCGCAGCGGCTTTGCCATCCATGCGGCTGTAGACGAAGCCGATGAGGTCCGACAAATGATGATCGCGGAACAATCCGGCGATGGAGCTTCCGGCCAACTGCACGCGATAGGGTTTGTAGAGACGATCGGAGTTAGCGGGCAGACCGGTGGTGTCGCGGAAGAAACCCACATTGAGTGTCCGGCCGAGCACACCTTCATCGGTGCCGAACCACTGGAAGCCCTCCTCTATCGCAATGGTGAGCGCTTGATCAGAGACGGAACCTTCCGAGGGCCATAGCCCAGCCGGTTTAGCGGCGAAGACGCGCTGGTGATACTCGCGCGCGCGACGCAATTGCTCACGCGCATCGTCCGGCTGGCGAAACGCGCGGCGAGGCAGCGGTGTACCGGGATTGGCCACGCGAGCAATGTCGGAATCACACAGAAGCGGCAGAATCGGGTGATAAAGGGGCGTGGTGCTGATTTCGATCTGCCCGCGTTGAGCGGCTTCGCGATAAGCCGGGAGCACCAAGCCGAGGAGCTCGAGCTGCTTGGCCTGCAGCGCGGACTTATCCCGCTCCGTGAAATCCTTGCCCTTGCTGGCCAGCCGGCTGACCACTTCATCCTTTGCGAGCCAAATTTCATCCATCCAGGCGAGCTGTGAGAGAAGTTGGAGGTCGCGCCAATCGCGTTGTGTGAACGTGACCTGCGCCTGCGCGCCGCCCGCCGGCCTGGACCACTCAAACAGCTCTGTCAAACGCGGCCACCGCGACATTAGTCGCTCGTGATTGAGTTGGAAAGCGCGGGCGAGAATCTCGGCCTTATCCTCGCGGGTCAGCTCTTCGCTGGGCTTGAAGGCCAGCGTGAACCACGGCTCGTTGAATTTGCCGCTGGCATATTCCTCCAGTTGCATGCCCAGCGCCGGGACCACGTTGAACGTGGCGTGAAATCCAGGTACTTCACCAAGCACCTGCACCATGCCCCAGTAATCCTTCAGGGCATGCAGCCGCGTCCACGGCAAAACGTACTGCTCGGTTTCTGGATCGCGATACTGTGGCTGGTGCATGTGCCACAAGAGCACCAAATTCACACGATTCATCGGCGTCGACCTTTCCATGGCGAATGGGCGCTCGTGTTACACTCAGCGTTCTCGACATGCGCATCCTGGACCGCTATATCGTCCGCGAAGTTTTCCGTCATGCCTTCCTTGGACTCGTGGTTTTCACGTTCGTTTTCTTCGTGCCGCAGCTTGTGCGCCTGATGTCGTTGTTTGTGCGGCACAGCGGCTCCGGCAGCCAGATTGTGCAACTGTTTCTGAGCATTTTTCCCGGCGTATTCACATTTACCATCCCGATGGCGGTGCTTATCGGCGTACTGCTGGGCCTGGGCCGCATGTCCGCGGACAGCGAAATCATCGCCCTGACGGCGCTGGGCATCGGCCGCCGGCGCATCCTGCTGCCCGTTGGCGTATTGGCGCTGGCCGGCGCGCTCGCCACCACGGTGATGACGTTGTGGCTTGCTCCCGTCGCCCTGCGCACCTTCCGCGCGCGGGAGGCCGACCTCGTCGCATCACAAGTCAGCTTCCAGGTGCAACCGCGCGTGTTCGACGAACGCTTCCCACGACTCGTGCTGTACGTCAATGACGTTTCAGCCAGCGGCACGCAATGGACCGGCGTGTTTCTCGCGGAAGCCGGCGGAGAAAACGGCTCGCGTGTGACCCTGGCGGAGAATGCGATTGTAATTGCCGAGCCGAAACAGGGCAAGCTGGAGCTGCACCTGAAAGGCGGCAGCACGCACGAATTCGATCGCGCTGACCCCGACCATTACTCGGTCACCGCCTTTGGGCAAAGCGACATCCCCATCGAGGTCAGCGGGGTAGTGCCTGCGCAGCGGCGGCAACTCAGCAATCCGGAACGGCCGTTGCGCGAATTAGCGCAGGACAAATCGGCCGGATGGCGCGAAGCACGCGTCGAGATGTATCGCCGCTTCGCATTTCCGGTGGCGTGCTTGGCATTTGCGTTGATCGCCGTGCCGCTGGGCGCGCAGCCGCGCCGCGGCGGGCGCGCCGCAGGCTCGCTGATCGCGGTACTGCTCATTGCCTCGTACTACCTGTTGTTAATCATGGGCGCGGGAATGGCACGCCAGGGCACGCTTCCACCAGCCATCGGCATGTGGATCGCCGACGCCGTGCTCGCTCTCGCAGGCCTCGTGCTGCTCCCGCGCATGGAGCAATTCCGCGGCGAAACCCGCTGGCTCAAACCGTTTGGACGTTTCAAAACCTGGAAGCGGCTGATCCGTGTACGCACCTCGCGCGCCAGGGCAGTGGCGACGCGCATGGCGAACGGAAGCCGCGTGCAGAGAGCGTCGGCAGACCCTTCCGGCGGCAGCTGGCCCTTGCTGATGGATTTGTACCTGCTGCGAAGATTCTTCTCTTATTTCGCGATGCTCATGCTGGCGTTCGTTTTTCTGTTCGAGGCTTTCACGTTCTTCGAACTGCTCGACGACATCGCCCGCCATCGCATAGCCTTCCTGGTGGTGGTGGATTACTTCTGGTATCTCACTCCTTATTTGCTATATCAGCTTGCTCCGCTTGCGGCGTTGGTGGCGATTCTGGTGACGCTCGGCGTCATGAGCAAGAACAATGAAATCGTGGCCTGCAAGGCCAGCGGAATCAGCCTCTACCGTCTCGCGGTGCCGCTGTTGTTTGCAGGCTTGGCCCTCGCAGCCAGCCTGATCGTCCTCGATGATACGTTCCTCCCCTACGCCAACCAGCGCCAGGACGCGCTGCGCAACCAAATCAAAGGCAAACCGCCGCAAACCTATCGCCAGCCGGAACGCTGGATTTTTGGCGAAAATTCGAAAATCTACAATTACGACCTGTTCGACCCCGCGCAAAATCTTTTTGGCGGCTTGACGGTTCTGGAGGTTGACCCAACCACATTCGAGGTGCGTCGCCGTGTCTTTGCCGCGCGCGCGAAGTGGTCCGCGGCGCAAAAGCTTTGGGTGCTGGAATCCGGCTGGGTGCGGGAATTTTCCGGAGGCACGATCGCCCGCTACGATCGCTTTAACGTGAAAGATTTGCCGGAGCTAACCGAGCCGCCCAGTTATTTCAATCGCGAAGTGCTCCCGGCCATCCAAATGAGTTGGCCGCAATTGCGGCGGTACATCGACGACCTGCATCGTGCGGGCTTCGACGTCTCCGCGCTGACTGTGCAGTGGCACCGCAAATTGGCCTTCCCGCTTATCGCTCCGATCAGCATGCTGCTGGCCTTTCCGTTTGCGTTTTTAGTGGGCACGCGCGGAGCCATCGGCGGGGTTGCCGTTGGCATCGCCATCGGGATCGTTTATTGGCTGGGCGCGGAACTGCTCGCCGCCATGGGCGGCGTCGGCCAACTGCCGCCTCTGCTCGCCGGCTGGTCGCCAGATATCGTCTTCTTTTTCTTCGGCCTCTATTTCTTCTTTAAAATGCCAACGTGACGTGACCGCATAAGAGGTTCGGTGTCGCGCTTCATGCGGACGCTCGATCTAAAGTAATACTTGAATTGTGGGTTCCGGACCGAAGCGGAAGCCCTACTTCCTCTTCTTCCTGCTCTCCAACTTTTCCTCAATTACGGCCTGTGCTGCGGCCAAGCGCGAAATCGGGACGCGGAACGGTGACGCGCTGACGTAGTCCATGCCAATGGCATGGCAGAACTTCACGCTGTCCGCGTCGCCGCCGTGCTCTCCGCAGATGCCCACCTTAAGCTTCGCGCGCGTCTTTCGGCCTTTCTCGATGCCCCAACGCATGAGCATGCCCACGCCTTTCGTGTCCAGGGATTGAAACGGATCCGCGGCAAACACACCGGCCTTCTTTTCGTCGACGTAATCCGGGAGGAACCGGCCGGCGTCGTCACGCGAAAGGCCCATGGTGGTCTGCGTCAGGTCGTTCGTGCCGTAGGAGAAAAACTCCGCCACTTCCGCGATCTCATCGGCAAGCAGAGCTGCGCGAGGCAACTCAATCATCGTGCCGACCAGGTACGGCAGCTTGATGCCGGACTTCTTGATCAAGTCATCCGCGACGCGCCGCGTCGACTGCTCGAGGATCCACAACTCCTTTCGATCCAAGGTTAGCGGATGCATGATCTCAGGTAATACTTTAACTCCGCTCTTTTGACACTCAATGGCCGCCTCGATGATGGCGCGCACCTGCATCTCGAGAATTTCCGGATAGGTGATGCATAGGCGACAGCCGCGATGGCCTAACATCGGATTGGCTTCATGCAATTGTTCAACGCGGCGAGCCACTCTCTCGACGTCGAGCTTCAGATCCTTCGCCAACTCCTCCTGCTTGGCTCGCTCGTGGGGAACAAATTCATGTAGAGGCGGATCGATCAAACGGATGGTCACCGGGAAGCCGTCCATGGCTTTGAAGATGCCGATGAAGTCGCGGCGCTGAAACGGCAGCAGCTTATCGAGCGCCGCCACGCGCGCTTCTTTCGTATCCGCCAGGATCATCTCCTGGATAGCGCGCTGGCGTTCGTGACTGCGTTCCGGCTGCTCGAAATCGGTGAAGAACATGTGCTCCGTGCGGCATAAACCGATGCCTTCCGCGCCGAACTCGCGGGCTTTGCGAGCGTCCTGCGGCGTGTCCGCGTTGGTGCGCACACCGAGCCGCCGCACCTCATCGACCCACTTCATCAGCGTGTCGTACGATTTCGGAAGCTGCGGCGTCACCAGCGGCATCTCGCCGGAATAAACGACACCTTCGCTGCCATCTAGGGTGAGCCAGTCCCCTTCCTTCACCACCTTGCCGTTGGCACTCATCGCGCCCGCTTTGTAATCGATGTTCAGCGACTCCGCACCGACCACGCAGCACTTGCCCCAGCCGCGCGCCACCACCGCGGCGTGACTGGTCTTCCCGCCCGTCGCGGTGAGAATGCCTTGCGCGACGGCCATGCCGCCCACGTCTTCGGGACTCGTTTCACGGCGCACGAGAATCACTTTCTCGCCCTGTGCGGCCCAATCCTCCGCCTTGTTCGCGGAGAAAACTACCTTGCCCACCGCGGAACCCGGCACGGCATTGATGCCCCTCGCCAAAATCCTGGACTCCAGCGAACGCCTGTCCACCTTGGCGTCGATGATGGGATAGAACAGGCGCTCGATATCTTCCGGCTTGATGCGCCCGATGGCTTCTTCCTTGGTGATGAGTTTCTCATTCGCCATATCGACCGCGATGCGGAACGCCGCCGCCGGAGTGCGCTTACCGGTGCGCGTCTGCAGCATGTAAAGCGTGCCGTCCTCGACGGTGAACTCCATGTCCTGCATATCGCGATAATGCTTCTCAAGTTTTACTCGAACTTTCTCGAGCTGCGCGTACACCTTGGGCATGACCCTTTTCATTTCGCTCAGGTGCATCGGCGTACGGATGCCGGCGACCACGTCTTCGCCCTGGGCGTTCACCAGGTAATCGCCATAGAAAATCTTTTCGCCGGAGCTGGGGTCGCGCGTGAAGCAGACGCCCGTGCCGGAGTTATCGCCCGTATTGCCGAAGACCATCTGCACCACGTTGACGGCAGTGCCGAGCAGGCCGGTGATTTTTTCCACGCGGCGATAGGTCACCGCTTTGTCCGCCATCCACGAACCGAACACGGCTCCGATGGCGCCCCACAATTGCTCGATAGGATCTTCCGGGAAATCCTTGCCGGTCTTCTCGCGGAAGTTTGCTTTGTACTCCTTCACCAATTCTTTCCAGCCGTTGGCAGGCACGTCGGTATCTTGCTTAACGCCGAGCCTTTCCTTCATCGCGCGCAAGCGGTGCTCGAGGTCTTCTTTCGGCAACTCCATCACCACGGTCGAATACATCTGCACGAAGCGCCGGTAGGCGTCGTAGGCGAAGCGCTCGTTCTTGGTGGACTGCGCCAGCCCTTGCACGGAGCGGTCATTAAGGCCGAGGTTGAGAATCGTCTCCATCATGCCCGGCATGGAGCGCGCTGAGCCGGAGCGCACGCTGACCAGCAGCGGATTCTTGGGATCGCCGAGCTTCTTGCGGGTCACCTTCTCCAGGCGCGCCACATGTTCCGCCACTTGCTTCTTGAGTTCCGTCGGATATTTCTTGCCGTTCTTGTAAAAGTAGTCGCAGGCTTCGGTGGAGATGGTGAAACCTGCCGGCACCGGCAGCCCGATCTTGGTCATCTCCGCCAGGCCCGCTCCTTTTCCGCCGAGCAAGTCGCGCCACGTGCCGTCGCCCTCCGCTTTACCTGCGCCAAAAAAATAGACCCATTTCGTCACTGTATCCTCGCTTTTAGATTTAACCTGATCCGCTTGCGATCCCTTGAACGATGTCGGCGTGCCGACTCTTTTCGCCGGTAACTACATACTTCAAGTAAAACTTGATATTACTCGCTCGCGCCTAGTTCTGAAAAATCCGCTACCGTCGTGAACTCGCGCAGCACTTCCGCGAGCAGCGCCAGGCGATTTTTGCGCACCGCTTCGTTCTCCGCCATCACCATCACTTCGTCGAAGAAGCGGTCGATCGATTTACGCAGTCCCGCGATGCGCTCGAGCGCCTGCTCATAGTGCCCGGCGCGTTTTTCTGTTTGCACTTTGGCGGCCGCGGCACGGCCCGCGGCGAACAGTTCTCTTTCGGCTTCGCTCTCGAAAAGTTCCGGCTGCGGGGAGAGGCCGTCGCTCTTCAGATTGGACTTTTCCAATATTTTGCGAATGCGTTTGAAGGAGACGGCCAGGGGCTCGAAATTTTTTGACTTGCGAATCGATCGCAATGCTGCCAAGCGCCTCTCCGCGTCCAGCAAGTCGTCGGCGCCGGCGCGGAAGACGGCGCTGACTTCGTCGTAGCCATAGCCGGCCCGTTCGCGGAACACGTACCGCGCGCGGTCCAGGATGAAGTCCAGGATCTGCGCCTCCTGCTTGGGGGCCACGCCCTTCTTGGGAGAGCTGGTCAGAAGCACCTTTGCCGCGGCGCCAACTGCCGACGAAAGGGACACGGGAAGTTTCTTGTCGAGAATGATCTTGACTACACCTAGAGCCGCGCGGCGCAGCGCGTAGGGATCGCTGGAGCCGGTGGGCACGAGGCCTACGGCAAAGCAGCCGACGATGGAATCGAGCTTGTCGGCTAACGCTACTGCGCAGCCGATCAGGTTGCGCGGGATAGGATCGTCAAGACCAACGGGACGATAGTGATCGTAGATGGCGTCGGCGACGTCGTCCGCTTCGCCCTGCGCGCGAGCGTACAGTCCGCCGACAATGCCCTGCAGCTCGGTGAACTCGCGAACCATTTCGGTGGCCAAGTCGCACTTGGCGAGCTCCGCGGCGCGGTCGGCGTCGGCCACGTGCGCTTGCATCATGCCCAGGTTGAACCACTGCTCCATCAGCCAGCGGGCGATGGCGCGGATGCGCTCGACCTTGTCGCGATAGCTGCCGAGGCGGGACTCGTAGGTGATCCTTTCGAGTTTGGGGAGATAGTCGGCGAGCCGACATTTCTGGTCGGCGGCCCAGAAGAACTGTGCGTCGGCAAACCGCGCGCGCAACACCCGTTCGTGACCGGCCCGCACCAGGCCCTTTGGGTCTTTCGCCAGATTGATCACCGCCAGAAACGTCGGCGCCAGTTCTCCGCTCCGTTTCTCAAGCGCGAAATATTTCTGGTGGTCGCGCATGACGGTGATCAAAATTTCGTCCGGCAAGCTAAGGAACGCGGGATCGAAGTTTCCCTGAATCACCGTTGGAAATTCGTTCAAGTAGGTGACCAGGTCCAGCAGGGTTGCATCGGCGTGAAGCCGGAGACTTGTCGCTTTGGTTTGCGCCGCCAGTTCCCTTTCAATCTTGGCGCGGCGTTCGGCAGGGCGCACGATGACGCCATTGGTTCGCAACTTCTTCTCGTACTCGGCGAAGTTGCGCACGCGAATGGATTGCGCCCCGAGGAAACGATGGCCGCGCGTCCTGTCTCCCGCTACGATACCCGCGCAGGTCAGCTTCGAATGGGACGAATGAAGCGCGGACCGTCGAGGCCGGTCCAGGTCATCGAGCGCGGCCAGGCCAGATCGTGAACCGCGCGCGGCAGGACGTCGGCCAGGATTTGCTCGGCGCTGCGGCCACGCTTGACCTGCTTCGCGGCCAGGTACTCGCCCTTGGGAGTAGTGACCAGAAAGACTTCGTGGAGGGCAACGCCCTGCTTCTCGGCGAAACTCACCGCCGCGCGTGTCGGCTCGCCGACAGAGTCGTACGCCACCGACTTCGGCGGGCCAGTTACTTCAGTCGTCACGTCGGTCTGTTTGCGCGGCAGGTTCTGTACCCACAGCGTCAGCCGCCGCGGCCCTCCAAACGTTTCCACGGTGACGCCGGTTCCGATGCTCTCTCCCGTCAGAACCTTCTCGACATACACCTTGAGGTCATCAGCCGCCTTCGCAACCATCCCGGCCGGTATCTCTTCGCAGCCGATCTCGAAGAGCAGCTCCAATCCCTTCTCCGGTTGCGCCTGCACCGGAGCTGCTGCTCGATGCCACTTCCTCGTTGCCGGGCTCATGCGCGCACCTCGCGCCGCTGTGGTGCTCCGCCAATTTGCTCCAGATACGAAGTGGCGCTGCGGCAGGCCAATCCTCGCACGCGGGCCATCAGCGCTGCACGCTCGGTGGTCGAGATCACGCCGCGCGCGTCCATCAAGTTGAAGAGGTGCGAACACTTCAGGCAATGGTCGTAAACCGCCAGGACCGGATAGCGAGCCCGCTCCTGCCCTTCCGTTCCTGCAAACCCTTCAAGTAATTCTTTAGCTTGCCGCTCGTGCAGCTCGAACTCCGCGCGAATCGCTGCCGCATCGCTGCGGTCGAAGCTGTACACAGAAAGCTGTTGCTCCTCCGCCAGCCGGATGTCTCCGTAACTCTTGTCCTCGGACCAGCGCAGATCGTAGACGCTCTCAACACCTTGCAGAAACGCGCAGATACGCTCCAGGCCGTACGTCAACTCGACCGAGATGGGATCCAGGTCGATTCCGCCGCTCTGCTGGAAGTAAGTGAACTGCGTAATCTCGAGCCCGTCGAGAAGGACCTGCCAACCGATGCCCCACGCACCGAGAGTCGGCGACTCCCAGTTGTCTTCCTCGAAGCGAATGTCATGCTCCTTCAAATCGATTCCGATGGCAGCGAGACTCCTTAGGTAAACGTCCTGGACATCGACCGGCGAAGGTTTCAGGATGACTTGAAACTGCAAGTGCTTGTACAGCCGGTTGGGATTTTCGCCGTAGCGACCGTCGGCGGGCCGACGGCTCGGCTGCACATACGCTACGCGATAGGGCGCGGGTCCGAGGACGCGCAGGAAGGTTTCCGGGTGCATGGTCCCTGCACCGACCTCCACATCGTACGGCTGCTGCAGAACGCAACGCTGCCGCACCCAGAACTGCGACAATTTCAAAATCAAATCTTGAAATGTGATTCCGCTTCGCTTCTCAAGTTTTACTTTAACTTTCAAGTCGTCTCCAAAAGCTCCCGCGTCTTCAGTTTCCGGTCGCTATTGTGCTCGATCCAGTCCAGCGCCGCCTCGCGCAATTCCTTCAGCGCCGCACCCAGGCCCTTCGCGTTCTCGATGCGGTCGAGCCGTTCGCCCGTAAATCGCTCCGCAAGCTGCCGGGCCGCGAGGTGTACAGATTTCATTCCAGGACGCCGGCAATTCTCGCACAGAAGCCCTGGCTCCCACGGCGCGTGATACGCCGCGCCAGCGCCAAACTCCGTTCCGCACGACGAACAGCGGTCAAAGCGTGGCAGCCACCCGCCCAGCCGCACGGTCCAGAAGGCAAAATAACTCAGCGGCAGAGCCCAATCCCCCGTCCGTTCGATCTCCCGGACCGCCAGCAGGATCAGCCGGAACATCGGCTCGGCCGCTTCGTGGTCGGGAAGTACCATCTCCGCGGTCTCGCTGATCACTGCAAGGCCGGTGCTCAACTCATAGTTGCTCTGCGCCTTGTGGAACGACTCCAGCAGCTCGCACTGTTGGATGCGCACCAGCTCCCGCGTTTCCTTCTCCACGTACCAGATTTGCACGTGGGAAAGAACCTCGAGGGTCGAACCATAACGGTTCTTTACCCGCCGCGCGCCAGCGGCCACTCCGCGCACCCGGCCGGACGCACGCCCAAGGAAGCTCACCAGGCGGTCGGCCTCGCCCAGCGGAAAAGTCTTCAAGATAATGGCTTCCGTTTCCCGGGCAGGCATTTCGCTGTCGGCGCGCCGACGCTGCGTCGAACTCTAACTCAACGGTGAGGCTACGTCCGAATCGCACGCACACGCAGAGCTAGTTTAATTACCACACGCGCTCGCCCCGCGCAAATCATTCCGCAGCACTCTCGGGAGAAAACTAAGGCTAGCCCCCGCTAAAATGAAGCGGCGTCTTGCCCAAAACTCAGCATCTTCGTCGCCCATTTTCCGAGTCGACGGGCGCCACTGGCAACGCATGGTGTCCGTCGCGCCCCTGCGGACAGCGACTCCGCCGGAAAACTTCGTTCACTGGTTCTCCTTCTCCGCCCCAAGGCGGTCCGGCGGATGCCTCCCGAGCCAACACCGCAGCCTGCGGCGACCGTCCACGCGACACCCCACCGGGAACTCACGAACTGGAGGCCAAGCCGAAGCCCAAAAATCACGTCCATTTCATCGTCCGCATTCTCATCCCCCGCTCTTTGAGTGCATTACAGCGATTCCATATTCTGTTAACTAGCCTTCTGCCCCGCAAAAATTATCGGACGCACTCCACCCCTTCCCCGCATCTTGCAATTCGCCCTGTTTCCGGTACTCTGCCAATTCCCGTTCACGCCCATGTTTATTCCTCTCAAGGACCTGAATCCCCGGCGCACCTACCCGATCGTCAACACCACGCTGATCCTCGTAAACGTCCTGGTTTTCATCTACCAGTACACTTTGCCGCCATACGCCTTCAAGACTTTCATGATCACCAATGCCACGGTTCCCGCGCGCTTCCCCGCCTGGCTTTCCGGCCACGCCCACTTTGAGGCGGCTTTTCTTCCCTTGCTCACCAGCATGTTCCTGCACTCCGGCATCTTGCACATTGCCGGCAACATGCTTTTCCTGTGGATCTTCGGGGACAATGTGGAGGACTTCTACGGCCACTTTACCTACCTGTTCTTTTATCTGGTTTGTGGAATCGGCTCGGGCCTGTTGCATGTCCTCTTCAACATGACTTCTGCCGTTCCCGCCTTGGGGGCCAGCGGAGCAATTTCCGGCGTAATGGGCGCTTACGGAATCCTCTACCCGCGCGCGCGCATCCTGACCCTCGTCTTTATTTTTCTCGTCCCGATCCCTGCAGTGATAATCCTGGGCTACTGGTTTATTTTGCAATTTTTGTCAGGGGTCAGTTCGCTCGGCGCCGCCGCTTCCGGCGGAGTGGCGTGGTGGGCCCATGTGGGAGGGTTCTTGCTGGGGATGCTGCTTACGTTGATGGCGCGGGGCCGGCAGCCCACCCGCTGGCAGGCCGCCTAGCAACTCAATGCAACGGTTTAGGGCACAAATGACTTCGCGACGCGCTCGGCGAGCCAGTCCCCCACCTCAGTCGTCTTTTTTGCCCCGCCAAGGTCAGGGGTTAAGTAATTCTTGAACAACGCCTCTTTCGCTCCCGAATGCACCGCCGCAGCTTCGGCCTTCCAGTCCAAAAATTCGAGCAACATGCCCGCAGTCAGCACGGAGCCAAGCGGATTGGCGATGCCCTTGCCTGCGATGTTCGGAGCCGACCCATGTACGGGCTCAAACAGTGAGGTCCTCCCCGGGTGAATATTCCCCGAAGGCGCAAGCCCCAACCCGCCGGCTAATTGCG
>WNFD01006076.1_pt1 | contig 12097 bp, 10 predicted proteins | sample 5400491 | NCBI WGS metagenome assembly WNFD01 (sample SAMN13153343, study PRJNA577476) | soil metagenome | isolation source: 120 cm saprolite under Douglas fir tree site 2 hole 2 replicate 2 | place: USA:California | collected 2015-04-18 | reverse complement strand
CGATCGCGGCCGGGACCACGATGAACGGCCAGCCCTCGGGCGCGACCGGGAACCGGCTCATCAGCCGATCCGCGGCGGCTTGATCCACGACATCATCGACCGCAGGCGCTTGCCGACCTCCTCGATCGGGTGCTCGGCGTCCCGCCGCCGCATGGCGAGGAATCCGGCGCGGTTGGCCTGGTTTTCCAGCACCCACTCGCGCGCGAACTGGCCGGACTGGATCTCGCCGAGGATCCGCTTCATCTCGGCCTTCGTCTGCTCGCTCACGACGCGCGGTCCCCGCGTGTAGTCGCCGTACTCGGCGGTGTCCGAGACCGAGTAGCGCATGTACGCGAGGCCTCCCTGGTAGAAGAGGTCCACGATGAGCTTCATCTCGTGCATGCACTCGAAGTAGGCGACCTCGGGCTGATAGCCCGCCTCGACCAGCGTCTCGTACGCTGCCTTGATGAGATGCGAGATGCCGCCGCAGAGCGTCGTTTGCTCTCCGAACAGATCCGTTTCCGTCTCTTCCTTGAACGTCGTCTCGATGACACCGGCCCGCGTGCAGCCCACGCCCTTGCCGTACGCCAGCGCCAGATCGCGCGCTTTGCCGGAGACGTCCTGGTACACGGCGAGCAGCGCCGGCACGCCCGGCCCCTGGGTGAAGAGGTCGCGCATCACGTGGCCCGGCGCCTTGGGCGCGATCATGGTGACGTCGGCGTCCGGCGGTGGGACGACCTGGTTGAAGTGGATGTTGAAGCCGTGCGCGAACATGAGCATCTTGCCCTTGCCGAGGCCGCCCTTGATCTCGCTCTCGAACACGTGACGCTGGCTCTGGTCGGGCAGCAGGATCATGATCACGTCCGCCATCTGCGCCGCCTCGTTCACGGTCGCGACCCGGAGGCCTTCGTGTTCGGCCTTGGCCCAGCTCTTCGAGCCCTTGTAGAGCCCGACCACCACGTCCTGGCCGGAGTCCTTGAGATTCAGCGCGTGGGCGTGTCCCTGGCTGCCGTACCCGATGATCGCGATCTTCCGGCCCTTGAGCAGGCCGACATCGGCGTCCTGGTCGTAGTAGATCTTCGCGGGCATCGCGTGTCCTTTCCTCGGTGTCGGTGAGTGTTAGTCGGCGAAGCCGACCACCTTCGGGTCGTCCGCGACGCGCGGCTTCCGCGGCGGCTCGACGCGCCGCACGCGCGCCTTCGGGCCGCGCGCGATCGCGACCTTCCCCGTCCGGACGAGCTCCTGGATCCCCATCGGCCGCAGCAGCTCGATCAGCGCCTCGAGCTTACCCTCGTCGCCGGTGGCCTCCAGGACGAACGACACGGCCGTGACGTCGATCACCCTCGCCCGGAAGATGTCGGCCGTCCGGAGGATCTCTGCCCGATTCGACGGCTCGGCGTTGACGCGGATGAGGACCAGCTCGCGCTCGACGTGGCTCTCGTCGGTCAGGTCGGTCACCTTGATCACATCGATGAGCTTGTGCAGCTGCTTCGTCACCTGCTCGATGACGAACTCGTCGCCGCGCACGACGAGCGTCATCCGGGAGACCGACGGGTCGAGCGTCTCGCCGACCGACATGCTCTCGATGTTATAGCCGCGCGCCGAGAAGAGCCCGGCGACACGCGAGAGGACGCCGAACTTGTTCTCCACCAGAACCGCGATCGTGTGCTTGCGGGGGTCGTTGCCGTTCTGCATTAGAAGCCCGTCTGCGCCTTTGCGGCCTTGTCCCGCACCTCGCGGGTGGGCGCCGTCAGAATCATATCGGTGTTGGCGCCGCCGGCCGGCACCATCGGGAACACGCACTCGTCCTTGTCCACGCACACGTCGAGGACGACGGGCGCCGGCGTGCTGATCATCTTCTCGATCGCCGGGACCAGCTCACTCGGCTTCGTCACGCGGAGCCCGACGCAGCCGTAGGCCTCGGCGAGCCGCACCCAGTCCGGGATCCCCGGCAGATCGATCGCGCAGTAGCGTTCCTTGTAGATGATCCGCTGCCACTGTCGGACCATGCCGTGACCGCTGTTGTTGATGATCACCGTCTTGACCGGCAGCCCCTCCGTGAAGCACGTGGCCAGCTCCTGGCTGTTCATGGCGAACGAGCCGTCGCCGTCGATGTTGATCACGAGCTTGCCCGGGTTCGCCGCCTGGACCCCCATCGCGGTGGGCAGCCCGTAGCCCATCGTGCCGAGGCCGCCGGACGTGCACCACATGCGCGGGTGCTTGAACTTGTAGTACTGCGCCGCCCACATCTGGTGTTGGCCGACCCCGGTGACGATGAAGGCCTCACCGCCGGTCGCGTTGGAGATCTCCTGGACGACGTACTGCGGCTTGACGACGTCGTCGCTCCACTCGTAGCGGAAGGGAAAGTCCCGCTTCCACTCCGCGAGCTGGGTCGCCCACTGACGACGCGCGTCGCGCACCGCGGGCGGTGGCTCGTCCCGCAATTCCTCGCGGAGGGCCTCCACCAGCTTCACGAGGACCCGGCGGCAGTCGCCCACGATGGGCACGCCCACCTTGATGTTCTTCGAGATCGAGGACGGGTCGATGTCGATGTGGACGATCTCGGCGTTTGGCGCGAACGCGTCGACGCGGCCGGTCACTCGGTCGTCGAAGCGTGCGCCGACGGCGACGAGGACGTCCGAGTGGTGGACCGCCATGTTGGCGTAGTAGCTCCCGTGCATGCCGAGCATGTCGAGCGAGAGCGGATGCTCCATCGGGAACGAGCCCAGCCCCATGAGGGTCTGCGTCACTGGGAGCTGCGCAAGCTCGGCCAGCTCCCGTAGCTCGGCGCTCGCGTCGGACGAGATCACCCCGCCCCCGACGTAGAGGATGGGCTTGTGGGCGCGCGCCAGGAGCTTGGCCGCCCGCTTGATCTGGCCCGGATGGCCCTCGTAGTTCGGGTTGTACGACCGCATGTGGACCTGATCGGGCCAGACGAGCTCCCACTCCTTCACGAGGATGTCCTTCGGGAGGTCGACGTGGACCGGCCCGGGACGCCCGGTCGAGGCGATGTGGAACGCTTCGCGGATGATCGGGCCGAGGTCGTTGCCGTCCTTCACGAGGAAGTTGTGCTTCGTGCACGACCGCGTGATCCCGACGTTGTCGGCCTCCTGGAACGCGTCGTTGCCGATGAGGTGCGTGGGCACCTGTCCGGTGAAGGCGACGATCGGGATGGAGTCCATCATCGCGTCCTGCAGCGCCGTCACCAGATTCGTCGCGGCGGGGCCCGAGGTCACGAGACAGACGCCCACCCGGCCCGACGTCCGTGCGTAGCCCTCGGCCGCGTGGCCCGCGGCCGCCTCCTGGCGCACGAGGATGTGGCGCAGGCCCTGGAAGTCGTACAGGGCGTCGTAGATGGGCAGCACCGCGCCGCCGGGAAGACCGAAGATCAGGTCGACTCCCTGGCGCTTCAGGCACTCGAGAACGATTCGCGCCCCGGGCATTCTCACCGCGTGTTCCTCCTAGAGCAGTCCAGCCGTCGCCAGGACTTCCTTGATGTCGTCGATCGCATCGCCGTCGGGCGTGCCGAGCGGCGGGCGGCACGGCCCTCCGTAGAACCCCTGCAGCTCGAGCGCCGCCTTCAGCCCGCCGATCCCGTACCGCCCGGCGATGCCACGGTCCAAGACCATCATCCGCTTTGCGATCTCGCGCGCCTCGTCCCACCGTCCGCCCCTGGCGAGGGCGTAGACGTCGCAGAACTCGCGGGCCGAGATCAGGCCGAGGGCGAGGATGCCGCCGGCCGAGCCGATCGCCAGCGAGGGCAGCAGCGCGGATGCCGCGCCGACCAGCACGTGGAAGGTCTTGGGCGTCTGGTCGATGATCTGGGCCGCCTGCGGGATGTTGCCGGAGGAATCCTTGATGCCGCAGACGTTGGGGTGCATGGCGATCTTTGCGACCGTGTCGGGCTCGAGGTTGATGCCGGTGTTGAGGGGGAAGTTGTAGAGCATGATCGGGATGGGCGACGCGTCGGCCACCGCGATGTAATGACGGACCTGCGCCGCCGCCTGACTGAAGGCCCGGGTGAAGTAGTGCGGCGTGATCACGATCGCGGCGTCGGCGCCGATCTCGGCCGCCCGCTTGGTCTGGCGGATCGTGTTCAGCGTCGAATCGGTCCCGGTCCCGGCGAGGAAGAGTCTGTCGCGCGGGATCGCCTCTCGCGCCGACGTCAGGATCCGGTCGCGCTCGTCCTCGCTCAGCATCGGGAACTCGCCGGTGGAGCCGAGAACGACGTAGCCGGCCAGCGGCGTGGCGTTCCACTTCCGGAGGTTCGCGGCGAGCCTGGCCGGCGCCACGTCGTCGCCGGAGAACGGTGTCGTGACCGGGATGAAGACGCCGTCGAAGCTAGACACGGTAGTCTCCACCGCCGCCCACCTGGCGTTCCTTGATGCGCGCCTGCGCCGCCGCGAGCCGGGCGCCGGGAATGAGATAGGGCGAGCACGAGACGTAGCTCATCTTCACGCGGTGGCAAAACTCCACCGACGACGCTTCACCGCCGTGCTCGCCGCAGATCCCGATCTTCAAATTCGGCCGGCGGCTCCGCCCGCGCTCGATGCCGATCTTGATCAGCTCGCCCACGCCTTCCTGATCGAGGACCGAGAACGGATCGTGCGGCACCAGACCCATGTCCAGATACTTTGGCAGGAACTTCGCGACGTCGTCCCGGCTGTAGCCGTACGTGAGCTGGGTCAAGTCGTTCGTGCCGAACGAGAAGAACTCGGCGTACTCCGCGATCTGGGCGGCGATCAGTGCGGCTCGTGGCACCTCGATCATCGTCCCGATCACGTAGCGCACGGCGACACCCGTCTCCGCGATGACGCCGTCGGCGACCCGCTTGGTCTGCTCGAAGGTTTCCTTCATCTCGCCGACGGTCCCGGTGAGCGGAATCATGATCTCGGGCTCGGCGTGGACGCCCTGCTCGGCGACCGTGCACGCCGCCTCCATGATGGCTCGCACCTGCATGCCGTAGATCTCCGGGTGTGTGATCCCGAGACGGCAGCCGCGGTGGCCGAGCATGGGATTGGCCTCCCGCAGCTTCTCGACGCTGGCGATGATCGCCTCGAGGCGCGCCTGCTCTTCGGGATTGATGCCGAGCGCCTCCAGACGGCTCCGCGTCTCGATGAGCTCGGTGTACTCCTTGTGGTTTGGCAGGAACTCGTGAAGGGGCGGATCGAGCAGGCGAATCGTCACCGGAAGACCGTCCATGGCCCGGAAAATACCCATGAAGTCGTCCCGCTGGAACGGCCGGAGCTTCTCGAGCGCCGCGCGACGGGTGGCCTGGTCGACGGCCATGATCATCTGGCGGACGATCGGAATTCGATCGGCCGCGAAGAACATGTGCTCGGTGCGAACGAGCCCGATGCCTTCGGCTCCGAACTCACGCGCACGCTGGGCGTCGGTGGGCGTGTCAGCGTTGGCCCGCACGCCGAGCCCTTCCTTTCGATAGCGATCCGCCCAGGACAACAGCTCTCGCACCTCGTCGCCCAGCTCGCCTTCGACGGTCTTCACCGTGTCGAGCAGGACCTCTCCGCTTCCGCCGTCGACGGAGATCCAGTCGCCCTCCCGGACGATGCGACCGCCGACTTCGAATACGCGTCGATGCTCGTCCACCGCAATCTCCGCGGCTCCAACCACGCAGGCCTTGCCCATCCCGACCGCGACCACGGCCGCATGCGACGTCCGGCCGCCTCGCGAGGTGACGATGCCCTCCGCGGCGTACATGCCCGCCACATCCTCCGGCGAGGTCTCGGGACGGACGAGGATGACCTTCTCGTTCGCGTGCGCCCACTCGACCGCGCGATCCGCGTCGAAGACCGCCTTCCCGACCGCCGCGCCCGGCGCGGCGGGCAGGCCGCGGGCCAGCAGTCGCCCCTTGTCGATCGCCGAGGCCTTGTCCCGGTCGTCGAAGACGGGCCGGATCGCCTCGTTCACTTCCTGCGGCCGGACGCGAAGCAGCGCGGTGTGCTGGTCGATCACGTGCTCGTTCACGAGATCCCTGGCCACCTTCACCGCGGCGCGCGCGGATCGCTTGCCGGCGCGCGTCTGCAGGAGGTAGAGGGTGCCGTCCTGCACGGTGAATTCGATGTCTTGCATGTCCTTGTAGTGCCGTTCCAGGCGCCCCGCGATCTCGAGGACCTCGTCATAGATCGCCGGCATCCGCTGGCGGAGCGCCTCGATCGGCAGCGGCGTACGGATCCCGGCGACGACGTCCTCGCCCTGCGCGTTGGGCAGGAACTCGGCGTAGAAGCGCGGATCGCCGGTCCGTGGATCGCGGGTGAAGCCGACCCCCGTCCCGGAGGTCTCGCCGAGGTTTCCGAAGACCATGGCCATCACCGTCACCGCGGTGCCCCATTCCTCGGGAACGTTGTGGATGCGGCGATACTCCGTGGCCTTCTTCGCGAACCAGGAATCGAAGACGGCGTTGATCGCCAGCCGCAACTGCTCCTTCACGTCCCCCGGGAAGACGCGCCCCGTCCGTTCGTTGACGATGTTCTTGAAGGCATCGGTGAGCTTTCGGAGGTCGGCCGCCGGAACCTCCGGATCGGTCTTGACGCCGAGGCGCGACTTCGCCGCGTCGAACTCAGCGTCAAAGACCTCACGCCGCACGCCGAGGACGACGTTCGCGAACATCATGACAAAGCGGCGGTAGCAGTCCCACGCGAACCGTTCGTTGCCTGTGCGCGTCGCGAGCCCCTCGACAGTCGCGTCGTTCAGGCCGAGATTGAGGATCGTCTCCATCATTCCGGGCATCGACACGCGGGCGCCGGATCGGACGGACACCAGGAGCGGCCGCTGGGGATCGCCGAAGCCTGCATCCACGGCGCTCTCCAGCCTTTGGAGGTTCTCGAGCGTCTGGTCCCACAGCTCGTCGGGCCACTCGTGCCCGGACCGGTTGTAGTGAGCCCAGGCCTGCGTCGTCACCGTGAATCCCGGGGGGACCGGGATCCCGAGATTGGTCATCTCCGCCAGCTCGCACCCCTTACCCCCGAGGAGGTTACGCATGAGGGAGGAGCCCTCGGCGTGGCCACCACCGAAAAAGTAGACGTATTTCGTCATAGGCGTGGGTCTCCGTCCCGATGACCCAAAAAAGTCTTGTGATATTAGTGGATAACGAGCGTCAGTGTCAATTATTCTACCGCTCCCGATCCCCGCCGCGCCTACTGTCATTCGTCTCCCTCGGGCGTTTCCGGAATCCGGCCACACAAAAAGCGAAGGGCCACGGGTCGTTCCACCCGTGGCCCTCGAGCTCCTCATCGCCACGGGCTCGTCCCCGCCCGTGGCACCCGATGTCGCGTTACGTCGCGGATGCTCCGGGCAGGGCCGGCAGCGCCAGCAGCATCAGGCCTAGCAGCAGCACGCGCGACGTCATCTCTGGCACGAGGCGGAGTATACGCACTCGCCCCGACGCGGTCAAGCGCCCGAGCGTCGGCCGCGCCCAGGGTGCTCGGACGCCGTCCCGAGCACGAGCCCCTCGACCGCGACGAGGTGGTCGAGCATCGCCTGCCGCGCCGCGGTGGCATTGCGTCGCGCGATCGCCTGGAGTATCCGGCGATGGTCCTGGTGCGAGCGTGTGGGCCGGCCCGGGGTGTTGAGGGACTCCTCGCGGCTCTGGGTCAGGAGGTCCATGACCGCGTGCGCGATCCGCGTGATCGCTCGGTTGTGCGCGGCCGTGCCGATCGCGGCGTGGAAGGCGGCGTCCTGCGCGAGGCCGGTCTTCCCCGCCGCGATCTCCCTGGCCTGGTCCTCGAGGATCCGTTCCATCTCGTGGATCTCTTCCGGCGTCGCCCGGCCGGCGGCCAGGGCGGCGATGGCCGGCTCGAGGACCCGCCGGGCTTCGAAGAGCTCGCCGATGGCCTCACGCTGCGACGTCATCACGAGGGCCAGCGGGCCGACCAGCGCGTCGAGGGGCACCTGGCGGACGAAGGTGCCCTCGCCCGGACGGATCTCGATGAGGCCCAGGCTTTCGAGCGCTCGCAGGGCTTCGCGCACGGAGGTGCGGCTGACGACGAATTTTTCGGCGAGCTCCCGCTCGGGCGGGAGCCGATCGCCGCTCTTGAGGCGACCTTCCGCGATCAGCTGCTTGACCTGGCGGACGATCTCCTCGTAGATCCGCGTCGACTTGATCGGCCCGAGCTCGATGGCAGGGTCCGCCGGCTCACCTCCCGCTTTCCGGCGCCCGGGCTCGCTCATCGGCGCCTCACAGCCGCTCAGGCACGTGGGCGTGGCGGTGGCGCCGCCCGAGCCCCCAGCCGAGCCCTGTGACCACCAGGCCGATCGCGATCGGCACGGGATAGTGGAGCGCGGCGGCGGCGGCGCCTAGCCACCGCTCGACGACCGGATCGTCCATCATCATTTCACCTGCGACGTACCCGAGCAGTCCGCCGCCGAGCCAGACGATCCACGTGTGATGGTTCATGAGGCGGGCCAGGATGCCCGCGCCCCACACGACGATCGGCAGCGACAGCCCGATTCCGAACATGACGAGCATCAAGTCGCCGTGGGCCGTGGCGGCGATCGCGAGCACGTTATCGAGGCTCATCGTCACGTCGGCGACGATGATGATCCAGATTGCCTCCCAAATCGAGCCGCCGTGCCGGACGTTGCTCTCCGCGCCCATCTCCGGCCGGACGAGCTTGACGGCGATCCAGACGAGAAGAACCCCGCCCACGAACTGGAGAAACGGAACCTTGAGGAGCAGGCTGACGATCGCGACGAAGACCAGCCGCAGCGCAATCGCCCCCACCGCGCCCCAGATCTGGCCCAGCATCCGCTTGCGTTTGGGCAGGGCGCGCACGGCCAGCGCGATGACCAGCGCGTTGTCCCCGGAGAGCAGCAGGTTCAGCACGCCGATGCCGAGCAGGCGGATCCAGAATTCCGGATCGACGAGCAGCGTCATCAGCGCGGCCACGTCGCCCCGGTCGGCGCCGGCGCCCTGCGGAGCCGTCGCCACCACGGCGTCAGCGCCGGGAGCGCGAAGAAGAAGATCGCGACGGCGGTGATGGCGCCCGCGATCGGGCGCGTCATGAAGATCGCGAGCGACCCCTGGGACATGATGAGGCTCTGGCGGAGCGCGTTCTCGGCCAGGTCGCCGAGCACGAGCGCCAGCACGAGCGGCGCGAGCGGGTAGTCGAGCTTCTTGAACACATATCCCACGACGCCGAAGATCACCATGTACCAGATGTCGATCATGCTGTTGTGCACCGCGTAGGAGCCGACGGCGCACACGACCACGATCACGGGCGTCAGGATCGCGAACGGGATTCGAAGAATCGCCGCAAAGAACGGCACGAAGGCGAGGACCATCAGCACGCCGATGATGTTGCCAGTGTACATGCTCGCGATGAGCCCCCAGACGAACTCGGGCTTCTCCTTGAAGAGGAGCGGCCCGGGCTGGAGGCCCCAGATGATGAGGCCGCCCAGCATCACCGCGGCCGTCGGTGATCCCGGGATCCCGAGCGTGATCATGGGCAGGATCGCCGCCACGCCTGCGGCGTGGGCGGCCGTCTCGGGGGCGACGACGCCCTCGAGCTCGCCCTTGCCGAAGCGCTCCGGATGCTTCGAGAACCGCTTCGCGAACGCGTAGCTCATGAACGACGCGGGGGTAGCTCCGCCCGGCTTGAAGCCCATCCAGAAGCCGATGAAGGAGCCGCGCACGAAGGTGCGCGCGTAACGGGGCAGCACCTTCCAGGTGTCGAGAACGACCCTCAGATTCATGCCCGTCGGGACGCTGCGGAAGGACAGCCCCTCTTCCACGGACAGGAGGATCTCGCCGATCCCGAAGAGGCCGATGACGGCGACGATGAAGTCGAAGCCCTTCATGAGGTCGACGAAGCCGAAGGTCATCCGCAGCTGGCCGGTGACGATGTCGAGCCCCACGGCGGCGAGCACGAAGCCGAGCAGGATCGAGACCAGCGACTTGAGCGGGTTGCCGCCGCCGAGCCCGACGAAGCTCGAGAAGGTCAGGAGCTGGATCGCGAAGAACTCGGGCGGCCCGAACTTGAGCGCGATCTCCGCGAGCAGCGGCGCGAAGAAGGTGATCAGGACGATCGAGAAGAGCGCGCCGACGAACGACGAGGTGAAGGCCGCCGTGAGCGCCTGGCCCCCCTGCCCGTTGCGCGCCATCGGGTAGCCGTCGAAGGTGGTCGCGACCGACCAGGGCTCCCCCGGGATGTTGAACAGGATGGACGTGATGGCGCCACCGAAGAGCGCGCCCCAGTAGAGCGAGGTCAACAGGATGATCGCGGAGGTCGGGGGCATCGTGAACGTGAGCGGGAGCAGGATCGCGACGCCGTTGGCGCCTCCGAGCCCCGGCAGGACACCGATGATGGTCCCGAGGGTGATGCCGACGACGGCGACGAACAGGTTGTAAGGCGTGATCGCGACGTGGAATCCGAGGAGGAGGTTTTCGATCCCCATCGCTACTGGCCGAGCCACGCCTCGAGCGGACCCTTGGGCATGGGCACCAGGAACCACTTCTCGAAGACGAAGAACGTGGCGAGCGGGAACAGGATCGCGACGGCGAGCACGGCGAGCCAGGAGTGGCGCCCGATCCAGCGCATGTAGAGGCCGGTGTAGAGCGCCGCGGCGACGTAGAGCCCGATCCATTGTGTAAGAACGACCAGCGCGACCGCGGGCCAGAGCACCTTCAGAACGCGTCGAAGCTGCTCCCGCGTCACGAACGGCGGGCCCGTCGCGCGGCGCGCCGCCTGGAGGAGGATCGCGGCGCAAGCGGTGATCATGAGCACGCCGAGCCAGAACGGGAAGAATCCGCTCTGCGGTCCGTCGGTCCCCCAGCCGATGCCGAGCCGGACGGCGTCGAAGACGACGACGCCGCCCAGCAACGCGAGGAACGACGCGGTGACGAGATCCGCGAGACGCATGCGTGAGGGCTGCTACTTCTTCAGCAGGCCTCCCCTGGCCATCAGCTCCTTATGGAGCTGCTCGTTCTCCTCGACCCATTTCACATATTCAGCGCCGGACGCGAAGGCGGGCTTCAGCGCGCCTTCCTCCATGTACTTCTTCCACTCCGGGGTCTCGCTGACCTTTTTCAGGAAGCCGACGTACCAGTCCACCGCGTCCTTCGGCATGTTCGGCGCGCCGAAGATCCCGCGGAGCATGAGGTAGTTCACGTCGACGCCGAGCGCCTCCTTGACGGTCGGGATGGCCTTCCACTCGCCGACCGAGAGGCGCGCCGTGTCGAACACGGCGAGCGGCCGGACGCGGCCGGCCTTCCAGTGGCTCACGCATTCGATCGGGTTGTTCACGGTCGAGTCGACGTGCTTGCCGACGAGATTCACGCAGACCTCGCCGCCCCCCTTGAAGGGCACGTAGGTGAATTTGGTGCCGGCGATGGCCTGCTCGAGCTGGATCGTGAGGATCTGGTCTTCCTGAGCGGAGCCGGTGCCGCCCATCAGGCACTGGCCGTTCTGGCGCTCCTTGCACTGCTTGTCCTTGACCGCGGCGAGGTACTCCTTGGCGGTCTTGTACGGCGTCTCCGCGTTCACCCACAGGATGAACTCGTCGAGCGCCATGCGGGCGAGCGGCGTGTAGTCGCGCCAGTTGAACGGGAGATTGTTGTGCAGCGGCGTCGTGAAGAGGTTCGAGAGCGTGATGATGATGGTGTGGGCGTCGCCCTTCTTGCTCTTGACGTCGATGAACCCCTCGGCGCCGGCTCCGCCCGACTTGTTGACGACGATGAGCGGACGCGGCGAAAGCTTGTGTTTTTCGGCGATGCCGGAGATCAGACGCGCCATCTGGTCGGCGCCGCCGCCGGTCCCGGCCGGCACCACGAACTCGATTGGCTTGGTCGGTTCCCAGGCGACGGCAGAGGCGGGGAGGGCGATCAACAGCGCGAGAACGAGTGCGACAACGGCGTCAAGCTTCATCGCTCGCTCCTTTGTCCGAGGCCAGGCCTCGGGTCCATGTCGTATTGAAATACGGATGGAACACGTATAGAACACGAAAGGGCCGGGTCCCGCTTCGCGGGAGCCCGGCCCTGCCTGCTAAGAGCGGCGAGGAGGAGCCAAGGGCGATCCGGGCGCTACTTCGCCGACAGCGCCGCTTTCGTCGCGTCCAGACGCCGGAACGGCACCACCGCCGGAATCTCCCACTTGTCCCACAT
>WNFD01006075.1_pt1 | contig 12098 bp, 14 predicted proteins | sample 5400491 | NCBI WGS metagenome assembly WNFD01 (sample SAMN13153343, study PRJNA577476) | soil metagenome | isolation source: 120 cm saprolite under Douglas fir tree site 2 hole 2 replicate 2 | place: USA:California | collected 2015-04-18 | reverse complement strand
CTGCGGGACCTGGCAGCCTGCGCACCGAATGATCCTGATGTTTTGTATTCCCAGGCAGGTTTTTACGCTGCCGCAGTGCCTCCAAGTTGCTCGGCGGGCACAAAGGCCTGTTGTCTGCGCTCGACGGCGAGCATGTAGGTGTGAGCGGCATACAAAACCCACTCAGCGAGATGTTGCAAGAGTTCTTTCTTCATCCGACCGGTCAGAATCCCGGCCTACGAATGGAACTTCAGCGACGTCAATCCGCCAGTGCACGCGTGGGCGACAATTTTCCTTTACCGGACGGAGCAGGCCCTTAAAGGACAAGGCGACCTCGAGTTCCTCAAACGCTCATTTGCCAAGCTGATGCTGAACTTCAGCTGGTGGGTGAACCGCAAGGACCGCTTTGGTAAGAACCTGTTTGAAGGGGGATTTCTCGGGCTGGACAACATCGGCGTCTTCGATCGCAGTTCACCGCTACCCACCGGCGGCACCAACTACGACTCTGGGTTAACGGACTATTCGACCGCTCCCGTGGCTAAGCTTCTCGTCACACGCGCTGGGAATTCGTCCTCTCGCACTTCCGGGCCGTTAGCCGCCAACTCGCCGCCTTCAATGTTCGATTTGAAAATTGGCCGCAGAAACTGCGCATACCAAGGGTCTCCCTCGTAATGCGAAATGCCGTACGACTCCGGGTACTGTCGCGAAATGTGGGCGGTATCAAAGAGAACGTCCCACACAAAGAACATGTTTCCGAAATTTCCTTTGTAGTAACCAACACCATCGTCGCTCGAATCGGCATGATGAGCATGATGCGTGGCGGGAGTTGAGATCAGTCGCTCCAGCACCCAAGCCGCAGGATGAAGAACCCTGTATTTGTAGAGGGTCTTGTCCCACGGAATACTGGAATGCGCGAGCGTAGTGATGAGACTCTTAATCAGGAGCACCACAACCGCTGCCCGGCCAAGACCCAAGTAGGCAGTGCCGCGGTCAGATAGAGCTGAGAAAAAAAGACGGGGTAGAGCAGGTTTTGCCGCGATGCCATGGCCATGCCCATGTAGGGCGCGGAGTGGTGGATGCGGTGGAACCGCCACAGCCACGGGAGTTGGTGATGCAGCCGGTGGTACCAGTACTGCGTTAGGTCATCAGCGATAGCGATGATCAGACATGCCGACCGGCCGTCTGCCAAACTGACCGCCAGATATCAAGGCTCCGTTCGTGCTCCTTTCTATATCAAAAGGAACTATCATAAGTCTCACAACCTGGCCTGCTGAAAGGGTCGCGCCGCTGGTAGAGACAATTGCCGCAATAAACCGTCCTCGGACAGTGCAACGATCAGAGACGAAGCTCATCTGTGGTCCTCGTCATTCTGTTAAGGTCCGCAACAAAAGTGGCGTACACGCTTTTTCTCTTTTCACCGTGTCGCCCACTGTAAAGACCTCTCCCCATCCGCGCGTTCCCTTCTCTACTCCAGAAATGGCGTTGATAACCTTCCCGGATTTCAAAAGAATTCTTCGCAATACAGGGGGCTACAATTGAAGGGTAGGAGGGGGAAGTCTGGGCTATGAATAGCCTGACGGCGGATCGCAATTTTGTACAACGTTTGTACAGTCGATTTGACTTTCTGGCCTTTCTTGCCTTTTTAGCCTTTCTCGAAATCAGCAACTTGCGTGCTCTCAATACCCTGCCCGGGTTCGACTCCCACCGCCTCCACCAACTATTTTATTATCAATAACTTACACAAGATGCGGGTTCCGTTTCCGCCCGCGTCAGCTCACAATAAATTCCTGCGACACAGAGAGATGTATTAGAACCGCACAGCGGCTTCGCAGTAACACGTCAGCAAATTCTTGAGGGAAAAGGGCTCAGGCCACTGTACGATTTCGGCTTCTACTTCCCTGCAATCAAAGCCATTCAGATAGGAGTTGATTTCGAACTCTTAGATCTCATCGACTAAGCGGCGGCGGCCACAGACCGGTATGTCATCACGGAACTTGATGACTGGCAGTTGATGGGATCCGCGATGGTACTCGCCGGGACTAATCGGCCGCCAGCGCGACAGCCCGCTCGAACACCGGATCGTGCCGCGCCATGTAGTCGGCGAAGGTCATCTTGATCGTCTCGTCCGGAGCCAGCGATTTGACTTGCACCGGAAAGATCCAATTCAGCCAATAGCACCGGTCCCAATCATCACAGCGATGCGCATAGTCATGCATTCCGGTTGCGTAGTGCAGGCAAAGGTCTTCATGGGGAAGACATCCTTCATTCCCCTCACCATAAAAGGTAAGCCGATCGCCGACGGGTTCGCCCAGGATGATTGCGCGAGATCCCGCCGCCTGCTTCACGAAGGCTGTCGACGTAATCGCGGCGGAAAAGGTTTGCGGACCCGTCAGAAGATAGATTCGTCCGCTTGGCGGCACGAAATCCGGCAGGTGCGATGCGAAACGAGCCGCCTTCGTATAGTCGCCTCCGGTATTGAATCGCATATCGAGAATGATGTTGCAGGGCGGATGCGCGCGCATCTCATCCGTCGTGGCGCTGAGGAAGTCGCCGATATGCTGCTTGTCCGCATCCGCGATCGCCTTGAGCTGTATGAAAAGTGTGCAACCGTGATCGATCCATGCCCTGCGGAACGTCCTGTTGAAGTCGCGCAGCGACAGTGGCAAGTCCGCGTCATCGGAAACCAGCGCGCGCCAGTTCGAGGGCTCGCCTTTCATCTTTTGTGGCGACAGCCACCGCGTCATCTCTGCGTGTGGCTCGTTCTCGCCGGAGATTTCACCTGGCAGCGTGCGCGTCACCTCGCTGCCGTTCGGCAGACGGAACGTCCAATGCGTCTGATCCGGGCGCGAACCGATCGAGTCGCCGTAAAGGATTTCGGGCGACTGGACGTAGATCGCGGCATAGGTGCGTCGCCAGCCCTCAGTCCCGCCATGCAGCTGTTCGAGCGCTGCGATCACGTCGCGTGTCGGCCTGCCTTCGATGCTTTCGACGCGCGCGCCCAGAAGATCCGCATACGCCGATTTTGCCCGCAGAACATAAAGCCCGTCAGCAAACAGCACCACACGCAGGGGCGTGAAGTTCTGCGGGCCGCCTTTACCGTAGTAGAGGTTTGTGTGACCATTGTCGGCAAGCGCTGTGATGCGCAGCAGCGCAACATGGAATCTTTCCCTGTCGAGCGGTGCGTGTTCGGATTTCAGTTCGGCGATCTGGCGGTTGGCTTCGGCGCGCGCTGCAGGCGAAAATGACCGATCCATGGCAAGCAGGCGCGAAAATTGTTCAATGTCCTGCTGTTGCGCTTCGAACGCGTTGGCAGGCTTGGGAAAATCGTTGGACGGCGGATCGGGACTGAATTTGTGAAGCATGCAGAGCGCGAAACCTCCGGCTGCCCCGATGAACAGGACAACGACCGCCAGGGCCCACAATCCGGCCCTAAGAATCGCGCGTTTCGTCGTCACTGCACCCCGCTAACCCCAGGACTCGACCCTGAGGAGCTTAACATGGAACCAGATGCGGAGCGTTGGTTACTTCAGCTGACGGTGCGTATCGCGCAAGCTCTACTCGGGCGTCTCGAAAGCGGGAGAAAGGTATACAGCGTTTTCGGGGAGGGTGTAAATCCTTTGATGGCGGAAGATGCGTGAAGCTCTGACCATGGTGGGTCTCCCTAGCGACGTCCTGCTTAAACATAGGAACAGGAGGATCATTTATGGCGTGCCGCTTGCGAATACTTTCCGAGCTGCGTCATGCCGGATCCGCCCTAAGCGTCCGGCCGGTTACCCGGAAGACGGTGTGCTTGTCAGAGTAGAAGGCCACAGGGCAGCCGTGCACGTTCAGATAACCCTGCAAGGCTTCGAAGTAGAGCCCGTGCTCTCACTCGGCACGAAGCGCAACTGCGTGAGCCGGCTGGTTGCATCGTCGATCAGCACTAACAAGGTGCAGGCCGCTCCGCGGCCCTCAAACCAGCGATGGTCACCGCCATCGATCTGGATCAGTTCGCGGTAGCTCTCGCGCCGGAGACGTGGCTGGTGGAAGGTCCTTCGCTGCTTACGCGAGAGCCAAAGCCCGTCCGCGACCATCCACCGGCGAAGGGTCTCGCGACCGGTCATGATCGAGTGCTATTCAAGCAGGATCTCGGTTGCCAGTGTTGGTCCAAAGTCGGCATACTTCGATCGAACCAACTCGACCGCGTACTCGCGAACCCCAGGAACGGAACGGTTGTTCGATGAGCGCCCACGGGACTTGTGGATGATCGCTCCGCCGCCACCGTCGCGATAGGCGGCCAGCAGCCGACGCGTCTGCCTCGTACTCAGCCCTGGGATCGCCGCTACTGAGATCTCGGTGCGTCGCCTCGCCAGGACCTCGGAAAGAAACTCTATGCGTTGCAGTTCATGTCCACTCATCGTAGAAGATCCAATCTCCGCCTCCGCGATCGCTCTCGGAAGGGTAGTTTGGACATTGCAACTTTGAACCTAACCGAATAACTCCCCTCGAATGTGATAGGTACAAGAGCCTAATGAGCGACGCCAGCCTTTTTTCGGCCATCATTTTTGAACCAATGAAACGCACAGAAAATAAAAGAGTTGCGGGCAAATAGCAATCGCCTCCCGATGCCGGAGACTCTAGTATCGTTTTTGTAAGTTATTGATTCTAAATGGTGGCCAGAGACGGGATCGAACCGCCGGCGCCGGCCTTTTCAGGGCCCCTACCAATGGACCTAAGTGGCTTAGAATCAGCGGGCCAGATTGAAACGAAAGCTGTTCGCGCAGTGCCGATTTAGGATCGTTTGGGATCATCTAGGATGTTTTCCTCTCTAGGTTGTTCCCGTAGTGTTCCCGCCCCTTTCATCGTCTTAATACAAGAGGATGCGGAAGAATTGCGTACCAATAATTTCGATTATGACATGGGTCCTTTCTTCCGAGCATCTCGACGCTCAATGTCAATATCTATCCGGACGGCCCAGAGAAGTAGCGTGCCTGAGCGATAGGAAACTTCACATCCAGTTACCTGCGAGAAACTTCGTCGCGGGATCATTCCGTTTTCAGAATTCTCTAAGGTCGATGCTGCAAGCTTAGGACGCTGCAATACCTGCACCTTGCATAAAGCGTGAGGTAGGTATTTCCGGCTTGACCAGCACCTTGGTCTCAGGAGAGCGTCTTGAAAATACTTGCCGTGCTCAGTTTGGGCTTTGCCGTCTCTGCCGCAGCTCAGAACGTCATGCTGATGAACCGGATCGGTCCATCTGTCTCCGACCTTTATGTAGCCAATGCCGATGGCAGCGGCGAGCACCGCCTCCTGTCCGTCTCCGGCTTCGATTACCACGCAAACTATTCGCTTGATGGAAAATGGATCGTATTCACATCGGAACGAAGCGGCTACGGTCAGGCGGATGTGTATCGCGTTCACCCCGACGGCACAGGCCTGGAGCGGTTAACCGACAATCCCGCTCTCGACGACCAGGGTGCCCTCTCGCCTGACGATGCCCAGCTGGCCTTCGTCTCCACGCGAAACACACATCGTGCCAACATCTGGATCCTCGATCTAGAGACGAAGCGACTGCGCAACCTGACCGGCCTGCCGGAGATTCAGGGTGATCCAATGAAGCCAGACGGATTTTTCCGGCCGGCGTGGTCGCCTGATGGCAAATGGATAGCCTTCACATCCGACCGGAATACAGAGTGGAAGGGCCATGGCAATGGTTCCGGCTGGGAGCATGTTCAGGAACTGAGCGTCTACATCGTTCATCCGGATGGAACTGGTCTTCGTCGCATCACTGAGCCGGGAATCTGCTCCGGATCGCCGAAGTGGTCTGCGGACTCGAAACAGTTTGTCTTCTCCGAGATGCCGGTGGAAAGCACGTGGGATGCTCGGGTCTTTGGACTCTCGGCACGAGCCACTTCGCAGGTCGTCTCCATCGATCTCGCAACCGGCAAACGCACCCAGCAGACCTCCGGTCCAGGCCTTAAGCTCATGCCACAATTCCTGCCCGACGGACGAATTGGGTTTCTGACCAAGTCCGGCAAGAATGAAGGGATCGGCTATACGAGTGGCTCCGGTAGCTTCCCCGGCAGTCTCCGCTCACCCGCATGGTCTCCGGATGGCAAGCGAGTCGTCTACGAGAAGGTGGACTATACGCCGCGCCCTCAGAATCAGCTTCTCTATAGCTGGGATCCGCGGTATGAGTACCGCTACACGGACGTATTCCCCAGCTTCTCAAAAAACGGCGTCCTGTTGGTCACCAGCAAGGATATAGATTCCTCCATCGTCACGATGAATGCGGATGGAAGCAACAGAAAGGTTATCTTTCAGGCGGTGCAAGGTGCCGCTTTCGCTCCAAGCTGGTCGCCCGATGGCGAACGTATCGCGTTTGGTTACGGTGGCTTCCTGCAGGGGAGGCGTACGAGCGGCGCAAAGATTGTCCTCGTGACCCGGGATGGCTCCGGAGTCGAAGAGCTTACCGTCGATATGCCGAATGCTGGTTTCCCAAGTTGGTCTGCGGATGGCAAAGAAATTGTCTATCGTTCCTTCGGGCCTAAGGACATGGGACTTCGCATCTTCAATCTCGAGAACCACACCACCCGAGCACTGAGCGACGGCTCCGACAATCTTCCGTACTGGTCGCCAGATGGTACCCGCATTCTATTTACGAGGAAGCAGGACGATAACTTCGACATTTACACCATTAAGCCAGATGGTACGGATCTCAAGCGGATGACGACCTTCCCTGCAAATGACGCGCATGCGGTTTGGAGCCAGGACGGCAAGTACATTCTGTGGAACAGCGGCGAATACGGATTCAAAGATGAAGCCGCCTTGTATGACAATTCTTTCCAGCCTTACGGTTCCATCTGGATCATGAATGCGGACGGTACAGGCAAGCGTCAACTCACGGATAGCCACTGGGAAGATGCTATGCCTTGCTTCGTTCCGGACTCGATAGGCTCTGCAAAGGTAACAAGATGAATCCACGTCAGCTTCCAGCAACGATCGTTGAATTTTATGACCAAAACGCAAATTCGAATCGGAGACGAAGATGAACCCAGCTCATTTTGCCCTCCCGCGCGCGTCTTCCAGCTCCGCCGGCCGATACCGCTGGGTCATAGTGTGGCTCAGCATCGGCTGCGTGACTGCAATCCTATTATTGGCAAACGCTGTAAGGGACTACGCGTTTGTCTCCCGATTGCTTGCGACTCAGCAGGTTCGCCATCAGATGACGCAAATCGCTGCTCAAATTGAGCAGCAACTGCGTCGAAGTGCGCCGACCTCAGATACACTCCAAAGCGCATTAGGCGGCAGCTCTTTTGGAGCGGAGTCGATCAACCTGCGTGACCAGGAGGGAACTCTGCTTGAGCATCTGGGCGTCAGATTCCCCGCATCATCGTTCTCGCTTGAAGAAGAGCACAACGCATTCTCTCGACGGGAACCGCTCTTTCGAACTCTCCCCACCCCCAATGGTGATCTCGTCGTTGAGGTGTTTCCTCTACACCCTGCGCGTCGGTCCGTTGCTCCGGCTTCAGGATCATTTTCGGCATGCCCGCCAAAGCCGCTGCTTCTGGAGATCGCTCTGCCCCTCAAAGAGGCCGACACTTCTGTGCTTGCACCCATTCGACGCAATCTTGTCATCAACCTGGCCGCTGCACTCTCCCTGCTCGCGACCGTTCTCTTGGCAGGCGTGGGACTTCGCTCGTATGTGCATGGAAGACGGCTTGAAGAACAAATGGAGATTGCGCGGCAGGTTCAATCCAGGCTATTGCCAAGCCCGACACCTCAACTGGCTGGCGTCCAAATCTCCACGGAATACAAGCCATCCGAGCAGGTGGGAGGAGATTTCTATGATGCTTTCTCAAACGAGACAACCGGAACCGCTGTGGTCATGGGAGATGTTTCCGGCAAGGGGATTCCAGCCGCGCTCTTGATGGGTGTGATTCACGGCGCGGTCAGGACAGCTATGTGGCAAAGCGCCGCCGCTGCCCACGAAGAAGAATCGCAAAAAATGAACCGCCTGCTTTGCGACCATGCCAGCGGGAATCAGTTCGCGAGCATGTTCTGGTGTGTGTACGATGAGCCTCTCAACTCCCTCCGCTACGTGAACGCGGGTCATTGCCCGCCTTTCCTGATAAGCAATAGAGGCGGGAAACTAGTGACAACGCGCCTTGACAAGGGTGGTCCAGTACTCGGGCTCTTACCCGACGCGACCTATGAAGCGACAACGGTGGGCATATCGTCGGGCGATATGCTTGTGATGTATTCCGATGGGTTAGTGGAAGCCACCAACGCACATGGGGAAGAATACGGGGATGACAGACTGACCGCACTACTACATCGCCATGCTAACGAAACGCCAGCGGAACTTCGCGAACGGGTCATAAGCTCACTTGCGTCCTTTGCGCCCGCAAGCGAGACCCAAGACGATCTGACGTTCGCCATCATCAGATTCGGAACGGAAGCACCGCAAATTCATCATGGGCCGGCTGTGTGGCACGACACGTTCGCGGCAGCGTAGCAGAGATATCCACCTTTCCGAATCGTGAATCCAGCGGAGAGATGGGGGAGCCTCGGAGACCGGCGAGCGCATCGTCTAAACCCTCTCTGGATCGATCTGGCTAGAATACAACCTCGAAGGGATACGTTTTGCCTGAGATATTTCTATCCGCGCTGAAGGTGCTTGTTGTCGAAGACGACAAGGAGCTCGCGGCATTCGTCCGGACTGGCCTGGAAGACGAAGGTTTCAACGTAACACTTGCCTTTGATGGGAGCTCTGGCTTACGTCAGGCCGAAATGCATGCCTTTGATATTGTTGTTCTAGATGTGATGCTCCCTTGGCTCAACGGCTTTGAAAGAAGCATGAGGCGACGCGCGCGGGGCAGAGGCTTGAGCTGACCCGCACAGAGTTCTCCATCCTGGAATGCCTCATGCGATCAGCCGGGCGCGTCGTGCCGAGGAGCCGCATCATCGAGGTCGTCTGGGGAGATCGTGAAGTCAGCGAAAACAATCTCGACGTCTTCATTCGATTTTTGCGTACTAAGCTGGATCAGCCCGGTATGTCACGCCTCCTTCACACGGAACGTGGTGTCGGACACAGCATCCGGGAAGGATCGAGTTGAAGCGTCTGCCGATACATGTCCGCCTCACCGCCTGGTATCTCCTGAGCCTTACGGTCATTATCACGCTCTTCGCGATAGGCAGTTGGTACGCGATGAAGGCGAGTATGTTTCATTCGATCGACCGCGATCTTGGCTACCGGATGCAGGCGGTGATCCCGTTCATCGAGAACCATTCGCTCAACGCCCCCAAGGAATTCAGGAAGACGTTTGCGAATTCATCGGACTCGTCCATTGTTGGCGTCTTTGTCCAGATCACCGACGCGACGTCCAATGTTCTTTACGAATCGGATGTTCTGGCCTCGCACCGAGTTCCAGTCCTCCCAAGATGCGCATCGGATGGCTCAATTTCGCGGGCCACCTTCAACAATCGTGGTTGGGCGGTCCGGGTCGCGAGCAAACGTGTCACGGTAAACGGAATTGAGCTTACCGTCCATGTAGTGGAGCCGCTTCGAGACCTGTTGAGCGCTCTTCATGAACTGACGCTCTACTTCGCTCTGCTCGTGTTCGTTGCTCTACTCCTGACAGCCATGACGGGATATTGGATTAGCCGGAGAGCGCTTGCTCCTGTCGAGCAAATAAGATGGGAAGCAGACGCGATTGACGCCGCGGATCTGACAGCACGTTTGCAAGTACCGCGTATCGACGATGAGCTGGGAAGGGTGACCCGGACGCTGAACTCGATGCTTTCAAGGATTGAGGCTGGTTTTCGCTCGGTGCAGCAGTTTACGGCAGACGCTTCTCATGAGCTCCGCGCGCCACTAGCCTTCATCGTTACGGCCGGAGACGTCTCCCTCCGTCGTCCGCGGACACGCGAAGAGCTCGCGGAGGCCCTGAGCAAGATCACCGCAGAAGCGCGGCGCATGTCAAAACTTGTTGAAGACCTGCTTGCTCTTGCGCGCGGAGATGCACAACAACTCGGCGCAACACGAGAGCAAGTCGATCTCACAGCGATGCTTGCCGAAATCACGGAGCAGCTGGCGGGGACTGCCGCAGCCAAGGGACTCCAGATCTACTCTTCCGCTCCAAAGGAGAGCGTTCGCGTGCGCGGCGTCGCCTCGGACTTGCGCCGGCTCTTTCTTATCATTCTGGATAACGCGATCAAATACACCGACGAGGGAACCCTCCACTTGACCTTGACCGCGGACCATGCAGCCGTGAGCATTACCGTACGCGACACCGGTATTGGGATCGAGGCCGCCGCGCTGCCGTACATCTTCGACCGTTTCTGGCGTGCGGATAAGGTGCGCTCGCGCGCGGAAGGAGGCGTCGGACTAGGTCTTTCCCTCGCTATTCAAATCGTCCAGAGTCATCACGGAACCATTGCCGTCGACAGCGTCTTAGGCAAGGGGAGCTCTTTCCTTGTGAAGCTCCCAACGTCCGAGCCTGCCTAGAAGTACGTACATTTCAGAGAACTTTCAGATTCATCGGTGATAGTAGGTACTCGATCTTCTGAGGTTCGCATATGAAGTCCGTTCGAAAAGTTTTCTTCTGGCTCCATCTGTCTGTTGGTTGCCTCGCTGGCCTGGTGATTCTGGCGATGTCTGTCACAGGCGCGGTTCTTGCGTTCGAGAGGCCGATCAAGGCCCATATCGATGCGCCCGTAGTTCTGCAAGGGCAGGCTGACGCGAGCCAAAGACTACCAATCGATACGGTCCTCGCACCCCTCAAGAATAACGGTCAAGGCATTCCAACAGAACTGGTTGTGCATAGCCAGGCAACTACTCCGACCGAAGCACGATACGGCAGGTCAAAGACTCTTTTTCTCAATCCGTGGACCGCTGAAATCATCGGTCAACCGTCAGAAGTAGCGGAGCACTTCTTCAGCGTTGTTGAGCGTTTCCATCGCTCGCTCGGTCTCGGTATGCAAAGCGCCGTTGGGCGCGGCATGACAGGCGCCGGCAACCTGGTGTTTCTCGTCCTGCTTCTTTCAGGGATGTACCTGTGGTTGCCGAAAGTCTTCAATCTTGCGAGCCTGAGAAACCGGCTGACGTTTCGTAGTGGTCTTCAGGGCAGGGCCAGAGAATGGAACTGGCACAACGTGATCGGCATCTGGACCGCGGTGCCCCTGCTCTTTATCGTCATTACGGGGATCATCATCTCCTATCCGTGGGCCTCTAGCCAGCTTTTCAAGATGACCGGTTCGCAACCACCGACACGCGGATGGCGAGGAGAGGCACGTTCGCGTCAGACGCCGGATCGTGACAGATCTTCGTCTCCTCTGGCTCAGGTTCGATCGCTGAATGACATTGTGCTGATCGCGAGGCAGCAGGTCCCTGGATGGAATTCGATCACCATTGAAGTGCCCGAGGCTCAGGACCGGACAGTCAATGTGTCGATCGACATGAGCGTGGGCGGACAACCTGAGAAGGCCTCGCAGCTGGTCATCAATCGTCAGAGTGGCCGAATCGAGACGGCGAAGCGCTTCAGTGATAACAATCTGGGTACCAAGCTGCGCGCGTGGGCCCGTTTCACGCACACGGGCGAAGAGTTTGGGCTGGTGGGAGAAACGATCGCGGCGCTTGCCTGTGTCGGAGCTGTAATGCTCGTTTGGACAGGACTGTCCATGGCTATTCGGAGAGCTTTGGTCGTCATCGCTCGGTCAAAGAACGCGCCTTCAACGGTTCCAAAGCTGAAACCAGAACTTGCAGTTGTGACAAGTGGCATGCGACAGAGCGCGCTCTTATCTCAACGTGAACCCGGGAACTGAACGGTGCGCGGGTTGAACCCGCCCTCGAATACCAAAGTCAACGGAGTCAAATCATGCGATCCAGAATTCCCCAATTGCTCTTCGTCGGTGTTGTAATAACGGTGGTCCTCTCCGCCACAACTGGAGTTGTTGCTCAGCCGACGCCGAGCCGATCCCTGTTGGCGCTTTCCAAGCGAAACCACACCCTCGCTATCGTGGACCCGAACACACTGCAGGTCGTTGCACGCGCTCCTGTGGGTCCGGACCCTCACGAAGTGATTGCGTCTTCCGATGGAAAGACGGCTTATGTCTCGATCTATGGTGGCGGCCGTTAC
>WNFD01006072.1_pt1 | contig 12100 bp, 9 predicted proteins | sample 5400491 | NCBI WGS metagenome assembly WNFD01 (sample SAMN13153343, study PRJNA577476) | soil metagenome | isolation source: 120 cm saprolite under Douglas fir tree site 2 hole 2 replicate 2 | place: USA:California | collected 2015-04-18 | reverse complement strand
CGATGTGGTGGTTGGTGTCGCTCACCGTGCCGTCGTATGTGCTGCCGCGGCCCGACCGCGTCTTCGCGCGCATCGTGCAGCTGTCGCAGACCGGCGACCTGCCGATCAACCTGCTCACCACGCTCGGCCGGGTGCTGGCGGGCTTTGCGCTCGCGGTGCTGATCGGGGTTCCCGGCGGCATCCTGCTCGGCTCCCATCGCGCGCTCGGCACCTTCTTCGAGCCGGTGCTGCCGGTGCTCAATACCGTGTCGTCGGCGATCTGGGCGATCTTCGCCATCATCTGGTTCGGCCTCTCGCCGATGACGCCGATCTTCGTCGTGCTGATGACGGCCTTCCCGCTGATCGTGACCAACGTCTGGCAGGGGACGCAGGCCGTCAACGCCGACTATGTCGAGCTCGCGCAGGCGCTGCGGTTCTCGCGCCGCAAGACCCTGGTCAAGATTTATCTGCCGTCGATTCTGCCCTACTTCTTCTCCGGCGCCCGGCTCGCCTTCGGATTCGGCTGGCGGGTCAGCCTGGTCGCCGAGACGCTCGGCGCCTCGAGCGGCGTCGGCTATCGGCTGCGCCAGGCATCGGACCTGATCCAGATCGACCAGGTGTTCGCCTGGACCATCGTGCAGGTCGCCATGATGCTGGTGATCGAGATCGGCGTGCTGCAGCCGCTCGAGCGCCATCTGTTCCGCTGGCGCCGCGACGTACGGGCTTGAACTGACGCTTGCCCACTTGAGAACGGATAGCGAACGCAGTACAAGTCGCGGGTCGACGGTTTTGACCAATACCGGTGAAGGGACCCTGCCACTCCCAACGGCGAAGTATGCGCCAAATGCAGCATCCCCATCCGCATGCCCGATCATACGGGCGGAAAGGATTCTGCCGCCTGGTCGCAGATGTCTTTGGACGTGCCGTCGGCATATGGGCTCGACTTCCCGAAGCCAGCGCGCCCTAAAGTTGGAAATCCCGGCTCGACACGGCGCTCCCGTGGATCGAAAGCAAGGACTTGGGCCCTTTTATCAATTTCCCTGCCGTCCTCGAAGGCGCCCGCCGGCCTCGCCACCGGACCCTTGCCGAATTCGGCGCCGCCAATTTCAGTTTCGTTTGGCGTTCCGCCGAAGCGAAGCCAGACATCGCAAGAGTCCCTGACCATATCCGCAGAGCCCCTATGTATAGCTTATCTGGACGTTCCAAGGGTGCTGCCACACACGTACATCCTGCAGATGCGTCGCCCGCTTATAAAGGGAAGAAAAAACGTTCTCTAGGTTCGGATCATTGGCACAATCAGGGTCTTTCATTGCGAGCTCTAGGATGCCATCCATAATCTCGAACCCTAATGCGCGATAGCTCTCAAATTGCGATTCGCCAAACCACTGATCGAGAGTGCTTTGATGTGGGAACTCTGACTGTGAAATAGCGTATCCTCTGATTCCCGCGCTTTCGATACCGTGATAGCCAGGCTTAATATAGATAATTATCCCGTTTCCTTCAGCGCTGTCGGCAGCACGATAATCCACTTCCGCCACGGCGTGATAATCTCGCTGAACTTCCACGGGGCCATCGTCTGACCGCTTCTTGAGTCTTTCGACGTTAAAAAATTTGATTGGAACGTTCAAATCAATTGAGATCTTTCGAACCGCGTTTCCAAGGTCCTCAAACGAGAACGATGGATCGCAACCGGCATCAACAACAAGCATGAAGCGACAGCGACGGCGAACCATTTCATATAGGCCTAAATTTTCGAAGTGCCCACCGTCGGACAAGTAAATGTATTTTCGGTCGTCCGTGGTCCATCCGAGCGTTTCCGCAAGCAGAGGTACGAGCGCAAGAGCTGGACCATCCTTCGCATAAGGCCTGCCTAACTCGATCGAGGGATTTCCGAGCCACCATCCGAGACGAACATTGAGCATCGACATCAGGAAGGTCACAGCCGCGGACGAATGATAGCCCATATTTGGGCTCACGGCAGCACCCGAAATTGCCATCGCCGTTCCCAACGAGATTCCATCGCCGTATTCTGAAGCCGGACGATATGCCCCGCAGGGCCATATCTTTGGCCTCTTGCTTCGAGGGTTAAATTCGGCGGCGCTTCCAGTGCCACAATGTAGCGGACTCACAGTAAATGATGCAGCCTTCCGCTCCTGCCATGACAGCTTTTTGCCCGACACAAGATTCAGAGTCATATTGATAACATGGAACGGTTGCCACACGCTGCCTTCTCTGGGTGGCCAGAGTGTGTGCATCTTAGGATTATCGCCCAAATCAAAACCGTGAAACGCGTTCGGCTTCCTTTCCCTAGATGCCCCAAGAAAGGCTCTGATCAACCTGTTGCGGTAAAATGCATGCAAGGAAAAGCGATTTATGTTGATGCAATATGACGCGTAGCAACCAAGTGCAATAAACGAGCCAAGTCCGATACCTAACGGAATCAAGATATCAAAAACTTTCGACCACGGTTTTGTAGCCGCATCTAAGCCGAATTGAGTCAACGAAAAGTCCTGAAATAACAAGTGGCCGAGAAGTAATCCGTCGAGTGCAATAGACAGGAGAAAGATAACACCGGCAATGAATAAGGGGGCGGCGATTGCTAATGCCACGTTGGCGACGGTTACCCAAATTGCCCGCAGCTTAGTAGCACGGGTTCCTGGGGTTAAATTGCTCTTGCTTAAAAAAGCGGTCGCGATGCCCGAAAGCCCACTTATTGGAATCGCGGCTGCCTTTATAAAATCCGCCGCTTGCTCCACACTGAAATGTAGCAACAATAGAACTGCACCAAACGTTAAGAAGGACATGGCGAACCAGCTGACAGCGGCGATCAAAATCCATCCGCCAGCGCGTCCAAGCCACTCGCGATCCAAATCGGACTGCGGCCTGTGACTGGATAAGCCAACAAAAACAAATTGGGAAAACAATTGAGCGCCCAGTAGCCATGGGACGCCGAGCGTAAGCGGCAGTGCTGGACTGTCGGTAAACAGCACATTGACTGATCCGGCTGAGGGTATCAACAGCCAAATATAGAAGGCTAGCGCGACCATCGCCCCGTGGAATATTCCTGACAAAGCCCAAGCAAGACAATCTGGATAATTTGACTTTATCCATTTGGGTGAGGCGATACGTACCCTGTGCCCGGAAGAGGCCCAGCTTACTAGTAAAGCGATCACATATATAAAGGCGCCGACGGCGCTTCCCGTCATTATAAATGTCGATCCGCCATATCTCGGCACAAGCCAATCGGGGCTTGTGAACTCTGCCCCGAGGTCTTCAGGAATCAGACCTTCGTTGCGTGCTGTTCCTCTGGGACTGGCCGATAATGTAACTTGGATAGGTATCGTCTTTTCATCACGATTGAGAACAATGTCAACCTTGTCGCCGACCTTCTTGGCTTTTATAAGCTTTTCGAGATCATCCGCAGTTTTGATTGTCTGTCCATCGAATTTAGTAATTATGTCGCCACCCTTAATCCGTAGGTCATCGGTCGCATCCTTTGAAGACTCCGTATCAGTGCTCCGTGCAACAACGGCTCCTTCGACCTGCCCGAGTGGACTACAGCTGATGTCGCTCAGTTTTTCGAACAATCTGCTAACAGGATCAGACCCTAAGAGCTGAGCGAGAAAGATGGCTGACAGGACCGACGGCACCAGGGCCGACAATAGAAATGTCCTCTGACTCGCCCCGCGGTTAGACACGCGACTCCCTTGACGAAAGATTACGTTTTCTGCCATGAATGAGAGCGCATAGACAAGAAGGATCACACCGGGGATGCCACAAAATATGCCATAGCCTTGCCAGTTAATCGGCGTCCCCCCTGTTTCGCTGTTCAGGCAACTCAGGCCGCGGTGAAACCAATCATAGTGTGAGAGGAAGGAAAACCAATTCGGGACTTTCATAAGAGCATCAAAGATAACGGCCAGAATTTTCAAGCCAAGAATTGCAACGCAAAACAGAGGGAGGATGATGAGCCAATTTAAAAATAGATTACAAATGTAGATCGAAAAGCCACTCCATGTGTCAGGGGACATCATCCCGAGTCTTGGTGTCAGATAGTTACTGTAAGAGCGGAGCCAATCGATTTGCCGAGGCTCAACGTCGGCGCCCTCCGGTCGCGCTACCAGATGTTCCCAAACCCGCTGGAATCCATCTCGGCTGCACCACGCCGACAGCCAGCTTCCGACGTAGCCTCCTCCCGAGACGGTGGATAAATAGTCAAAGCTGGCGAGCAGAGACTTCTTAGCTCGTGTAATAGTTTCCGGATCGGAGACTGTAGCCCGGTCGACAGAGGTGGGCCATCGCGGAAAGGCGGCGAGAGCTTGAATTATGCCTAGGGAAAATGCGGCGCTACGAATCCCGCCCCCCGACAAGCAGAGAGCAGCGAATTTGGACTCGTTAAGTTTTCGATAGAGGGTGTTGGTGTGTTCTGTCTCCGATATTGTGGGTCGGTGCTCATTGTTACGGTGAGCGAGTATTTCGCGAGCCTCCTGGAGAAGTATTTCCTCAGATCGGAGTGCGCGCATGGTCCGCCCCGTATCCGTCTCAACCTGCAATTGTAGCAGGGCAGCGGAGAAATTTCAACTGAAATTTTCGGGTATCGCCTGAGATGTTCCGATCCTGGCGCCCCCTGCGCTAGTTCGGAAGCGCCATAAGTCTGCACGCTCTTCCGGCGAGGCTCGGTGCGGTGAGATTAGGGCTCTTGGGCAATGTCTTGGGACCCGTCCCCCAGAAGACCTCGCTGCGGCCAACGTATTGGCTCTCATCCGGAATAACAATTACTTCAGTGACCTCGGAGAGGTGTTGAATGGCGTCGACATATGATTGCGGCAATTGGTACGTCTTGCCTGGGTGACCGAGATCATGCGATCTGCGGAATTCCACCACTGTGTACGGAATTTGAAAGTGCTCGGCGAGACGCCGGCCAGCCTGAAGGTCAGGGATGTCCCTTGGAGAGAGCAGGGCTCCCTTCAGCCGCGCGTCGCCTTCGAAACCAGGAAGTGCCGTCAATTGGCCGGTTCTTTCCGAGGTGAAAAAGGCGGGGGGCCGACGCAACTTTCCTTGTTCTATCAACTGCTCCCACGTTACTAAGTTGTTGTGTGCGACCAAGCCGGTCACCCTCTCGGGCTCAATTGTGCCGTCAGCCCTCAGTCGATCCTCGATATTCTCACCGAGATCGATTATTGCTTGCATTTGCATTCGCGTCCTTGGATGCGTCGAGCCGGCCGGATGGTGCAGATTATCAATTCTGATATAGTTCGCTCCTAGCCGCCAACCATTCTCGATACCTTTCGCCAAACGGGCCAGAACGGCAGCATGCGTGATAGTCAGAATTCGGCGCTCACTCTGGTTCCAGTTCCAACTTCCAGTTGATCCAAGCTGCACGCTACTTGGCAAACTGTCGCAATCGTCGCCGATATCACAATGCCCCCCGACCAAGTAAATGCTCACCCGCGCTCCAAGCGCCTTCAGGCCCCCGATATAATCTCTAGCCTCCGACTCAGACATCGTACGTGGATCAATTTCGACAACCTGCCCTGGCTCAAAGCTGGAGAGAGCGAGCCTGCTCTCGATCGCGGGATACAGTCCTGAAAATTTTATGGTTTCACTCGGCAAAAGGCGTGCGCACATCTCTGTTTGATGCCGATCCCGGGCCTTGGCGACGTCGCCCGCACGAAACTCTTTAGAATCATCCACCTGAGTCAGTCCACCGGCGATCAAATGCATGGCGGTCAGCACGATCGATCCAGCTGCGGCAGATATGCCCCTCCGCACAATTGTAGTGGTATTTTCCATGGGGTGTTCTCTCTTGCTGAGCCCGACTCATGCATGAGAATGCGCCCAGGGATCGGCGTGCCCGGTTCGCTCCCGTGAGAGGGTTGCTCTGCTACGCGGCGATGAGTCAGCCTTTCCCTGTCTGGCGCTGTTCGGCATACGCCCTGCAGTGGGTCGCAAGCAATTGGAAGACGTCATTCATGAAGGTTCGAGGTCTGCCCGGAGATGGTTCAGCGTGCCCGCAAAGGGACAGTCTGCGCTATACAGTGTAGCCGAGAGAGGCCGCATGCTTCCGACGTGCGAATCACAGACAACGTTCTCGATGAGTTCATCGAGATATACAAGGAGGAGTTTCAAGCTCCAGGTGCTGGGGGCGACTGTTCGAGGAGTGGAAGAAGATGACGAGGTCCGATGTCCTTCCCATCCTGGCCGCGACCATCGTGCACACGAGCTACGCCCGGGCGCACCCCGAGGCCACGGTGAAGTTCGTGCGCGCGGTGGCGCCGCCGCCGTAAGCTTCGCGCAAAATGCGCATCCCCAATCCCGCGAGGATGGTCGTGAACCGACGTGACGTGCTGGCGCTGGGCCTTGCATCGCTGTCGCCGGCCATGCTGACCCCGCGCATCGGATCCGCGCAGGGCAGATATCCGGAGCGCCCGATCAAGCTGATGGTGGCGTTCTCGGCGGGCGGCGTGAACGATGCCGTCGCGCGCCAGTGGTCGGAGCGGGTGAAGACGCTGCTCGGGGCGGTCTATGTCGAGAACCAGGGCGGCGGCAGCGGCACCATCGCCACCGGCGAGGTCGCGCGCGCGACGCCCGACGGCTATACGATCCTGCTCGGCAGCACCAGCACGATGGTGCTCAACCCGATGACCATGGCCAAGGTGCCGTACGATCCCGCCAGGGATTTCGTGCCGATCGCGATCCTCGCGGTCTCCACCACCTCGATCGTGGTGCACGCCTCGCTGCCGGCGACGACGCTGCCGGAGCTCGTCGCTTATGCCAGAGCCAATCCCGGCAAGCTTTCGTATGGCTCGGCCGGCACCGGCACGATGAGCAATCTGTCGGGCGAGCTGTTCAAGCAGCTCACCGGCCTCGCCGATCTCGTTCACGTCCCATACAAGGGCGCGGGCCCGGGCATCACCGATCTCGTCAGCGGGCACATCCCGATGATGACGCCGAACGTGACGGGGCAAGTGCTCGAGCTTCATCGCGCCGGCAAGATCCGGATCCTGGCGGTGAACGCGGCGCAGCGTCTCGCCGCGGCGCCCGAGATTCCGACCGCGATCGAGCAGGGCGTGCCGGGCATGATCGGCCTGTTGTTTCTCGGCCTGTTTGCGCCCGCCGCCACGCCGCGGCCGATCCTCGATCGCATCGCCGAAGCGAGCCGCGCCGCGATGGCGGATCCGGAGTTCCAGAAGGTCTTGGTTGCATCCGGGCTCGAGGCCGTTGCCGATTCCAATTCGGAAAAGGCCAAGCGGTTCATGAAGGAAGAGATTGCGCGCTGGGGTCCGGTGGTGAAAGCCGCGGGCTCAAGGTGGAGTGACCCCTCGATCCCGTCACCTACGGCGGCCGTGCGTTGGCGCGGGCCTCCAAGAACGGCCCGGATGGTGCCACCAGGCAACCTCCGGGGGCTTGATCGACGCGCCGCCCTTGCCGACCATGTCTGCACCCGGCGGAACCGGAAGTGCTATCGACCAGCCACCTATTCGATCACCTCGTCGGCGCGGCCCAGCAGCCACAGCGGGAACGTGACATGGAGCCGCTTGGCGGCCTTGAGATTAATGACCAACTCGATTCTCGCCGACTGCTGGATCGGCAGGTCGGCGATCTTTTCGCCCTTGAGGATGCGGGCGGCATAGACGCCGACTTCGCGCAGCGCATCGGTTAAGCTCGCGCCATAGCTCATCAGGCCACCGGCCATGGCGAAATCACGCAATGGATGGATCGCAGGCAGCGCGTGGCGAGCCGCCAGCCCGGCGAGTTGCTCCACGCGATCGCTGAACAGGATGTCGGAGCGGATGAGCAGGCTCGCGACCCGCTGCTGCGCCAACATTGCGAAGGCCGGCTCCAGATCACTGTCGACAGAGGCTTTGGCGACGATCAACTTCTGCCCGCGCGCCGAGGCCAGCGCCTGCGCCTCACTGCGGACGGAATCGGCGGTGGGATTGCTCGGGTTCTCCAGGAAGCCGATTGCTGCGGGCTTCGCTACGGTTTCGTGCAGCAGCTCGAACTGCTTCTCCACCAGTGCGGCGCCAAGGAAAGTCAAGCCCGTGAGGTTGCCTTCCGGCCTTGCGAGGCTGGCGACCACACCAAGCGCGACCGGGTCGGTGCCGACTTCGAACACGATCGGAATCGTCGTGGTCGTCGCCTTTGCGGCGAACGTAGCCGCATTGCCCACCGCGACCAGCACCGCCACGCGGCGGCTGACCAATTCCGCCGCCAGGCGGGGCAGCCGGTCGTATTGATTTTCCGCCCAGCGATATTCGACCGCGACGTTCTGGCCTACGATGAAGCCCGTTGCATTCAGCCCGCGTTCAATGGCAGCAACGCGGAAACGATCGGCTGCCGGCGAACCGCCGAGCAGCAGGCCGAGCACCGGCATCGCTGGCTGCTGCGCGCGCGCCGCGAGTGGCCAGGCGACCGCACTGCCGAGCCCCGCGATGAACTCCCGCCGCCGCATCCGCCATTCTCCTAAATGCTTTGTGGATAGCCTATCGCATTCGGGGTTGCATCCGAATAGGCCGACACCGAGGATTTCCTCTATGGCGGCAGCCAGAACCGGCGAGACAATCTCGATGCAATGTTTTCATCAGGCCTTTGGAGCGAAGGGCTCCTCGATCATTTTTGCAGTGCGAGAGTCCGTTGTTGGCACTTCCCGGCCGCTTATTGCGATGCACCAAGTGATTGAATTTGCGTCAGCTTACCGACCAATCCGGCCGCGAAATGACTGCCTGCGCTGAGGGTCTGGGGCTCAAAATGACCCAGACCGCCCGCCGCGGTTACGCGGCGTGCTATGTTTCGACCTGCGTTTAGCGTAGTCGTGGGGTCTCGGGAGAGGCGCCCGCGGTGCCGGTACAATCGGCCCGAAGAGCCAGACGCTGCGCCCCGGCCGCCCACGGACCCGCCACCCATTCCCGCGTCTGCTGCCAAAGGGAGGACATCCATGCGGGCTCTTCTTCGCCTCTTGCTTGCCGTTATGGCACTCGCGGCGCTTGCCCCAGCAGTGCTGAGCCAACAGGCTTTTCCGACCCACCCGATCCGCCTGATTGTGCCTTATCCGGCCGGTGGAGCTACGGACCTCGTGGCGCGGATTGTCGCTGAGAAGATGTCAGAAGAGCTCGGTCAGCAGATCCACGTGGACAACCGGCCCGGCGCTGGGACTATGATCGGCGCAAGCGCCGTCGCGCGCAGCGCGCCGGACGGCTACACGATGCTGATCGGCGATACCGGAACCTATGCGCTCAACCCGACTCTTTACGACAAGCAACTCACCTACGATCCAATCACGGACTTTGCGCCGGTGAGCCGCACCGGGCGCGTGCCGCTGATCCTCGTCGCCAATCCCAACACCATCAAGGTTAATTCTGTGAAAGAACTGATCGAGGCAGCGAAGAAGGCGCCGGGCAAGATCGACTATGGTGCACCCGGCCCGGGCAGCCCTATCCACCTTGCGATGGAGCTGTTCAAACAACGCGTCGGCATCAATGCGACCGCGATCCCATACAAAGGCGGCGCGGACGCGCTGACGGACCTGATCGGCGGTCGGATAGCGCTGCTGTTTGTCGATGCGGCAACCGGCGTCACCCATATCAAGTCAGGCGCGCTCAAGGCGCTTGGGGCTGGCACGGACAAGCGCATTCCGGCGACACCCGACGTGCCGACAATCGCGGAGGCAGGGGTCCCGGATTTTGAGGCCTGGGCGTGGAACGGCTTGGCTGTGCCGGCCGGCACCCCGCCTGAGATCATCGCCAAACTCAGTGCCGCCTGCCAGAAAGCGCTCGGCCTGCCGGCGGTGAAGCAGCGGCTCGCCGAGCTCAGCGTCGAACCCGCGCCCACCAGCGCGGATGAGTTCGGCGCCTATATCAAGAGCGAAACGGCGAAGTGGCGCACGGTGATCACCGAGGCCGGTATCTCGCTCAAGTGAGCCGATGCGGCGCATCGTCCGGGAAGAACAACAATAGGGACGGACATTCGACATGCGACTCGTGAGCTACGGTCCATTCGGCGCGGAACGAGCGGGAATCCTCGCGAACGAGCAAATCTTCGATCTGGAAAAAGCCATGCAAGCCGCTGGCGCCGAAGATCCGGTGAGCGACATGCGTCTGTTCCTGGAGCAGCCTGCGTGGCGTTCAACGCTTGACCGTGCCCATGCGGCACGCGACAAGGTTACGCCCGTCGCCCTGAGCACAGTCCGCCTCGGCGCCCCGGTTCCCGTACCGCGCTCGCTGATCATCGCGGGTGCGAACACGAAGACACACATCGCGGAGGCGGGTGCCGTGCTGGGCGAAATGATCGGGCCTCGCGAACCGATGCTGCTCGCCAAGGCGACGTCGAGTTTGTGCGGCGCCCACGACGACATCATCCTTCCACCGGAGACCAAAAAGCTCGACTACGAGGTGGAGCTCGGCGTCATCATTGGATGCAAGGCGAGACGCATCAGCGAGAAGGATGTAAAGGACTACGTTGCCGGCTTCACCGTGACGAACGACGTTTCGGCACGCGACATCCAGCTCGCCGAACACGAAAAGAACCCATTCTTCCGTGTGCACTACATCGGCAAGAGTTTCGACACATTTTGTCCCGCCGGCCCTGCCCTGGTGACGGTGGACGAATTCACCTGGGGCGAGCCACTAAAGATGAGCACCAAGGTGAATGGGGAGATCCGGCAGAACAGTGACACATCGGACCTCTATTTCGGCATCGAGGCGCTGGTGGCTTATGCAAGCCGTTCGATGACGCTCTTTCCCGGCGATATGATTGCGACGGGATCCCCGGCCGGCGTTGCCTACTTCATGAATCCGCAGCGATTTCTGCAGCCGGGCGATTTCGTGCGCTGCGAAGTCGAGGGTGTCGGGGTCATCGAAAACCGCGTGCGGCCTGAGCGCGGTTGAAGGTAGAGCCGTCGTTGGAAAGCGTATCGAACTTGCCCAATTGGTTGGGGTCGCGCGGGCGCTTCTTCCGCTTCTGGCACACCGCAGCACAGAGCCTATGCGGCGGTTTGTCCGGAGCCGGCGAAAGCTGACCCTGCATCCCCGGCGCATCCGTTGGTCGACCGACTGAAATTTGCTTGGTCAGGGGCCGTCATCATTCGAGGCTCCCCCGGCTCGAGAGGCCGGGGTCGCACCTCAGGGCGTGCCGGGCATGATCGGCTTGTTGTTTCTCGGCCTGTTCGCGCCCGCCGCCACGCCCCGGCCGATCCTCGATCGCATCGCCGAGGCGAGCCGCGCCGCGATGGCGGACCCGGAGTTCCAGAAGGTCTTGGTTGCATCCGGGCTCGAGGCCGTTCCCGATTCCAATTCGGAAAAGGCCAAGCGGTTCATAGAGGAAGAGATCGGGCGCTGGGGTCCGGTGGTGAAAGCCGCGGGCTTCAAGGTGGAGTGACCCCTCGATGCGTCACCGGAGGCGGCCGTGCGCTGGCGCGGGCCTCGAAGAACGGCCCAGATGGTGCCACCAGGCAACGTCCGCGGGCTTGATCGACGCGCCGCTCTTGCCGACCATGTCTGCACCCGGCGGAACCGGAAGTGCAAGGGCTGAACAGGCGTTCGGGCTATGACCCCAAGCCGACATTGGGGCGACGCGCCAATGCCTTGTCCGCCGACCGCTCGGGTCCACGGCCGGATCATTCACGACGCCGCTATCCACCGGCTTCTGGGGAACTCGCCACGCACAATCAGCCCTGGCGCATCCGGTCATTGCCGCTCTTGACAGGCCACGGACTGACATCCATATAACATCCATACAGATGGTATATGGATGGTATATGGATGGCTGAGAATGCGCATCAACTGCGACCAAAGCCTGGTGACAGCGAGAAGATCACGATCAATCTCGGCTATGTCGACCTTGGTCATATCGATTTAATGGTTCAGGAGGGCTTTTACTCGAACCGGACCGATTTCATTCGAACCGCAATCCGCAACCAGCTCGAACGCCACGCTGACGTGGTCAAGCAGTCCACGGTCCGAAAGCGTCTGGACCTCGGTCTGAGGCACTACAGCCGCGAAGATCTCGAAGCGGCGCGTTTAGCTGGAGAGATGCTGCACATCCAAGTGCTCGGCCTCGCCAGTATCGCCCTCGATGTCACGCCCGAGCTTGCTCGCGCCACGATCGCCTCGGTCGTCGTGCT
>WNFD01006069.1_pt1 | contig 12101 bp, 10 predicted proteins | sample 5400491 | NCBI WGS metagenome assembly WNFD01 (sample SAMN13153343, study PRJNA577476) | soil metagenome | isolation source: 120 cm saprolite under Douglas fir tree site 2 hole 2 replicate 2 | place: USA:California | collected 2015-04-18 | reverse complement strand
GCCCTGTGGTACCTGGCGAAGTCGATGAGCCCCTGCGATACTGCCGGCATGTCGGTATTGTCCCGCGACCCTGTCAGGGTCGCCGCGGCGACGCTCGGGCTCGCGTGGCTGGCGCTCCTTGCCGCCTTCGCGTACAGCGCTTCGAGCGTCACTCCGACCACCGGCGGGCTGGTCGCGGCGGGCGCCGCCGTCCTAATTGCGGGAGCCGGCATTCTGTATGCTTGGCGCCAGCCGGGGCGATAGCCGAAAAGCCGGTACGTAAAGCCGCCCTCCAACCCACCACGGAGTGTCCATGGACTCCCTCCACGCGATTGGTTTCTACGCGTCCTCCGGAGTTTCGCTGGCCGGAGGGCTCGGGGTCGCGCTGCTTAGCCGCCGCGACTGGCGCGGGGCAGCGCTTGGCCTGGTGGGACTCGGGCTCGCGGGCATATACCTTTCTCTGTCAGCGGGCTACGCGGCCGTGGTCGCGCTCGTCTGCTTCGCCGGCTGCGCGCTGATGTTCGCGAGCCCGCAGTACCGCCGGATGGACGCGGTCGTCGGTCCGCTGTGGCGCCAGCTCGGCGCGGTCGCTGCGGCCCTGCTGCTCGCCGTGCTCGCGTACTCCGCATTCCGCGGCGACTTCGCGTACGCGAGCTTCTACGGCGCGACATTCGGGACTGCGAACCTCGGACGTCTCCTGTTCGCGCATGACGCACTGGCGACCGAGGCGGTCGCGGTGCTGGTCACCGTGGGCCTGGTGGGAGCGGCCGCGGCGTGGCGGGCCAGGGACCGGGCGAGGTGAGCGCTGACCTTGTCGCGGCGCTTTTCGTGGCGGCAGGGCTCGTCGCCGCCGGCGTTTTCACCGCCGCCTGGCGCCGGGACCTGACCGCGGCGCTGGCCGGCGTCCCGCTGATGTTCGCGGGAGCGGGCGTCGCGTTTGCGGCCATCGCCCGCTTTGCGGCCGCGGGCGGGCCGCAGCTGTTCGGCCAGGAGTTCGCGATCCTGCTCGCCATCGCCGCCACCGCGCTGGTCGCGCTCGGCCTCGGTATTGCCGGCCGGGAGGGCTCTCGCTGAGCCTCATCGCCCGCGCAGGCGAGATCGTCGCGGCGGCGTCTGGAGCGGCATCGCACGCGAGGACTTCGTCCGGCTTCACCTTCGACCCCGCGACCACTCTTCCGTGGGCCGTGCCGGTCCTGCTCATCGCGCCGCTGGCCATGTTCCTGGTCGCGCTCTCGAGCGTGCGCACGAGGCGCTCGTCGTCGGCGACCGCCATGCTGGGGGTCGTCGTCACGCTGGCGGTCACCCTGCTCGTCGCGTGGGGCCTGACCCGGCGATCGACTCCTTACGTCGCGACCTATCAATACTTCAGCATGTCGGTCGCCTTCAGCGGGCCGACCAACTTCCAGACTTTCGGCATCGACTTCATCCTCCACGTCGACCACCTCACCGTCGCCGCCCTCGCCGCCATCGAGCTGTGCATGATCGGCGCGATCGGCTGGCACCAGGTCATGGGCCGCGCCGAGCCCGGCGCCGCGCGCTTCCACTCCGTGATCCTCGGGCTGCTGTTCGCGTGCGCCGGCGTTCTGATGAGCTGGGACCTGGCCGAGCTGTTCGGCTTCTGGGCCATCGGCGGCGCGATGACATACCTTCTGCTCGCTCACCGGTGGGGGCTCGACGAGCCTGCGCGCCGGGCGCGCGTGGCCCTGGCTCTTCCTTTTCTGACCGACCTCTGCCTGCTGTGCGGAATCGCGTGGCTCTACGCGCGGTACGGCACGCAGAACCTCAACACGCTGCTGCCGATCCTGCACACCAACCCCGGCTGGACGGAGAGGTCGCTGGTGGTGGGCTCGGTCCTCCTGTTCATTGGAATCGGGGGACGCCTCGCGCTGTGGCCGTTCACGTCGTGGATCACGCAGACGTCGGTGTCCGCGCCGCCTGCCGCTTCGGTGATCGTGCAGTCCGCGTGGTCCGTGCTGGCGATCGTCGTGCTGTACCGATTGATGCCGATCTTCGTCGCCTCCAACCAGCAGACGCTGCAGGCCTGCCTCGCGTGGTGCGCCGTCGCCGCCGTGGTCGCGCCGCTGCTCGGGCTGCTTGGCAACGAGCCACGGCGGATCATCGCGCTCGCCGGCTCCGGCACCGTCGCGATCGGGGCGGCGGTCGTGATCAACGGCTTCCGCTACCAGTCCGCCACTTACGCTATCGCCGGCGTGGCTGCAGTGCTCGCGGTCGCGCCCGCGCGCGTGGCGGCGGGGCTCGCGGTGTCGTCGATCGCGAGCGCGATGCGGACCGACGACCTCGCCGAGATGGGTGACGCGTGGCGCCGCATGCGCGGAAGCTCCGTCGCGCTGCTCGTGGCGACGGTCGTGCTCGGCCTGTCCGGGTGCGTCGCGCTGGCGCTTGGCGTCAGCTCGCGCTCCAAGCTCGGGGTCGCGCTTGGCGAAGGGGCGCTGCTGATCGCGATCGCCGGCCTGCGCGTCTTCCTCGCGGTTGCTTTCGGCCCGCTGCGCCGGCGCCGCGCGTTCGAGCCGGACCGCGTGCGCGAGGCGCCGCAGGGCGCGGTCGGCTGGCCCATCCTCCTTGGCCTCGCGGGCGCGGTGGTCCTCGTCGCGTCGGCGATCACCGCCTGGCTGAACTTCCTGGACGGCCACAAGCACCTGACGCCCGGCGCGGGCTCGGTCGCGGTGTGGGCGGCGGTTGCGGTCGTGGGGTTTGGTGCCTGCGCATCCGTCTACGTGCGCGGGAAGGACGGGGCGCTCGCGGCGTCGGCCGCGGGCGGGCTGCTGCTCGATCGCGCTGCGTCGACGGGCTTCGCGTTGGTCGATCGGTTCCTGGTCGCGCCCGTCACCGACATCGCTCTTCGGGTCGGAGACTGGATCCCCGACGGTGACACGGCGCTCGGCCGCTTCACCAACGCCTCCGGGCAGCTCGCCCTCGCGGCGGCGCGCGCGCCGGCCGTGCCGCTCGTCATCGTGCTCGCGGTTGTGATGGCGGTGGCGTTCGCGCTGATCGCGCCCGGGGTGGCGAAGTGACGCTGCTCGCAGCCATCGTCCAGGCGTCGCCGACGCCGGCCCCGGTGCCGGGCGCGGGAATCTTCACGTCGCCGTTCCTGCTGAGCCTTCTGATCTGGCTCCCGGTCTTCATCGCGGTCGCGATCGCGCTCATGCCCAACCCGCGCGGCCGCTACGACGTGCTGATGAAGCAGATCGCGTTCTTCACGATGCTCGGGCTGATGTTCATCCTGTTCATCGCCTACAACCAGTTCGAGAACTTCCTGCCCACGATGCAGTACGAGGAGAAGGTCCCGTGGCTCCCCGCGATCGGGGTCACGTACCACCTTGGCGTGGACGGTCCGGGGCTCGTGATGCTGATGCTGTCGGGACTGATCGGGCTCGCGTCGGTGCTCGCCTCGCTTGGGGTGCGCGAGCGTGTGCGGGCCTACTTCTCACTGCTGCTCCTGACCCAGGCGTCGGTCAACGGCGCGATCGTCGCGCGCGACATGTTCGTCTTCGTCATGTTCTGGGCCGCGGCCGCGGTCCCGCTCGCGGTGCTGATCCTCGGATGGGGAGGTCCGCGGCGCACGACCGCCGCGTGGCGCCTGCTGGGCTACTGGGGGCTTGGCACCGCCGCGCTGGTGGTGGGCGTGCTGGCGCTGTACACGCTGGCCGGCGGCCGGAGCTTCGACATGGACGTGCTGCTCAAGGCCACGCTCACGCCGCGGAACCAGGTCGTGATCAGCATCGCGATGATCGTCGCCGCCGCGACCCGGCTGCCGCTGTTTCCGCTCCATGGATGGGTGCGGGACGTGCTGGCCGAGGCGCCGGTCGGAGTCGCGGTCATCGTCGCCGGCGCCGCGACTCGACTCGGCGCGTTCCTGCTGCTGCGCACGGTGATCGCGGCCGAGCCCGCGGCGGGTCATCTGCTTTCGCCGCTGCTCGCGGCGCTGGCCGCGATGACCGTCGGCTACGCGGGGCTCGCGGCGCTGCGCACGGTCGACGTCCGGCACATGGCCGCTTACCTGGCGATGGTGCCAGGAGGAATCACGGTCCTGGGCCTAGCCGCGATCTCGCCGCTGGGCATCGCGGGCAGCGTGCTTAGCCTCTTCACCGGCGGGCTCGCCGCGGCGCTCATCGCCGGCGTGTGCGCAACTCTCGCCGAGCGCGCGCAGTCGCGAAGCCTGGCGGTGCTGAGCGGCCTCGCGCCGCGCATGCCGAACGTCGCGTGGCTGCTGATCATCGCTGCGCTGGCGCTGCTGGGCGTTCCGATCCTCTCGTCCTTCACCGCCGAGGTGATGACGTTCTTCGGCGCCTTCAAGAACCAGCCGATCGGCGCCTTTGCCGTGGCGGCGGGGCTGGCGGTGACCGCGGTGGCGCTTGCCACGTTGCTCCGGAGGGTGCTGTTCGGCTCGCCGAACCCCGACGCGCCTGGCGTCTCGGATGCATCGCTTGGCGAGACGTGGTTCCTCGGGCTGCTGGCCGGCGCGCTGCTGTGGGTCGGGATGTTCCCGGGCGGGCCGAAGATACCCGGCACTGAGTTTCCGCTGTTCGACCCAGGGCTTCTCAACCAGATGACGGCGGGCATCTCGGACCTGGCCTCGCCGTACACACCGCCGACTCCGGGCGGCGTCACGCAGTGACGAGGTACTTCGTCCTGCTGCCGGAAGCGTTGTTGGTGGCGCTCGCCGTCGCGGTGATGGTGGCGGGCCGTTTCGGGTGGCTGCAGGCCACTTCGCGGAGGTGGCTGCCGCTCGCGGTTTCGGTCGTGGTGCTCGTCGCGCTGGGCGTGGAGCTGTGGGCGGGCGCCCTGGTCGGGACGTTCTTCGGCGGCGCGCTGGTCTCGGACAGGTTCGCCCTGTTCGCCAAGGCCGCGGTGCTCCTGACCGCGGCGGTCGCCATCGCCACGACAGACTGGACCGCCGAAGATTCTCTCTTTCTCGGCCTGGCGATGCCGCTGCTCGCGGCGTTCGGCGTGATGGTCGCCGCCTCGTCGGCCGACCTGGTCGGGCTGTGGGCGGGGCTCGAGGTGGCCGGCGCGGCGAGCGTCGTGATGGTCGCGCTGCGGCGGCCCGACCTGTCGCTGCGGCTCCTGGTAGCCGGAGGCATCGCGAGCGCGCTGGTCCTGGTCGGCCTGGCGTTCGTCTACGCGACCACGGGCAACCCGAACCTTTCCGGCATCCGCGCGGTGATCGGAAACGAGGCGCCGGCGCTGCCGCTGGCGATCCCGGTGCTCCTGCTGCTGGGCGGCCTGGCGGTTCGCGCGGGGATCGCGCCCTTCCACGTGGCGGGGCTGCAGGTGGGGCTCGGCGCGTCGCCGCTGGGCGCGGGCCTGATCTTCGGCACGGCAGCGGTCGCCGCGGCCACGGTGGGGATGAAGCTGACCGCGGCGCTGGTCGCGATCCCCGACGTCTACGTGCCCTGGGTGAACGTGGTCTCCGCCCTGGCGATGGTCGGTGGCGGGGCGGCGGCGCTCGCCGTCCGTTCGCCCCGCCCACGGCTGGCGTACCTCGCCGTGTCGCAGCTGGGCTGGGTGGCGGCCGGGGTGGGGACCCACTTCCGGTCGGGGATCGGCGGGTCGCTGTTCCTCTTGGGCGCGTTCGCCGTCGCCGCGACGTGCGGCCCCGCGCTGCTGGGGCGGGCCGAGGGGGGCGAGCCCGCGATCCACGGCTTCGGGACGCTGCGCCCGGTGCGGGCGGCGGGGCTGGCGCTGGCCATGCTTTCGCTGGCCGGGGCGCCTCCGCTGGCGGGGTTTTTCGGCGAGCTGGCGGTCGCGATGGCGCTGGCCCAGAGCGGCAGTTACGTGCTGCTGGGGCTGGGCCTGCTCGGCTCGGTGCTCGCGATTGCGGCGGTGGTGGGGACCTTGCGCGTCCTCTATATACAGAGCCCGCTGGAAGAGTCGCGCCGCGGGGCGGCGGCCGCCCTGCCCGCCGTGACCGCGCTGTCGACCGCCGGGGCGGTCGTGTTCTGCATCGTCATCGCCGGGTACGGGGTGTTCGGCAACCCGATCATGGGCCTCGCCGACCAGGGAGCGGAAGCGCTGGGCCTGCGGTAGACTCACCCCCCACTCGTCTTCCACACGTCTCAGCAAGCGTCTTGGAGGTCCCGCCAACCTGGCCGCGCACAAGAGACGGGCTCGGGCACGTGCCCGGGGCCGCCGAATCACCACCAGGAGGAAGTCGCATCACTGGCTGATGCGGTTCTCGCTGGTCGCCCTGATCGTCATCTCGTGCATGGCCCTGGTGGGCACGGGGGCGACCATCGGGATCGTCGACTACTTCGCGGGCGACCTGCCCTCGATCGACGCCATCCAGGCGGCCAACCTCATCCAGACCACCCGCATCGTCGACCGCAACGGAGCCCTTATCCAGGCGCTGTATCACGAGAACCGCACGGTGGTTCCGCTTTCCAGGATCAGCTTGAAGCTGCAGCGGGCGACGATCGACACCGAGGACCGCACCTTCTACGTCAACTCGGGCGTCGACTACCGGCGCCTGGTGATCGCGATCGTCTACGACCTGACGCACCACTCATCGGCGCAGGGTGGGTCGACGATCACGCAGCAGGTGGTGAAGAACGACGTCCTCGACACTTCCGAGGCGCAGAGCCGCACGATCAGCCGCAAGTTCCGCGAGCTGTTGCTGGCCGAGGAGATGGAGCGGCGGTACACGAAGCAGCAGATCCTCGAGCTCTACCTGAACTCGATCAACTACGGCAACGGCGCGTACGGCGCGGAGGCGGCATCCGAGACGTACTTCCAGGTGCATGCGAGTGAGCTTTCCTGGGCCCAGGCATCGTTTCTCGCCGGGCTGCCCCAGGCGCCCTCCGACTACGACCCGTTCGGCACGCCGGACCAGCTGGCCTTGGCGAAGGCTCGGTGGCGGGAGGTGCTGGACGGACTGGTCGCCGTCGGCGACCTGTCGGGTTCTGCCGCCGATGCGCTCTACGCGAGCGATCTCGTTTCTAAGATGGTTGCCGCGCACAGGTCTGTGCCCGCCGCGCACGGCGCGCTGACCGCGCACTTCGTCGACTACATCGTTTCGTACATCAAGCAGCGATACGGCGAGCAGGCGCTGTACGAGGGCGGGCTCACGATCACGACGACGCTTGATCTCGCGACGCAGGCTCTCGCCGATAGATGGGTGAAATCGGGCGTGCGCGCCTACGCCAAGCGGGGCGTCAACACCGGCGCGATGCTGGTGATGAATCCGTCCGACGGTGAGGTTCTTGCGATGGTGGGGAGCGCCGACTACGAGAACGCTTCGATTCGTGGACAGATCAACCTGACGGGCGTGGATCCGCTGGGCTGGCGCGGTGTCGGATCGTCGTTCAAGGTGTACACGTACGGCGCGGCGCTGCAGGCGGGGCTCGTCACGCCGGCCTCGTTGTTGAACGATTCGACGAGTGTCATCGGCGGCCACTCGTTCAGCGACTGGGACGGGAAGCACGAGGGGTACATCTCGCTGCGCACGGCGCTGGCGCAGTCGCGCAACCTGCCTGCCCTGTGGACTTACTCCTCGGAGGGCGGGGACCGGGTCGTGTCGTTCATGCACAACCTGGGGGTGACCGCGCCGATAGAAAACCCCCAGGGCGTGGCGACGACGCTGGGCCACGACGCGCTGTCGATGGCCGAGCACCTGGCCGCGTACTCGGCGTTCGACAACGGCGGCTACCGTGTCGCCCCGCACGCGGTGCTGCGCGTGACGGATTCCTCGGGTCGCGTGCTGGAGGCGTTCGATCCCGGCGCCGGTCGCGTTTCTGTGATCAGCCCGGAGCTGGGTTACGTGATGACCGACCTGCTTCGGGGTCCGGTGAAGCTCTACCTGGGCGGCCTGGCTTCTCACCCGGTCGCAGGGAAGTCGGGCACGACCGAGGCATACACGGGGTCGATCTTCATCGGCTACACGCCGAACCTCGCGGTGGCGGCCTCGTTGATGCATATCGACGCGGGGCCTGTGTGCAGCTCCGGGTACGCGTATCTCGCGACGAACTTTCCACCGTCGGGGTGGCAGTGCCCGACGTCGGTCTTGTTCGGCGAGAACGTCGGCGTGTCGGTGTGGAAACCGTTTCTGGAGGAGTACTACTCGTCGCATCGGTGGCCCGCTTTTTGGGCGCAGCCCGCGGGCGTGGTTGTGCGGCAGGTCTGCGCGTACGACGGGGGTTATGTCGCTTCCGGTGGCTATGGCGAGATCTTCTTGAGGGGAGTTGGTGAGCCGCGGTATCCGTGCGGGGCCAATCCCTATCCCGGCGAGGCGCCGTATGTGGCTCCAGCGTCTCTGGCGCCGTTGGCTTCGCCTTCGCCACACTGATCCGCGATGCATCTGAATCGGACCGGGGTGGGCGCCGGCGTCGTGTACCTGGTGCTCGGCTTCCTGTGGGCGATCGCGACGGGCGTGCCGTGGTTGGTCCTGGCCTGGCTTGTTTTCGTTGCGGCGGTGGGCGCGTTCGTCCCGGGTGAGGCGAACCAGGTCTCCCTGGCGCGCGCGTACCTCGCCGCGCCGGCGCTGCTGTACGCGGTGCGGGGCGACTTCGGCGCGCTGGCGGTGACCGTGTCAATCGCAAGCGTCACCGACCTCGTCGACGGCACGATCGCGCGGCGATTCGCGAGACCGTCGATGTTTGGCGGCGGCCTGGACCCGGTGGTGGATGGCGTCTTAACAGGCGGGCTGGTAATCGGCCTGGCGATTGGGGGAACGTTGCCGGTATGGCTCGCTCTCGTCGTCATCGCGCGCTACCTGCTCCCGGCGCTCGCGGGCGGAGCGTTGCTTGCCACGGGCCGCCGGCCCGAGCTGCGCCACACGCTCACCGGGCAGGTGTCGACCGTGCTGATCCTCGTGCTGCTGGGAGGGGTGTGCCTGTTTCGTGCCTTGAGGCAGGACTCCAGCGGACTGCTGGGTGCGGCCGAGGTGGTGATCCCCGTGGCGACGGTGGCCACCTATGTTCACCTGGCGTTCGCGCTGCGCCGGCCGCGGGCCGGGGCGGCCGGGGCCGGGTAGGCTTTGGGCCGGGTAGACCGGGGCCGGGTAGACCTGTTGGCGGTCGCGCTAAGTGGGCGCGGTGCTTGTTTATCGATCCGCCATGCCCATGCGAGTCGCCGAGTAACATTGGGCTCGGTCGCGCTAAGTGGGGTGCTGGCGGTACCCTGAACCGGCAATCCGCCTTAGCCGGGCCGAATTCCATCGCTGAGGTCTGGGTTCTCAGAACTGGCCGCGGCAAACGGCGTCGAAGGTCGGGACCTGCGCAGCCCGGGTCTCCGAACCCCGTCAGGTCCGGAAGGAAGCAGCGGTAAGGAGAGCTCCCGGGGGTGCCGCAGCCATCCTGGCCGGAGCCGAGAACCGCGGTGCGAGCTGGGGGTCTTCGATCGAAGCGAGGGTGCGCGACCACATTTGAAATTTGATGCCTGAGTATCAGTCCCTCTACCGCAAGTACCGGTCACAGACGTTCGCCGACCTGGTGGGCCAGGACGCTGCGTCGCGGGCCCTGCAGGGGGCGATCATCTCGGGCCGCGTCGCGCATGCGTACCTGTTCAGCGGTTCGCGCGGGACGGGGAAGACGTCGGCGGCGCGGTTGCTGGCGAAGGCGATCAATTGCACGGGCCGCGCGAGCTCTTCGGCTGAGCCGTGCAACCGTTGTCAGTCCTGTTTGGAGATGACGGCGGGGTCGGCTCTCGACCTGATCGAGATCGACGCCGCCTCGAACCGCGGCATCGACGAGATTCGCGACCTGCGCGAGAAGGTGAACCTCGCGCCGGCTTTGGGGCCCTTCAAGGTCTACATCATCGACGAGGCTCACATGCTGACCGAGCCGGCGTTCAACGCTTTGTTGAAGACCCTCGAGGAGCCGCCGGCGCACGTCGTGTTCATCCTGTGCACGACCGACGCGCAGAAGATTCCGTTGACGGTGATCGGGCGCTGCCAGCAGTTCGTGTTCCGGCGGCACTCGGAAGAGCAGATCGCCTCGCGTCTTTCTTATATCGCGGCGGCGGAGAACGTCTCGGTTGACCCGGACGCGATGCAGCTGATCGCGCGCACCGCGCAGGGTTCGATGCGCGACGCGGTTGGATTGCTGGACCAGCTGGTGCCTCTGGCGACGGGGCCGATCTCTCTCGAGTCCGCGCGGTCTTTGCTCGGCATCGCCGATCCTCGCCTCCTCGACTCGCTGCTGGACCACGTTCTGGCGGGGCGGGCTTTCGAAGCACTGGCCGAGCTGGGGCGCGTCTACGCGGCGGGCGCGGAGCTCCGACAGGTGGTGCGCGGAATGATGGAGGGGTGCCGGGACCGGCTGGTGGCGGCGTTGTCGAGGCACGATAACGCGACCGCGCGCCGGTTGTCCGGCGTGCTGGACGCGCTCCTGCATCTCGATGGTGAGGTGCGGCGGCACGCAGAGCCGCGGTTCCTCGTCGAGGCGACGCTCGCGCGGTTGTCGGTGGAGATGGGGAGCGGTGAGGCCGTTGCGGAGCGAGTCGTCGAGCAGGTGATGCCCACCTCCCCTCCGGCGCTTCGCGCCACCTCCCCACAGAGTGGGGAGGAGAAGGCTGCGCCCGTGGGGGGATGGACGGACGTGCTGGAAAAGCTCAACCGCACGGTGCGCGCGGTGTATCTCGACGCGCAGCCCGAGGTCGACGGCCTCACGCTCGTGTTGTGGTTTCGCTACGGGTTCCATCACAAGAAGGCGCAGGAGCAGTCGGCGCAGCTCATGCCGCACGTGCGCGCGTGGCTCGGCGATGCCGCGAAGGTCGACTACCGCCTGCGCGAGAACGAGGCGGCCAAGCAATCGGCGCGGCCGGCGAGCCCGGAGGATGATCCTTTCGTGCGCGAGATCGTGCGCCGGTTCGACGGGCGGGTGACGAGGGTGAAGGAGGTCTCCGAGTGAAGGATCCGCTGAAGATGCTGCGCCAGGTCCAGCAGATGCAGGGGCGGATGGAGAAGGCGCAGAAAGAGCTGGAGACTGCAACAGTCGAGGCCTCGGCGGGCGGAGGCGCGGTCACCGTCGTCGCGACGGGAGCGCAGAAGCTCGTGTCGGTGCGCGTCGACCCGGATGCATTGAGCGACGCGGAGATGCTGCAGGACCTCATCGTCGCGGCGGTCAACGAGGCGATGGAGCGCTCCAAGCAGATGGCGGCGGAGAAGATGTCGGCCCTTACCGCCGGCATGGGCCTGCCTCCCGGCCTGCTCGGCTAGGTCGCGTTGCCGCAACTGCCCGAACCGCTGGAGCGGCTGATCCAGGAGCTTTCGCGTTTGCCGGGCATCGGACCGAAGACCGCGCAGCGGCTCGCGTTTCATCTATTGCGCGTCGATCGGGTGCGCGCCGACTCGCTGGCGCGGGCGATCGAAGACGTGAAGGCGCGGATCGGCTACTGCGAGCGCTGCTACAACATCGCCGAGGGTCCGCTGTGCGCGATCTGCGCGTCGCCGCGGCGGGACGGCTCGGTGATCTGCGTGGTGGAGTCGGCATTCGACGTCCTGGCGGTCGAGCGGACGGCGGAGTTCAGCGGGCTGTACTTCGTGCTGCATGGGGTCATATCGCCGATCGATGGCATCGGGCCGGAACAGATTCACGTGGCCCAGCTGCTGGATCGGGTGCGGGACGAGGGGGTGGCGGAGGTCATCATCGCCACCGACGCGGACATCGAAGGGGAGGCCACGGCGATGTACCTCTCCCGGGCCTTGGCGCCGCTGGGCGCCCGGGTGACCCGGCCCGCCCACGGCCTGCCGGTCGGGGGGGACCTCGAGTACGCCGACGAGCTCACCCTGGCCCGGGCGATGGCCGGCCGCCGGGCGTTCTAGGGCCTTCTTAACAGGCCGCCTTGCAATCTCGCCCTTGAGGCGGGTATCATTCGCAGGTTCCTCCACCGAACAGGTTTCGTGCGCCCTACGGAGGGTAAGAAAGCTGTTCGGCTCGAAGGAGCCAGCACCTTGACAACTGAAGAGTGGGAAAGACTCTGAGAGTCTGAGAAGACTCAGGGCGAACGCTCTGGGTCCTCCGTTTTTGACGGAGAGTTTGATCCTGGCTCAGGGTTAACGCTGGCGGCGCGCATAACACATGCAAGTCGAGCGAGGGCTTATTTCCCGCAAGGGAGATGAGTTCCTAGCGGCGAACGGGTGAGTAACACGTGGGCAACCTTTCCTA
>WNFD01032951.1_pt1 | contig 12104 bp, 10 predicted proteins | sample 5400491 | NCBI WGS metagenome assembly WNFD01 (sample SAMN13153343, study PRJNA577476) | soil metagenome | isolation source: 120 cm saprolite under Douglas fir tree site 2 hole 2 replicate 2 | place: USA:California | collected 2015-04-18 | reverse complement strand
AACAAAGCGATCAACAGCATCCTGGCGGCGATAGGTCGACAGGCGGGAAGTTACGACTCGCAATCTATAAATGCCTCAGAATGGGTCAGCCGGGTGGCCGACGCTGAAGCGAGAAGATTGCGCAAAGCATTGGAAACGGCCGGTAGCAAGGACCGGGTTGGCGCGAGGGCGAAGTGAGCCCTCGCACAGTGCCCGGTCGAGATCACCTCTCTTGGTCTGGTACTATTGAAGGCAAGAATCCTGCAGGGGCGCTTCGACAGATCGGGCTGGTCGGGAAACAGACCAATATTTCAAATCGGACCACGTCAGCGGCACCTTTATTTCTTGCCGAATGGTCTCCTCGCTTCGTCCTCTTCCATCGCGTCTCGAGCGCGCCTCGCCCTGCACGACAGCGCGTGTATTTGGTTCTTTGGGGCTATTCGAATCGAGCTAGACCGGCGTGGCTACGATTACTAAGGAGTATCAACAATACGAAGGCGAGCGGATTTGCGCATAAGCTCTTTAGTTTACATGAGTTGCCAAGTGGCTTCCAAACTAGGGGATTGACACGTGGATGTCCGAGGCGATACACAGCCATTGCTAGAGGAAGGTCGAGACATGGTGGTCTGATTGAGAGTCCCAACGGTCCCGTTGGAGGATTGTCCCCGGAAATTGTGGAGAGCGCGGTTTGACCGTTTGCAGGGCAAGGTCGGCGGCTGGTAATTTACCCGTGCATGGGTGGTCGGTTTCCCGACCACCTAAGGCTTTGAATCTACTTTTGCCTCTCGCTTGGCGAAGATATGTCACACGCGGCATCCCCAGGTTAGTCTCCCACACCGGTGTTGCATTGTTTAGACGGCCGGGCTCTGGTTCGTATGGAGCTGCTACCTAGATGGGAGATCTCCTCAATCTCGACGGGGATCGCTTCATGGAGTGGGCAGATCTCCAAAAGGCCTCCGACAACGACCTCTTGCAACAACTGATCCTTGGAAACGACGACGCCTTCGCAGTTATCGTTGACCGGTATCAACGGCTTATCTACAGCGTGGCTTATCGGCTTGTAAAAGACCAAGGGGAAGCCGAGGATGTCGTGCAGATAGTCTTTTTGGATGTTTTTCGAAAAAGGGGATTATTCGACCCTTCCAAAGGCACACTGAAGATGTGGCTCCTCCAATATGCCTACACAAGGAGCATTAACAGGCGCTACCATCTCCAACATCGGCATTTTTATTCGCAGGTGAATCTGGAGGAGATCGTGCCGTTGGCCCTTTCGACTGAAAGGGCCGCTGACAGGTGGCTTACGGCAACAGAAGCAGCTAGGTATTTGGCACAGGCTTTTGCCCTGCTCAACCCGAAACAGCGAAGAGCGATTGAACTTATCTCTATTGAAGGAATGACATTCGTGGAAGCGGCCGAGAAGGCCGGCGAGTCGCTGCCGGCAACGCGCCATAATTACTATCGTGGGATGGTAAAGCTACGGGATATTCTCTTGCCCCAACCTCAACCCCAAGAGCAAGGAATTAGAATTTCAGCGACGGCGCCCGTACGTTTGGAGGTGGCCAATCTCTAGCCATGAACAACTTGAGGAACTCTGCTTCCTGGCTGCCGCAGGCGAAGTTCAGGAAGCGGAATGGAAACTGGTGAAGGCACATCTGGAGGAGTGTGCTTCGTGCCGCAACTCCTTCTCGGCCCTTGGAACGATTCATTCCGCCTGTTTCCCTCAGGCGGCTCATTTTGAAGTAGAACGTGAGGCGAACGAGGAAGGCCGTCTACGAAATTCAATTCTTCGCGCAGCTGCCCGAGAAGGCGCGCAGTTCTCCGGCCACGTGAAACCACAGAATCAACATGAACATCCCCGAAGCAAAGTTATTGGCTCTTTCCGCGTGATTAGGGGTTGGGGAATCGCGGCGTCCCTAGTCCTCATCTGCAGCTGTGTGGTTCTTGGTTTTGCCCTGCGGCAGTCGCAAAGAGCTCACATCCCCGCCCCTGCGCCAGTGACTCAAGCCGTTATTCCTTCGACAGTTCAAAATTCTAATGGGCCAACAATCGACGCCAGCCGCCGCAAAGAAGAGATTTTAGAGCAGGAAGTGGCCGCCTTGAAAGCAGAACGGTCGCGAATCGAGCAAGGCTTGCTGCGCGCAGAGAGTGAAAGCGGGGAACTGCAGGGTGCGGCCACTGGAATGAAGGAACAGATCGCAACACTGACAACCGAGCTGCAGGCCACGCGCGTTACACAAGCGAAAGCAGAAGAAGCTCTCCAACAATTGAAGTCCGAGCGAGAGAGCGATCAAGCTGCAATGCAGGCCCAAAATCGCGAGATTCGTTCCCTAAATGAAAGGCTCCAAGAGCAAACGTCACAAAAAGAGCGCGACCATGACGTCCTGGAAGCAGAACTAAGATTGCGGGAGCTTGTGGGGGCACGCAATCTTCATATTGTCGATGTTTATGATACAGACGCTAGCGGTAGGACAAAGAAGGCAGTTGGCCGTGTCTTCTACACACAAGGTCACTCTCTTGTGTTTTACGCTTACGATCTTTCAACAAGTCGGTCCGAAACTGGCAAATACGCCTATTACGTATGGGGCCATAGAGAAGGGGATGATCAAACTGTCCGCAATCTAGGTACCCTAGATCCTGATGACCTATCCCAGAAGCGCTGGACGCTGAAGGTGAATGACGCCAAGGCCTTGTCGGACATTGACCGCGTGTTCGTGACTCTTGAGCAGAACGGTAAGCCCGACCTACGCCCGCACGGAAAAAAGATACTTAGCGCTTATCTAGGCAGCCCCGCGAACCATCCGTAATCCGGACTTCTCAATGGATTTTGTTGTTGTTGCTTTCTGGCATTGACAATGCATGAGAGCCTCATGATGTATATCGCTTGACCCTACCGCCCTTATTATCATCCGTTGGGGGCAGAGTTGTTTGGGGTGAACGTCAAGATTCCGATGGAGGTTTTGAACTCTCTTCGTTCGACTCATTTCGAGAAATCGCGATCCGCATCGCCACGCCGGTCACCTGGCCGATAATCTCAGCCTCTTCGGGAAAGCCAAAGATGCGAGTCTTGGCGGTGGAGAGAGGATGAGCGAGGAGAACCAATTTGTTTTCGACCTGTTCGCACCAGGAACAGGCGTATTCATTTCGAAGGTCGACAAAATAAATTGGACGGTCGAATTCAGATCGGGCTTCTCTCCGTCGTGGTTTCTTAACATCGGGATCGATCTCGACGAAAGATCCGGGCCTAATCAGCGGATAGAGCGTGTAATCCTTTAGGCCAACAAACCCATACAACCGATTGCGCAAGTCAAAGTGTTGAACAAATTCCAGGGGAACTGTACCCCAAGCTTCGATCATGCGCGAAAGCAGATTCGTTTGATTGAGATTTAGTCCTGCATCAAAACGGATAGGAATCTCAAGGGGCTCGTATGGCTCTGTCGAATCGTATTGTGCAAGGTGCGTTTTCGCAATTGGAATTTCAGCGTGATACTTGTTCAACTTCTTTGTGTCTACGCCGTAGAGTACGAGGAGGTGAGGATAGCTCAAACCGTAGATACTCGCGAGCGTAAACAGCTTGTAGATGCTCGGCAGTGGTACTTGTTCGTTTTCGATTTGCGTTAACCATGCACTAGAGATCAGAAATTCTTTATTTCCTTCAGAATGCGCAATGGCCTTGCTAAAAACGACGACTTCGCGCGTGGTCATTCCAAGTTTGGTACGAATTTCCTTCAGGTGTGCCCCAGCAGTCGTGAAGTTTGTGGCCTTCTCCGTGGAAGGAGTATTCGGGTGACCTGAGCCTCCGAAGATGAATGCCTCACCGATATCTGCCAAGTGCCCCCAAAGCCCCTCACGCAGCTGTGGCGCAAAGAGAGTCTTTTCGCCAGAGTTTGCAAAAATGTTAAATGCGTCTCGCCCACTGGGGATTCTGAATACAATCCCTTCACCCAAATCGGCGAAAATATCAAAGATTCGCATCTTCCGCCTCGTCATGAGTTCGTCAACCAATCGAGAAAAACCCAGCCGCCAAGGATCAAGAAAACGACAGCAAAGCCTACCAGATAGTATGACAGAGCACCGCCGCTTGACAGAATCCAATCGAATATAACGTAATCTGCGAGCCCCCCTCCTAGTACGATCGAAACTACGGCTTTCAGGGCCTTGATGGCTTCAGATGGTCGCTTCTCCGCTACCTTCCGGAGGATAACAGCAAAGATAGCGACAGAAATGAATCCAATAACGGAGCCTGTCAAGGCTGATGCAGTGTAAACCATCGACCGTACCTCCATCAGAGTGTTCACAAGCAAAAAGCAGACCGTTCCCATGTTCAAGACGATGAAAATCTTGAAAATGCATGCTTGACTTCAGCCTGCGAAGGGTTCGGATGGCACGTCAACTTATTTGGCGCACCGAATCTGGAGGACGAGTCGCAGAAGCGATGGATGCCGAAGGTAAATGACGCGAAGGGTTTTGTCAGATATCGATCATGTGTTGGTGACCGTTGAGCGAGACGGTAGACTGAACCTTCGTCTCCACTGTGAAAAAGATACTCAGTGCCTAGATAGGAGTGCTGCGAATCATCGGTAGTGTCCATACGCCTGATTCACGGCGTCGCGGGGCCAAATGTCGTTTCGATTCAGCGTGAGCAGTGTATGTAAGGTCTTTTTACGGTCGCATGGGAATATTCGCCCTTCTTCCATTGAACACTTTGGCATGGAGGGTCCGGATGATGACGTATGCACGTCAGCTCAGTGAAACCGCGAAGGGTTTCGATGTTGAACGATTTTCTAAGAGATTTGCTGTGGCCGCTTTTGCGTCTATGGTTTTGGCAGCGGTGAGCTACTGCCAAGTTGACACTGCTACCGTATCGGGCGTGATCACAGACCAATCTGGTGGGGTAGTCGCAGGCGCGGAAGTTAGCGTGACGAACACGGATACGAATATTAGTTCCGTGAGCACTTCGAATCAGTCTGGTGTGTATGCCGTGACCGGTCTGAGACCCGGATCTTACCGCATCAAAGTCAAGAAGGACGGATTCAATCAGATTGATTTGACCGACGTGTCGTTAAACGTTCAAGACGACATTAGCCGTAATTTTGTTCTGCGAGTGGGGTCGACGTCGGAGAGCGTGTCCGTGGAAGGCAACGCCGGATCAGTTGAAACATCGGGGTCGGTCAGTACAGTGATTGACCGACACTTCGTGGAAAGCTTGCCTCTGAACGGACGCAGCTTCAATACGCTGCTACAGTTGACGCCGGGAGTCTTGATAGTAGCAAGCAATCCTGAGATGCCTGGCCAGTTCAGTAGTAATGGCCAGCGGTCTAGCTCCAACTATTTCCAAGTGGATGGAGTTTCAGCAAACTTTGGCGTAGCTCCTCAGCATGACCTCTTTCAGGCAGGGAATGGCGGTTCACAGGCGTTTAATACCTATGGGGGAACAAGTAGTCTAGTTTCAGTTGATGCTATGCAGGAATTTCGGGTTGAGACTTCGTCTTTTGCGGCGGAGTTCGGGCGGTCGCCGGGTGCACAGGTCCTGATCACAACCCGTTCAGGTACGAATGATTTTCACGGTTCCGTCTTTGATTATTTCCGGAACACAGTATTTGATGCAAACGATTGGTTCGCCAACCGAGCTAAGCAACCGCGCGCTGCCGAACAGCAGAATGACTTTGGCGGGGTCTTTGGAGGGCCAATCTGGCGCGACAAGACTTTTTTCTTCTTCTCCTACGAAGGTTTGCGGCTTTTGCAGCCGCAGACCACCGTTGTCGCTGTACCGTCCGCGTCCATTCGTGCGTCGGCGGTGCCAGCGGCGGCTTCGGTCTTGAATTCCTTTCCTCTCCCGAATGGTCCTGTTTTTAGTGGGGGTAGCACAGCTCAGTTTACTGGAAACTTCTCCAGCAGAATCTCTATGGATGCGGCAAGTCTGCGGATTGATCACTCTTTTGGGAGTCACCTTGACATTTTTGGCCGGTTGAATTGGTCTCCCTCGGAAACCGTCACCCGTGTACAGGCTCTCAGCGAGGTCCAAAATGTGCCGCAGGATACGCGAACCATTACACTCGGCGCTAACGAATCGATCTCAGGCGGACTTTACAATTCGATTCGTCTAAATTTTTCACGGCAAACAGCAGGACAATCGAGTCTATTGGATACCTTCGGCGGCGCGAAGCCAATCGACACGGGGCTTCTGTTGCCGAGCCCTTTTTCTTTGTCAAACGGTTTCGCCGCATTGAATGCCTTAGATTCGGACCAATTGTCATTAGGCCGGGCGAGCAGGAATATTGAGTCCCAATTCAATGTGCTTGACGATTTCAGCGTAATCAAGGGCACCCACCGGTGGAAGTTGGGAACTGACTATAGACGATTGCGTTTGGAGACGTCCGGATTCCCGATTGACGCTATCTATGTCTATTTCACAGGTAGCTTTGCTAGTTCGGGAAACACTCTAGGAACAATCTTTCGCGGTGCTCGACCCGGAAAAATCGTCCTTCCGAATTTCTCAACCTACTTACAAGACACCTGGACTATGGGGAAACGAGTTACTCTCACATACGGGCTACGCTGGGTGGTCAATGCTACTCCTTCCCCGGAAAACGGGACAATCCTTTCTTCCTGGCAAAATGTCAATAATCCGCAGACCACGTTGGCGCCTATCGGAACGCCCATCTTTAATACTACATACGGGAACCTTGCTCCACGGGTTGGATTGGCAGTTCGTCTGAACAAGAAGGGTGATTTTGTCATTCGGGGAGGATGGGGAATCTTCTATGATTTAGAGTATAGCATCGCGCCGGAACTTATAAATTCCTTTCCTAACCTTGCAAACCAGATATTTTTTGGCGTACCCATCCCTGATCCCAACTTCTCTTCGCACGCAAACTCTCTTTCGTTTTCCACTCAGCCTCCATTCACGGGGCCACTAATCATTGCATTTGACCCGAACTTGAATCTGCCCTACGCGCATGAATGGAATCTCACTATTGAAAAGTTGATAGGGAACAAGCAATCCGTGTCCGCGTCTTACGTAGCCCAAGTCGGGCGCAGGTTATTGAGACAGGAGGGCGTTCCTGCGCCCAATTCAAATCTCCCCCAAGGGTACATCCTGATTAGCAATGCGGCGAACTCCAACTACAATGCTTTGCAGTTGCAATATAAGCGTCCTCTCTATCGCAGTGTGCAGGCCCTCTTGAATTACACGTGGTCCCATTCAATCGATACCGCCTCGGACGACTTCAGTACAGCCTACCGGTAGCAGGCAAGAACGGCTTCGTCCGCAAGCTAACTGACGCTTGGTTCCTGGCAACTGTCTTCAATGCTCGGTCGGGTTTTCCGATCGATATCAGCACGAGCGCATTCTTTCCAGCGGTATCTCGTCCGGACCTTGATACGACGCAGCCTATTTGGATCCCTGATTCGACCACTGGCCCCGGTAAAAAGTTGAACCCGCTTGCATTTCCTGTGCCCCCCACGGAAAGGCAGGGGACCTTGCCACGAAACTTGATCTACGGGCTCGGGGCGAGTCAGATTGACCTGTCTCTCCAACGCAGATTCCCGCTAACGGAAAGGGTCCATCTAGATTTCCGAACGGATGCGTTTAACATTCTGAATCATCCGAATTTTGCGAATCCTGTCGGAACTGTGGAAAGTGCACAATTCGGTACCTTCAATAGAATGTTAAACAAAGGATTATCCGGGCTAAGCCCCCTCTACCAGATTGGCGGGCCTCGTTCATTGCAACTCTCGTTGAAACTGATTTTCTAGTCTCGGTCGCCATGGCCATGTCTTCACTGCATCGATCGTTGCGGTTGGGTCTGGGCGGCGAAACCTGTACCGTTGCCGTTTCGAAGGTGCATTTGCTGGTTTTCCACATTTTCTGGCTCTTGATTGGTTCTTCGTGTCAGTCAGTGGGAGCTCAGGAAGGCACGGGTGCCGGTTTTGATCCTCTTCCAGTGGAAATTTCCGGAGTCAAAGAAAGGATACGTCGCCCAGCAACAAACATGGACCTGTTATCGATCAGGGATCTTCACGGATTGAGTCTTTCGCCAGACGGCAAGTACGTAGCCTTTATCCTAGGGCAGGCGGTCCACGCAACAAATAGCTATCGCAGCGGTCTGTTTGTTGTGGGGACCGCGCCTGGTGCTCCGCTCAGGAGTCTGGGAAGTGTAGGACCGCCGCATTGGACGGACTATGGCCCATGGGAGGATGAACGCCCAGGCTGGTCTCCGGACAGCCAGTACGTGTGCTATCGAATGAAAACGAATGGCAGCTGGCAAGTGTGGTGTTGGAGCCGTGAAGGGGACTCACCGTCTCAATTAACACATGCGAAAGACGACATTGAGAGCTATCGATGGATATCTGATGGAACGAAGATGGTGTTCACAGTCAAGATAAGGAACGATCCAGAGGAAGTCCAAAGAGTTTCTGAGCACGGGATACTTTACGACGGTACGTTGTCCGTGGTTGGTGGTAGGTCGATTGTTGATCGTTTCCTAGAGCAACGATCGTCGGAGGAGGAAGTCTGGGTTCACGATGTGTTTACAAAGGAGGAGCGTCGGGCCACAGAACAGGAAGTTGAGTTGCGAGATGCGGCCGTTGGTGATTTAAGTAGAAAAATATTCGCCAAGGATGAGTTGGAAAGGCACCGCATCATTGATGCCAAAGTCTCTCCGGATGGACAACTGGTGGCCTATAAAGAATACTTCGCGAACCCGACGGATTTCAAAAGAAACACACTAATCTTATTCTCGAAACGCATTCGAGGAGGCGCGCCTGTTCAACTTTCCCGAGGCGTGCCCCATATGAGCCAGTTTTGGTGGAATCCAAACAGTGCAAAAATCTACTACACAGAAAATGACGCGGATGGGCATCCCTCAAGACTTATGGTGGTGGATGCGGCGGGCGGTACACCACGACAAGTGTATTATGGTTCTGACTGGCTGGAGGGCTACTCTGAAGGTCAAGCAGGGCACTATGTCGCATGCACGCGTCAAACAGGTGTGACTCCGCCGCAGGTTGGTATCCTAGACCTAGCCAGTGGCCTCGTGCGAGTCTTGGTCGACGTGAACCCTGAGTTCGAAAATCTTGATCTTTCTAGGCCGACTCGGATTGAGGGAACAAACAAGTACGGGGATCACTGGTTTGCCCACTTGGTGAAACCTCTTAATTATCAAGCGGGTCGTAAGTATCCGCTGGTCATTACTACATATAGTAGTGGCGATACTCGTTTTCTTCGCGGGGGAACGGGAGACGAGTACCCTATACAAGTTTTCGCTGCGCGTGGTTTCGCTGTCTTGAGTTTTGACACGGGCACGGACCGGAACTTTACACCGGGCGATTTTCAGAGTGCATTGTTACAGTGGACATCTCCGGTCGCAAGCATTGAAATGGCGGTAAGGGACCTTTCCGAAAATGGTATCGTCGATTCTGACAGGGTCGCCATCACCGGGTTTAGTCACGGCGCAGAGATGGTTGAATATGTGCTCAGCCATGCGACTTTTATTCGCGCAGCGATCGAAAGCGGGGGCGGCGCCCGAGACCCTTATTTCTACTATATCGCGGGAAGGGCTTGGCAAAACATTTTTAGTAACTGGGGATTGGGGGGCTGGCCCGAGGGTAATTCCAAAATAAACTGGCAGGCGCTTTCGCCCGTGCTGAATGCCGATCATGTGAGTGCCCCTCTGCTTTCCAACATGGCTGATTCCGAATTTATCTGGGGACTCGCTCTCATAACTTCACTTCAGCAGTTAGGTAAACCTGTCGAGCTGTTTGTTTATCCAAACGAACTGCACGTAAAAAACCAGCCGAAACACCGATATGAAATCTATGAGCGCAATGTTGATTGGCTCAGGTTCTGGCTTCAAGGCCAAGAGAGCCCAGATCCAGCTAAGTCCGAACAGTATGCTAGATGGCGTATGCTCCTGAGGTTGACTAGAGCTAGATCAGTCAGTCGCCAGTGAAGGGGCCGGACGTCGGCTAGTCGATGACCGCGTGAGAACTAGGAGCGCCGATATATTATGAACCTTTACTGGAGGTGAAAGCGACAGAACACAACTAGTGATTCCAATGGAGGTGCCGCTCGTGAATTCGAAATGACCCAACGCTGTCTTGGTTGTCATTTGCCGAGGAGGAAGTACAGGTTTGGGCTGTGTAAGTGGGTGCCGGAACGAATCAGACACGTTCCGGCACCCTGACGACTATTCGTCAGCCTCGTACGCGTTCGGAGTTTGGATCCTCTGCAGACCGCTGTCGACATTGGCCGTGCTTGGCTTTTGGGAGCCAGACTGGATTGCGGCTGTCGCGGCGACTGCTGAAGAGATCGTCGGTTTGGTATACGTCATGGGTGTCACCTCCTTCCATTTTGAGTTTTTCTCAGCTGAGATCAATCTTTTTTTGCATTGCTTACTCTTCCTATTCGTCCGCCTCGTATGAGTTGACAGTAAAATCTTTCAAACAGGCGCCTTCGACATGAACAGGATCGGATTTGCGCTGACCTGATTGGACTGCGTTCATTACAACGATTCCCGAAGAAATGGTTGGCTTTGCGTAAATGAGAGTTGTCATGTTTCCGTCCTCCCTACGATCAGGTTACTTTCGAAACGATAGAGTCTGTGTTTGCGGTTTGCGGGAGACCACGGTCGCTTGCCGTCTCCCTTAGCGAACTTGGCTCGCTTAAGACTTTCCAGACTGCGAGGTTTCTAAGCCAAAGCTCGATTCCAATCGTTCGAAGGAGCGGAACCAAAGGAACTTCCTGACCAGCACGGGCCTTTTGCATGACTTTCGCAAATTGGGCCGACTCGACAATCCCGAGCGAATTGAGGGTCATGTGTTCTATGAGCCCTCGCATAGTCGGCCATTCGACCGCGATGTCAGCCATTGGACCTCGAACGACATAGGCCTTCCGCTTTCTCTTCAGAATGTCATCGGGCACGATGCCTGTCATCGCGCGACGCATGAGAGAGCGACGCACGCCAGGACGAAGAAGTTGGTCTCGGGGGATTGCATAGGTGAATTCCAACAGACTTCTGTCAAGATATGGATAGCACTTTTCGATAACTGGGTCGGACGAGAGACTTTCGCAATGTAATTGTCTTCGCAAAACGTTCAACGTGGAGATATTCCCCTGAAAACTCGGGAGAGGACCGAACAGCTTGACCCTTTGTCCATAGCCTTGGAGCGCCGCTCGATTCCCTTTGACGAACTCTGGATGGAGCCAAGAAGCTGGCCGGTTGTTTTGTGAAGCGCCGACCAGAGCTACGGGGAGGAATTCCCCTGCGGTGTCAAAGAATAAATGGAACCAAGGCTTTCTCTTATTCAGCGCCCAGACTTTCAGTTGATGAGCGAGCGTCGGAAATCGAGCTCTTGCCAGAAGATCTGCGAGTTCAGGGGTCGGTATTGGCACGCCCCCTGTCACTTCATCACCACCAATTCCGGAGAGCAGGACCCGATTGCCCTGCGAAGTCACACATTCTGCGAACCGCCTGGCAGCTTCATTTTTGTGGCCATCGGAGCCGGGAGTCGCTGGAAAGCGTCTATTCTCGAGTTCGGACGTGAAAAATGCCTGCGTACTAATATCGATGTGACAGCCTGCGCGGCCCCGCATTTCTTCTATCTTGGTGAAGTAGGGGCGTTCATTCCAGTTGGGCTCGGAGTCGTTGTAGTAGGAGATGCTATCGAGGCGCGGAGTTTCGGCCGCTCCTCGGGCGAGTATCGTATCCGCCATGCAGACGATTGAGGAGGAGTCCATGCCGCCACTGAGTTCGGCGAGGATGGGACTGTCCGAGCGGAGGCGGTGTCGGACGGCTTCAGCGAAGACTGCACGGAAGTGTTCTTCGTATTCGCCATCGGTGCGGTAACGGATTCTATTCCCAGGATCGAAGTCCCAATACTTGCGGACAGTTTGGTGTCCGGCGCGAATGAGCACCGAAGAGGAGGGCGGAACGGAGTGAATGCCCACGTAGGGAGTCAGGTGAGCGGCGGGGAAGAACGAGAACCAGCCGGCGATGTACTCCTCGGAGAGCGCAAAAGTCTTTCCCGCGAAGAGGACGAGCGGGTCGAGGATGGTACTCCAGGTGACCTGGCCTTTGTCGAACGAGTAGTAGAGATGGCGCGTGCCGATGGGGTCCTTGGCGAGG
>WNFD01006066.1_pt1 | contig 12104 bp, 8 predicted proteins | sample 5400491 | NCBI WGS metagenome assembly WNFD01 (sample SAMN13153343, study PRJNA577476) | soil metagenome | isolation source: 120 cm saprolite under Douglas fir tree site 2 hole 2 replicate 2 | place: USA:California | collected 2015-04-18 | reverse complement strand
GGCTCCGGCTTGCCGGAAACTATCGAAGCGATCGAGAGCGCTCGAATTACCACGCGGATCCTCTATGTGACGGCGCATCCGGACGATGAGAGCGCTGCGGTGCTCACCTATCTTGCTCGCGGGCTGCATGCGGATGTCGCGCTGCTCTCCCTGACGCGCGGCGAAGGCGGCCAGAACGACCTCGGCCCCGAACAAGCGCCGCAACTGGGATTGATCCGGACGCAGGAATTGCTGGCGGCAACACGGGGCTACGGCGTGAGGCTCTACTTTACGCGAGCCAAAGATTTTGGGTTTTCGAAGACGCCGGAGGAAACGGAACGGATCTGGGGCGACCAGGTCCTCGAGGACATGGTCCGCGTGATCCGCGAATTTCGTCCGAATGTGGTGATCAACGGCTGGGGCGGCGTGCACGGGGGCCACGGACATCATCAAGCGGCGGGATTGCTCACGCCGAAGGCTGTGCAACTTTCAGCGGATTCTTCGTTCAAGTTGCACGGCTCCTCCGAGGAGGAAGAGGACTTGACGCCCTGGGGCGACCGAAAGCCAGTGATCCTGCTGGACCTCGACCGAAGCGAGGCCCCCAAGGGTTACTTGCTTCCTCTGGATGAGATTTCGCCGCTCTACGGAAAATCGTGGCGCGAAATGGGACTCGATGCTTTTGCGAATCATCGCACGCAGGGAATCACCGGTTTTCTGGGCTCGCCGTTTCTGCGGCGCGCCATCGCGCTCCAGCGCGAGGACGGCGGGCAATTCGATTCTGCCCTGCTCGCACAACCGCTTGGCCCGTTGGACGAAGACTATGAAGTTGGGAATATGGGCGTTGACCCGCTCATGCGAACCGTGGATGCCGCCCTGGTGGTGGCGCGGGATGCGGCATTGCGGCTCGATTGGAAGGCGGCCGCCAGTTCCCTGGTTGCCGCAGGTAGAAAAATCAATGAAGTGCCCGTGCCTTCGATTTCGTACCAAGTTCCCGCCCCGGTCGTATCCCTGGCGCGAAGCCTGAAGCGGAAACGAGAAAAAATTGAGGCGGCTCTGGCGCTCGTCACAGGGCTGCGATTGGAGGCGCTTGCCGATCGCAGCGAAATCGTCTCGGGAGAGACTTTCACGGTTCGCGTGGACTCTCATCATCGTGGAGAAATCGCGGGAGACTTCAAGAAGCCGCTAGTGCTGCTTCCCAGCGGTTGGAGCGTCACTAAAGAAGAGGCCGAAACCAGTGGGTCCGTTCGCTTTACCATTTCTGCCGGACAGAATCCACAGCGCACACCGACCTCCGCCACTGCGATCCTGCCGGAACCTCCGGCACTCGTGACGATCAGCCAGGAAGCCGTGATCGATGGCTATTCTTTCACGGTCACCTCACCAGTGATGCAGCTCCGCGCGACTTCCACGAGAGCGGATCGCATGCCTCTGCGAATCGTTCCGGCGTACACGCTAGCGGTCGAGCCAAAGCAAGCGATCGAGATTACCGCCAGGCAGAGTAAGCCGTTTGATGTATTGCTCCGCGTGCATTCCTACGCGACTCAAGCGGGAGAGGTTCGCGCGGGGCTGACCGTGCCGCGCGGATGGAAAGCGGGCGCAGCCGTGCCATTGAAATTCGAGGGAGCGGGCGACCGCTACGCTCGACTGACAGTGACGCCGCCGTTGAAGCTCTCCAAGGGGAACTTCAAGATTTCGGCGTACGTGGAACGAATCGCTGGCCGCACCCGGGGCGACAAGGCGGAGAAATTCACCACTTCGCTGGAGCCCTTGCCGACGCTGCCGACGCAGCTTTGGAGCGAGCCGGCCCAGTGCGCCGTGCACGCGTTTGACATTGTTGTGCCTGCGAATCTCCGCGTTGGCTACGTCACGGCAGAAAGCGAACCTGTGCCGGAAGCGCTGCAGCGCTTGGGCATTCGCGTGGAGATGCTGGACGCTGTGGCCCTGGCCTTCCGGGATTTGTCCCCATTCAACGCGATCGTGATCGGGGTGCGCGCGTACGAACTCCGGCCGGAATTGTCTGGCGCGAATCAGCGCCTGCTGGATTACGTTTCTAAGGGCGGAACTCTCATTGTGCAATACCAGCGGGAGTTTGCCTGGGACAAATTCCACTATGCGCCATATCCGGCCTTGATCTCGCCGCCGCTTCCGCCTGCAAAAGAAGGTTCGCCGCAGGTCGTTCGTCCCCTTCCGCGCGTCACGGACGAGAATTCTCCCGTGAAATTCCTGAAATCGAATGATCCGCTGCTCAATCATCCGAACAAGATCACGCAGGATGACTTCCAGGGCTGGGTGCAGGAGCGGGGTCTTTATTTTTGGACGCAGTTCGATCCGAAATACACGGCGCTCCTGGCTATGAACGATCCCGGCGAGCCTGACCTCAACGGCGGCCTTATCTACGTCCACTCCGGTAAGGGCACTTACATTTACACGGGCCTTGCCTTCTTCCGGCAATTGCCCGAAGGCGTTCCCGGGGCTTACCGGCTTTTCGTCAATTTACTCAGCGCGTCGCGGAACCGCTGAGCCCGGTCCGCCGCGATAAAACCTTGGGCCTGAAAGCCTGTGCTTCAACTGCCTGGAGCAAGTAAACCAACTGGGCACAACGCTGCCGCACGCAAATCACCGTGCTATTCTCTTGGACCGAGGGGTGGAACGCGAATGAGAAATCATCATGGAACTTGCTTTGCCGGCCGAACGGCTCACAAGGTCGTTCTATTGTTGCTGGTATCCGCGTTCTCTTTGACTTGCGTTTCTCCTGCTGCGGCACAGAAAAAGAAGAAGACAGACGCTCCTCCGTCCACGGACAGCTCCAAGATGCTGATTCCTTTGACCGACGAGCAGCAGATCGATTACATGCTCTCGGAAATGCTGGGAGCCTGGCAGCTCGGGGATATCGAAAAGCTGCACAAAGACTATGCCGACGATGTTGCGATCGTAAACGGCTCGTGGGCGCCGCCGATTCTCGGGTGGAACAACTATCTCGCCGTTTACCAGCAGCAACGCGCGCGCATGCAGCAGGTGCGCATGGATCGATCAAATACCTACATCAAGGTGAGCGGTACGGTGGGTTGGGCGTGTTACCAGTGGGACTTCGGAGCTGTTGTGGACGGCCAACAGATGGAATCCCAGGGCCAGACTACTGTGATATTAGAGAAGCGCAACAACCACTGGGTCATCGTGCTCAATCACACTTCGCTCGCACCGCGGGCCCCGCAAGCTGCTCCTAATAATGCACCTTCCGGGCAGCAGCAACCTGTAACGCCTTCGTCGCGGTGAAGCTTGCCGGCAAACTCATGGAGACGTGAGGAACTAGAGAAGGCCCTTCAGCCCTTCCTTGAGCCACATTCCGGCGATCACCAGCAGCAAAACGCCTGCCAGGATGCCGGTTCCCATGAGGGGCCGCGAGAGAGCGTTGATCTTCGCTACAAGCTCCCGCTGCTCCCGGGCCATGTGTTCTTCTGCTGGGTCGAGAAAAATCTGATCGTCCTCGTGGCTGGACAGAACACTCCGCCAAATGAACAGAATGATAAATACGGCGGTAACGACTCCCCAGGCGATCAGCAGGTAAAGCAATGGCCCCGTTAGCGTTTGTGATTCCATGGTGACCTCCCGTTGGAACCGATCCGCGGTGCCAGCAGGGCCGGCAAGGGGTTACTAGGGTTTTCTAAGGCGGAGTATAGCACGCTGTATTAAAAATTCTAGTGCAGAGAATTACCAGGACAGATACTGCAATATGAGTTCGCCTGCCTAAGGACCTGAGCCCGGACGCAGCTGGATACAGCGGCAAAATGAACAAACTAAAACCGATTCTTGATCAGCCACGCCCTCGGCACCGAGCGTGAGTGGCCCAATGATGGAAGATGCGGGCGCTGTATTTCCGGCCCCGGCGGCACTCCCAAACAATCGCAAGCTCAGCGCGTTGACAAAGGAGGAACTGCCGGGCAGAATGAAAATGCTTCGTGGTATGTGTGACTCAGCGTGGGTGGCGGTCACACATCTCAGGAGTCACCCCGGTCCGGTCGGGGTGAACCCGCGCTTGTGCCCGAGTGGCGGAACTGGCAGACGCGCTAGCTTCAGGAGCTAGTGATCGCAAGGTCGTGGAGGTTCGAGTCCTCTCTCGGGCACCAATTTCTCTGAACATTGTGCCGTTACCGGATTGACGGTTTGCTCCGCAATCCGTTACGGTGGTTCCTCAGAACGATTCACCGCTGTTCCGAGGTGTCGCCTTGCTCCCGCATCTTTTCATGTCCTCGTTTCCCGGATGGCAGCCGCACTTCTCCTTCCTCGGCGGCGGATCTGCGAATGAGATGATTGTCCTGCGCTGGCTGCACCTCATTTTCGGCATCATCTGGATAGGACTGCTCTACTTCTTCAATCTGGTCCTGACGCCGGCGATGAAAAAGTGCGATCCCAAGCTGCGAATCAAAATCTATCCCGAGCTGATGCCCGGCGCGATGGGCTGGTTTCGCTGGTCGGCGCTGGTGACGGTGCTTGTGGGAATCCGCTACTTCACGATCCAGCTGGCCTCGGATGCGAAAGTTGCGGGCGATCGTTCGCTAACTGGCAAGTGGTTCGGATGGTGGCTGCTGGTGTGGGTGGTCGCGTATTTGTTTATTTACGCGCTGCAGTTGCCTGCGAAAGGAATTCTCAATAGCCCTTGGGTACGCGCGATGGGAGTTTCCGTCGTGGTGATCGCAGCGTCATGGCTCGTTCTCGCTTTGAATGGCGGGCCCAACGTTTCGAATGCGCACCTGGCCATCAGCGTGGGCGGTGGGCTCGGTTTCATTATGCTGCTGAATACCTGGGGCGTGGTTTGGCGCGTGCAGAAACGGCTGATCGCCTGGACGCGCACAAGCGCCGAACAAGGCGCACCGATGCCGCCCGAGGCCGAGCGTCTGATGCGTTGGAACTATCTCACCGCGCGCACGTCGTTCTGGCTGTCGTTCCCAATGCTGTTCTTCATGGGCGCGGCCAGCCATTACCCGTTTCTGAGCACCGTCGCGCGATAATGAGTGCGGGATGCTCCCATGTCTGACGAACAAAATTACAACGTACTGACGACCGAGAGCGGTGTGCCCATCAAGGCGTGGACCAAGGGTGTTCAGCTCGAAGATCAGGCGCGGAAGCAGCTTCTCAACGTGGCCCAGCTTCCCTTCATCTTCAAGTGGGTCGCGGCCATGCCGGACGTGCACTGGGGCATCGGAGCCACGGTGGGCAGCGTGATTCCTACGAAGGGCGCGATCATTCCTGCTGCGGTCGGCGTGGACATCGGCTGCGGGATGATGGCGGTCCAGACGGACTTGAACGCACGCGATCTTCCGGACAATTTGAAGGGCATCCGCAGCGCGATTGAAAAGGCGGTTCCACACGGGCGCACCAATCACGGCGGGCGCGGCGACGTGGGCGCGTGGCGGGAGATTCCTTCACGCAACAACGAAGTTTGGCAGACGCTTAAGCCGCGTTATGACGCCATTTTGGAAAAGCATCCGAAGCTGGATCGCGGCAACCACTCGAACCATCTCGGCACGCTCGGGACGGGGAATCACTTCATCGAAGTGTGCTTGGATGAAGCGGAAAACGTCTGGTTCATGCTGCACAGCGGTTCTCGCGGTGTGGGCAACCGCATGGGCAGCTACTTCATCGAGGTCGCTCGCAAGGACATGCAGAAATTCTTCATCAACCTGCCGGACAAGGACCTGGCGTATTTTTCGGAGGGCACCGAACACTTCGACGATTACGTCGAAGCGGTGGAATGGGCGCAGGACTTCGCCCGCTGGAACCGCCACCTGATGATGGAACAGATCGTGGGCGCGGTGCGCGATTCCGGCGAGGTACGGCCCTTCGTCGCCGAGCTGAAGGCCATCAACTGCCATCACAACTACGTGGCGCGCGAGCGGCACTACGGCCAGGACATTCTGGTTACGCGCAAGGGCGCGGTGCGAGCGCGCGAAGGAGACATGGGAATCATTCCCGGAAGCATGGGAGCACGTTCCTATATCGTCCGCGGCAAAGGCAACATGGAAAGCTTCATGAGCTGCAGCCACGGCGCGGGCCGCGCGATGTCCCGCACGGAAGCCAAGCGCCGCTTCTCCGTGGAAGACCACAAGCGGATGACCGCGGGCGTCGAGTGCCGCAAGGATGCCGACGTCATCGACGAAACGCCCGCAGCCTACAAGCCGATCGAGGCAGTCATGGCAGCGCAGAGCGATCTCGTGGAAATCGTCCACACCTTGCGCCAGGTCGTTTGTGTGAAAGGTTGACCTGGGAGCGAAAATGAGAAGGGAGTCGGGCCAGGTCGTCCCGCCTCCCTTCTTTCCCCTCTCGGGGAACCCGGCCAGTCTGACGGAGGGCGACCAGCCGGTTGTGTGTTGGCCTGTCTATATAATCCCGGAACCCTGAAAAAAGTTCCTGTGAAACCCCAAAAAAGTGACTAGAATCACGGTGGAAATCAGCGCCTGCCGTCTGGCGCGACACCTCATGCCACGACCCTCACACCTAAGTTCCGATAACATATTGCGTTTTCTGCAAGTTAGAAGCGAGCCCGCATCCACAAGCGAGATCGCGCAGGGACTCCATCTGAAAAAATCCGACAATCGCCCGCTCTTCAGGATGCTTTCAAAGCTCAAAAAGCGCCGCGCTATCGAGGAATTACCAGGCGGACGGTACCGCCTCCCGGGCCGCAAGGCCGAACGAGAGGCGCCAGGACAAAAGTTGCCCCAGGACGCGACGCAGCGTACGCAATCCTCGGCGCTCGCGGATCGTAATGAGGTAAAAGGGCGCCTGGTTCTTCACCACGACGGCTATGGCTTCGTCGTGCCGGATTCGCCGATGCCGCACCTGGACGGCGATGTTTTCATCCCGCGGGATGCCATCCAGGACGCGATGCACGGTGATCATGTTCTGGCAAAGATCCAGCGTTTGGGCGGCGTCACCGGTGCTCAGCGTGCTGAAGGCCGCATCATTCGAATCCTGGGCCGCGCACATCCGACCGTTGTCGGTTTGTTTCGCTACGGCACCCAGCAAAATGTGGTCCTGCCTTACGATGTTCGAATCCAACACGAGGTGGAGATTCCGCGCGGCCACGAACTGACGACCGGGCTCTGGAAGAAGCTGGGCTTCAGCGGAGCGGATGAAACCAGCATCCGATTGAGGCGCATCCCGCGGCTGGATGAATTGGATGGAGCCGTCGTGAACGTGGAGTTGCTGCGTTATCCGCAGGGAGGCGCACCGGCGACCGGCCGTGTCATCGAGATTCTTGGCCGTCCCGGCGATCTCGGCGTCGACACCGAGATCATCATCCGCAAGCATCATCTCCCGCATTCTTTCTCCGCAGAAGTTCTGGATGAGGCGGAGCAAGGCGCGAAGCCTGTCGGTGAAACGCAGCGTGCCGGCCGCGAAGATTTCCGCCACTTGCCGATCGTGACCATCGATGGAGAAACCGCGCGCGATTTCGACGACGCCGTCTTCGTCGAGCATCGGGCCGAAGGCGGGTGGCACCTGCAAGTTCACATCGCCGATGTGGCGCACTACGTTCGAACGGGGAGTGCTCTTGACCGGGAGGCGCGACTCCGCGGCACCTCCGTTTACTTCCCCGATCGCGCCGTCCCGATGCTTCCGGAAGCCCTGTCGAATGGCATGTGTTCGCTCAAGCCCCACGAGGATCGCCTGGTCATGAGTGCGCTCATGGAATTCGACGCCGCGGGTCACATGAAAGCCTCGCGCATGACATCCGGCGTCATTCGCTCCGCCGAGCGCATGACCTACACGAACGTCAACAAAGTCCTTGAAGGCGACGCGGAAATGACGGAGCGCTACGCCATGCTGGCGCCCCGCTTCCGCGACATGAAGGAACTGGCACTGCTCCTCAATGCCCGCCGCAACGAGCACGGCTCAATCGATTTCGATCTCCCCGAACCGGTCATCGAATTCGACGAAGAGCAGCGCATGACCAACATCACGCGCAGCGAGCGAAACATCGCGCATCGGCTCATCGAAGAGTTCATGCTGGCCGCCAATCGTGCCGTGGCCGGCTATCTCCTGCAGCGCGGCATGGAATCTCTGCATCGCGTTCACGAGAAGCCCGACGCCCGCAAGGTCCTCGAGTTCGAAGAGTTGGCCCGCGCCTTCGGTTACTCTCTCGGCGTCGAAGACTTGCACCAGCGCGAGGTTGCCGTTCGCCATGGCCGCGTTCCGGCGCCCGCGAAAGCCGGCCGCCCCGACTCTTACGGCCACGGCCGTGAGCGCGGCATGAAAGTGGCGCTCCCGGGCGGCGAGCTGCGCATCACGCCGCAGCACTACCAGCGCTTGATTCGAAAAGTTGTCGGCAAGCCCGAAGAACGCATCGTTTCCTACCTCATGCTGCGGTCTCTGAAGCAGGCGCGCTACGCGGCTGAGCCACTCGGCCATTTCGCCCTCGGGTTCGACGAATACACCCACTTCACTTCGCCCATTCGGCGATATCCCGACCTTATCGTTCATCGCGTCCTGAAATGGGCTCTCGATCATCCGAACGATGCCCCGGCCACTTCGAAGACGCATGTCGCCGCTTCGCCGGGGTCCGAGTCCACACTCTATTCGCTCAGGAACCTTGAAGAAATCTCTTCAGAAACGTCCGAAGCGGAGCGCCGTGCCAATGGCGCCGAGCGCGAACTGATGGATTGGAAAACGGCTCAATTCATGGAGGAGCATCTCGGCGAGGAATACGACGGGCTGATCATTTCCGTGCAGAAATACGGCTGCTTTGTGGAACTTTTCGATGTCTTCGTGGAAGGCCTTCTTCCCGTCGGGGCGCTGGAGGAGTTCGCCGGCGCGCGATGCGTGCTTCGCGAGCGCGATCACGCCATCGTTGCCTTGCCGGGAAGCGGTGGCCGCGGAGCCCCTGGTGCCCGCCACGGTCGCGGCACATCGGGTTCTCATCTCGTTAGCGGTCGCGGTACAGTCGGTTCGGCCCCTGGTCGCGGTGCAAAACCCCGCCAGCTCGAATGGCACCTCGGCGATAAAGTCCGCGTCCGTGCCGAACGCATCGACCCCATGCGCAAACGCGTCGAATTCGCCCTAATCCCGTAGGGCCACGGCTTGTCGCGCCCGTAGGACGCTCCTCATGCCTTGCATGGCTTTCGTGTCTCGCGCTCAATCCCGAACATTGCCGATAAATCCTGTGCAGGTGTCTAGAATGGCCGAATTGCGTGGGGCTTTTCGTGGGGCGCTACATGAATTTTCTTCGTCTGAACGCCTTAATATCTGCGCTCGTCAACTCGAACCATTCCCCGTTCTTGCGCCTGCCCTCAAATCTCTTGTGCCAGTATTCTTCGATTCCTGGTGGGTCATCTGTGCGAATCGTATGTACGGTGTTTGGTTTCTCGGGAAGTTGGATACCCAACTCGTACTCCCTTCGTCCGGTTGAATTGCTTCGGCCAATCTTGTGGTAGCGACCTGCCTTCATCAGATAAACAAAGCCAATTGCCATCTCGGTGTCGTCGCCACTCTCTCCACGGGCGCTGGGACGCTCTGCGATTGCTGAGCACAGGGCAGACACATCTTCGTAGCCTGGCTTCCCTTTGCAGTAATCCAGAATCTTAGCTGCCAAGCGCTGCTTGGAACCGAAGCGCGTGAAAGTCTTATCGTTTGGAAAACTGGAATCTGCGCGCACCTTCGTTATAGCTCACAGTTCTCCTATCCGCCCGGAGCAAAGCCCAGGCATAGGCCCTCATGACCTGACACTTTTGCGCCTGCGACATTTTGACGTAGCTTAGGCAGTTCCGCTACACTTCCCGCTGGGTGCCCCATACGCGGGTTTGGCGTGTGGGGCTTTTGACTTTTCCTCGATCTTCTTGCTCCAACCTCTTTTCTTAAGATTTTCCACTCTCCCGCCCCGGATCCCATTCCTGAACTTCAACTTTCAAATTTCTAACCTGCAAACTTTTCAACGTCTTACGGCTCCATTCGAATGCTATCTAACTAATTACTTGACACGCTCTTTTGGCCTCAAGCAGTTCCACACTCTTTCTAAAAACTGCCGGGTGTATGGGGTTCTCCAACCAATTCAACCTGCTACCTTCCAACCTCCAAACTTGCCAATCGTTTTTGGTCTATCCCCTTTCTTTTCACACTCTTCCAAACTCTTTTGCACTCCCCAAAAACTCAACTCGTTTGTTTTCAGGCGATTCCGCACTCTTTGCAGAAAACACCCGGGGGTTGGGGTACCCCCCACTTCTCAAGTCGGCCAGTTCTGCTATTCTAAGAAAGTCAAAAAATGAGAGCCAGCCCGCCACTGCAGCCACCGAACGCCACACAAAAGAGGAAACCCACGCCGTGAGTCACGCAACCGTCAGCGCACGCGCCGCCAAGCGCGCTTTCAATTTTAATGCAGGCCCCGGGGCGCTTCCTCTTCCGGTCCTTGAACGCATCCGCGAAGAACTCCTCGACTGGCGCGGCAGTGGCATGTCGGTCATGGAGATGAGCCACCGCTCTCCGGAATTTGAGAGCATCAACGCAGGCGCAGAACGGAAGCTCCGGGATCTTCTTGGAATCTCAGACGACTACGCGGTCATCTTCGTCCAGGGTGGCGGCAGCATGCAGTTCACCATGGCCCCGATGAACCTCTGCCTCCCTGGAAAGCCCGTTGACGTCCTCCACACCGGCGCTTGGACCGCCAAGGCCCTTGGTGAATTGAAGAAAGGTGTCCTTCACCATATCGCGGCCTCCACCGAATCGGAAAAGTTCGCGCGTCTTCCCCGCCGCGACGAAATGAAATTTTCCCCGGACGCCTCCTACGTCCACATCTGCACCAATAACACCATCGAAGGCACGCAGTGGACCACCCTTCCGGAAACCGGCAACGTGCCGCTGGTCGCCGACATGTCTTCCGACATCGCCTCGCGCCCCGTCGACGTAAAAAAGTACGGCGTCATCTTCGCCGGCGCCCAGAAAAACCTTGGCCCCTCCGGCGTCACCGTGGTCATCATCCGCAAAGACCTCGCCGAACGCGCCGACAAGAATCTCCCCACGCTTCTGCAGTACCGCACGCATATCAAGGAGAAGTCGCTCTATCACACGCCTCCGACTTTCGCGGTCTACATCGTCGGCCTGGTGTTGGAATGGATCGAATCCGAAGGCGGAATTCCGGGCGTCGAAAAACGCAATGAGGCCAAAGCGAAGCTCCTCTACGACACCATCGAATCCAGCGGCTTCTATTCCTGCCCCGTCGAAAAAGCCTCGCGCTCAAAAATGAACGTAGTCTTCCGCGTAGCGGGAGGACACGACTCCATCGAAAAGCAATTCGCCACTGAAGCAGCCGCGGCCGGCCTAGTTGGCACGCCCGGCCACCGTTCCGTGGGAGGCATGCGCGTTTCCCTCTACAACGCCGTCACCCCTGAAGCCGTCGAAGCCCTCACCGGATTCATGCGGGAATTCCGCCGTACCCGCGGCTGAAAACATCGGAATAAGAAAAAAAGCGTGCAGAAGGGAGAGTTCCTCCTGCGCGCTTTGTCGGTCGGGTTCGTTCTTAGACGAGGTCGAAGAGCAGCACCTCGGCGTCTTTTACGCCAGTGAGCTCGACGGCCTTTTCGGCGGAGATAGCTGCGCCATCGCCCGTTTCAAGTGGCGTGCCGTTCAGCTTTACGCTGCCCCGCGCCACCTGCACGTAGGCATGTCGATCTTTCTTGAGTTCGTGCTTCACCGTTTCGCCGGCGCCAAGCACCGTAGCGTACAGCTCGTTGCCCTGGCGGATCTTCACCGAACCGTCCCGCCCATCCGGTGAAGCCACCAGCCGCAGCTTGCCGCGCTTTTCCGTTTCGCTGAAGTTTTTCTGGTCGTACGCCGGCTTCAGTCCCTGTTTTTCCGGGAGCATCCATATTTGATACAGGTGCACCGGCTCCGTCTTGGACGCGTTGAACTCGCTGTGCGCCACGCCGGTACCCGCGCTCATGTACTGCACGTCACCCGGCTTGATTACCGATCCGTTGCCCATGCTGTCCTTGTGCTCGAGTGCGCCTTCCAGCACGTATGTAACGATTTCCATATCCCGGTGGGGGTGCTTCGGAAAACCGCCGCCCCCCGCGACTCGGTCGTCGTTCATCACCCGCAGCGTACGAAACTGCACATGCTCGGGATCGAAGTAATCGGCGAAC
>WNFD01015653.1_pt1 | contig 12105 bp, 6 predicted proteins | sample 5400491 | NCBI WGS metagenome assembly WNFD01 (sample SAMN13153343, study PRJNA577476) | soil metagenome | isolation source: 120 cm saprolite under Douglas fir tree site 2 hole 2 replicate 2 | place: USA:California | collected 2015-04-18 | reverse complement strand
CAGCCTGCACTCCATCAGCGCGCTGACGGCGATCGACGCTGGCCGCGCCCGGGAGATGTGCATCCTGCTGGCCGATTTTCTTCGCTCCACACTGGGGCTGGGTGAGAAGACCGCCATTCCGCTGAGCGAAGAGCTGGCTCTGGTGCGGTCGTTCCTGGCGGTCGAAAAAGTCCGCTTCGGCGCCCGCCTGCACGTGGAAGAACTGATCGAGCCCGAGGCGCTGGAATATCAGGTGCCGCCTCTGCTTCTGCAGCCGCTGGTGGAAAACGCCGTGGCCCACGGAATCTCGAATCTGACCGAGGGCGGCTGGATTCGACTGAGCGTCGGATGCCAGAGCGGGGCGGGGAACCTGGTTATTTTGATCGAGAACAACTTCGATCGGGACATGCCTCCCGGACGGGGTACGGGAATGGGCTTGAAAAACGTGAGACAACGGCTCGATCTGCGCTACGGCGACCGTGCCGCTTTCGAGGTGCGCGCCGATGGTGACCGATATTCGGTGATGCTGGGGATTCCGGTGGAGAGTAGTGATGAGGACCAAAACCTTACCACTGATCCCACAAGTCGGCAGAAATTGAAGAGCTGAAGAGATTCTTATGGACGATCCAAAAAACCAACCCGGAAACAGGATCAGGGCCCTGATCGTCGAGGACGAGGAACTGGCCCGCCATGTTCTGCGAGACATGCTGCGGAGTCAGGAAGACATTGAAATTGTGGGCGAGTGCGCCAACGGGTTTGAAGCGGTCAAACTGGCGCCGGAGCTGAAGCCCGATCTTCTTTTTCTGGATATTCAGATGCCGAAGCTCGACGGCTTTGAAGTGCTGGAGCTGATCGGCAACGACATGGCCATTATTTTCGTGACGGCGTATGACGAGCATGCCCTGCGCGCCTTTGAAGTTCACGCCGTGGATTACCTCCTGAAGCCTTTTGCCGAAGAGCGGCTGCGGGGCGCTCTGGATCGCGCACGGCGCAGGCTGGGCCAGAAGACCGGCCCCGCCCCGGCCGAACTCTCGGCCACCGCTCGCCCGACAGGCCATTATGCCGGCCGCCTTGTCGTAAAGGATGGACCGCGGGTTCAGATCATCCCTGCGGCAAAGCTCGATTATGTCGAAGCGCAGGACGATTATGTGTCCCTGGCGAGCGAGGGAAAGAAACATCTGAAACAGCAGACGATCTCAAGTCTGGAGGCCGCACTCGATCCGGGGACGTTCCTCCGCATCCATCGTTCTTATATCGTGAACCTGGAGCGCGTTACGAAGCTGGAACCTCTCGGCAAAGACAGCCACGTAGTAACCCTGAACGATGGCACACGGCTGCCCGTGAGCCGTTCCGGCTATGGAAGACTGCGGGCCTTCCTGGACCAGCAGGGTTAGACGATTTACAACCAAAACCAAAAATCCAAACCTTGAAATGCAGAGGAAGCGGAGGAAGCAGAGGTTTTTGGGCAGAACGTCGCGGGGCCAACAGCATGTTCCCACGTCCGCGAGAATGTCAGGTCAGCGTTACAACCCCCCAAAAAAACCTCTGCTTCCTCCGTTTCCTCTGCATTTCAAGGTTTTGCTTTTTGCTTATTCCATAAATTGCAGCTTTGAACCTCGATAAATATGGATATTGGTAGCCGTTTTTATGAGCTGCGAAGACCGATATGCAGCGTGTTTCCGGAATTTTGTCCCGGCTCGGGAAAGTGTTGAATTTCAGCCGCCTTTTCCACACTGCGAGTCCTTCCTGCCCAAAAAAACGGCACTTAGCTCTTGTACTGAGTATCCTTAAAACGGTATTCTCCGGTCGGGTCTGCTGAGGGTTGTCTGATTACCGGGAATTTTTACTGGTTTTTCACAACGCTGCAACATTTGAGCGTTACAATTTTTCTCGGTCGTCCATGGATTAAAGAGTGAGAGCGCCCAGACCCGGATACCAAATCAAGGCAGAGCGATTCCGCGCTTGAAGCGGAAAGCGACTGGCCGAACTCTCACCCAGGTTGATGATCGCACCATAAACAAGGCATACCCGAATTGCAGTTGAATTGCAGGTAATCAAGGTCAATACCACGGCCCCGGATCAGGCTGAGGGATGACCGGCTGGTTTTGATGGCTTCGGGATCGGAACACTTCTTCAGGAGACAGGAATGATGGCGAACACACATAATGCTGCAAAAAGGATGCTGATGGCCGCGCTGCTCGTGCTTTTGCTGAGCGCGTTGTCACTGGCTCAGTCGACCACCGATGGCGCGGTTGCGGGCACCGTTACCGATACAAACGGCGCGGTCGTATCCAGCGCGAAGGTGGTTGTGCACAACAACGGCACCAACGCCGAACAGACCGGCACAACCGACGCCGGCGGCTACTTCCGCATCGGCGGATTGCAGCCTGGCACCTACACCGTATCGATCAGCGAAAAGGGTTTTGCTCCTTACAAGGCCCCGCAGGTCATCGTAAACGTGGGCAGCATCACCGACCTTTCTCCCAAACTGGGCGTGGGCGGCGTAACCGAAACGGTTGACGTTACTGCGGAAGCTCCGCAGATCAACTACACTTCGCCGGAATTCGCTCCCGTACTGAACCAGACCGCGATCTCGAACTTGCCGATCAATGGCGGACGCTGGTCGAGCTTCGCCGTGCTTACGCCCGGTGTGGTCAGCGATGCCAACGGCTTCGGACTGCTCAGCTTCCGCGGCATCAGCGTGCTTCTGAACAACAACACCGTGGACGGCGCCGACAACAACCAGGCGTTCTTCTCCGAAGAGCGCGGCAGAACCCGCGCCGGCTACTCGACGGCCAAAGTCGCCGTGGAAGAATTCCAGGTCAACACCTCGAACTACTCCGCGGAATACGGACGCTCGGCGGGCGGCGTGGTCAACACCGTGACCAAGAGCGGCACCAACAACATCCACGGCGAAGCTTATTTCTATGATCGCGACAACGTCTGGGGTGCGACCAATCCTTTCACCAAGCTGCCGGTGCAGACATCGCCCGGCGTTTTCACGCAGGTGCCCTACAAGCCGACTGACTGGCGCAAGATGGCCGGCATCGGAATCGGCGGACCGATTAAGAAAGACAAGATTTTCTGGTTCCTGGCGTTCGACTGGTATGACCGGAACTTCCCGGGAACGGCTGTGGCTTCAGGCCCTACGGCATTCTTTGCCGCTCCCAGCCCGGCGACCCTTACCACACTGCAGACGCGTCTGGGACTTCCCAGTCAGGCTGCGGCCCTGGCGCTGTACAACACCGATTTTTCCGGCCTGACCACCATGCTGGGTCCCACACCCCGCTCGGGAGAACAGTTCATCTTCTTCCCCAAAGTGGACTGGGCCATCAACCAGAAGAACCACGTTGCGGTGGAATTCAACCGGATGCGCTGGGCGTCTCCTGCGGGCATTCAGACCCAGGCGACCAACACCTTCGGGACCAACAGCTTCGGCAACGACTTTGTGAAAGCCACCTGGGGCGTGGCCAAGCTGAATACCCTGATTACCAGCAATATCGCCAACGAGCTGCGCTATCAGTATGGCCGCGACTTTGAGTACGAATTCGCCCAGCAGCCTTCGCCTTACGAACTGGCCAACCTGGTGAATACGCCCACCTTCACCAACCCGCTGGGTCTGCCTCCGCAGGTTTCGATCACCAATGGTTTCACTTTTGGCGTCCCGACCTTCCTGCAGCGCCCCGCCTTCCCGGATGAGACCCGCCATCAGATCGCGGACTCGATGTCCTGGACTCACGGCAAGCACTCGTTTAAGTTCGGTGTGGATTTCAGCCATGTGCATGACAACTCGCAGAACCTGCGCACTCAGTTCGGCAGCTACAGCTATACCAGCCTGCTGAACTACTTCACCGACCTGCACAGGACCAACGGTTGCCCCGGCAACCTGCCCTGCTATTCGAACTTCAGCCAGGCTTTCGGTCCGATCGGTTTTCAGTTCGCGACCAACGACTACGCGTTCTTCTTCGCCGACGACTGGAAGATCACGAGCCGCCTTAACCTCTCGCTCGGCGTGCGCTACGAGTATGAGCAGCTCCCCGATGTGTTCAGCAACCTGGTCAACCCGGATTTCCCGCAGACCGGAAAGCTGCCCAACGACAAGAATAACTTTGGTCCGCGTATCGGTTTCGCCTATGACGTGTTCGGCGGAGGCAAGACGGTGCTCCGCGCCGGCTACGGCATGTACTACGCCCGGCTCATCAACTCCACGATTTTCAGCGGTCTGACGCAGACCGGCGTTCCGGGAAGCCAGTTGCTCTTCTCGACCAACGCCACTGCGACCAGCCCGGCCTTCCCGAAAATTCTGCCTTCGGCCGGCACCAACCCTCCAGGCGTTGCGTTTTTTGATGGCAACTTCCAGAATCCGCAGATCCATCAGTTCGACATGACACTGGAGCACGAAATCGGCTGGGGCACCGTGTTTTCGGTCAGCTATCTCGGCAGTATGGGGCGTGAACTGCCCAGCTTCGTCGATACCAACCTCTGTCTGAGCGGAGCGCAGACCGGTTGCGCGGCCAAGGCCCCGATCAACAAGACCTATACAGTTGTTGGTGGTGGACCTCTTACGGTGCCCACCATCAGCAGCATCGTATTTACCGGCAGACCGAACACCAAGTACGGCGCGGCGACCGATATCTTCAGCGGCGTTAACAGCAACTACCAGGCCCTGGCGGTCCAGATCAATCACCGGCTGAGCCACAACATCCAGTTCTCGGCCAACTACACCTGGGCCCATGCGCTGGATTACGGTACCAACGGCAGCACCTTCATCGACACCAACGATCTGCTCCTGCCCAATTCCATCAAGCCGGAATACGGCAACTCGATCTATGACGTTCGCAACCGCTTTGTTGCCAACGCCGTGATTCAGTCTCCGTGGAAGAGAGATGGCTGGATGGGGTATCTGGTCAACGGCTGGCAGCTTTCCCCGATCTTCCAGATTCAGAGCGGCCTGCCGTTCTCTCTGGCTACTTCGGGTAATGCTCCTGGCGGTATCTCGGGCGGCATCAATGGCTCAGGTGGTGCGTTCCGCATCCAGGAGGTCGGCAGAAACACCTTCCGGCTGCCCAATACCTGGGTTCAGGACCTGCGCCTTTCCAAGAATATGAAGCTGACGGAGAGATACAATGTGGAATTGCTGGCCGATGTGTTTAATCTGGCAAACCACACGAACTTCACCGGTGTTAACAACTCGGGCTATTCTATCTCGGGTTCGAACTTAACCTTCAATGCTGCCGGATTCGGTGTGTTCAACAGCGCCAACAGCAACTTTGTCTACTCGCCCAGACAGCTTCAACTGGGCGCTCGCGTTCACTTCTAAAGAGTGGTGCGACTCAACCGGAAACGCGGCAGCTTCGGCTGCCGCGTTTTTTCTTGGGCTTCTGGCGTCTGGCTGCTGGATTTTCGGTTCCCGGCTCTCGATTTGTGGGTGCCGGTATTTGGCGCTTGGCAATTGGTATCCGTGAACTGCCTTGAATCCCGCCAGGAAATCCACAGGTTTATGAGCCCCAGTTGTTTAAGCTGTAGCCAGCGGCCAGGTGGGTTGGTGCGACAAGCAAAAGCGGCGGCAAAAAGCGGCGCAGAAAGGCGAGACTCAGCCATAATGAACAGGAATACAAAGCAGATTCTCGAAGATTTAGACAAACATGCGTCGGAATTCAACTTTCCCGTGTTGGACAATGCCTATGTAGAATTTGCATCTGCCCGGCTCAGCGCATTTAATGGTGTCAAAGATTGGTTGGTTGTCTTTGAAGTGTTGGGGTTTTCTACGAGAGAGATCGAGTTTGTAAATGATCTCTACGCTTTCGGTTCTTGTGTTGAAAGAGAGGGCTTCGTGGGGGAAGAGATTCCCCTTTATTCCACGCCGAAACAGCCACTCTTTGACGCGGAGACGAACGAGTGCATTGCTGATTGGGATCGCTGGACAATACGAGCGGGCAACGAAGAACTGTCTTTCGCGCCTACTCGCGAGGAATATGCCAAAGCGGGCATTGCAATAGATCGTGAGCCGGGCCGGGGGAGTCTGCGCGAGATTGAGCTGTTGCGCTTCCTCGTTCATCGTGTAGGGGCGACACGGTTTTTCATGAGCGACGGCGCTCTTCTAAGTCGCTTCCCCGGATGCACCAACCTGGAGAAGTTCGTCCGGACAACCGAGTGGCAGCACCCCAACGTGGCTGAAGGCGAGCGGCCGTCGAAGAACGTTAGCATCCGCAGTTTAGTGGAAGCCCTCTCCCAGGGGAATCCGGTACTCTTTAAGGAGGGGCGTCCAAACACTTATTGGAGGTTCTGGCGCCAATCGACTTGACGTTGATTCGGCTGGATCAGCTATAGCTCGTTGCGAGACGAATGAAATCGCCAATTTGATTGCGCCTAATCGCCGAGAAGCGCTTCTCCCTCAAGTTCGCCAATCGATTTTAACAATCCATGTCTGGATTAATCCGCGCGATGCTGCTAAAACCGTTGGTACGTCAGGTTCATCATTTTCTCCCGGAGAAGTCTGATTTGAATTCCAGAGTTGCAAGATCCGGTCTTTTCGGAACGGTTCTTCTGCACGCGGCGATTGTAATGACCGCATGCATCGTGTCTATGCCCATGGCATCGCAGACGAAAAGCCCGAACACCGAGCAACTGCCCACAGGCATGTCCATCACGCCCACGGCTGCCAAAGGCTCGAGCTTTCAGCCTCTGAACCCCGATCTTCCCGATCTGCCGCAATTTAGCGCGGACCATCCGATCAGCACGGCCATCAGTCCCGACGGAAACACGCTTCTGATCCTCACCAGCGGGTTCAACCGGATCAGTGACATCAAAGGCAAGGGCGTTCGCTCACAGTCCTATGAGTATGTGTTTGTATTCGATATTCATGCGCGGCCTGCGGCGAAGAGGCAGGCATTGAAGATCCCGTTTACCTATGTCGGGCTGGCGTGGGCGCCCGATGGGGCGAGGTTTTACGTGTCGGGCGGATCGAATGACAATGTTCATGTGTTCGAGAGGTCGGGTGAGGCGTGGGCGGAGCCAAACGCGCCCATTGCTCTTGGTCACAAGAGCGGCCTCGGAGCGCCAGGAGTGGACGAGGCGGGGAAGCTCGCGCCGATTCATCCGGTGGCGGCCGGACTGGCGGTCAGCCCCGGCGGTACGCGCCTGCTGGTGGCGAACTATGCCAACGATTCGGTTTCGCTGGTGGACGTGGTGGCCCGAAGCGTTCTTGCGGAACTCGATCTGCGTCCGGGAAAAAACAATCCGGAGCAAAAAGGTGTGGCGGGCGGTGTTGTGGCACTCGATCTGAAGCCCGTGCCGGCGGTGGCGGCCCGAATCAAACTGCGCGGGCAGCCTGGGAAGATCATTCTCAATAAGGCCGGTAGCCTGCTCTTCGCCGCCGCCGATAACAGCGATTCGGTGGTTATCATTAATACTGCAACCAATCGAGTCGTCGCTGAAATCAAGACGACCGCGCCCCAGGGGACCTTCGCCAATCGCGGCGGATTCAAGGGCAGCAGTCCCAACAGCCTGGCCCTTTCGCCGGACGAGAAGACGCTGTATGTGACCAACGGCGGCACAAATTCCGTGGCCGTGATTCGCCTCGATCGCGATCCCGACGACAGCCAGGTGGTGGGACTGATTCCCACCGGATGGTATCCGACTTCGGTGAGCGTGAGCGCCGATGGAGCGTTCCTCTATGTCGTCAATGGAAAGTCCGTGGCCGGACCGAATCCTCGCGGATGCCGCAATTATGTCTCCACCGAGTCAGATCAGGATCATCTCTGTGCCCTGGCGCAGCAGTATGTGCTGCAACTCGAGAAGGGCGGCTTCTCCGTTATTCCGCGCCCCGCGCCGGCGGAGTTGCAATCCCTGACCCGGCAGGTCGCTCTCAACAATCACTTCACGCAAACCGTCCGCAGCCGGAATGCCGGCGAGAAAGACCAGCGGATGTTCGACTTCCTGCACAGCCGCGTCAAACATGTCATCTACATCGTGAAAGAGAACCGGACTTACGACCAGGTCCTCGGCGATCTGGAAAAAGGCAACGGAGACCGGTCGCTGACTCTGTTCCCTCAGGCCATTTCTCCCAATCATCATGAGCTGGCGCGCAGCTTCGTGACGCTCGATAACTTTTACGCCAGCGGCTCGGTCAGCGGCGATGGATGGAACTGGAGCACGGCGGCGCGGGCCACCGACGTGGTGCAGAGAATCATTCCGATGGATTATGCCAAGCGCGGCATGACCTACGATGTTGAAGGGGTGAACCGGGGCATCAACGTAAGCGCTTCCGCTGCGCTGGAGCGCAATACCGCCGGTCTTGACGATCCCGAAGATCTGCTGCCCGGCCACGCCGATGTCGCGGCCCCCGACGGTCCCGGGGACGAAGCGGGCGCGGGCTATCTGTGGGATTCAGTTCTGCGCGCGAAACTTACCCTTCGCAATTACGGCTTCTTCGTCGATCTGAGTCGCTACTACCCGGAGAAGGGAAAGGAACCGGATGCGCCGCTGCTGCACGATCCGGCGGCTACCGATACGCGCGTCGCGATGGCCACCAATACCAGATTGCAGGCGGTAACCGATCCGTACTTTCGCGGCTTCGACCAGAAGTTTGCGGACTACTGGCGGTTTAAAGAATGGGAGCGCGAGTTCGACGATTTCGTAAAGCACGACAATCTCCCCAGCCTCGAACTGGTGCGCCTGGCCCACGATCATCTTGGAAGTTTCAAAGAAGCCATGGATGGCGTGAACACCGTGGAAACGCAGATGGCCGACAACGACTACGCCCTGGGGCTTCTGGTGGAGAAGGTCGCGAACAGCCGATATGCCAAAGACACGCTGATCTTTGTAGTCGAAGACGATGCGCAGAACGGCCCCGACCACGTTGACGCTCACCGCACGGTGGCTTATGTGATCGGGCCATATGTGAAGCAGCATGCGGTGGCGTCACAGAACTTCAATACCGTCTCCATGCTGCGCACGATCGAGGATGTTTTGGGCATTCAACACCTCGGATTGAACGATGCGGTGCAGTCCCCGATGACCGCGGCATTTTCAACCCGCCAGGTCGGCTGGACCTACACGGCGCGAGTGCCGGCGGTCCTGCGTTCCACGCAGCTTCCTCTGCCGCCGTCAGGCGATGCCGCAGTGGCGCCCGCTCACGACGCGGAGTACTGGGCAGAACACACCGCCAGCTTCGATTTCACCGGAGAAGACAAGCTCGACGCCGAGCAATTCAACCGCGTGTTATGGACGGGGCTGATGGGCGAGAAGCCGTATCCCGAGGAGAGAAACGGGCGGGACCTGCGAAAGCGACGCAACCACCTTCAATAAAGATTCCCTCCACGTCCTCGAATTTCTGCTGGAGAGAGGAAGTCCGAAAATATCCTGGTTCTGGTTTTTGGATGTACCAGGAATCAGCGGTCCGAACAGAACCCATTTATTTTCGCTTTCTCCGTGCCTCAGTGCCTCCGTGGTGCAAAGGTCTTGCCTTTGCTTGCGGCTCCGAATGATAAAATCCGATGTCTGAGGAGACATCCATGCTGCGTCGATCCGTCTTTATACTGCTGATCTTTACCGGGCTGCTGGCCCCGGCTACTGAGCGCCAGAAGAATTCCGATTACCGCGATCGCCGCGTGGCTCTGTCGAAGCTGATAAAGGGCGAAACGCTGGTGTTTTTCGCGCCGCTGGAGGCCGAGGGGCAGAACGATCTCTATGGCTTCCGGCAGGAAGACAATTTCTATTACCTCACCGGATGGGTCGAACCCGGCGCGGCGATCATGATTTCAGGGGGCGGATCGACGCCTTACATGGAGATTCTCTTTCTTCCGGAGCATAACCTCACTCAGGAAAAATGGACCGGTCCCAAACTGGGTCCCGAAGATCCCGAGGCTCCGAAGCTTACCGGCTTCGATCAGGTGATGGCTCTGGACCGGATACGCGGTGTGCTGGCCAAAACTCTTCCTCAGTCGCGGGCCACGGTCTACACCGACCTCGGGCGGGATGGACAGACAGCGGCCTCCACTGGGCCCATGGAATGGCTGCGGCGCAGCAACTCTTTTCCCAACTACATTTCATTCCGGCCGGCCGCGCCGCTGATCGCGCATCTGCGCACCGTGAAGGATGCGGCGGAAATCGCTTTCGTCCGGCATGCCACCGACGCCTCCATCGAAGGTCACCGCGCGGCGCTGAAGACGATCCATCCCGGAGTGAACGAGCGTGAGATTTCGGCGCTGATGCAGTATGAGTTTGGCCGGCGCGGCTGCGAGCGTCCGGCGTACGCGCCGATTGTGGGTTCGGGGTTCTACTCCACGGTGCTTCATTATTCCGACGATTCACAGGTCATGAAAAGCGGCGACGTGGTGGTGATGGATGTAGGCGGCGAGTATTCCATGTATGCCACTGACATCACGCGCACCGCTCCGGTGAACGGCAAATTTTCGCCCCGCCAGCGGGAGATCTACGAGATCGTTCTCGGCGCGCAGGAAGCGGCGATCCATGCTTTCCAGGCGGGGAAGTCCACGATTGGGCGGGATGGCGCGGACTCGCTCTACAAAGTCGCCTTCGACTACATCAATACCCACGGAAAAGATTCGCATGGCGAACCCCTGGGAAAATATTTCATTCATGGGCTGGGACATCATGTGGGTCTGAACGTGCATGACGCCAACGATTATTCGATGCCGCTCGATCGAGGCATGATTTTTACCCTGGAGCCTGGCATTTATATTCCTGAAGAAAAGCTGGGTGTCCGCATCGAAGACATGTTCACCGTGGACAAAGACGGTAAGCTGGTCATGATGACCAGGGGACTCGCGCGGACCGCCGATGAGATTGAAAAGGCGATGGCGAAGTAAGACAGAGCAATTGAGCCGCGAATGCACGCGAATAAACGCGAATGAAATCGAGGTGCTGGTGAGAGAATTGAAGCAGACCGACCATGGGAGGCTGACGCAATGAAATGGGTGAAGACCATCGCGGCGCTGCTTGCGGGGATCGTGCTGGTGGCAATTGCAAGTCTGTGGATCGCCGGTCTCAGCTCAAATGCCGGACACTACGAAAGCGTTATCGAAATCGGGCGTCCTGCGGCTGAAGTCTGGCCCTGGATTACCGAGCCTGACAAACTCAAACAATGGGTCAGCTGGCTGAGCGAGGCGCGCAAGCTGACGCCTGAGCCGCCCCATCCGGGAAGCCGCACCGTCTGGATCATGGTGGATCCGAGCATGGGCAATCGTCCGATCGAGATCGACAGTGAAGTGACCAGCGTGGTTCTCAATGAGAGTCTGAATATGCGCGTTGCATCGAGCGGGATGTTCTCAGGCACGGCCGCCTACACGCTGACCTCGCTCCCCGGCGGAGGCACGCGCCTGCAAAATGCCGGAGACTATCGTTATGAAATGTGGTATTCCCGCCTGATGGAGCCGCTGGTGCGTCCCGAAGCCCGCAAAAAACTGAATGCCGATTTGTTGCATCTCAAGATGCTGGTTGAGGGAAACGGAAAGTAGGTAATTGGGTAATTGAAAGGCAGGTATTTACCCAATTACCAAATTACCCAATTACCCAATTACCAAATCCGGGTCAGGCTGTAATCGCTCCGGTGTAGATCGCCATGCCGACCACCGCATCCGCACCCAGGGCGTGGAGTTTGCTGACTTCCTCCATCGACCGAATGCCTCCGGCGACGATGAGCTGTTTGGTCGTTTCGGTGCGCAGTGATCGCGCCACATCCATGGGGAATCCGGTCATGGTGCCTTCCGTGTCGATGTGGGTATAAAGGAAGGCCGCGCACCAGGATTCCAGCGCGCGCATCATCTCCTGCGGGACGACCGTGGTCGACTCTTTCCATCCGTGAATGGCAACTTTACCCCGGCGTGAATCGATGGCAAAGGTCAGACGTTCGGAGCCCAGTTGGTGGCCGCACTCCCGCGCGAAGGCCAGATCGACCGCCCCATCCTTAATAAGCGACGATCCGAGGATGACTCGGTGCGCGCCCAGCGCAAACAGCTCCCGCGCCCGGGCCACCCCGCGAACTCCGCCACCCACCTGGCATGGCAGTTGCTTACAGATGGTGGCCACCAAATCTGAATTGTTGTTTGAGCCCATGGCCGCATCCAGATCAATAAGCTGTACCAGAGGATATTGAGCGAAGCG
>WNFD01013764.1_pt1 | contig 12105 bp, 18 predicted proteins | sample 5400491 | NCBI WGS metagenome assembly WNFD01 (sample SAMN13153343, study PRJNA577476) | soil metagenome | isolation source: 120 cm saprolite under Douglas fir tree site 2 hole 2 replicate 2 | place: USA:California | collected 2015-04-18 | reverse complement strand
CATACAGCACCGTCGCCACAGAAGCCGAATGGGCCTCCCCATTGTTAATACCAACAAAGAGTATCTAGAGTCAAATAGCTTACTGCAGCAAGGAGCTGATGGCAGGCAACGATTGGTGATGTTGCTGGAGGAGGCGTCGAGCGCTTAGAAATTGGCAGTTAGATGACGCTTACCATATCCCACTTTGAGCGCTGACTACGACGATAAAGGGAACAAGCGGCGCAATCAACAATAGAAGGTGGGCCATTGAAGGGTTTATAATAGAGTTAAAAGAGGGAAATTACTGTAAATTTGAAAGTGAACAAAGCCTGGCGGTGAACGTTGTCCAGCGTTTACTGAATTGCCTTTTTTGGCCCTCCGTCTAACACAAATACATATCAACAACGCGTCAATATATTCATACGCGCGCGACGCGCTCATCGGCTAAAGTTCCGACGGCGACCATCTATAACCCAACTGGCCACGTCTTCCACCTCATATGCCTTCTGCAAAATCGAAACCCCAGGAGCAGAAGGACCAAAAAAAGCAGAAAAGTCTTCTCGGATGGCTCGCCAAACCTGCAGCCGCTAACAATTCAAGCTCAGCCATAAATGCTCCCGTCACATCCTCCAGCCCGAGTGGGCGTGGGAGTGCTACCTTTACTAAATCGTCTGACGGTGGAAGGAGCATCAATGAAACGCCACCGACCAGTGATCCTATCGATGTGGACATTTCCTCTGATGAGGATCAGCCAAGCCGCGCCATTAAATCTGTGGGTGATATTTTTATATGCGCTTCTACTCTAGTAGTGACAGCGACATGTGTCACAGGCTCGCACCAAGCGGAAGATTGCTATCGACGATTCAGAAGAAGAGGAATGTAACAATGTTGCTGCTACGCATAAGGGTTTATCCGCATATAAATCTTCTAAAGGACCCGGTAAGGCAGACACCTCTATCCAGACTCTTGACTGATTGACGCATGACCTCAGGAAAGGCAAAGAAGGCTCGCGTCACCCCCTCGGATGATGATGCTTTCATAGTAGAAAGTGATGACCAGGATGATACACCTTCTGCCTTTTCTCAGGCTCTGAGAAGATTCCAGAAGTCGCCAAAGAAAAAAGGTAGACATTAATGATTATTATTCCCGCATATATGACCGCATAACTCTTCGAATCACAGCCCGTCTTTCAAGACGCTCAGATGATGACTACGATGACGATTTCATTGTCCCCGATGACAGCGAAGATGATGTCGCGTCACGCTCTTCTCGTGCCTCTAAGCGATCTTCCCGCCAATCTCTCTTGAACGATTATGAGGATGATGAGGCAGGTACACGAACTACGAAAGCTAAGACCTCTGCGGGGATCGTTGGCAGACCGTCGCTCAAAAAGACTCATGGAACTAATGGCTCTGCGAGTGTTTCTACCACCAATTTTCTCACAGCAGCAGAACAGAGAGCTCAAACGACGAAGGACGAGAAAAAATCTCAAGAAGATCCGTTCTCCTTTTTGCTCGATATCAGAGATGTACGGTGCTGTTCCAGTGATCTGCAGAGCTCCGAGTAATGCGCATCATTCTTCTTAGAAAGACGGCGTCCGACCAGGAGAGCCCGGTTATGACCTCCGGACATTATATATTCCCAAGAGGTCTTGGAATGACTTCAGCCCTTTCGAGAAACAGGTGCGTGAGGCGTTCTTTGTGATCATTACACATGGTTGATCACTCATTTACAGTTCTGGGAAATCAAGCAAAATCATTTCGATACGGTTGCGTGCTATCTATACCTCGTTCGAACTTCTGAACTAACTCGATCAGTAGATTTTGTTTTTTCAAAAAGGGTAAGCTGCTGCTACTTTTCCTATCCTAATTTGGAACGTGAACAAGACGTATCCCCCATAGCAAATTTCTCGAAGTATGTTCACCTCCCATTCGGATCTTCCTGTGATCAATGATTAATGTATTGATAAATCAGTTGTATGAAGAAGATGCCCGGATAGGGCATCGTGAGTTCGACCTTAAACTGACACAACGTGTAAAGATGTCCATGGTGAGCTCTTGCTGGATTGGCCCTGGAATGTTTACTCAAACAACGTCAGGTTGGTGTACCGGAGATGGCTTTCAACTTCTGGGCAGCGTCAGTGTGATCTCCTGACACACTTGTATATCAGAATATGACTAACGTCGGCTCGTAGAAAATTCCTAGCAAAAGGTACTATACTCTAACGCACTTGAGCTGCAGTGAAACCCAACGATGATATGTTGGCGCTAGGTTATAAAGTCGGTCGGGTAGATCAATCCGAAACGGCTCTTGGAGCAGAGATGCGTGTTGCCGCGAACAAGTCCAGAGGAAAGGCAGGTAACGACAAGCAAAAGGAGAAGATTGTGCGCAGGTTCGTGGCCATTTCGGGGGCAAGGTAACTTCTGTCGGATGAGGCGTGCAGGGAGCTAAATAAGGTCTACACCAACGGGACTCTGGTTGACGATGAACTCCTTATCGACGACCAGGCCGGCCATTGTCTCTCCATTCGGGAGGATGAGGAAGGTGGAGAATTCGGAAGTTTCGGGGTCTGCATTCTGGACAGCGCAACTAGCGAGTTCAACTTGAGTGCCTTCGATGACGACGTATGTCGGACAAAGCTTGAAACCCTCCTCCGACAGTTGCGACCCAAGGAAATCGTATTCACCAAGGTGCGATATGAAACCTCCTGTGATCTTCCTAAGCCCACGCCCTTCGTCGATATCGACATAGGGTAATTTGTCAGTTGCAACAACGCGCTTGCTGAAGGCTATTCTTCCGGGAACTTGCCTCTGGACTAGCCTCCGTGACGTGGAGGGTTTTGGCTACGACAAAACACTCAGCGAGTTGAAGGGACTTTACGTTGCTAGCGACGAAGATACCATGGACGATGATGACTATAACGGTTTCCCTTCGGCTATTCGTGATATGCTTGGGTACAAGAATGCAATTGAAGCGCTTGGTTCCATGATGTGGTACGCCATTGTTATCTTTCAGTCCAAATGCAGATGGACTAAGTGAATCTCTAAGGTACCTTCGCCAGCTGAACATCGACAAAGACATTTTAACAATGAAGAATTTCAATGTATATGACCCGATGAAAAAAGGACAGGGCCTTATCCTTGATGGACAGAGTCTGGCACACATTGAGGTGCTACTTAATAGCGAAGGAACTGAGGAAGGCTCCCTGTTGCAACTTTTGAGCCGTTGCGTGACGCCTTTTGGTTGGCTTTACACTCTGTCGTCCTTGCCGCTTTCTAAACGCATGCTTCAGGAAAGCGGCTGTTCCGGATCTGGTTGTGCATACCTTTGCGCAGTGTCTCCGATATCAATGCCCGGTAAAACACCCAGTTTTCAGTACTATATTTCATCAAACTGAACGCATTTATCAGGCTCGATGCCGTGGAGGATCTCATGACGCATCCTACCTTCGAGACAGAATTTATGGAGGTCGCCAAAGGTCTTCCAGACCTGGAGCGAATTGTTTCTCGTATTCATGCGAAGAACTGTAAAGTCAGGGATTTCTTGAAAGTGCTGAAGGTGACGTTGCCTATGGTCATTAGTTTCTCTACTCAACTCTTTCGACAGTCCTTTAAAACGTTGAGCAAAGGTCTATCTAAGTTGGCAGACGCTTCTGAGACCTTTGGATCGAAGACAATTCTCGGGCTCCTACGTTCCGCTCCAGATCTACTTCCGCACGTCAAGAATGTCGAAGCGAGATTCGGCAAACCAGAGAAAGGTATGTTGACATCTCGTTAAGTATGGACCTCTATGACAGTATCTTAACAGACAATGACGACCTCTTGCCTGTGGAGGGTAAGGATGAGGCGTATGATGAGATTGCGAATGAGATTCGTGGGCTTGAGAAAGAACTGGATAAAGCGCTCAAGAAGCTGGAGAGACAGGTCGCGTAAGTGTTGCTCTCCTTGCTCTCATTTTTTCTCACCGCCGCACGGCTATCGTAGATCCCCCTTGCAATTTTGGCATAGCGCGCAAGGGAATAAGGTGAGTATTATCGCGTGTTGCGGACCAAACGTTTGCTGAACCATCATCGTAGGACATTTATCTAGTTCAAGTTAGTTCTGGTCACCGAGATATTCCAGACGACTGGGTCAAAAGTGGTGGAACAAAGGTTTGTCTGGGGCTATCCAGTCTGTCGTTCCTTCCAGTCCTGAGACCTTGTAGGCTTTCTCCCGCTGGACCGTCCCCTCCTTGACTGGCACAGTCCGACAGCTCAAAGAAGCCCGCGAGAGGCGCAGTGCCAGCATTAAAGACTTCAAATTTCGCCTGTTTGCCGAGTTCGACAAGGATCGCAGTCTCTGGCTGCGCGCTATTCGGGTTATGGCAGAGCTGGATTGCCTTTTCAGTCTTGCCAAATCCTCTAATGCTCTCGGTGAACCAGCTTGCCGTCCACATTTCGTCGAAGGTGATGTAGCGTGGCTTGACTTCGAGGAACTACGACATCCCGCGATGGCACTAAGAACGAAGAGCGACTTCATTCCGAACAATGTAAAGTTAGGCCGAGATGTAGGGAGGATTGCACTTTTGACAGGTTCGTATGACCTCGACTCTTTTCTCGAACTAAAAACCAAATTAACGTAATCTCATACAGGGCCGAACATGGGGTAAGTATGTTGACTTCCATATATTGCATAACACCTGATAGCAGGATACTGCAGAGGAAAATCCACCGTAAGCACCGAAGTCTCCAAGCCGGCTCTTGTACTAATTCTCGATCGATAGGTGATGCGCATGACCGCAGCTGGAATTGTAAGTTTCGTTCGTCCAGCATCGCTACAACTCATAATTGTGTACTCGTCCTACAAGATCATGGCACAGATGGGTATGTTTGTGCCTGCCCGAAGTGCCCGGTATATATTCCAGAACCATCAAATAAGCCTACACGCCTGACTTCTGCTTCAGGTTGTGTCCTGCGGACGCCATCCTTACGCGCATGGGTGCTTACGACAACATGTTCTCAAATTCAAGTACGTTCAAGGTCGAACTCGACGAATGGTAACATGACCATTTCTGCATCAAGCAATCCACGCTGATACCCTACAGCTGTAAGATTATGCGGGATGCGACACCAAAATCGTTTGTGATCCTCGACGGTGTGTTAGAGCGACATTTACCCAATGTGGTTGTATAACTGAAGAGTGTTTGGAAGAGCTCGGCAGGGGTACTTCAACATATGTGAGCCTTCCTGTCTGGCTAATCGACGCGTTATTAATAATATTGCTTCGCAGGACGGGATGGCAATCGCTGGGGTAACGCATGACTTTAACCTCTTGCTGTGTGCCATTCCAACGGTGGTTTGCTACTACAGGCTGTGTTGCACCAGTTGGCTACACACACACTGGCTCTGGCTTTTTTTGCGACCCATTACGGGTCCCTGACAGACGATTACGCCTATCACCCAAATATCCGGAACATGCATATGAAGACACTAGTCGACGACGAAAAGCGAGAGGTACAGATCCTGCGATTTCACAGCGTACCTCATTCTCAACTTTTTCGTAGCTCGTATTTCTATACAAGCTTATTGACGGCATCGCGACATCCTCCTTCGGGACACATGTGGCAAACCTTGCTGGGGTACCGATGGACGTTGTTGAACGCGCGGAAGTCATCTCGAAGGACTTTGCGAGCAAGTTCAAAGAAAAGCTTGAAGGCAAACGGAAACAATCCGCGTCTTCCAAGCTGCCGATAGATGTTCAGGCTGACTTTGCATATCTATACACGCTTGTAGCGGGGAAATGTGAACTGGACGCGGACGTAGTGAGACGACGGGAGGTGCTGAGGGGATTGAAAGCTTGCGCTAGACGACGGCAGTTAGGGACTTAGGGTAGATAGTGTTACATAATCAACGTTTGATGTGTGGCTGATCGACGAGGAGACGAGCTTTCTTGTTGTGTCCGCCGCACCGCATTGACCTTGTCCTCTTTCTTATTCTCCCTCTTCTTTCATTACTCGCCCATTCATCACCGTTGAACGTTTCAACGTCGTTTGGCGCCCAACTCTTCATCCCGTTTTCCGTTCAATCTTCTCGAATCATGACAAATCAATACACCCCTCCGCCCGATGATCCTTACGAATCTCCCCAACCTCACCCCTACTTGCATGAACCTCTCCTCTACATCTCCGGTCTCCCCCACTTTGTAACCGATGAGAACTTGGCCCTCGCATTTACCACCTGTGCACCATTTCGCCCCCGGATAACGCGCGATGGCACGACGAACCCGCTTTCGGGCATCATTGAGTTCAGGGTCCTTGACAAAGGTGTCCCTCCTTTGCATCACTACTTCTCCTATCTTAGTGCTGACTGACGCGCGTTTCAACGCGTGTTTTTCAGCCGAAAGGGCGCTTGCCACGCTTCACGGGCGCCCGATCCCAGACCTAACCCCTCCCATTCTTCTCATACTCTCGCCATACCCCCCAACTACTCCCCACACTCCTCTTCCACCCCCGAACGCGTCTCCGCGTCTTGTAAAGCATCTTCCGCTAACCTACACCGATTCCCAACTCTACGATCTCTTCCGTCCGTATGGCGCGCTCGCCTCAGCGCACACCCAGGCCGGCTTCGGCAAGGACACAGGTGTAGTAGAATTTTGGAGAGAGGAAGATGCACGGCGCGCGGAAGAGGCTCTACATTGTACCGAAATTGAAGGACAGAACATTGCCGTGCAATTGTATCAACATCGCCGGACAAGTGGTGTCCTGTCAGAGTTCAGTCCCAGCGCTCCCCCTTTCGTTCCATCCGGGTCGGCCTATCCCACACCTTACCCCACCCAAGTGAGTTTCCTTTCAAGATGAATCAATGATCTCATTTTCATTCTATTAGTACTCTCCCCCGAGGGCGAGCCCATACCATCCTCGCTCACCTCTACCGTTTATCCATGGCCCTGGTCAGCAAGTTCAACTCGCACCCCTTCATGGCCCTGGCTCCAACAGCCACAGTGGTCTTATTGATCCCTGTAACTTGTTCTGCAAAGTAAGTCTCCCGCAGCTTTCGTTTATATCATTACTCAGGTGTTTCCATTAGAACCTCGATCCTTCGATCGATTCAAACGGACTTTTCGCGCACTTTCGCAAGGTGAGCTCAGATATACTTCTGTGTTGGAATAACGCTTACTGTTGCACAGTTTGGTCAAATCGTTAGGTATGTTGGAAATCTGGGTACCATATTGATCTCCTCACTGAGTTTTATCAAGTGCTCGTGTTATGCGCAACGAAGTCGGCGAAAGCCGTGGCTTTGGCTTTGTGTCGTACCAAACACCAGATCAAGGTTCGGTGTTCCCCATTTTCCCAGAATATATAATCCTGAAATGCAGTGACCCAGCTGCCGCCGCGATGCATGGTATGAACGGCGCTCTCTTGGGCTCTAAGCAGCTTGTCGTCCGCTTGCATGAGCCAAAGCAGCTACGCCAGGAAAAACTCGCCGCACGATTTGCCGGCCACAATGGCCATCCCCGCAACGCCAGCGGTGCCACGAGCCCGACTCTCAGCGAAGGTGGAGAAAGCTATGCCGGGTGGCCGAGCCCAGGTGCCAAGTCTGCGATCCTAGGTTCCCCTGTCGGTCACACGGAACGCTTGGAACGACCCCGGAGAGGGTCTGGCAGCTATTATAACGTAATTACTAACCTCATATACCTTCATCGTATCCTGACTCTTAGCAACAGGCGGCACTCGCAGGGACACTGAGCCTACCCATGCGTTACGACGACTTATCTGCACTTTCTCCCGTAGTTCGCAAGGAAGTCCTCACCGGCGAGCTCAGCCGGCGCCTCAAGTCCATGCCCACTATACCTTCGGCAGAAGTTGACGCAATCGTCGAGTCACTCGTTGGGTTATCTCTCAGCGACGTTGTCTCTGCTATCCAGGACCCTACCAGGCTAGATGAACAAATCCAGCGTGCGCGTAATACCTTTGCCTCCTCTGCTGTGACACCCCCAGAGAAGACGCCGTCACCCGCCAACTCACAGGACTCGCGTTTGCTTGATCCGAATGCTCTGAATGCGACCGCCTCCGCACCAGAACATCCTTCGACGCCGATCTCTGTTGCCGCTTCTCTTTCAACTCCACCACGCACCTCATCGCCCTCAGGTTCCATTGCCCCGGTTGCCGCCTCTGAGCGAGAGCGTATTTTGGCCGCAGTGACCCGCTTGGAACCCGCGCGTGCTGTCGATCTGACGACTCTACTGATGAGCCTTCCGAAGCGCGAGCGCGCAATGTGCCTCTTTAATGTCGAGGTGTTGCGTACCAAGCTGGTCGACGCGAAGGCAGTTCTAGACAGTGACGACACGGAGAACGGGCCTACCACCGACACTGCTCCTCCCCAGGAGCCCGTCACACCGCAGAATAAGCGTACCGTTTCATGCGACTCCTGGCACGTCACATACCGTCGCATCCCTTGCGCGATTGCCCGCGACGGAGATAATCAAGATCGCAAACTCGCCGTCAACAACAGGGTTGCCGCTGCCGAAAGCTGATCCACTGATCGTCGAGGCTACAGACAATTTTATTGAATCGTTATTAAACAAGCCGATCAACACACAGAAGCAACTAGTCGGCGAGAAGCTGTAAGCACACTTGTTGCATGGTTTTCCATAGAGGACTAAAATCCTGCTTAGTCACCGTATGATCAAGTCATTTGAGCTGAAGCAAGCGCCGAAACTCACGATTGCACTTTTGGATTGCGAAGATCTCCGCGCCCTTGCACACTTGATGAATAGCTACCCTTCGGTGTTGAAAGAAAAGGCCATCCTCGTCCAGGCAACCTTACCCAAGTAGTCTCCCTCGAATCTCTTTTCCTCCCCAGGGTTGTGTTGGCGGTCGGCTAGAGTATTTCCTGCGACGCCACGTCCCGAGTCACATTCTCTTGCTTCAAAATACCTTCAACTTCCGGAACAAACGTTTTACATATCTCTACCTTACAACGACATTGACTCGAGGCGGGTGTTCTGATACCCCATTCCATATAATCAGGCTACATGGCACGTGCGGCAAGCATGACATCACATCGACGTTCGCTGACATCATATCGACGTTCGCTGTCAAGACTGCTGTCCGCTCGCCTTCTCCCTGCCTCGCTTTCCGAGTTTGGATTCCCGTGCATCTAAGATGGAAAGTCTGATCTATCTCCCTTATAACCATTACCCTGCATATTCACTGCTGTCAGACGTGTGGTAGCTACTTACTTACTCTTTACGATACGCTCGCTCTTCCTTACTGTTTTGGCTGGTGTGCCTGATTGCTTTCCTCCCTCCAATATAAGTTCTTCCCACGATGCGGTCACATGATAGCCACGTGTTCAATGGACGCGTCGACGGAAATGCCCGAAGGCGCGTGTCGCCCATCAGCTGCTGTGAACCGCGGAACCAAACCTGAACTCGGCCACCGCGATCATGTCCTCAGAAACTGTTGATGTCTTTCAGGACAAAGAACCTGTCGTTGTCGATGGGGATCTGATAGAGGCAGCCAAAGAAAATATCCAACCTCTGGCATCTGGCCGCAGAGCGACGACACTCTCCGCCATCCTTTCCACTCCACATGCACAACGCGAGTCGAAACTGGCTGCCGCGAGGAACCGCCTACGAATCAATGTCGAAATAGCCCTCGAGGACGACGATGGCAATCCATTGGACGCATACTGCCACCTCGTCTACTGGACTCTCGAAAACTACCCCCAAGGACATAGCGCCGAATCGGGACTGCTTGAGCTTCTCGAGGAAGCCACACGTTTGTTGAAGGATCACAGAGATGGAATTTGGAGGGCAGATCTGCGTTACCTCAAACTATGGGTACTATATGCCAATTACGTGGAGAAGCCGACGGTGATATACCGATTCCTCTTGGCTAACGAGATCGGAACGACCTTCGCACTACTATATGAAGAGTTTGCCACTGTACTAGAACGGAATGGGAGGTATACACCATGTTTTAATTCCGCTATCAACCACGCGCTGAATACCACGCAGGCGCGTGGACGCGGACGAAGCTTATCTCCTCGGTATCAACCGCCAGGCTGACCCAATCGAGCGACTACAAGCAAAATATCAGGAATTTCAAAAGCGCATGATGCTTGCCACACCCTTAGAAACCACGACATTACCAGAACAGCCGCAGCCCGCATCGACAAAAGCGACTCAGCGTAAAGTCTTGGGCGAATCGACTTCTATATCAAGATCAACTCGATCGGCACGTTCGACATCAACGACCCCGCCGTCTTCTCGTCCCCAGGAGGATGTCTTTGGCACGGTGCCAGATCAGTCTTTGAGACCCAAACCAAACGCGCGGATGCAGGTCTTTGTTGATACCTCCGGACCCTCTGCAGACGAAGCCCTCGCAGCCGGAGATACGGTGGTAACCCCTTGGAATGAATTGGGCTCACGGAAAGAACGCATAAAGGAAAATGTACCAAAAGTATCCAAGCTAAATGGAACGACGCTGCGGCAGCCGGGGCGGCAGCAGCGCGTTACATCCGCACCTGCGGCTGCGGCGTCAACGTCTCGGATTGCTGTTTTCAGGGATCCTGCGCCGGGTGAGGGGGATCTGATGCCCCCACCATTGGCGCCCTCTGGTGCCAAAGTAAGGGGTAAAGAAAGAGAGGCAGTACCAAAGACTCCTGCGCGTCTTTCGATCGTACCGTTCAAGGACGAGGTGAAAGAGACACCAGCCACACCTCGATTCATGCCCTTTAAAGATGACGTCGTAAGTGTTTGCACGCTACGCCGAGGTGAATTACGTTCTTAAAGAGTCTCAGCCGAGTACACCGCCCATTTCGTCCGGTGTTCAAGTTCCAGAGAGCGTCATGAAAGCGAAGACAATTGGGACAAGGGGACAACTCGCGTCTTCTGAAGCGGAAGCCCTTAGGAAAGACCCTTTGAAGAATTACCCTGACAGGCCACGAGAAAAGGTGGATGGTGATGACTGACGTCGGTGGCTTTGGCGTCTGTGGTAGTTACTGTTATTGATATTATGTACCTGAGTCACTTTTTGTAACTGATAATCGATCGTAACTTTCTCGGCACATACAATGTCTTTCGCAAGAGTCGCTCTGTATCCCGCCAATCCCACGACGGTCAGAGGAGCGTACACTAAACTCAGTGCGAGCAAAGAGAAGATCGTATTTACAAACGGCAAGACCGTGTTTGTGAGCACCCTTCTCTCACCGTCTTGCGACACACCCTTAGTAATTGCAAACCTTTCTACCCGCAGATACGAGACATCGCCGTCAGTGCTTCCTTTCCTATCCATGTAACACTTCTTCTGATTGTCAGGGGAAATGCGCAAAGAATCCCGGGCTTGGGATAACGTACAGCGGCCACGTTCAGAACACGACCGTCGCACGTGTATCCCCCACGGGATACTATTGCGCTTCAGCTGACGCTTCCGGCACTGGTACGCTCCGCCACCTTTACTTCTTCATATCGTAAACCGTCTTGGACCTGGGGGCTATGTCGCGTAGTTCGCGTCTGGGATATCGTAGGTGAAGATCAAGCTCTCAAGGGAGAGTTCAAAGTCATCTCTGGGAAGATGTGCGCGCCTCTCCTCCTCCTCTTTTCTGCGTGCTCACCGCACGCGTTTTTATTATTATCCAGAAATGACCTCGAGTGGGACGGCGAAAGTAAACGCATCATCGCCGTCGGCGATGGGAAAGAGAAGTGAGTGGGCTTCTCCAGACGTGTCACACAAGACGGCACCAAGCTTCGTTTTCCTGACACCTCTCGTCTTCTCTACGAACCGAAAAGGTTTGGTCACGCATTCATGTTCGACTCTGGTTCTTCGACTGGAGAGATCATCGGACACTCCAAGGTGCTGTACCTGCCCCCCACCCAGCCTGTGCTGCTGCTGCTCGATCGGGTCACATTGAGGACTATTACGTCCCACCGCAGGTCATTAATGCCGTCGCGATCCGACATCAACGGCCATTCCGCGCAGCGACAGCCGGCGACGATAATCTTATCGTCTTCCACCAGGGTAAATGCTGTTGCTGCACTTCGTGCTTCTTCTACGACCAGCTTCTCAATACAAATCCCAGGGGCTCCCTATAGGTACGATAAGGCAAGGCAAACTCGGCCATTTCGACCCAAGCGACGCAGCTGA
>WNFD01006064.1_pt1 | contig 12105 bp, 6 predicted proteins | sample 5400491 | NCBI WGS metagenome assembly WNFD01 (sample SAMN13153343, study PRJNA577476) | soil metagenome | isolation source: 120 cm saprolite under Douglas fir tree site 2 hole 2 replicate 2 | place: USA:California | collected 2015-04-18 | reverse complement strand
TCCTTCTGCACGGCAGGGGCGATGCGAACCTGACCCTCGCGCTTGGCTTCGGCACCGACCAGGCATCCGCGGTCGCAAGCGCCGAAGGCTCGCTGCAGTCGGACCTCGGCAGTCTGCGCGATGCATATCGCAACAGCTGGAGCACCTACGACGCTGGACTCATCCACCCACCGCAGCAGCTGCCCGGCGTCTCGTCCGCCGGCGTCAATCAGCTGACCGCCGAGTACTACCTCAGCGCCAACGTGGTGAAGGCTTCCGAAGACAAGACCTTCCCAGGTGCCATCGTGGCCAGCGTTGCATCGCCTTGGGGGCAGGCCGTATCGGCTGGGGACCCCAACAACACCTACTTCGGCTCGTATCGCGAGGTGTTCGCGCGCGACCTTTATGAGGCATGGACTGGTCTCGTCGCGGACGGCGACCTCGCCACCGCGCGAGATGCGGTGACGTTCCTCTTCGACCGTCAGCAGCAGGCCGACGGCTCGATGCCGCGCAACAGCCTCCTCAATGGCAAACCCGCGCCCGATTCGTTCAACACCCAGCTCGATGAGTGCTCGTACCCGATCCTCATGGCCTGGACGCTGGGCATGACGGACAGCACGCTCTACCAGCGGCACATCAGGCCGGCCGCCTACTTCGTCGCGTCCCACGGCCCGACCTTTGGACCTGAGCGCTGGGAGGAGCAGGGCGGCTACTCGCCATCGACGATTGCTGCGGAGATCGCCGGTCTGATCTCCGCCGCCGACATCGCAGATGTCAATGGCGACCACGTCTCCGCACGCGTCTTCCGCGGCACCGCCGACGACTGGCAGCGGTCGATCAAGGGCTGGACGGTTACGACCACTGGACCCCTCGCTGCCCACCCCTACTTCATCCGCCTCTCGAAGACCGGAGATCCCAACGCCGCGATCTCCTACAACCTCGGCAACGGCGGCCCGACCCTCGACCAGCGCGCGGTCATCGACGCCGGGTTCCTCGAGCTCTCGCGCCTGGGCGAGCTCGCCGCGTCGGACCCGGCCATCCAGGAATCGATACCTGTGGTCGACGCCACCATCGAGTCGACGACCCCGAGCGGCCCCGGCTGGCACCGCTACAACGGCGACGGCTATGGCGATGCGGCCTCCAACGGACACCCGTGGGCCCCTACCGGCCAGGGCACCGGACACCTTTGGCCCGCACTGTCTGCCGAGCGCGGCGAGAACGGACTGCAGACAGGTGACACCGCCGAGGCGGTGGCGCTGCTGCATGCAATGAACAACTTCGCGTCAGGCGTGGGCCTCATCCCAGAGCAGGACTGGGAGCTTCCCAACCTGGCCGCTTCGCCCTACGGAACCGACCCGACCGTGGCCTCGATTGGCTTCCGGGACGGGCAGCCGGCGGGATCGGCCGCTCCGCTGACGTGGTCGGCGGGGTCGTTTGTGCGGCTGTTCGCCGACATTGGCGCGGGAAGGCCGCTCGACCAGCCGGCCAACACCACATCGCGCTACATCAGTAACCAGCAGGGCACTACGTCGCTCACTGTGATCTCGCCCCCCAACGAGTCGGCGATCAGCGGATCGCCGGTGTCCGTGACTGGCACGACCGCGGCCGGCAACATCGTGTCGCTCGCGGCGACCAACACCGACACAGGCTTCTCAACTGCCACTGCGGAGACCACCGCGGCCGCCGACGGATCGTTCACCGCCACAGTGGCCGCGACGCCAGGCACCACCGTCATCACGGTCGTGGCCACTGCCGCTGACAGAGGGACCGCACACACCACGAGGACCGTGGTCTGGGACTTCGTCCCAGGCAAGAAGATCCTCGACGTAACCGACCCCACCGGCGATGACCACGGTCCGGGCAACTACGCTTACCCGACCTCGGCCGACTTCCACGCCGGCGCATTCGACATCACTGACTTCCAGGTCTACGACGACAGCGCGGGCAGCGGGAACATCATCTTCCGGTTGCAGACCCGCGACCTGTCGCCCACGTTCGGCAGCCCGCTGGGGGCGCAGCTGGTCGACGTCTACGTCCACGACCCCAGCGCTGCCCCCGCCGACACTTCAACCGCGGCCTCGTTCCCGCAGCGCCACTACCAGATCGATCCCGCGGCCGCCTGGAACCGCCTGATCGAGGTGCAGGGCTTCGGGCAGCGGTACGTCGATGCGCACGGAGCCACACTGGGCACGGTTGCGATTCGCGCCAACCAGATCTCGCGCTACATCACGTTCAGCGTTCCAGCGGCGAGCCTCGGACACCCGGGCAGCGGTTGGGGTTTCACGGTCGTGCTCACCGGCCAGGATGGGTTCAGTCCTGACCAGGCGCGCGGCTTCGGCCCGACCCCCGGGGCATTCAACTTTGGCGTGTGCGCCGCTCCGAACAGCGATCCACACTGCACAGCCGACCCCAACACCGTGCCGAAAGCGATGGACGTGCTGACCCCGGCGGGAGTGCTCCAGAGCAACGAGCTTGACTACACATTGCACTCCCCCGTCCTGATCACGGACGTTGTGATTCCCTAGCAGCGCAATTGCCAGGAGGTCTTCTAGGCGCCGGCTCAGGCTGCTGTTTTGGGGGCGTCCTCAACTAACGTTTCGGCTACAGGCTCCGGCGCCGCCTGCGCCTGCACCCTGGCGACTGGAACGACCTGCCGGAAACCCGCGAGCGCGGCTGCCCAGTCTTCCAGCATCGCGGCTGCGCGCGAGCTGCCGGTCCTGCGGTGGTGCTCTTCGATCAGCGCGCGCAGCTCGGCCTCATTCTCTTCGGGCACTTCGCGCGCGATCACGCTGTCCGCGTTGAGCTGACGCCACTCGGTCAGGTAGGCGACCCCGCCGGTCATCCCCGCGCCGGCGTTCCATCCGACCGCGCCGAGCGCGACCGCGACGCCGCCCGTCATGTACTCGCAGAAATGGTCGCCCGCGCCTTCGACCACGGCGGTGGCCCCGGAGTTGCGCACGCAGAAACGTTCGCCGACTCGACCGGCGACGAAGAGCCGCCCACCGGTCGCGCCGTAGCAGATCGTGTTGCCGGCGAGGACGGGTTCAGGCGAAGCGTCGTCCGCAAACGGGCGGATGACGATCACGCCGCCGCCCATGCCTTTGCCAACGTAGTCTTGCGCCTCGCCTTCGAGCGTCAGCTCCATGCCCTCGTCGAGGAATGCGCCGAAGCTCTGGCCCGCGCTGCCTCGGTAATCGCGCGACTCGCCGGCGGCGAAGGCGGCGCCCACGGTGCGCTGCGAGTTGTCGATGACGCCGGTTGGTGGTGGCGGCGCCGGCGCGTCGCCGTTGCGGGCCCACGAGCGGCGACGGGGAAGACTCGCATCCGATTCGCGCAAGATGAACGACAGGTCGAGCGCCGATTCGCCCGCAGACTCGAGGAGGTCGACCCGGCCCACCGCTTCGTCAACGGTCGCGATCCCCAGCGCCGCCAGGTGCTCGCGCGCTTCGTCGGCGATGTGGAACAGGTGGTTGATCACGTGCTCGGGCCGGCCCTCAAACTTGGCGCGCAGGTCGTCCCGCTGCGTGGCGATGCCGGTCGGGCAGGTGTTGAGGTGGCACTGCCTGGCCATGTCGCAGCCGAGCGCGACCAGCACGCCGGTCCCGAAGCCGAACTCCTCGGCGCCGAGCAGCGCCGCGATCACGATGTCGCGCCCGCTTCGCAATCCACCGTCGGTGCGCAGGCTCACACGCTCGCGCAGGCGGTTGGCCACCAGCACCTGCTGGGTCTCTGCGAGTCCCAGCTCCCACGGCACGCCGGCGTTCTTGATCGACGACAGCGGCGACGCACCGGTGCCGCCGTCGTGGCCGGAGACCAGGATGTAATCGGCGCGGGCCTTGGCGACGCCGGCCGCGATCGTGCCCACGCCGGCTTCGGAGACGAGCTTGACTCCGATGCGGGCGCGGGGGTTGACCGTCTTGAGGTCGTGGATGAGCTGGGCGAGGTCCTCGATCGAGTAGATGTCGTGGTGCGGCGGAGGTGAGATCAGCTGCATCCCCGGCTGAGCGTGCCGCAGGCGGGCGATGAGGCTCGTGACCTTGAGCCCAGGCAGCTGGCCGCCCTCGCCGGGCTTCGAGCCCTGCGCGATCTTGATCTCGAGCTCGTCGGCGCGCTTCAGGTAGCGCGGGGTCACGCCGAACCGCGCGGACGCGACCTGCTTCACGCGGTTGTCGCGCCGCCCTCCATCGTCGTCATAGGTGGCAGGGTCCTCGCCACCCTCGCCCGAGTTCGATCTCGCGCCGATCTGGTTCATCGCGATGGCTAGCGCTTCGTGCGCCTCCGGCGAGAGCGCGCCCAACGACATCGCGGTGCTCACAAAGCGCTTGACGATCTCGGTGGAGGGCTCGACTTCATCAAGGCGCAGAGGTCGCTGCCCTGCCTTGATGTGGAGGAGCTCGCGCAGCGATTGCGGGTCGCCCATGCTCGAGAGGCGGCGCCAGTCGAGATACGCCGCGTGGTCGTTTTCCCGCGCGGCCTTCTGCGCAGCGCGGACGGCCAGGGGGTTGTACGCGTGGTGCTCGCCCGCCTTCCTGAAACGAACCCGCCCATGGTCGGCCAGAGTCGGAGAATCTACGAGCCTGGGGAGCGCCATCCTCTCTATGTCGGTCAGGTCCGCGCCGCCGATGTGTGACGGCACGGCCGGGAAGCAGGTCTCCATGACCTCCGCGCCCAGGCCGAGCGCTTCAAGCACCTGCGCGCCGCGATAGCTGTCGACACAAGAGATGCCCATCTTGGCCATGACCTTGAGCAGGCCCGCCTCGAGCGCCTTGCGGTAGTGGGCCTCTCCTTCAGGTGACGCCGCGGCCGCGGTCGCCAGCGCCAGATAAGGATGGACCGCGCTGGCGCCGATGGTGATGAGGCACGCGACGTCGTGCACGTCGACCACGTCGCCCGCGATGGCGACCAGGTCCCGGGCCATCCGTCCGCCCGCCTTCAGCAGCGATTCGTGCACGGCGCCAACGGCCAGGGCCATCGGGATCGCGATGCGTTCGGGTCCGGCGCGGCGGTCGCTGAGGGCGATCACGCCATTCGCCTCCAACGCCTCGCGACACAGGCGGCGCAGCGCGTCGCGCAGAGACTCGCCCAGCGCATACGTGGCGTCGAGCACGGTCGCGTCTTCGAGCACGCGCGCCAGCTCGGCCGCCCCCAGCACCGGCGATTCGAGCTCGAGCAGCCGTTGTGTGCCGGGGATGGCGGGGTGGTGGCTGCGCCGCAGCTCGCGATCGGCGCCGCCCTCCGGCTCGAGCGTGCCGTGTCGGGGACCAATCAGCACACGCAGCGACATCACCGCTTTCTCGCGGAGTGAATCGATCGCAGGGTTCGTGACCTGCGCAAACCGCTGCCGCAGGTAGCCATAAACACGGCGCGGTGTGCGCCCAAGCGCGGCGATCGGGATGTCGTCTCCCATCGAGAAGACCGGCTCGGCGCCGGTCTCGGCCATGGTCGCGACCACGATCTTCACGTCCTCGGATCCCCAGCCGTGGATCCTCTGCTGGCCTGGGATGTCGTCCGGCGCCTCGACGTCAAGATGGCGGCGCTCGACCGGAACCAGCACGCGGTCGGCCAGGAGCCCGTAGTCGTGGCGGGCCGCCGCGCGCTCCTTGGCCTCGGAGTCCCGGAGCACGGATCCGTCGCGCGTGTCGACGAGCAGCATTTGGCCCGGGCCCAAGCGCCCTCGCTCCACCACAGCACGGGGCGACAGCGTCACCACGCCGGCCTCGGAAGCCGCGACCACCAGCCCGTCGCGAGTCCGCTGCCAGCGCAGTGGTCGCAGTCCGTTGCGGTCGAGCGCCGCGCCCACCACCACGCCATCGCTGAACGCGAGCGCGGCGGGACCGTCCCACGGCTCGAAGCGGATGGACTGGTAGCGATAGAAGTCGCGCACTGCCGACGCAAGGTCCCCTCGTCCTTCCCAAGCGTCGGGGACCAGGCTCATCAAGGCTTCGGAAACCTCCCAGCCGCGCTGCACGAGCAGCTCGAGCGCGTTGTCGAGCGAGGCGGAGTCCGAACCTTCCGGCCACACAGCGCCGCGCAGGTCCGGCTCGAGCTCGGCTTCGCGTGCCCTCATCCACGCGCGGTTGCCGGTGATGGTGTTGATCTCGCCGTTGTGAGCGAGCATTCGGAATGGCTGTGCGAGGCGCCAGTCCGGCATGGTGTTCGTCGAGTAGCGCTGGTGGAAGACCGCGAGCCGGCTCTCGCACGATTCATCGCGAAGGTCGAGGTAGAAGTCCGCGAGCCGCGTGCCGGCCATCAGACCCTTGTAGACGACGGTCCGGCTCGAGCAGGACGGCAGGTACATGTGCACGGACTCTTCAGAGGCGCGCCGTTCGGCTTGCCGTCGCGCGAGGTAGAGCCGGTGCTCCCACTCGACCGGGTCGAGGTCCGGCTTCGCGATCAGGCCCTGCCAGACGGCGGGCATCGTAGCCCTTGCGCGCTCGCCCAGGCTGTCGGGATTCACTGGCACCGCCCGCCAACCGGCCAGCGTCATGCCGTTGCGTGCGACGGATTCGGCCACGATCGCGCGGGCCCGTGCGTCCCACTCGAAAAGGACGGCCACCGCGAACTCGCCGCCGAGGAGCCGATGCGGGACCTGGATCAGGAGTCCGGCGCCGTCTCCGCTCTTGCCATCCGCGTCCAGGCCGCCTCGGTGGGACAGCCGAGCGAGCGCTTGCACCCCGAGCGAGACCGATTCATGGCCGAGCTCTGGCGTGGCCACAAAGCCCATGCCGCACGCCGCCCTGTCACGAGGCATCTCCCCAGGCCAGGCGCGGCGCGTGGAAGTACGTATCGGGGGCACTGCGGGAAGCTTACTGAGGGTTGCCGGCCGCCCCTAGTGTGCAGGCGACAAAACAAATCCCAAATCGTTATGCGGCCCTCACATGCCCAGCAACGCTTGCACGCGCAGAGCGACGGCCAGGTTGAGCCGCGTCTCCGGGTCCTCCAGGTCGACAGCGCTGATCTCGCGGATGCGATCGAGGCGGTAACGAAGCGTATTCGGGTGCACGCGCAGACGGGTCGCCGCCTGCTGCTGCTCTCCGGTTTCCAGGTATGCGCGCAGCGTCGCCACGAGGCTGCCCTTCCGGGTTCGGTCGTGCTCTATCAGGGGCCCGAGGTGGCGGCGGCTGTAGTCGACGAGCCGTTCGTCGGTCACGGCGGCGAGCAGGCCGGTGAGGCCCAGCTCAGGCACCGAGACCACCTGGCCCCAACGCTTGAACCGGGCGAGCGAATCCATCACCGAGACGACCTCACGCTGCGCGGCCGCCACCCCGGCCGGTGCCTCGGTCGGGCCGCTGAAACCGACCGAGACGGTGAAGCCAGGCTTCCAATCCGCGATCGTCTGCCGGACCTGGATGCCGAGGGCGTGGCCCCGCGCCTGGTGGTCGCCGGGCTCGGTGCCGAGCGGCAGCAGGGAGACGACGCTGTCCGAACGTCCTTGCACGAGCGCGCGCGGATAGCTGGTGCGCACGACCCCGGTGACCCGCCGCAGGAACTCGCGCTTGAGGGCCTGGATCGCGTCCTCCGAGACCTGGCGCGACTTGTTGAAGCCGCGGAAGTCGTCGATGTCGACGAGCATCACGATGTGGCTGCCGTGCATTGGGAAGCCGAGGTGGCGCGCCCTACGCTGGGCCGCGGCCTCATCGCCATAAGTGCCGTGCAGCAGGTCTTCCAGGAACTCACCCCGAACTCGGCCTTCGACCTCGGAGAGCTCGCGCTCCTTGGCGACGGCCAGGGCCAGCACGAGCGCGGCCTGCTCGATGGCCATGAAGGCCAGCTCCTCATGGTGGGGCGGGTGATCGAGAACCGAGATGTAGCCGAGCACCTGGTTGGCGGCCAAGATCGGGGCGATCAGGCGCTCACGTGACATGCCCACGTGAGGAAACGCCGGCACCTTGACCGGGCCGCGCTTCTGTTCGACCTCGCGGAGCATTCGTTGGATCTGGGGATCGAACAGGACGCGCTGTGGCGTGCCCTGCCGCTGAATGGTCTCTTTGCGGTGGGGATCGCCAGAGCCACCGGCATGGGCGAGGAGGTGAAAGCTTGCGTCCTCGATCACGACTGCGCTCTCGAGCAGCTCTGCCAGCGTTCGGCAGATCTCGTTGACGCCCTTGCCGTCGAGCACGAGCTCCGTGAAGCGACGGTGGATGTCGAGCGAGCGCTTCAATCGCCAATGCTCCGCGTTGATGATGCGTTCCAGGAGCGGGGTCATCAGGTCGACCATCTGGACGTCGGCAGCGACCGTGAACACGGGTACGTTCAGCCGGTCGGCCTCGCTGAGCATCTCGGGCGGTAGCTTGCGGAGGTAGGGGTGGGGTCGCACCACCAGGCCGGCGCCTCCGCCATCGGCGATGCGCCCGATGAGGCGCACCTGTGCGTCGCGGTCATCCTTGATCGGGAACCCGGTCGTGAGCACGAGGTCGCCGGCGCGGGGCTGCACCTCGGGCGTCTCCATCATCCGAACCCATTCGATCGGCCGATCCAGCCCTTCTGCGCCGGCGACCAGCTTGGCGGTCGCGAACGCGCCGAACCGCATCGCCTCCCGGACGGTGGGCCGAGGCTCTGTGAGCTCGTCCGCCGCCTTCTTGGTCACCATAGCGTTCTCATTATGTGTGTGCGCGAGGGACAAGTGCTGCGCCGTCGTGGTTGTGGCGGGAGTACTAGGCCGGTTTCGACGCATTGCGTAATCTGGTCGCATGACCCACGAAGATGCGCCCGCGTGCGAGCGCCACGAGTCATCGGTGCCGATGCAGCTTCGAACCCTGCACTCGGACTCTTCACAGCCGGACAAGGTGGTCGGGCTGTACGAGTGCCCTGAGTGCGGCTATGAGCGCCGACTGCCGATCCGTCTCGAGGAGACCGCAGCCTAAGACGCGACCGGTTCGGGCTCAGTCGGATCCGGCTCGCTCCACGCCCAGATAACAGTCGGGAGCGTTACTGCCAACAAAGCGACTCCGAGGTAGATCAGGAGCGCGTCTGTCGGCTGGTGGACGAGAGTCACAGAACCAGCCCAAGCGGCGAGCGCGATCAACGCGAACACCTGAAAGGCGACTCGAAATGCCTTGTTCCTATTCTGGATCAGCCGTTCATCCAGTCCTGAATCTCCCGCGAGAACCGAGCGATTGAGGAAACTCCTGCGGTGCAACAAGATTACGGTCGCGAATGCGTTGGCGAGTAGAACGAAACCCAAAACGGGAAAATGTAGCTTCGGAGAGCTGACGGGCTTCGAAAGCAGCGCGACCAACAACCAGCCGCCGTAGGTCGCGATCACCAGAAGCCGGCGTGATCGCCGGCTACCAATTCGGTCCAGGTGTGTCTGGACCGGCCAGGCGGCGATGATGTCCTCGGCCGGCACGCCGCGCCGCAGTTGCGCGGCGAAGTACCTCGGAGGGATGCCCCTCCGCTTCACCTCGGCCGCCAGCTCCTTCAGATTTTCCGTCATGCCGACTTCTCCTTCCTGTAGAGCTGGCTGCTCATCGGGGCAAACGGTTGGCGCGAGAAGATCGCCTCGATCGGGAGCCCGAAGAATTCCGAGATCCTGAAAACCAGCTCGAGGCTGGGGTTGTAATCCCCACGCTCCAGGTAGCCGACGGTCTGGTAGTTGATCTGGAGGGCGTCGGCGAGCTGCTGCCTTGAGAGGCCTCGCTCTACTCGCAAGACCGTAATCCTATTCGAGATCGAGGGACTCATACCTTAAATTGTTGCATAGCTACAACAAGTGCCTAGGATCACGGCCGCCCGGCATGTCGAACTTAGGCGCATGGCAGGCACGAGGCGGCCAAGGGGTTGCGCGACCGGGTTAGGTGGAAGTCCAGGTAGTTCCGTCCCAAGTTTCGGCAAGCGTGCCCCCCGGACAAGCGCCGCTCAATGAGGCGCTGTTACCGCCAAAGACCAGCACCCTGTTTCCGACGTCGACTGCGCTGGCTCCATCTCTTACACCCGGGCTCGGCGCCTGAGACCACGTGTTGCCGTTCCAGATCCAAGCATCGCTAAGCACTGAGGTCGCCTCTCCGCCGACTAACAGGATCTGGTTTTTGGCCGCGAACGAGGTCATTGCCGCTCGGGCTCGCGGTGATGGACTAAGGCTTGGCGACAGCAACGTCCAATTGTTTCCATCCCAAGCCCAGGTATCGTTGCGTGCCTTCCCGTCATTCCCGTAACCGCCGAACAGGATCACTTTTCTGGATACCCGATCGAAGGCCATGCTCGCATCGGTTCTCCCGGGTGGAGACGTCTTCGGTGTCACAGCTCGCCATCCACTACCGTCCCACGTCCACGTTTCGGAATCTCCTGGGCCCGGTACATTCATCGTCAGCAGAAGGACTCGCTGGGTGTTCTCATCGAAAGCAGCGGACTGGCCGTATACGTGAATGAGTGGATTCTCGACGACCCTGGTCCAGGTGGTCCCGTTCCAAGTCCACGTATCAGATCCAAATCCCGAGTTGGTCGTGTAGAGGCCAAAGAGGATCACCACCTTACGGGCTGAGTCATAGGCAACGGCCGCCTCGCGACGCGGCGCGGGAGACGCTGGCGGCTGGCGCTTGGTCCAGGTTCCGGTATCCCACGTCCAGGTGTCTCCCAGTTCGTCGCCGTGTACATCGCTGCCGCCGAATAGGACCGCCTGCGCCAGGTTGGGCATGTAGGCAAGCGCAGCCTCGTATCGAGGCGCTGGCAGACCCGGCGAAGTCCCGAAACAGAAGCTTGGTGATGAATATGGCGAGGAGGGTTGCAGGGTCGCAGGTGTGGGGGATTCGAGTCGAGCTGACGTGGCGCGGGAACTCGCCGAGCTCGAGTGGGCGGACGATGCTTGGCTAGTCGCGCTTCCGCAGGCAGTCAGCACCAATAGAGCGGCGACCATCCAGAACTTCACGACATGTTCAACGTAGTTCGGTTTAAGCCGGTTTCGGCACGGCCAGCTAGTCGGCCTTTGCCGATCAAGAGGGCGGTGAGGTTGATTCCGGACTATCTAGAGGGTGGGGCTTTCGGGTCGTCCTCGGGTAAGGTCAGCTTGTGGACGACGAGCTCGTCAATCTCGAGCCGGCGCACGCGCGCGCGACCGATCACCAGGCGACCAACCGCGATGGCGCCGATCGCCAGCGCGCCGAATGCCACAGCGCCCACCGCGATCGCCCCCAGGGCATTGGCGGCTCGCCGTAGCCGATCGCTTCGTTGATGTCGGCGGACATTCGCGAGCGAGCGCGCGCGACGGCTGAGGCGATGGGCCTGGGTGGCGATGCTCTGCCGGTCCAACTATTTCTCCGCGATGAGCTCGCGCAGCACCAGTGGCAGGACGCCGCCGTGGTGCATATAGCCGACCTCGGTGTCGTTGTCGACGCGCGCATGCGTTCTGAAGGTCGTCGTCTCGCCATCGTCGGATGTGGCCACGACGTCGACCGACTGACCGGGCGTGATCGCGTCGATCCCGCGGATTGCGTACTGCTCCCGACCCGTCAGTCCAAGTGACTGCGGGTTCTCGCCCGCGGCGAACACCAGCGGCAGGATGCCCATGCCGACCAGGTTCGAGCGATGGATACGCTCGAAGCTCTCAGCGATCACCGCACGCACCCCCAACAGGAGCGGGCCCTTTGCCGCCCAGTCGCGCGAAGAGCCCGACCCGTACTCCTTGCCGGCGATGACGATCAGGGGCACGGCCTCCTCGCGATATCGTTCGGAAGCGTCGTAGATGCTGAGTTCCTCGCCGCCGGGGAAGTGGCGCGTCCAGTACCCCTCCCGATCGACGAGCTTGTTGCGCAGCCGGATGTTGCCGAATGTGCCGCGCACCATCACCTCGTGGTTGCCGCGACGCGACCCATAGCTGTTGAAGTCGGGCTTCTGGACCCCATGCTCGATGAGGTACTTCCCGGCGGGACTGTCGGCAGGGATGGCACCGGCAGGCGAGATGTGGTCGGTCGTCACCGAATCGCCTAGAACCGCGAGCACGCGCGCGCCGTCGACATCGGTCAAGCGCTGGGGCTGCGGCGCGAAGCCTTCGAAGTACGGAGGCTCTTTGACATATGTCGAGTCGGATTCCCACTGGAAGATCGGCCCGGTGGGCGCCGACATCTTCTTCCAGTGCTCGTCGCCGTCGAAGATGCGCGAGTACTCGCGCTTGAACATGTCCTGCTGCACGCA
>WNFD01054992.1_pt1 | contig 12106 bp, 11 predicted proteins | sample 5400491 | NCBI WGS metagenome assembly WNFD01 (sample SAMN13153343, study PRJNA577476) | soil metagenome | isolation source: 120 cm saprolite under Douglas fir tree site 2 hole 2 replicate 2 | place: USA:California | collected 2015-04-18 | reverse complement strand
TGGAAGCGGGCGCGAATCTGCTGGTGCAAAAGCCCGTCTCGCTCGACAATCTGGTGAAACTGCTGAAGGCCTCCGCGCCCATGCTGGAAGAGGAGCGCCGCAGATATTTCCGCCATTCCCTGGTCGTTCCGGTTACGGTTTCGCATAAGGGAATTCAGCATCGCGCTCTCACCTCGAATATGAGCCAGAACGGGATGGCGATCCGTTCGTTCCGCGCATTTGAATCGCGCTCTCCCGTGGAGTTCTCCTTCGAACTTCCTTCCGGCCCGGCGGTCAAAGGCCAGGGCGAGGTCATGTGGGTCGATTCGGAAGGCCGCGTCGGCATCAAATTCATCTTCCTTTCCTGCAGCGGCGAATATCCTCTGGCCGACTGGCTGAATCACAACTGCATTGTTTTGTCATAGCATTCAGCACTCAGCACTCAGCATTCAGCCAATGCGACATTCTCGTATTTTCGTTATTGCCTCATCAGTGCTTTGCCGCCGGGGCAACATGTGCAATCTGCCACGGTATTTCATGGCTGAATGCTGAGTGCTGACTGCTGAGTGCTTCCCGCGTGGTGAAGCTTTTGTTTTTCCCGTACACTTACGTCGATCTTCAAATTCATGAGGAACGCGGGAGAGCGGATGCTCAAGACCTGGTCACGGAATCTTGTTCTGCGCACCGATAGTTATAAGTTCACGCACTGGAAACAGTATCCGCCGGGGACGCAGTGCGTTTACAGCTACCTGGAGTCGCGCGGCGGCATGTTCAAGCGCACCCTGTTCTTCGGCCTTCAGTATTACCTGATCGAATATCTCGAAGGCGTGGTGGTCAGCGAAGAAGACGTGGTCGAGGCGCGCGACTTTGTGGACCGGCACATCGGGCCGGGAGCTTTCAACTTCGAGGGCTGGATGCACGTCGTCCGCCGGCACGGCGGGCGGCTGCCGGTGGTGATCAAGGCCGTGCCCGAGGGATCGCTGGTGGATGTCCGCAACGTGCTGGTGACCATCGAAAACACCGATCCGCTCTGCTACTGGCTGCCCAATTATCTTGAAACCCTGCTTCTGAAAGTCTGGTACCCGATCTCCGTGGCGACGCTGTCGAACGCGATTCACGAAGCGGTGGAGCAGGCTCTCGATCGCTCCGGCGATCCGGCGCTGATCGATTTCAAACTGCACGACTTCGGCTATCGCGGCGTTTCCAGCGAGGAAACCGCGGGCATCGGCGCCGCGGCCCACCTGATCAACTTCAAGGGCACCGATACGGTGGCCGGCATCCGCTGCCTGCAGCGTTATTACGGCTCCGATGAAATGGAAGGCTTCAGCATTCCGGCCGCTGAGCATTCGACGATTACCTCCTGGGGCAGGGAAAACGAGGTCCAGGCCTACGACAACATGCTCACCCAGTTCCCGAACGGGCTGGTGGCGGTGGTCAGCGACTCCTACAACGTCTACGACGCGTGTGAAAAACTCTGGGGCGAGATGCTGCACGACAAGGTGCTGAAGCGCGAGGGCACCCTGGTGATCCGCCCGGACTCGGGCAATCCCCGCGAGGTGGTACTGAAGGTGCTGGAGATTCTCGGGCGGAAATTCGGCTATGAGACCAACGCCAAGGGCTATCGGGTGCTGAATCCTCACGTCCGCATCATCCAGGGCGACGGCGTGAACTACTGGACGATTCAGGACACGCTGACGGCGATGATCCGCGCCGGATGGTCCGCCGACAACATATCGTTCGGCATGGGCGGCGCGCTGCTGCAGCAGCTCAACCGTGACACCCAGAAGTTCGCGTTCAAGTGCTCTTCGATCACGGTGAACGGCGAAGACCGCGAAGTTTTCAAAGACCCGGTGGATGGACATGACAAGGCGTCAAAGCGTGGAAGGCTGGCGTTGCAGAATGTCAACGGGAAATGGATCACGACGCGCACCGGAAACGGCGACGTTTCGGACGATGCGTTGCGGGTGGTGTTTCGAGATGGAGAAGTCGTGGTGCGAGATAAGGTGAAAGAGGTGCGGGAGCGGGTGAAGGGCTAACGTGAGGAAAGATTTAAAATTTTAAATTTAAAATCTTTCCGTTACTTCACCGAGCTCACCGCCTTCTCCAAATCTCCCTTTTCCAGAACCCCCATCTTCGACCATGTGACCCTCCACTCCCGGTCGAATACGATGGTGGTGGGCGTAGCGAAGAAATTGATTTCCCGCGCTGCGGATGCGGGCACGACCGCGAGCCAGTGGCGGTCGGTTGTCGAGACGGCGTTTTTGGGAAGATCCAGGGCCGCCGGTCCGAACAGGGTGGAGTCGCAGCCGCGCCGCTGAAGGTCCCGCTCTAAGGCCTGCCATGAGGGTTCATCCTCGCGGCACCAATGGCAGTGGATACTGGTGTAGCGAAGAACGTGGCAGTCGCGCGCGGCGGCGGTGTTTCCGGTGATTTCCTCGCCGGATACGGTGACGCCGGTCACCGGAGTTACGCGCAGACCCGAGGGCAGACTGGCCGCGGAGTAAAATCTGTGGGCAAAATAGTAATGCGCGCCGATGGCGGGCACGTTGATCAGAATGGCGAGAATAGAAATTCTCTGTAACCAGTTTCCGGGCATAGTCATTGGCTTTCCGGCAGAATGGATTTCAACCTGGTCAGCTCGGCGGACGACTTCGGCGTATCCACTTCGCGTATAGCGCCGTTTTCGCGATTCAGCACCATGAATTTGCCTCCATCGTCGGTCAGGAGAAGCCGGCGCAGAGCGTAATAATCGCCCATGGTGGCAACCGTGAAATTCAATTTGCCCCGTGCAGCAGCGGCCTGACCGCCGCAGACGCCGGCAAACTCCAGCGTGGGATAGAGACCGCGGGCATTGTTCCACAAGTCGGCCTCCGCCCGGAACGTCGCACCATGCATTAAGAAAATAGCGACATGCTTCGTGCCGCCAGGAAGCTGGTCCGTGGGTTTGCCCAGGCGATCAAAGCCGGCCAGAGTACGAATGGCGGCGGGGGCTGCCTGGGAGAGGGCCGTGGTGGTGGTGAGCCGGTTCACGGAGCGCGCGTCACGAAAATCAAGACGCACGACAAAGCCCGCCAGCAGCAGAAGCCCCGCACATAAGAGAAGATCGAAGAAGCGCATTGGTCCTCGTCGTTTCCGGGAGCGCGTCGTCGGCGCGCCGAGATCGCTGTTTAGCGGAAGGAGCAGTCGGTCGGATCAAACTGATGCGTACCGTCCGGGAAGAAACAGGTGCAGGCGCTCGGCCCGCTGCCGCAAACTCCCGACTTGCCGGAGTTGAAGGGTTGGCAAACAGCGTTGGGTGCGCAGGTAACTGCGCGCGCGGGACTGACGACGGCTGAAATACCAAAGCATATGACAGTCAGCATGACGATACGGAGCAGCGTAGATTTCATTCTTATTATTCCTCAATTCAGAGCGGATGGCGGGAAGGCCGCGACTTACCGTGCTTCACACAGTGATATTAAGTCACAAAAGACACGATGCGCCGGAAAAAACGGTTTTGCGGGTTTGCTTTTGTCCGGATTTGGGAAGTACAGAACGCCGCGCTCTGTTGTGGGAAGCGGGACAACACTCGCCGCCGGTGCGGCGAGTGTTGTGACGGAAAATGCGGTTCTCAGAGGAACGCACAGTCGATGGAGTCGTATTGCTCCGAACCGTCGGCGCCATAACATTCACAGTTATCGACGCCGCCCACGCCACAGACTCCATCCGACGTGTCGGTCTGACACCAGGCACCACGAACGCACCCGAAGGCATGGACAGGTTGAGTAACGCTCGCGATTCCCAGAAGAATTGCGCCGAGCATGGCCGCTCTAAGTAGTAAGCTTTTTGCTCTCATGTTTTTTCTTCCTTTCACTAATGCGCCGGTTGCTATCGAGGCCAGCGTAATCATGGTAGGACGAGGGCGCGGCAATTGTCGCGGAAAAAGAAATGCGCCGGTCATTTTTTAATTCCGGTATCGGGAAGGGTTGGGCTTGTTCGGATTTGGGAAGGCTGGTCGGGATGATTTGGTTCCCGGGGGCACCGTCTTCTCATCACCCTATTGTTATTCCTCGGCCTGCAAGTATGTGCTATGAATGCCCCGAGGGTGGATCGTCTGAGTGTGCTGTTGTAGCCGGCTACGCGCCCTTTGCCTCATCTTCCAGCGCTTTAAAAAACTTCCCGGCCATCATGTTGGCCGTGGCCTGAATCATGCGCTGGCCCACACTGGCCAGCATGCCGCCGATGTTGACCTCACCGGTGTATCTGATTTCCGTGCCGTTGTCTTTCTGTTGAAGATCGAGATCGCCGGAGCCTTTCAGGAATCCCGGCTGGCCTTTGCCTTCGACCACGAGTTTATAGTGCGTGGGCGGGACCAGGTCCTCCATGGCGATGGTGGCGGTAAAGACGCTTTTGATCGAGCCCACCCCGGCGGAGAGCTTCGCGCTGTACTGGTTCTCGCCGGTTTTGTTCAGTTCCTGGCATCCGGGGATGCACTTCTGCAGCACAGCCGGATCGGTGAGCGCCTGGAAGACACGTTCGGGAGATGCGGGGATTTCGTAGCTGCCTTCGATCTTCATAGGATTTGGTAATTGAGTAATTTGGTAATTGAGTAATTGATTACCGGGTAAGAGCAATTACCCAATTACCAAATTACCCAATTACCAAATTTATTTTGCTCTTCCCGCGGCTGCCGCCAGTGCCCGCCGTGTGTAGATTTCGGCAAGGTGTTTGCGGTAGTCCGCCGATGCCGCCAGATCGCTGTTGGCCTCTACGCCGTCGGAGGCGTGAGCCGCGGCGGCCATCATGGTTTTTGCGTCCATTACGGCGTCGCTCAGGGCGCTTTCAACTCCGGTGGCGCGGTAGGCTTTCGGGCCTACGCCTGTGATACCCACTCCGGCGGTTCGGCACTTGCCGGCGGCGTCGAGCACCAGGCTGACGGCGACGCCGACCATGGCGAAACCGGAAGCGGGGTGGCGGACTTTCATGTAGCTCTGGCCGATATTGCCTTTGGGCAGGGTGATGCGGATTTCCTGCAATATCTCGCCCGGCAGCAATGCGGTGGTGAGCAGATCGACGAAGAACTTGTCGGAGGAGATGGAGCGTCCGCCTCTGGGGCTGGCGGCCACCATTTCGGTGTTCAGCGCGATGATGGCGGCGGGCCAGTCGGCGGCAGGATCGGAGTGGGCGAGGCTTCCGCCAATCGTTCCCCGATTGCGCACCTGAATGTCGCCGAGGTTGGTCGCCGTCTCCGGCAGCAGCGGACAGACCTTCTTCAGCAAGTCCGAAGATTCAATCTGATAATGCGTGGTCATCGCGCCGATGCGAATCTGGCCGCCCTCTTCCTTTATGTAGGAGAGGTCTTTGATGCGGCTGATGTCGATCAGCACCTGAGGTGTCGCGAGGCGCAGCTTCATCGCGGGAATCAGGCTGTGTCCGCCGGCGAGGAGTTTGGCGTTGTCTTTGTGCTTGGCCAGGAGCGTGAGCGCTTCATCGAGGCTTTTTGCGGCAACGTATTCGAATTGAGTAGGAATCATGTTGTTCTCTCCCGATTAAGCAACGCCTGGCTTTTTTTGGTTCTGATGGATGATGCGCCACAGTGCCTCAGGCTTGATCGGCATGTCGAGGTGGCGGACGCCCAGCGGTGACATCGCGTCCACGACTGCGGCCACGATGGCGGGCGTTGCGCCGATGGTGCCGGCTTCGCCCACGCCTTTCACGCCCATGGGGTTTACGTCCGTGGGCGTTTCGGTGCGATCGAGTTCGAGGTGCGGAACCATCGAGGCGCGGGGGATGGCGTAGTCCATAAAGGTGCCGGTAATGAGCTGGCCCTGGTCGTCGTAGACAGCCTCTTCGTAGAGCGCCTGGCCGAGGGCCTGTACGATTCCGCCATGCACCTGTCCTTCGACCAGCATGGGATTGATGACCTTGCCGCAGTCATCCACGGCCACGTAGCGCTTGAAGTGAATCTGGCCGGTATCGCGGTCGATTTCCACGACGGCGATGTGCGTGCCGAAGGGGAAGGTGAAGTTTTTGGGTTCGAAAAAGTAGGTTGCGGAAAGTCCGGGCTCCATCTTGGCCACGTGCGCGCCGAGCGCGATCTCCTGGATGGACACGGATTTCCCGTTGGGGGCGGTGAATTTGCCGTCCGCGAAGGTCAGCGCGGCGGCGTCCGCTTCGAGAACGTGCGCGGCCATCTTCGCGGCTTTTTCCTTCAGCTTTTCGAGCGCGTACCAGACGGCGGTCCCGCCGACCGCGGTGGCCCGGCTGCCGAAGGTGCCGATGCCGTACTGCACGATCGAAGTGTCGCCGTGAATCACGGTGACGGCGGCGATATCCACGCCGAGATGATCGGCGGCGATCTGCGCGAAAGATGTTTCCTGTCCCTGGCCGTGAGGCGAGGAGCCGGTGAGAATCGTGACCGCGCCGGTGGGCTCAACGCGCACCGTGGCGGATTCCCATCCGCCGGCGGGCATGGCCTGCGAGGGGCCGAGAGCGCAGATTTCGACATAGGTGGAAACGCCGATGCCCATCAGGCGGCCCTGCTTGCGCGCCTCGGCCTGTTCCGCGCGCAGCTTCTTATAGCCAACCATGTCGAGGGCTTTGGCCAGCGCGCCTTCGTAATTGCCGCTGTCATAAAAGAGTCCGGTCGCGGTCTTGAACGGAAATTCGCTGGGGGCGGGGAAGTTTTTGCGGCGTACTTCGACCGGGTCCATGCCGAGTTCAACGGCCACCAGATCGACGGCGCGCTCGACCACGTAGGTGGCCTCGGGGCGTCCCGCGCCGCGATAGGCGTCGGTGGACATCTTGTTGGTGAAGACGCCGGTGATGTTGATCTGGATCGCGGGAATTTTGTAGCAGCCGGAAAGCATGAGTCCGGTGAGCGTCGGAATTGCCGGAGTCAGAAGCTGAAAGTAAGCGCCCATGTCGGCGATGACGTTATAGCGCAGTCCGGTGAGCGTGCCGTCTTTCATGAAGCCGATCTCGATGTCGCCGATCTGGCCGCGCCCGTGGATGGTCCCCTGAAAGTTTTCGCGGCGCGATTCAATCCACTTCACGGGACGGCCCAGTTGCATGGAGATCCAGCCCAGCAGAGCTTCTTCGGCGTAGACGTTCAGCTTGGAGCCAAAACCGCCGCCGACTTCCGGCGTGATCAGACGCAGCTTGTTTTCGTGCATGCCCAGCATGACCGCCACCTGTGTGCGGCACAGGTGAGGAATCTGCGTGGAGGTCCACAGCGTGAGTTCCTGTTCGCCGGGATAATAGCGGGCCAGCACGCCGCGTCCTTCCATGGCGGTGGGCAGAAGCCGCTGATGGATGACCCGCTGCTTAATGACTTTGTCCGCGCCCTTGAGCGCGGCGTCGATGTCGCCCTCGCCGGCGGTGAGTTTGTAGGCGATGTTGGTGCCGAAATGCTCGTGGACAAAAGGCGCGCCCGCGACGGCTTTTTCTTCGTTGGTGACGACAGGTAGCTCGTCGTAGTCCACCTGGATCAGATCGGCGGCATCTTTGGCGGCGTAGCGGCTGGTGGCGACCACGGCGGCGATGGGATGTCCGACGAAAAGCGCTTTATCGGTGGCCAGCACGCGATAGTCGGGGGTCTTGAGGTCGGGCAGCGCGGCGGCGCAGGGAACCGGGCCGATTTTCGCGGAAACATCCTTGCCGGTATAGACGGCGACCACGCCCGGCGCTTTCGCGGCGGCAGCGGTGTCCACGCTCTTGATGCGCGCATGACCGTACATCGACCGCAGAAAGATCACATGCAGCGTGTCGGGCAGCTTGATGTCGTCCACGTAGTGCCCAAGGCCCTGGATGAGGCGTGGGTCTTCGGTACGCTTCTGTCGTTTGCCAATATAAGTTTCCGCCATGTGGGCCTCCGGGGATTAGCGGGCAGCAGCCGGCTTGGATTTCGTCTTTTTGGCGGCGTACTGCACCGCTTCCACGATGTGCTGGTAGCCGGTACAGCGGCAGAGGTTACCCTCAAGGCCGTGCCGGATCTCTTCCTCGCTGGGGTCGGGGTTGCGCTCGATGATCTGCGCGGCGGTGATGATCATGCCCGGCGTGCAGTAGCCGCACTGGAGTCCGTGCTTTTCCCAGAAACCTTCCTGCACCGGATGCAGAGTGCCATCGGCCCCGGCCATGCCTTCAATGGTGGTGACCTTGCTGCCATCGGCCTGAACAGCCAGCACGGTACACGATTTCACGGCCTGCCCGTCGAGCAGCACGGTACATGCGCCGCACAGGCTGGTCTCGCAGCCGATGTGCGTCCCGGTGAGCCCGGCGACATCTCTTAAATAATGGACCAGCAGCATTCGGGGTTCGACTTCACTCTGATGGGCGACACCGTTCACGGTGACGCTGACCTTGTTCGACATGGACCACCTCTTGGCGTTTGTCTTGCGCCGGCAGGAAATTGTACCGCTTTTTATGGAAGTGAATGCACCAGGGATGGGGCAGTGGGGGATTTATACGGCGGTTTTAAACGCGTGTGAAGGATCGCCGCGGTGGGTTTCCTGGTTCCTGAATTCATCGCGCTCCGGGCGTTGATCTTCATGGGCCCTCGAATCTATATCGACCGCGCGCCCGCCTGGGGCCGGGCTGCGGTCACCAGCGCCGCTTGCGTTTCATTCGCGGGTTCCGCGTTACGGCCGCACAGCGAGTCGATGATGGCGTCAATCTTGTTCCTGTTTTCCAGTGACATCTTTTCAAAGCGAATTCCCATGCCCTGCGCGGGCTGAACGTTGCGCACGATGCCCAGAAAGTCAGCGGAGATTCCTTCCACGTTCATCTTGATATAGACCTGAGTGTTGACCGGCGCGGAGTACCCGGTGGCAACGTAGATTCCTCCGCGCGCGATGTCTCTTACTTCTCCGTGGTCCGGGTAAGGCGAGCCATCTGCGCGAACCGAGGCCACGCCGGAGCACGCAAAACGCCGGTGCCAGCGGCCCTTTCCGGCCGGGCGGGGTTCGGTGTTTACGCGGGTCCCACCCGCAATCGGAAGGATGTCGGCTTCGTCGGCGGGCATGCTGATGTTCCAGATGTCCTTGCCTGGCTCCAGGCTGCGCACGCCGGCCTGTCCGCTGGTCGGCGTGCCGGGCGTGCCCATCCATACGACCTGGAACTTCGCTTTTACGCCGCGGCGATTGATCTCAATAATTTCTCCAGGCTCGAGCGCGAGGCGCACTCCACCCAGCCGGGCGGAGTCTTCGGTCAGATCGAGGGTATGGGCCAGATATTTCTCCTCGCCCCCGCGCCGCACGATTGTGATCGGCAGTACCATTTTTCGACGCAGGCTGCGCCTGGTCGATTGCTTTCCGGAAGACATCGGATAAAACTCCCTGCTGGTTCCATCGGCGGGAAAGCCGAAACCTTGAGTGTCCCTTACAAAAAAAACAGGGCCCGGGTTCGGGCCCCGATTGGAAAAGACTTCCAGGGAGAGAATCTGGTCTAAGCGTGACCGCTGCGCGGCATGGTGGCCGAAATGAAATTTACCAGCTTCCTCTGCGCATCCGAAGAAAGTTTGTTCTGAAGTTCATCCACGGCCATACGCAGTTCTTCGAGTTCCGAGGGCGCGCGGCCGGCCTTCCATGTGTCGAAGTTTTCGGCCAGGGTCTGGCAGGCCATGGCCAGCACCCGCACGGGATACGCTTCCAGTTTCAGGATCGAAGTTTCCGGCCAGGGTTCGTGCCGGGGCGGGTTGGCCGCAACCGGCGGAGGAGCGGGAGAAGATGTTGCCGGGGATGCCTTACGGAGAAGGCGTTGCAGGACATTGTCGATTTTGCGCCGGGTTTCCGGTGAGACCTTATGAAACTGAATCCCCATGCCGACCATGGGGTGGGCGGTTCGCACCACGCCCGCAAATTCGATGGATTCATCCTCCACGTTCATCTTCACGTGAACTTCAGTGTCGGTGGGCAGCGGTGTTATTGTCTCGATGTAGACGCCGCCGCGCGCGATATCCTTGACCTCGCCATGCACGGGAAAAGCGGAACCTTCGGCGCGAACGCTGGCGCCCCCGGAACACTCATGCCTTGGCGCCCAGCGCTTTTCGCCCGCCGGACGTTCTTCGGTGTGGACCGGCGGCAGTTCAGCGCGGACGGCGCCTGTATGAGGCGCGATGTCGATTTCATTGGCGGGCAGAGCGATGTTCCAGATTACCTTGCCGGGTTCAATGCAGCGCACACCAGCCTGGCCTTCCATGGCGCTGCCTGCTTCGCCCATCCAGACGACCTGAAACTTTGCTTTGTTTGCGCCGCGCTGGAGCTCGATGATCTCTCCCGGTTCCAGCATATAGCGCAGACCTCCCAGGCGGGCGGAATCGTCCGTTAGGTCGAGGGTGTGAGACAGGTATTTTTCCTGTCCGCCACGGCGGATCACCGTAACCGGCAGGACCATTTTTCGACGCAGGCTTCGCCGCGTGGGCTGCTTGACAGACGGCATCGGGAAAACTCCTCGAATGACTTATCGGCGGGAATGAGGAAGACTTGAGATGTAAAATTTGAAATTTGAAATTTGAAATCTCGCTCACTTGATTTGCGGTTGATTCGTGGCTGAATCGCCCATCATTTATAATTGCGCGTTTTGATCAACCATCTCATACTCGCCAATCTGCTGCACCGGCCGATTCGCACTCTTCTGAGCGTACTGGCCATCGGTGTGGAAGTCACCATGATGCTGACGCTGGTGGGGGTCAGTTACGGCACGCTGCACGGTGCGGCCCGTCGGGCCCGGGGCGTGGGCGCCGACATACTGGTGCGCCCCAAGGGGACGGGTGTTCTTTCATTCAGCACGTCGCCGATGCCCGAAAGCCTGCTGAAATATTTCATGAAGCAGCCCCATGTGACGCTGGCCACCGGCACGGCGATTCAGCCGCTGGGTGGCTTCGATTCGCTCACGGGAATCGATGTCGATCAGTTCAACCGGCTGAGCGGAGGCTTCACGTTTTTGAAGGGCGGGCCGCTCGTTCAGGATGACGACATTATTGTGGATGAATACTACGCCCGCGAAAAGAAGCTCAGGGTCGGCAGCATTCTGCCGCTGGTGAACCGCAGGTGGCGCGTGGCCGGCATCTACGAATCGGGCAAACTGGCGCGCATGTGCGTGAAGCTCGCTGTGATCCAGGACCTCACCGGAAGTGTCGGTAATCTCAGTCAGATATATCTTAAGATTGACGACCCGGCCCGGGCGAGCGATATCGTGGCCGATCTCCGTTCAAAGCTCCCTGAATATCCGATTTATACGATGGAAGAATTTACTTCGCTGCTTTCCGTCAACAGCGTGGGTCTGTTGCGGAACTTTATCGGCGTGGTGATCGGCATCGCCGCCATCGTGGGCTTCATCGTGGTGTTCATGGCCATGTACACGGCCGTGATCGAGCGTACACGAGAAGTCGGCATCCTGAAGGCCCTCGGCGCTTCCCCCGGATACATCCTGACCATGCTGTTTCGTGAAACGCTGGTGCTGGCAGGCGCCGGAGTGGCGCTGGGCATCCTCATGACCTACGGATCGCAGTGGCTGATGACCCATGCCGTCCCCGCGTCGCTCACCCAGGAAACCGTCTACTGGTGGTGGCCGATCGCCGCCGCCATCGCCATCGGCGGGGCGCTGCTGGGGGCGATTTTTCCTGGAATGAAAGCGGTGAAGCAGGATGCGATCCAGGCGCTGGCTTATGAGTAGAGAACAAGATTTCAAATTTAAAATTTGAAATTTTAAATTTAAAATCTTGGCTTTTCATTCCCCGCTGATTGCTTTCAGGTCTACCCTCTTTGTCTCACCCGCGCTTACCTCGACCTTTTCAACCAGGTCGCGATTGATCTCCAGGGCGGCGGACCCCTGGGGGAAACGGTTTTTGATTTCGTAGAGCAGGAGTTTGTACTTCCCTGGCGCGACTCCGCGGAAGACGTAGCTGCCGTCATCGGCGATCAAAGTCGAGTCGGCCGGGGCGGCGCCGGCGGCGGCGTCGTCGAAGAACAGGGCGACCGCGTAGCCATGAACGTCGCCTTTCCGGCTGCCGACTGCGCCTGAAATCTCCGCGCCGTCGGTTCCCATTTCGAGGACCATTTCCAGCTTCGCCGGCCTGCCGCTCAGTTCGATGACGCCGTCCGGGAAATCCCGCCGATCGGAGCGCACCGATTTCACATACGCATTATTC
>WNFD01021971.1_pt1 | contig 12106 bp, 17 predicted proteins | sample 5400491 | NCBI WGS metagenome assembly WNFD01 (sample SAMN13153343, study PRJNA577476) | soil metagenome | isolation source: 120 cm saprolite under Douglas fir tree site 2 hole 2 replicate 2 | place: USA:California | collected 2015-04-18 | reverse complement strand
CGCCCGCCGCTGACCGCCAAGCAGGCGGCCAGCGAGCTGCGCGCCGACGTCCGGTCCGGCCGGCTGGACGCTGGCGCCGTCGATGCGGTGCTCGGCGCGGCCGGTCAGATAAGCGGCAAACGTCGGGCCGGTCCGGCCGGGCTGACTCCTCGGGAGATCGAGGTGCTCGCCCTCATCGCCCGTGGTGCCTCGACACGCCAAGTCGCGCACCAGCTGTCGATCACCCCGAAGACGGCGGAGACCCACATCGAACGGATCTACGCCAAGATCGGCGCGTCCACCCGATCAACGGCCACGTTGTTCGCCATGCAGCACGGGCTGCTCGACACCCTCGAACCGTTTGATCTGTAGGGGGAACCCCGGACGACGCCGGTCGCTCTTGTCCGTACCGTCTGATCTCAACCGATCGACAACGCGGAGGAGAACCCATGGCCGACAACGCCGTCATCAGCCTCACCACCGGACTCGAGGACACCGAGAAGGTCACCGTCGCCTTCCTCGTCGCGGTGGGCGCCGCCGAAGCCGGACGACCGACGCTCATGTTCCTGACCAAGGAAGCCGTTCGCCTCGCCCTCAACGGTGTCGCCGTGGGCGTCGCCTGCGACGGCTGCCCGCCCCTGCCCGACCTGATGAAGCGCTACGAAGCAGCCGGCGGCCGTTACTACGTGTGCCCGGTCTGCTTCAACGCCAAGAAACTCGACGACGGACAGCTCATCGCCGGGGCCGAAGTGCAAGGCACCGTCCCCATGTGGCAGTGGATCGGTGACGAAGGAGCCACCACCTTCAGCTACTGACGACCGACCGCCCACGGCCGGCCGGCCGACCTACCGTGACCGTGCCGAGAGGAGAAGCCCATGCCGTTCATCCAGCTAATCGAGTACAAGACCAGCAAGATCGACGAACTTAACGCCGCCCTCGATGGGTGGCTCGAAGCGACCAAAGGCAAGCGGGCCGCCCGCCGCGGCGTGCAGACCAAAGACCGCGACGCCACCAACACCTACGTCCAGATCGTCGAGTTCCCCTCCTACGAGGAGGCGATGGCGAACTCCAACCTGCCCGAGACGAGCGAGTTCGCCGGCAAGCTCGCCTCGCTCTGCGACGGGCCGCCAAGCTTCCGCAACCTCGACGTGCTCCGCGAGGAGCAGATGTAACTCACGAAACTCAGCTTGGCGGCCTCTCGGTCGCGTCGAAGAATCGGTCAAAGACGTCGCTGCTGACGTGCACGTAGATCTCCTGGATCACGCGGATCGACGAGTGGCCCAGCAATCGGGAGACGTCTTCGATGCGGATGTTCGGTTGGCCGAGCGCCCAGGTCGCGAACACGTGGCGCAGCGAGTGGAACGTCCACAACCAGCCGTTGCGGTCGGGGTGCTTGGGCCAGCCGATGAACTCGCATGCGGGGTCCCACAGGTTTCGGCCGTAGTTCGATCGCCGCTCCCATTCTCCTCGCGGCGACGGGAACATCAGGTGCGACGCGTCGGGAAGTTCGGCCAAGCGCCGCTCGACCATCTCATCAATGTCAATGCCGCCCTTGGGGAGCGCTTCGCGCAGTTCGGATCGTGTCTCGACGACTTGGCGGTCAACCGTGATGCGACGCCGGTCGACCTCGATCTGGTTGCTGGTCAAGGCGGCGTGCTCGCCCCAGCGAAACCCCGAATAGGCGGTCAGCAGCACTTCCAGCTCTCGCCACCACACTCGCGATCGCTCCGCGCACTCGCGCGCCAACCTGTGCATGGCTTCGGTGGCCGGGATCTCCTCCTGGGTCATGGCGCGGGTGCTCGGCTCGGCGTCGAGATCGGTTCCGTCCGCTGGCAGCCAGCGCACACCCCGCAGCAGGTCCTGGCGGGGCAGCAGGAGCTTCGAACACCCCCATTTTCCCTTACGGGAGAGGCACTTTGGCGTCATTGCCGACCTAAATGCCCAAGAATGGTGAAACAGGGAGGCTAGAGCTTCTGATGAGTTCGGGGGACGTCAGGCACAGGGCCGGGGGCGGTTACCCGATCTTGGCGCCAATGGCCTCATTCTCTGCGGTTGAGGTTCGCGACGGGTCGGCACCGGGGGTCGGTTTCAATGAACGACTCGGCGAGCTGACGGGGGTGCTTGTGGCCTGAGGAGACGGCGGTGCAGCTCGGACCGGTTGAGAAGCTCTGCTTATGATGAAGAGGTGGACATTCGGCACCTCAGGTGTTTCGTGATGGTCGCAGAGGAACTGCACTTCGGGCGGGCGGCGGATCGGCTGCACATCGCTCAGCCCGCGGTAAGCCAGACGGTGAAGGGCCTCGAGCGTGAGCTCGGGTTGGTCCTTTTCGAGCGCTCGAATCGTCGGGTCGAGTTGACCGACGCCGGCCGTGTCTTGCTGGGCGAGGCGAAAACGGTGCTCGACCGGTTCGACGGAATCGGCGGGCTTGCAGAGCGGCTGCGGTCGGGGCTGACGGGCCGGGTGACCATCGGGGTGCCGCCGGCGATGCCGCCCAACCTGTTACCCGAGTTGTTGGCGGTGTTTCGGGTGGCCGCGCCCGACGTCAGGGTTGTGGCCAAGGCGGCTAGCGACGCGCGCGATCCACTGGCAAGCCTCGTGGCGGGTCGCGTCGACTTCGCTCTGTTACGCGGCACGGTGGATGCAGCCGGGATTGCGGGCGTGGTGCTGGCTCGCGAGTCCGTCGGGGTCGCGCTGCCTCGCAGTCACCCCTTGGTCGCGTCGGAAACTGTCCCCGTCCGAGCGTTATCTGGGCAGCCGCTGGCTGCGTTCCCCCGCAGCGCAGACCCGGCCCAGTTCGATCGGATCTTCTCGGCGTTGACTGCGGCGGGCCTGGGTGAGGTGGGCGAGATCCACGAGTCGCCGCCAGGGGCGGTCGAGGGGTCGCTTCGCCTCGTCGCCGCGGGCGAGGCGGTCTCGCTGAAGCTGGCCAGCGAAGTCGACGCCTTCGGCTCGACCGAAGTGGTGTGGCGGCCCTTCGAAGATGTGGACCTGCCGGTCGTGGTGTCAGCGGCGTGGCGGCTCGACGTCACCTCACCGGCGACCCGCCGGCTGATGGACGCCCTAGCGGACTGGCTCGCCAAGGGTTGATAAGTGGCGGTTCTTCATGTATCACGACCACGTCCTGGAATGCGTCCTAGACCGATGGTCCACTGCGAACCATGACAACTGACACGAAGACCCAAAGCGCCACGACCTCCCCATCGACGCTGTACTACGAGATGCGGGGCAGCGGGGCGCCAGTACTGCTCATCCCCGGGACGCCGGGTGATGGCGGCCAGTTCGAGGCGCTCGCCGACGTCATGGCCCGCGACCGACTCGTGATCACCTACGACCGGGTCGGAACCTCGCGCAGCCCGGCGCCTTCTGGGTGGTCGACGACCAACGTGGCCGAGCAGGCTGATGACGCCGTTCGGCTGTTGCGGTCGCTGACCACTGAGCCGGCGACTGTCTTCGGCACGAGTAACGGTGCCCTTATCGCTCTCGAGCTCGCCTTGCGCCACCCGACGGTCGTGGCCAAGGCGGTGCTGCACGAGGCGCCGCTGCTCAGCGTGCTCTCCGACCCCGAGCCGGTCGGCTCGATGCTCGGCGAGCTGATCGGCACGGCGATGGCCGTTGGCGGCCCTCCCGCCGCACTCCAGGCGTTCTTGCGGTTCGCCTACGGCGACACCATCGTCGACAGCTGGTCAGACGACCTTCGGGGCCGCTTCCTTGCCAACGCGGAGATGGTCTTCGGCGTCGAGCTGCCGGCCTTCCAGGCCTACCGGCCCGATGAGGGCGCGCTGGCGTCGCCGCACGCGCCGCTGCTCGTCGTGGTCGGCGCGGAGCAGCGGTCGCCGTTCTTCCTGGAAGCGGCCGCGTGGCTCAGCTCGCACAGCTCAAGCCCATTGATCCGCACGCCCGGCGCCCACGGCCCGCAGTTCAGTTGCCCTGAGGCGCTGGCCTCGATGTTGTTCCGCGACGAGTGAGTGCTCACGGGTCGTCGTGCGGGTCCTGCTGACCGCGGCGCCGAGCACCGGCCATATCGCGCCGATGCTCGGCGTCGCCGCCGCGTTGCGGGACGCCGGCCACGAGGTACGGCTCGCCACCCATCCGAGCGGCCACGCCGTCGCGCGTCGCTCCGACCTCGAGGTCGTCGCCGCCGGCATGAGCGAAATCGACATGGTGGCTGAGCGCCGCCGGCGATGGCCCGAGACCGAGCACCAGCCAGTGACGGCATGGGGCGTACGCATGTTCACGCAGATCCTCGCCCCCACCATGGTCAACGACCTGCTCCCTGTCGTCGACGACTGGCGACCTCATCTGCTCATCCACGAGGAGGGTGAGTACGGAGGCCCGCTCGTCGCTGCCCGGGCCGGCGTCCCTTGTGTCACTCACGGCTGGGGCAGCCCTCTACGACCCATCGAGGAGCTCACCGCCCTCGAAGGCGACGCGGCGCCGCTGTGGGAAGCGGCCCGGATCGACATGCCACAGCTTGGCGCGTTCGGCCGACGCACCTCCGTCTACCCGGCGGTGAGAGCGGGCCACGGCGCGGGAGGGAACTCAGCCGACCCACCGTCTACATCGGCTTCGGAACCGTTGCTCACTTCGCCGACGCCCCCGATGAGATCCGCGCCGCAGTCAGCGCCGTCGTGCGTCACGGGCTCGATGCCGTCGTCACCACTCCCGACGAGTCCCTTCGCCGTGAGCTGCTTGGAGCGCACGGCGACCGGGTCGAGGTGCGTTCATTCGTGTCGCTTCCTGGCCTCCTCCCGACTTGCCGGCTCGTCGTCTGTCACGCCGGCGCCGGCTCGGCGCTCGCGAGCCTCGCCACCGGTGTTCCCCTCGTGCTCAACCCGCGGGGCGCCCCCAGTCAGATCCGCATGGCCGACGCGTGCGTGCGAGCCGGCGTCGCGGAGATCGCGGACAGCCGCGACATCGACGAGGTCGTGTCCACAGTGCTCGGCGACGATCTACTTGCCGCTCGCTGCGCGGACGCTGCGATCGACATCGGGGCCATGCCGACAGCGGCTGAGGTAGTGCCTGCCCTCGAAGCGCTCGTCGGCTGAGTAGTTCTGGGCCCTTGGTCCTCGGTCCCGCGGAGCCGGACTTCGGCCTGTGGAATTCCCGGTCGGTCGGGACCTGGGCCCCGTGACGGCGGGACACCCCGATCCGCATGCTGGACCTGACAGACAATTCGGTTCGAGGAGGCGCGTGATGGGCAGTTTGAAACGGTTGGGCGTGATCGTTGCTGGTGTGGCGGTTCCTGTGATGGCGGCGATGTCGCCCGCCTTGGCTCAAGCATCGGCGAGCACCGTCCACGCGACGGGGACGGGTACCGAGGTGGGTGCCAATCCTTGTACCGGCGCGGCGGGTTCGTTCACTTTCAACGCGGACGAAGTCATGCACACCACCGCGGACGGTTCGGGTGGCTACCACTTCAGCATGACGGCCACCAGCGACGACCGCTTCGTGCCGGATGACCCGGCCGAGCCGACCTACTCAGGTCGCGACACGCTGCACGCCGACGCCCAAGAAGTTGGCGGCGGATCGACCACGACCTATGTGCAGGTCGGCGGCATCAGGGCGCCAGACGGCTCCTCGGTTCGGTTCCGCTCGCTGTACCACGTGACCGTCTCCTCCGACGGGACGCCGACTGCGACCCACTCCGTGGACACCTTCAGATGCGCATGAACGGGCGCGACGTGACAAGAGCTGTGCATGGAGAGGAGCGCAGCACGGACCGCACCATTTTCCAGGACCCGAGCAGTCGGCGTCGGCACGCTCGCCTTAGCCGTGACGGCCTTCGCCGCACGCGGCGTGGTCCCGAACCCACCGAAGGCCGACCCGCCGGCGGCGGCAATCGCCGCCTTTCTCGTCGTCCATAGCCACGCCGTGATGGCATCGTCGTACCTCGATGCGTTGGCGGTGTGTCTGCTGGTGGTGGCCACCGTCGGCATGGTGTCGCTCACCGGCGCAGACGGGTCCCCGGCTGGGGTGGTCGCGGTGGCCGGCGTGACGCTGTCGCTGGGATTGTCCCTGGTTCTCGACGGGACCATCGCGGCCGCCACAGCGCACCATGGCGGCGGCGACCCGGTGGCACTGTTCCGACTCGCCGATGTCGTGGATCTCTTCTTCGCCGTTCCGGGCGTCGTCTTCATGAGCGGGCTCGGCCTGGTGCTGCTCCGCAGCCGGCTCCTCCCGGCCATCTTCGGCTGGGCGGCGCTCGCCATCGGAGCGATCAGGGTGGCGGGCGGGCTCGCCGGCCTGGTGAGCGGCTCGGGTGTCGACGAGGGCCTGTTCATGCTGAGCGCGCTGTGGACCGTCGGCCTCGGGATTACGCTCGTGGCTCGCCCGTCACGGGTTCGGACAGCCGCTACCGCCGCGCCCGTGGCGACGCTCTGAGCGGGGGACCGTCGGGGTCACATCGGGCCGGCGCCCGCAGGGTCGGCGACAATGTGTTGCGGAGGATGGTCATGCACAGCACCAAACGCGCCACGTGGACGATCGCAGTTGTCACCGTGCTCGCGGTGGCCGTCTACGCGGCCTTCGCCATCGGCGACAGGCAGGTGGGGTTGGCCGATCGCTACGGCTTTCACGTCTCCCGGGCCGCCGACATGGTCGCCGTCCTGGGCTTTGGGGCGATCGGGTTGGCGGTCGCGCTCCGCCGGCCGGCGAACCCGATCGGCTGGCTGTGGCTGGCGGGCGCGGCCGCCAACGCCGTGAGCTTGGCCGCCCGCGGCTACGCGGTCCACACCCTGTTCGCCGACCCCGGGTCCCTTCCCGCAGGCCGCTGGGCCGCCTGGCTCGAGAACTGGCTTTGGGTTCCCGGCTTCGTGCTGCCGGTCATGTTCGTGCTGCTCCTCTTCCCCGACGGGCATCTGCCGGGACGGCGGTGGCGGCCGGTCCTGTGGGCCGCGGTCGCGGTGAGTGTCGGCTCGTGGTCAGGGGCGGCGCTGTCGAGCGGCAGGCTCGAAGACTTCCCCACGGTGCGGAACCCGCTGGGCCTGGCCGCATCCGATCCGCTCGCCGTGCTCACGCTGCTGCTGCCTGTAGTCGTGGTCGTGGCGGTCGCCGGGCTCGTCACCCGCTACCGGCACGGCGACAGCGAACGACGGCAGCAGATCAAGTGGGTGGCGTACGCGGCGACCACATTCGCAGCGGGCTTCGCTGTGGCCACGGTGCTCCAGCCGTGGAACACGCCGGGCGTCGTCGTGCTCGTAATCGGCCTGCCGTCCCTCGCGTTCTGCGCCGCGACCGCTATCGCCATCCTGCGCTACCGCCTGTACGACATCGATGTCCTCATCAACCGCACCCTGGTCTACGCCGGGTTGAGCGCGGTCGTGCTCGGCGTATCGATCGGTACGGTCGGCGTGCTGACGTTGGTGGTCGGTGGTCTGACCCGGCTGCCTGCCTCGTTGGCCGCCGCGGTGGTGGCGGCCACGTTGGCGCATCCGACCCGCGAGCGGCTGCAGCGGCTCGTGAACCGGCTCATGTACGGCGACCGCGACGAGCCGTATGCGGTCATCGCCCGCCTCGGCCGGCGGGCCAGCGACGCCTTGGCCCCCGACAGCATGCTGGCCGCGGTGGTTGACACGGTCGCCGAGTCCTTGCGGTTCCCCTACGTCGCCATCGAGATCCCCGGCGGGGCTGGCCTGGCGCCCGCCGCGACCCATGGCACTCCCTCCGGCGAGTGCGACACAGTTCCCCTGATCCACCAGGGACTGGAGGTCGGGCGCCTCGTCGTGTCCCGTCGTGGCGGCCATGAGCCCCTTACCCCGGCGGACAACGCTCTTCTCACCGATCTCGCTCATCACATCGCCGCTGCCGTCCGAGCCGCCGCACTGGCCTCCGACCTGCAACGCTCCCGAGAGCAGCTGATCGTCGCCCGAGAAGAAGAGCGCCGCAGGATCCGGCGTGACCTGCACGACGGGCTCGGCCCGTCCCTCGCCGCGCTCGGCTTGTCGGCCGGTGCCGCGCGCAATGTCTTGCGAACCGATCCGACGCGAGCCGAGCAGCTCCTCGACGAGCTCCAACGGGACTCACAATCCGCGGTCGGCGAGATCCGCCGGCTCGTCTACGCGCTACGTCCACCCGCCCTGGACGAGCTCGGCCTGGTGGGCGCGGTGCGTGAGCACGCCGTGCGGCTCGGCATTGATGTCGACGCCCCCGATGAGCTCGGGCCGCTGTCGGCCGCCGTCGAGGTGGCCGCACTGCGCATCGCGGTAGAAGCCATGACCAACGTGTCGCGTCACGCCAACGCGCACCACGCAACCGTCCGCCTGAGGCTCAACGGCGCCCTCGAACTCGACGTGACCGACGACGGCCGGGGTATTCCGACTGCCGTCTCACCTGGCGTCGGCCTGCGATCGATGCACGAGCGGGCCGACGAGCTAGGTGGGTCATGCCGTATCGAATCCAAGCCCGGTTCCGGCACCCGGATACTCGTGCGCCTCCCGGTGCTGGGCGACTGATGGACGCGATCCGCGTGCTCCTCGCCGACGACCATCCCGCATTCCGCCGCGGCGTGCGAGCCATCCTCGTCACAACCGAGGGGATGACCGTGGTCGGGGAAGCCGACTCGGGCGAACAAGCGGTCGCCCTGGCGCTCAGCTTGCAGCCCGACGTGATCCTGATGGACCTTCACATGCCGCCCGTCGGCGGCATCGAGGCCACCCGCCGGGTCCTCGCCGCCAGTCCTCACATCGCCGTGCTCATCCTCACCATGTACGACGACGACGACTCGGTGTTCGCGGCGATGCGTGCTGGCGCCCGGGGCTACCTCCTCAAGGGATCCGCCCAAGACGACATCATCCGTGGCGTGGCCGCGGTTGCGGCCGGAGAGGCCATCTTCGGCGCCGGCGTCGCCCGGCGAATGATCGACTACTTCGCCAACGTGCCCAAGCGCCACGCGGAACCGTTCCCGGAGCTCACCGATCGCGAAGTGGAGGTGCTCGATCTCATCGCCCGCGGCCTCAACAACACCGCCATCGCCGACCGTATCGGCGTCGCCACCAAGACCGTCCGCAACCACGTCTCCAACATCTTTACCAAGCTTCAGGTCCTCGACCGCTCCCAGGCCATCGTCCGTGCGCGCGAAGCCGGCCTCGGCACCAACGGAGCCAGCCAATGAGCGACGCGGCGAGCGCCGACCACCCCGGCTCTGCCGACTCGCCGACGGTCGCGCTCCTGCGTCCGAGGAGTACGGCGACCCCGAAGGCACGCCGGTCGTAGCCCTTGACGGCGCCCCCGACAGCCACCTGATCTGGTCGATCGTCGACGCCGCCGTCCGCAGCAATCGTGTGCGGCTAATCGCCCCAGACCGACCCGGGTTTCGGACGCTCCGACCGCAAGCAGGGCCGAACGGTGCTCGACTGGGCGGCCGATCTCCAACTGCTCGTCGACCACCTGGGTGTGCCGAGGTTCGCGGTCGTCGCCATCTCCTACGGCGGCGCGTTCGCGGCCGCTACCGCCTGGCAGCTGGCCGAACGAGTCACCGCCCTCGGCATGCTCAGCGTCATCGGCCCGCTCGACACGGCAGCGACGCGCGAGGGCATGTCCGCTGCCGTTCGCCGTAGCTATACCGTCGCGCGTCGTGCCCCCTAGTGTCCTGAATCGCTGGTTCGGGTGATAAGTGGGTTTACGGTCACTTTGAGGCCGTCGCGGAGACTCGTTCGCAGTAGCGGGCGACGGAGGCGAGGATCTGGTCTGCGGTCTTGACCCACACGTAGGGGCGCGGATTCTCGTTCCAGGTCTCGATCCACTCCTTGATGTCGCGCTCCAGAGCCCACGCTCATGTGGGCTCCTCGCTTGATCCTCTTGGTGGTCAGCTCCCCGAACCAGCGTTCCACCATGTTGAGCCACGACCCCGATGTCGGCGTGAAATGCAGGTGGAAGCGGGGGTGGCGCAACAGCCAGCGCTGGATGTCGGGCGTCTTGTGGGTGGCGTAGTTGTCCAAGATCAGGTGCAGGTCGAGATGAGCAGGGACTTCCTCGTCGATTTGGATGAGGAACTTCTTGAACTCCGCCGCCCGGTGGCGGTGGCGGAGCGAACCGATCACCTTGCCGGTTGCCATGTCCAAGGCGGCGAAGAGACTGGTGGTGCCGTGACGCACATAGTCATGGCTGCGCCGCTCGGGGGTTCCGGGCATCATCGGCAGGATCGGCTGGTACCGGTTGAGGGCCTGGATCTGGGACTTCTCGTCGACACAGAGCACCGAGGCCCGCTCCGGCGGATCCAGATACAACGCCACGATGTCGCGCACCTTGTCCACGAACAGCGGGTCGGTGGACAGCTTGAAACTCTCGGCCCGGTGGGGCTGCAGCCCGAAGGCCCGCCAGATCAGGCTGATCGAGGTCTGGCTCATCCCCATGGCCTTGGCCATCGACCGCGTCGACCAGTGGGTGGCGTCCTTGGGCTTTTCCTCCAACGTCTTGATGATCACCGCCTCCACCTTGTCGTCGGTGATGGTGCGGGGATGGCCGGGGCGGGGCTCATCGAACAGGCCGTTGAGACGGTTGGCCACGAACCGGGACCGCCACTTGCCCACCATGGCAGGGCCCACTCCGAGCTCGGCGGCCACGGCCACGGCCAGATTCGTCACCCCCGGCTGGGCGCAGGCCAACACTACGCGCGCCCGGGTGGCGACGGCCTGCGCGGTCTTCCGCCGACTCGACAACCGCTCAAGGGTCAAACGCTCCTCGTCGCTGAGCACCAATGCGACCTTCGGTCGGCCCCGTTCTGCCATCTCGACTCCCATCGTTGTCGTTGATGACAAAATTCGCGGCTCAAACGAGTATTCCTCCCCAATCAGCAACTCAGGACAATAGCTTCTCGGGATCGTCGAATCTTGGGCGTCACGCCCGCCCATGGCACCCCTCGCCGATCACCCCAGTTATCCCGACGCCCGACGCCCGACGCCCGACGGCCTGAGGCGCGGCTGCAGCGAGGGTTGGTCGCGCGGCCACTCCACGAGACCGCGGGCGGCGCGGGCTTGGGCGGCTCTGAGCGTGCGTCCTCGTCGCGGTCGTGCGGCGCGAGCTTGAGGTGCCACTCAAAGGTGATGCGGCCGCAGCCTCGGGCCGGTCAACTTCGATCACCTCGCCGCCGCCGCCTTGGCGCTCCTGAACGTCGAGTCTGATGCATCCTCCGCGCGTGCCCGCTGCGTGGGGCGGCTCCATCGTTCCCTGGGCCCAGCCGGTCAAGCTCCGGGTTTGCGGGGCTGGCTCGGGTTGCGCCGACCAACCCGGGTTGGGGTTCGAGTGCCTCCTTGCCTTCGAGTCGAATCCCTCATGGCGCGGGTCGGCAAGCCGCTGACCTCGGTGTTCGCGTCGATCGCTCGGAGCTCAAGGACCTCGCCGGTGGAGGGGCGGCTTGCCGAACATCCCCAAAACCTGTGGCACCCCACGGCCGAGCGATAATGTTGAACGGTCGTCAATGTCCGATGGCCTCACTCCGCTGGCTCAGACTCCGCTGGTTCAGCGGACGGATTGGTGCGGGCCGGGGGGAGCTCCGCAGCCGCCAGGGCCGTCGCCGCGGACGCCTTCGTGGGCGGCGGGGACGCCGCTACCGGGCTGGCCTGGTCCTGCGAAGCCTTCGATGACCTGGCCGAGGCGATCGGCGCCGACGATGGAGGGGTCGGTGGCGACCTGGGAGATGCAGACGCCGACGCCGTGGGGGTACTGCGGTGGCGCCGCGCTGGCCGGTGAAGCGATGGCGATCACTGGGGCGGCCGCGGCGGTCGCGGCGGCGATGAGGGTGCGGATCTTCATGGTGTTCTCCGATCAGTTGGTGGTGGAGGGGGTGTGCCCCTGGGTCAGGCTCCGCAGCCCGAGGGCGACGGAGTACAGGACGGTCGCCACGAGCAGAAGGCCGAACGTGGCCCACCCGATGGCGCCGATCCAGTAGCGAGCACCGCCGGTATGGTGCGTGCCGTGCCCGGCTGCGGAGAAGGCGAAGGCGACGACGGCGGCGGGCAGAAGAATCCAATAGACGCGGCGTGGGTGGTTGAACATTTCGGCTGGCCTCCTCGGTTCGCCCGGATGGCGACACAGACAGGGTGCGCCGGGGTGTGCGTGTGGCGCATCGGCGGCGTGTCACGAGTCCTGTCACAATCCGTTTGTGACACCGGGCCCTTGTCGACTGGCTCG
>WNFD01007457.1_pt1 | contig 12107 bp, 16 predicted proteins | sample 5400491 | NCBI WGS metagenome assembly WNFD01 (sample SAMN13153343, study PRJNA577476) | soil metagenome | isolation source: 120 cm saprolite under Douglas fir tree site 2 hole 2 replicate 2 | place: USA:California | collected 2015-04-18 | reverse complement strand
TCTTCCCCGGTCCATCCATCTCCGACGTGATGCCTCGAACACCATACGGACGTTGACCGCACGCTGCCCGCGTTCGCTGTCTCCGTGGGCTTGATTTCACTTGACGTGGCGGCGCGTAGCTCTCAAGATGACAAGAATCGAGGAAATAGGACCAAGTCTCCCTGTGCATCAGGAAAACCTGTTTTTACTTTTCGTGCTTTTTTCACTTTCCACAAGTAAGAAAAGTAGCAATACCAATACCAGAAAGTATTACCTACTTATAAAAAGAAATCCCCTCTACTTTTTAGGTGCTTTTTTTTTTTTCATCTTTTGGGGAAATTGGGGTTGCTTTCAACAAAAGTAAGGTAGGCATCACCAGGATCCAGCATGGGTTACATAAGCATTTTGACCTGTTCATTGAACTTGCTACTCCTCAACCACACCTCAATAAATGTGCTTTCTGGCTTAAAGACTTAGTAGATATGATCCATACCTTTAATTTGGTTAAGAGATCTTTAAAAAATATTAAGCCATTTTATAGCAGTAAGAAAAATACTTGTTATTATCTAGAAAGTGGTTTTTAGGCCTTTAGGAATGATTTGGTGAAAAGTTGTAGTTTGATGTTTGGAGATTTGTCCAGGTCATGTGACATGTGCCTGACAGTGAAGACACCGTCTACAGCCCTCAAAACATCCCTTTAAAGCTTTAACCCTCAATGCAATGGAGAAAACGATGCTTCATTCTCTCAACAACATCCCCCTTGAACAGATTCAAAGGTTTGTTTATTTTTTCTGTTTCTTTTCAGGACTAATCCCTGTTTGTAGATTTGCAGACAGGTCCATGCATTTTATTTCAGCATATCATCAAGGCCTTTCTGGTGCTCAAGCTATTTGGGCAAATAAAAAATATCATGGTCACTGTGTTCTGCCCCTGGACATGGTCTCTTTTGTAAAAAAAGTAGTCTCTCAGTAGTAGTTTTAATAAAAACTATGTATTTTGGGCCTTCACACCCTGTCCCTAAACCATTATGAAACTTTTTGCTGTGAATATCACAAATTTGTCCAGTCACATGATGTAACCTTAACCCTGTGTAATCTTACATAACCCATGCTGGATCTTGGTGATGCCTACCTTACTCTACTTTGAAAAAGTTGAAAATACTAACTTTTCATTTACTTGTGTCTCGCATTGCCATGGTGGGACTACTTCTCAAGATACATGCATACATTTTGAGATATATGCGTGCTTCTCGAATATGTGTACTTTTCTTGTACTTTTCGAGATGATAAGTAAAAACAGGGTTTTCCTGACGTATATGTATGTAACTTGTACTCAGGCTACCAATGTCGTGACGTCAATCCTACTCATCAGTGGCCCATCCCAGTGATAACTAGCCTTCGTTTTACCGCTGCACCTCTTATCCCAGGGCTCTCACTTAAAGTTGCAGACCCAGTCACGTTAACTTCGTTGGGCATGTGATCATATCACGTAACATCGTGGAGGAATTGACGTGTTGACGCCCTCTTCAGCCACTGTTGTCATGTCAAGCAATATTTGGTATCTCCTCGTCGATCGCGACAATCCTAATAATGTCGATGACGTCCATGTATCTGCACACACCAATGTCGATGACTTCACAAAGAAAGTAAAAGCGAACCACCCAAACTCCCTTGCCGACGTCCAACCTCAATTCCTCGAAGTGTGGAAATGGAACCATCCGCATTTGTCCGCAATGACACAAGACGAGGAAATAGCCGAGATAATCGGTAGCATGGAATTCTCTGAGGACAATGATGATCTCGAGTGCCTTGCCGCAGGGCAGAAGGTGATGGAGCTCGACCTCCCAGATTACGCCATACTACTCGTGACGGTGTCACCGCTGTGGAAACCCGATCCTGCCGAATGTGCCGATGATAGGTATGGTGAGTATTTCATACGTCTTCTTGCCCCCAACTCAGCCTGGCTGACGAACACGCTTCCCGAACATGCAGAATACCGAGATGGGCTCAACACGGACCTTTCCAAAGAATACGAAGACATTTTCATCCGCCTGAACGAGTGGGAAGGTGTCGGGGAGGAGGACCTCTACTCAAATTTTGTAGAAGATCAGATATCCGTCCGGACCGTCCCAGACTTTGCTGCAGAGTTTGAACGAAAGCTGGACAGCAAGCCAGTTCTGGCTGCTGATGTGCGCCGGTTCCTTGGCCTGCGTTTCGATGTGCGCTATTCCTTTGACCCGTCCATCTTATTTCCGATTCTCATGGCCAGCGTAGGCGAGTACCGTCCTCGAATATATCATACCTGATCCTCTATGTCGGGCTGCATATTTTGAACCTGGAGAGGACTTGACCGCTGAGGATGAACCCTACAAGGAAAACAATCGGCGATGGAATGAAGCCGGGCTAGACGAAGTAATGCATATCAGTAAAATTGCCTCCCAGAAATGGGACATGTTTTTGCGGGGGCATAACGGATATCGCCCAACTAAAGAGGTGCTGAACACCATATTCTTCCACACGTTCATCCTTCAGATTCCAAAGGATGGAATGACCACCGCTGAACTGTGCGTGCTCACCGGTTTACCTTTGATTGCGATTTAGTATTGTCTCTGCAGGGGCGACTATTCGTGGCCATTCAATCTTGTCATGAGATGTATAGGTGATAAACATAACGAACAGCTTCTCAAGTACAAACCTTGTAGTCACTTACTTGTCACAAAGTCAACTCTCCCGCGACTGCTCGTACACGTTAACTCTACGGAGGGGGGAGATCCTTGGTTTCATCCGGAACTCACCGAGATGCTTTTGGCAGGGGCCGCTGTCGTTCGTTTCGCAAACGGATTCCTGGAATCGTTTCAGGCGAAGGACTTCGTCCTCGTTGCGATCATGTTTTGGGACTATGACCGGGCGACTCGGTATACTCTGTTTCAACAGGAGAATCATAAAGCGGTGTGTTGTGTTTGTGCATAAGTAAGCCCGTGGGCTGAACCATCGTAGGTTTATTACACCCAAAAGAATTTTTGGTTGAACACCTCGGTCGGACGCGTCGAGTTTGCACGTCAGCTGTATAACCTTCTTCGTGCCTTGGGAGAGGACAAGGAAGAGGAAAACAAAGATACGTGGATGAAGATTAACCAGCTCAGGGGCAAGATTTGGGAACATGACAAGATATTCTACATGAAGCCATTTGAACCCGGGAAGACCAGAGAGAACCCTGCTCGCACAGATGCCAGTGACGATTCAAGCACAGGTTCAAGTGTTGGCAGTGCAGGTGCAGCAGACTGCGAAGACCTCGAATCACATGGATATCAGGTGAAATTGCAAGTCACCATAGTAGATAATAAAGGTGGCACAATGGAGCCGCTCTTCCGGGTCTGGCAACCATTTTGTACGCACTATATGCCTTGCTGACGCTCGAGCTCTAGATGCCGTCTCACATTCTCACCGTGTATCGACGATCGGACCCGAGCAAGGAATTCATTGCGAAGAAAGTTCACGAGCAATCGAACGAGCTTAAGATCTTAAAACTCCTCAATACCATTCAGCCCAAGTCTGAGCACGTTGTCTCGTTGCTCGATTCGTTCCATGGGCAGTCTGGGACATGGGCCATTCTACCCCGGCTGAGCACCGTCGCGGATTATGCCGCGTTCTCTCCTAATCAAATGTCAGCCCACATCACCGAAGTCTGCTGGGGCCTCATCAAGGGCCTCGCACATCTCCACAAGCACTGTATCGCACACAGGGATATCAAGGTCGACAATCTTCTCTTCCGCAGGGAGGACCCCTGCTTGATAATCATCGATTTCGACGTCGCCATCCAAGTCAAGGGCGAAGACGAGGAAGTTGATGGCCAGTGCGGGACGGAGGGCTGGATGGCGCCCGAGGTCGAGGACAAGTCGTCGGTGTACAGTCCGATCAGGGCTGACCGATGGTCATGCGGGCGTGTTCTTCTGAGTCTTCTTGACCACTTCAGGAAACGAGACGACAACCTGCGGGCGATTGGGAGGAAGCTGATGGCGCGTAATCCCCGGCAGCGTCCGTCGTTGCTTGAATGGCGCAGTTGGGTTGCCTCGCCGTTCTTGAACATGGCGGACGTAGGGAAAGGTGGCAAGGGAAAGGCCTCGCGACCTCTACAGGACACAACGGCCCGGGAATATGATGGAGAAGACACGAAGCCCTCGGGGGAGAAGAAGCAGAGACTGATGTAAGACGAGAATGTGGGACAGGGAGGGTTCGTAGCACAGGCGCCTTGATAAATCGCTCCGGTATAGCTCGTGCTTGGGCTGCTGCTGCACGACTTTCATCGACAGGACAGCATCGCCCGTTGTCTTCGTCTTTCGTGGAATATGCACTACACATACAGTTTGTAGTCCTGGAAGCGTTATATCTGCACGAGTGAAAGGGGTCGAGACTAACAGGAGAAACAAGGGAGTCGATGCTACGCCGACATCGTTCACCAGCGGCGTTAATATTGTGGGATGTGTGGCTTACTGGGCGCTGTTGGTGGTCATCCTTACGGTCGAAAACAGAGGCCGAGACCCGAGAGGCAGTGGCGTGCTAGTGGCTTCGGATAGGACACGAGAATGATGGTTCATATCAATAGATGTCCCAGATTGAATGCGGTTAAAGTTGACGAGCAGATGGAAAAGCGAGCATTAGCATTTCGCATAACAAATCTTGAAGAATGCACGATTCCACCAGTCGATATTTTCGAAACGCATGAAACGTTGTGCTGGTGGGGTATCCACGATTAGTCCGTGGATAAAAGGTAGATATAAATTGCGGGCACGATCCGATCGATAACTACGCGAAGGTGGTCGAGTTCCTTACAGAACAGAATGCAAGAACAGCCCTGGTGCTTGCTCCGCCAAACGTGACGTTGCCTTGCCTGATTAGGTCAGATGAGCTCACGTGCGGCTGACAGCTGTGGACCATGTGGCTTGCCCAACAGATCGGCTTAGCTAAGCAACGATGACGAGGGAGCCGCCGGGAGCCAAGTTGTCAGCCACAGTCAGCAACGTGCCACTCATGCTGGCCTCGCCTGAGCCCCTTACTTACTACAAACACTGACACTGACCCCAAGCCATCCGTGAGATTGTGCCTCAGGCGCAGAGCATTCAAGTTGAAGTTAGCCGAAAAGAAAAACGAAGTAAAGCGATATATCCATGAAACGTCGTTAACATAAAAAAAACGATTGTAACGAGAAAAGAGCGAAAGTTGCCAGGGGGCTAATAATAAATAAGGTATCCCATGATTTAGGTCCATTGGCATCCATTGCGAGTTTCTATCAACTCCGTTCTTACTGGTGGTTCTGCGATTTCCACGCGGACACCGCAGCCTCGAGCAAGAGTACGAAAGACTGGCCTTCGGGACTGTATTGACCTGGTCCGCTCGGCGTCGAGAACGTCTCGGGATTAACCGTGTTTAACAGATATCCGGTTCCGCTGACGCTGTCCTGGACCAGTTGCAGCGCTTTGATCGCCGCAGGGATGTGCGAGTTGTCCCCGGTGATGCTTGCATAGCGGAACGTCGCCGCAGCCAGGAGCGCAGTCGAAGACGAGTCAGCGAATGAGTTCGGCTGGTCGAGGTAGTTCAGGAGCGTGCCGTTTGCTTGCTGGACGGTGGCGTTAGTATTTAGAAAGGCGTGAAAGAAAGACAAGCAGGTCGGGAGACAGTGGCGGAAGAGAAGATCTCTCACCTGGTACTTCCACACGCCAGTGAGCGTCTCCCCTGCCCATTGCGCAAGGTCATTTTGCTGCGACTGCATAGAGCCTGCCTCGGGCGAGTGCTTGATCGTCGCCAGCACGCGAAGCACGCCAGCGGCCGCCCACGCATTGCCCGTGGCCCAATGCGTAGGGTCCGACCAGCTGCCGAGAGCAATGTGCCGCCAGAGCCCGACACCCTGGTCGAACAGCACCGCGCGGTATAGCCTCACCTGATCGTACGCGGTCTGCAGCAGGGTGGCGCCGTTTGATCCGCCCTCCAGCGCGCCGTAGTATGCGATGAACGGCGGCGCCATGAAGACAAAGTCCGACCAGAGCTGCACCTCACTTTCGCGCGTTGAGATGGTCCCATCTGCCGCTTTCGGCGCTACGTTCAGCAAGTAGTCCAATTGATCCTTTGCGGCGGTTGCGTAAGGGCCACCCTTGCTGGTGGGGAGCGTCCAATTGCGTAGCAGGACTGCGACGCCAATGCCTGTGTGTGCGTGCGCGTGTGCATGTGCGCGGAGGCGCGTTTATGGGGCACCGGGGCTGAGTGCTGAGGGACAAAAGAAATGAAAAACAAGGACTCACTAGCAGGGTCACCAGTGGCACCGGCACCGTCGATGAGTGGGAGCTGACCGGCTGGTTTGTTCTTGACGACTCTACGTTCAGTCCGCCAACCGGCAATGTCAGCACAAATGTTTCACCGCCTCCTAGATCGGGAGGGCTTAGAGTAAAGAAAGATAGGCGCACTTCTGGGCGATAGCGAGCACATCCCCCGCCTCGCCTTTTGTGAGGTGGCTCGGCGGCGGGATGGACCCTGAAGCGAATACCGAGAGCTGGGGCCACTCGAGCTCGGTCAGTGCCTCTGCGAGCGTGCCGATTTCCCAACTGTGTGTTGTTCATCAATGTTTGCCATTGTGAGGGGAAGGAGCAGGCATGGGGCAAAGACAGACCTGTGAGTAGACAATGCGAGAGCACGTTTTCGGACGAGAGCCACCGTCGACTTGGCCAATGGCGAAGGAAGCGAATACTGCGACCGTTTTGTAGGGACACCGAGAGCAAGGAGGGGAAAGGACAGCACGAGTGCAAGAATTATGTGCGAAGAGGAGAACATCATTAGGGCTCTTGCACGGTTGGTTGAGAATGTTGGTTGGCCGGAGGGAGGATAGTAGGGCAGCTATATAGATTTCCTGGTTACCATAGCTAATAGATTCCGTCTCGGGTATCACAACCGAAGAGGCAGATCATCTTAGACGTGCTCGTTTGGAGCAAGCAATCGAGCTCGCCTGAGGAGCGAGCGTGTGAAGCACAGAGAGCGCCCGGCTTCTTTCACATTTTCTCTTGTTCCTCTGATAGAAGACACGAAAACAAAGTGTAGATATGATTGGGAAACGAGTGCGTTTGACCCACAATACAACGCTCTTCTCGCTTTGAACGTTTGAACTCTACAGAGCTTCGATATATTAGGTGAGTGATTGGGGTGCTAGTCGATTTTGTACACCCCCCACCCCCACCACGCGAGTCTCAATTTTAGGCGGGCGCCTGAGGTGCCGAAATCTTAGACGCCCACATATAATGGGCTAAATACGGATTTATTATCGGAAACTTGGCGCTTCAATCACTAAATCAGGACATGGCATTGTGCTGTACGGGTTCGACGGGCACGCCGACAGCGCGCATGATGTAAATAATTGTACTAAGCTTGTTTCTCCATGCAATCAAAAATACTCACAAGAATACTCATTGCCGTTATTTCAATGCTCCGCAGTGATTCGAAGCGCGAGATGATGGTTTTCCTGCGTTCTGTTTCAATTTTCGAACAAAATTGTCGGCTGTTGGACGTGTTCTTTATAGCGTACGGAACGATTGGGGACTCAGTCTTTGGGAGGAACGACGGAGGGGAATGAAGGAAAATAATGAGAAGAGAAGTGAATGAACGCGGTAAGTACGCGGTAAGTTGTTCCACGACGCACGACTGTCATCCGAAGGGAAAGGCCGGAGCAAACCTCCGGTGGCTGAGAGGCCGAAAACCACCACCCTTACGCTTGTTCTCGGCAAGTACCTTCGCCATCATCGAACCGCTTGCTTCCCCAGGGCAGATCAGTGCCGCATTTATTCGGCGTGATCGGAACCATCTCCCAAGCGAGAATGACAGCAGGAGATGACACTGAGATGACTCCATGACATGTCGAAATGGTCGGTGGTATCGCACTTTTGGAGAAACTAAACAAAAATATCTTGTAACGTTGACGGCATGATACATAGGGTTGTGTTCGAGAAGCGCATGGCACTTTGTATGATATGTAGCGGCGAAGCCACCTTCTTTATGACCGCGTTCCAAGACCCGAGAGGGAGTGGCGTGCTGGCAGCTTCGGACGGGACATGAGAATAATGGCTCCTATCACCTGAGGACTTTTTGCGGCACTGCCAATACTGAGTTCTAAACGCTATTAAAAAAGCGAACGATACGGTACCAGGGCTCATAGTCGTCCGCTTCGAAAAGAACAAGTCACGGAGGGTCATCGATCATCGACGGAGGAGAGCGGACGCCGCTGTAGATGGGGGATGCCGTGCCTCATTCTTGACGTCAGGAACGTTGCCAGTGCAACAACGTTTGACGCAGGCAACACCCCTTTTTTTTCTCGATTTCGTCACATCGAAGTCGAATGTCCAAAACATGAAAAATGTAAGGAAGTCGTCAGTTTGAGTTACTGTTTGACCACGAACGGCTTCAGGGAGTTAATTGGGAAGCCGGGAAGCCCTTTGCCGCAACTTGAAATCTTCCTTCGTCGTACAACAATGACTCCCCTCCCGTCCCGCACTCTACGAAACACCACAAAAGAGTCGTTTGGGGACGATGAACAGGCCTATTAGGAGGGCATCATGCTACTCAGCGGCACAGCGACACAAAGGTCAGTGGGACGGGAATCGAGTGAAGATGCCGACTGAGAAGAGGGACTGGAGTCTGGAGGGCAACTTGGCCAGAAATATATGAGATACGTAAGATGGAACATTAATGGGTCAAGGTGACGCAAGGAGAGTTCGGGTTGATGTCGTGTTCGCGCTCGGAGGATTATATCAGATTTTGTAACCAAGGAAGGACCCAACAAGATAAAGATGACGCTGCCGGCGTAGGCCGCGTAGCGCGCACTCACATGGACATGGTCCAACAAACAAGGGCCGAGCAAGCTAGGTCAACCAGCCAATCTATGCTTTACCAACTCAGATTTTGTGTCCGGGCCTTCGTCTTGTTGTCTTGGCACTCCCTGGCCGCGAGCCTTGAGAGTACACAGGAAGACTTGGTCTTGGTTCCTCGAACCTTGTCACCTTGAGAGCTACGCGCCGCCATGTCAAGTGAAATCAAGCCCACGGAGACAGCGAATGCGGGCAGCGTGCGGTCAACGTCCGCATGGTGTTCGAGGCATCACGTCGGAGATGGATGGACCGGGGAAGACACGCGCACAACGAAGGGAAGGCATGCACACGTGAGAGGAGAGCCGGCCGGGCAGAAACAAACGGAAGGGGCGGTGCAGCAGGAAATCTCTTGCTCTATGTCAGTAAAGGAACGATTGATGTCGTGCAGGCGTGCGTTGAAGTGAAACGATCATGATGGCATGCGCGGGACCAACCGACTGCACCGTGACACCGAACGCGAGCTTCGCGGCGGACAATTCACGAGAGATGGCCATTGACGGACTCATCATCCTAGAATCGACCAATGTAAAGCCAATAGTGCAGACATCTTTTCGTTCATTTCCCCCTGCTTACCCTCTCCTCCATATCGACGCCTACAGCGCCGCTCTCGAAAAGGCAGCCCGTCCCGAGGATATCGACCCGGTCCTCCTCGTAACCCTCCCCGATGCACCAACTGCATGTTGCCATCTCCAACATCGATCTCTCACCTTCCTATGCCCCATCTCTGGAGATCGTGAGTTGTTCCGTCCTCGCTACGCGTATATGCGCTCATTCCGGCGATCATGTACCTACCACCAGTCGACCCGCTATATGCCTTTGCGTTCATCCGCACCTTTCTCGACATCCTCGTCGAATACTTTGGCGAGGTCACCGCACCGGCTCTCAAGGATAACTTTGACATCGTCCACCAACTCCTCGAGGAGACGCTCGATGCGGGCGGCCACCCGATCACCACCTCTCCGAACGCTCTACGAGACATCGTCCTTCCCCCTTCTCTGATCACCAAAATCCTCTCTGTTACAGGCGTCTCCGGGCTCTCGGGCCCAACTACAAACAACCTGAGCGCATTTTCAAGCCCTATCCCGTGGCGGAAAGCAGGTATTCGGTATAACAACAATGAAATCTATTTTGACATCGTCGAGACCATGGATGCGGTCGTGAACAAGTGAGTGCGTGACTACTCCTCCGATCCAGTTCTCTCATCGTCCTTCCAGGAGCGGGACTATTGTTACTAGCAGCGTTCTCGGTAAGATTGATGTGAACTGCAAGCTCTCGGGTGCGTGTCTTCACTCTGATCACAATTCGTCGCTTACCCGTGATCAGGGACACCCGACCTCCTTCTCACACTGACCAATGCGCATACCGTCACCGAGCCTTCGTTTCACCCTTGCGTCCGGTTCGTACCCGCATGTTCAACCACCTACCACGTACCCAACGAACTACGTTTGACAGACTCAATCGTTTCACGCAATCAAAAACGGTCTCATTCGTCCCGCCCGATGGCCGCTTTACGCTGATGGAGTACCGCTTCGACCCCTCTGCGAGAAAGCCAGGCGCACCGCCAGCGCTCACGGCCTCTGCAGCGGCACAGCTACAAGTACAAGTACCGTTCACGCTGGGCGCCAAGCTCTCCGTAACCGATCATGGCGGCTCGTCCTTCCCCGCTACTCTATTCGCTCCCAACCAACCTGACCGGAAAAATAACTTTCGACACCCTACCAGGCTCATTCGAAATAGCGTTATCCTCGCGTACCGCCGCGTTAGACGACGTTGCTGTCGAGTTGTACCTTGGTGCCGGCGCGTCCAGCGCCACTTGCAGCGCGGCGACGGGCGGCGGCGAATGGACGTACGTGCCCGCCCGGCGCACGCTGCGCTGGTCGCTGCCCCCGACCACCTCGGGCCGCACGGCGACGTTGCAGGGCACGTTTGCGAGTGCGGACGCGCACCCGCGTCCCGCTCGGGCGGCGCAGGTCTCCTTCGCGCTGCCGCCTGGAGTACTGCTCAGCGCGCTCAAGGTGGACCAGCTGAAGCTCAGCGGGGAGACGTATAAGCCGTACAAGGGCGTGCGTGGGCGGGCGTTTGGGCGCGTCGAATGGAGGGTGGAGTGGAAAGGAGGGTAGTTTCGAACCGTTGGAACGGGGTAGAGGTGAAGGGAAGCACGTCAGTTGCGCCTGCGCCTTTTGTGCATATAGCAGGCACGATGTACCAAACATGTCAAAGCCTCATTGATTGGAGGGCGGAATGTTGGCTGTACATCTAGGCGAGAGCGATGGTGGGATGTAGCTCGCCGTGCTTGTGAGGTCGGTTCGCCCTTTCATGCGCCATGGCCCAAAACTTATGGGGCTTCCTATTACTCATTTTGTTCCGAGTCTTACGATCATGTCCTATTTTTTGTTCATCGATATGCATCGATGATTCATTTTTGTCGAATCTATTACGGTGCGCCTTTGGTACAGAACCGTATGTAGCACCTTATCTATCTGTCTTATTTATCTGCTTAGCTCTTTCGTTGCCTACTTCGACAAGATCCGCTCCCCAGGTCTGTCGACCGGCGTTGCGTTGCGTTCGATTTGTGGGGTGGTGAGTGATGTCGGTGCTTACGGGGAATTATTGTCTGCATCATTCGGGTTGGCCGTCTGCCATCTGCAGTGGTGGCGTGTTGGTTGGGCGTTTGTATGGACTGGCATATGTGTCCGCGGGCGGTGCGCGTGATGCTGCGTATTGGGCGTCGGGCTTTGGTCGCTCCCTGCACCGCTCTACGCTACTTTGGCAATAGAAATGGAAGCGAGATAACCACGATGCGCGGAAAGCAGTCCCGAGGGTGGGTTGACCTTTGCTCCGACCACTGACTGGCAGTAAACAAGTACGACGAGCATGACCTGGCCCGGGGCGGCCCGGGCGTTATCGTCTCCTACACTTTTGACTTTGACGTAAACTTGACATCTGCACCTCTTTCAAAAGATAGGCGCAGGACTTCTTGCGGTGAGTGTTATTTAAACAAGGTTTTTGACCGCCTGAGGGCGATGAACATGCGCGGTTATGCGAATACAGGTTGTTGAATAGCCACCTGTCAGTGAGTGCGCCGGGCGTGGGCGTGAATCCGTTCCTTATCGGTCTCGGTCTCGAACCTTCGGGGCTGTACACCGTGGCAATCCAAGCCTCATCGTGGCCTCATAGAGCTCATCCTCAGTCATATTGTCTCCCCTCTACTCGAATCCTCCACCTCCTG
>WNFD01006062.1_pt1 | contig 12107 bp, 10 predicted proteins | sample 5400491 | NCBI WGS metagenome assembly WNFD01 (sample SAMN13153343, study PRJNA577476) | soil metagenome | isolation source: 120 cm saprolite under Douglas fir tree site 2 hole 2 replicate 2 | place: USA:California | collected 2015-04-18 | reverse complement strand
CTTTAGAAAAGATAGTGACCACATCCCCCGGGAGCAACGCGAGGTTTTGCGACGCATCGTCTTCCAATACCACCTTCCCCAGATTGAATGGCAATAACGATGTGGTCAGGTTTTCTTTGCTCTGACGTTCCACGACAGCGTAAGTCCAATCGATGTCTGGCTCGCTCAACTTAACGTCGTTGCGCGGCCTGAACTGGCCCGCAGAAGAAGTGCCAACGTTTGAACCCAGGCTGGCGCTCGTCGCACTCATCTGGTTGGAGCCGGTCACATTCTGCTGAAGGCCATTCTGCTGAAAGCCATTCTGCTGAAAAGTATTGTTCGCTTGATTTGGTAGGTTTGCTCCGATTGATGTGGTCGCTTGCGGCGGCGTGTACCGATCATTGATCCCGCTCGACGAAGTCTCTGATTCGGGGATTCTTCCGCAATCCAACCCGCCATCCGTTGGTCCATCAGCCGTGGGGCGAGACCCTGACTCGCCACTTCCAAATGTCAGGCCTATCAGATTCGGATTCCTCGTAGAGGAATATCGCCAGTTTGGATTTTCCCCCTCCTCGCCGAATGGAATGCCATAACGAAAATCTGGAATGCCATAAGGGGTTGTAGGGAAGCAGGTAGGAATGTAGGTCAACACCGGCTGGCCCAACTGGCTCCGTTTCAGCCAATAATCACGGGTGATGAGAGCGTCTTTATTCGGCAGTAGATCTCGAACATGCATGCCCGGCTTCCAGGTGTAACGTCCAGGATTGGCAACATTGCCGCGAAGTGTGACCGCATCCTTGTATTGGCTGACCACAGCAATCAGTTCTATTAGATCACCGTCATGCAGTAGGGTGGCCCTCCCCTGCGCATCAAGTGGAATCTGTGTCATGCTGCGCATCCGGTGTTCGTCCACACGTTCTAGTCGAACCGTCTGCTCGGAAGCGATATTTGTCATCCCCGCCGCCAGTTCAAGAACCTCAGCAACGGTCGTGCTATCAGCCGACTTCAATTCGTAGATCGCAGGTGCATTGACGCTGCCCGCGACGGCAACCTGCGGTCCCACTGGTGGAATGTAGATCACGTCGCCGGGCAGTAATTGCACATCCTTCGATTTATCACCGCGCTCCAGCAGATCGTACAAATCGAAATCTACGATAACGTTGCCAGAACGCTTCAACTGAATATGCCGCATACTCCCCTGCGGGGTCGGACCACCCGTTGCAAAGACCGCATTGGTCAAAGTACTCAGTGAGCTGATCGTGTAGCTTCCCGATCGCCGGGCCTGCCCAACCACAAATACCTGGATGGAACGCAACTGACCCATATTGACATTAAGGTCAAAGTTGCGAAAGACCCGGCCCATCTGCGCCTTCAGATAATCCTGTATCTGCGCAAACCTCAGACCGGCAACGTGCAACGTGCCTACCTGGGGGATATAGAGGCCGCCAGCCCGATCAACGGTGAAACGACCGTTGAGTGTAACCTGCCCCCACGCCTGGATGAGCAACTCGTCTCCCGGTCCAATCACATAGTCAGGGGTCACAGGGACCAGATTCAGTGGAGCAAACGTGGAGGGTGGGCTCCGAAATAACTTCGCGCCATAGATCGGCAGTGTCTTGCCGAGCGAATTGGCGATCATCAGTTGAAATTCGGTTGGCGGATCGAGTGGAAGAGGAGTTTGTATGTTCTCATTCCGCAGCCGCTGCTGCTCGGTCTGGTTGACATTCTGCTGGTTGGTCGTATTGTTCTGATTTCCCAGTTGGCCAGGAAAGGTCGTCAGCGGATTCCCAAGCTGCTGTTGATTGTTCAGCGACGGATTGGGTATCTGAAGGTTGTTTTGACCGCCTGACGACTGGCACGCGGGATCGTTCGGGTTACACGACTGTTGCTGTTGTGATTGTCCCGACAGCGCCTGACCGAACTGGTCAAATTGAGCGGATGACGTAAGCGTCCCGAACACGGTGAACAGCAGCACAAATCCAAACTTCCATACTCGGGCGGAACTACCAAACTGCATCTGCTCTAAACCTCGCAACTGTCTCTACCTTCGACCGTTCATCAGGAAAAGCGATCCGCTGCAAAAGTGAACTGATGAGCAGTCCACGCTCGCCTGGCGGCCGAAATCATTTGACATAGCTGCCTCTAGCATACCCGAATGCATTCAGGTCTCGATAGCGAAATAGCGGAGGCAACACTCATGGCTCCCGCTATCCTGCTACAGGATCGCTCAGTTATCCAAAGCAACTAGGCCTCTGCTGCCCCTTCTCCACCGCTTGCGCCACACGCAGCATCGTCGCCTCATCGAAGTGCTTGCCCATCACCTGGACCCCGATCGGCAATCCATCCTTCGTCGTCCCGCACGGTACCGACGCCCCGCAGATTCCCGCCAGACTCGCCGCCACTGAGTAGATGTCCTCTAAGTACATCTGCAGCGGATCATCCGTCTTCTCGCCCAGCTTGAACGCCGCGGTCGGCGTTACCGGCGCTACCAGCACATCCACCTCCGCGAACGCCGCCAGAAAATCCCGCGTTAGCAGCGTTCTCACCTGCTGTGCTTTGCGATAGTAGGCATCGTAATATCCTGCGCTCAGCGCATAGGTGCCCAGCAAAATCCGCCGCTTCACCTCGGCCCCAAACCCTTCATCCCGCGTCTTCCGGTACATCTCGGAGAGTGTCTTTGCCTCCTCCGACCTTAACCCGAACCTCACCCCGTCAAACCGCGACAAGTTCGAGGAGGCCTCTGCCGTGGCAATCACGTAGTAGGTCGGGATCGCGTACTTTGTGTGCGGCAAATTGACCGGCTTCACCACACATCCCACCATCTTCAGACCAGCAATTACACCATCAATTGCACCACGAATCTCCGGATCCAGACCCTCGCCAAAGTACTCTTCCGGAACCCCGATCCTCAACCCTTCTACCGGCTTCGCCAGCCCGCCGACATAGTCCTCCACCGGACGGTCCGACGAGGTGGCATCCATAACATCTTTTCCGGCAATCACTTGCAATACAGTTGCGGCGTCTTTCACGTTCTTCGTCAACGGTCCCACCCGGTCCAGCGAAGAAGCAAATGCTATCAGCCCGTAACGGCTGACCCGCCCATACGTCGGCAGCACGCCCACCACCCCACAAAAAGCTGCCGGCTGTCGAATTGACCCACCAGTATCAGTCCCAAGCGTCGCGACCGCAAAATTTGCCGCTACCGCCGCCGCCGAGCCACCGCTCGAACCACCCGGAACACGATCCAAAGCCCTTGGATTCAGCACCGGACCATACGCTGAGTTCTCATTGGAAGAGCCCATCGCAAACTCATCGCAGTTCAGCTTCCCCAGCAAGACCGCCCCGGCAGCCTCCAGCCTCGTCACCGCCGTGGCGTCGTAGGAGGGCCTGTATCCCTTTAGAATCAGCGACCCAGCCGTAGCCGGAGCTCCCTGCATCACAAGAACATCCTTGATACCCACCGGAACCCCAGCGAGCGCTGGCAGCGCCTCTGCCTTCGCGGTCATTCCATCGATCTTCGCCGCCTGAACCATCGCCCGTTCACGACTCAACGCCAGAAAACTGTTGATTTCAGCATCTTGGGATTCGATCCTTGCGTAGTGCAACTCCGTCAACGTTGTAGCGGTAGTCTCGCCGGCACTCATCGCCGCACGCGCCCCATCAATTGTCAAGCCCTCTAATTCCATTGCCTTACGCTCACTGTATCTACCTGAAATGCTGCTTCTGCCTCCGGCCAATCGCCGCTTTCGAACTAACGCTCAATCACTTTGGGAACTTTAAAGAACCGCCCATCGCTCTCCGGCGCCTCCGTCATCACCGCAACGCGATCCAGTGAAGGCCGCACAGTATCCGCCCTCAGAGAGGTCCCGGCCGTATTCGCAACACCACCCAACATCTCGCCCACCTGCGCCATCGCCGGAATCCCCCTCGTATCCAGCTCGTTCAACTGAGCGATATGCCCCAGAATGGCATTCAGATCACGCTGCATCCGCGGTTCCTCGTCCACGGTCAACTCCAGATTCGCCAACTCTGCAACCCGACGCACATCCTCGACTGTTACGCCAACCTGTTCCCTCATCGCCTGTTATTACCTCTTCATTTCAAAGTGTATCTGGTTTACCCTCACTCCCGCGATCCGCGCCATCTCTCCTGCAAGCTGTCCTCGCATACTCGTCAACTGTTGCAACCACGCCCTATCCTCTACCTGCACCAGTAATACGCCGTCGTCATAGCTCACAACCGTTCCCCGCTCGGCCATCGTCTTGCCGCAGGCTACCGGCCATGCCGCCGCGAGCCTATCCACATCGCGCAATGAGTTCAAACTCTGCCCCAACGACCTCTTCAATAAATCTCGAATTCCTTCCATCGCTGAACCTCACAACAACAGTCTCGCCAACCTTTCATCGAAATTCACTCGAACCCCTTTATCGGACGACCGGATCAAATGCGCAGATCGAACCGTTCCGTCGCCGAAGGACACAGCGGCATCATGTGACGATGATAGCTTTCGCCATCGGAATCTGCCGTAGGAACGAAGTAAGCATGCGAGCACGCAGCTCATAAGGAATGCCTGGACCATCCGCCATCAGCGTAAAAATCTCAGCTTCAGGAAATTAATGAGGTATACATTCAGCCCACGCTCCCGCCGCCCCGTGCCGCAAACCAACGATGAACGATGGCGACCCCGCACTCTACTTTTAACTCTTCACAGAGCTTTGCTTAGAACGCGCCATCCTGATTCACTACGGATGCAAACGTCCTCAGCAAGATCATAAAGTCTTTGGTCAGCGACCAATGCTCTACATACTCGCAGTCCAAAGCCACCCGCGCAGCGTAACTGAGTTCGCTACGTCCTGAGACCTGCCAGAGCCCCGTCAAGCCGGGTTTCACTCTGCAATAACACTCGAAGCAGTCTCCATATTTCTCTACTTCCGCTGCCACAATCGGCCGCGGCCCAACCAGACTCATCTGACCAACCAACACATTCCAAAGCTGCGGCAGCTCGTCCAGGCTGTATCGACGCAAAAAGCCGCCAAGCGGTGTGATCCGGGGATCCTTGCGCAATTTATGAGTTTCATTCCACTCCGCGTGCGCATTCGGATGTTGTGCCAAATGGTCCTCGAGTACCTCAGCCGAATTCACGCACATTGTGCGGAACTTCCACATGGAGAAGAACGCACCGCTTTTGCGAATCCGCCGATGTGAGTAGAAGATCGGGCCGGGCGAACTCAACATCACCACCGCTGACACCACTCCCAATATCGGCAACATGACCGGCATCGAAATCAGCACTAGAAAGACGTCACAGCAACGCTTAATCATCCTGTAACGGAAAAACTCTGACGGAGCAGCATTTGTCCGTTGGGACCTCCCCAGCGAGCGGCCTACTGACTCCGTGTACGAATAAGAACCTTCAATAGCCGCTGTCCGCGACTCGGGAGATTGATATTCAGCCTGCATTCGAATCCTGTATCTGTGCGACTCGTACGCATGCAGTATTCCGCATCACGTCAGCCGTACTGGTTACTCACGCGTACACTTGTATCGCGGTCAACAGCTCTAACTCGCTTTCGCGGCCCAACTGGGACACGGAAACGACCGCGCATCGAATTTCCATCTACCTGTTCGTGCTGGATTTGCATCCAGTCTTTTTTTCTTGACCAGCGTATCGCCAGTCGACAACTGGGAAATGTAGCGCATTTCACCAACCTCATCATTCTACTCGTTGAGGCTCCAAGGGCTGAAAAATCTCCTAAAATTCGCCGTTTATTGGGTCCTTTTCGGAATTCGCAAGTACGCTGCTGTTTCTTGACCCAATCTTCGACCGTTAGACTAGTGGCATGCAAGTTCTGAACACACCTCTTGGTGACGTTAAACTCATTCAACCCCAACGCTTTGGAGATAATCGCGGCTGGTTTGCAGAAGTATTCAATCAGTCAACATTTTCCGCCGCCGGTCTTCCTGAACAATTCGTCCAAGACAACCAGTCCTTTTCCGTCAAGGGCGTGCTCCGCGGCCTGCATTACCAGCTCGGCCAGCCTCAGGGCAAACTCGTCCGCGTCCTTTCCGGTCATATTTGGGACGTCGCCGTCGATCTTCGCCGCAACTCTCCCGACTTCGGCAAATGGGCGGGCTTCCACCTCAAAACTCAGTCCGCCGACGACGACCTCCAGCTCCTCTGGATCCCGGAAGGCTTCGCCCACGGCTTCCTCGTCCTCTCCGACACCGCCGAAGTCCTCTACAAGACCACCAACCTCTACTATCCCGCCGGCGAACGTTCTATCCTCTGGAACGATCCCACCCTCAACATCACCTGGCCCCTCGATGCTCTCGATGGCATATTACCCTCCGTAAGCCCGAAGGACGCACGCGGCGCACTCTTCACCGCTGCCGACCTGCCACCATCCGCGTAGGTATAAAAGAAGATACGAATTACCGTAGCAATGTCCTGCGATCGAGAGCATAGCCATTGAGGACTCGCGAGAAGTCTCGCACTATAATCTCGTCCTACCCGGATTGCACCAGCCAACGCTCCACTTCAGCCAATGACTCCACCTTCAGATACTCTCCGTTACATGCGGTAGCTTCGGTCCCGCCGATCAAAAACGTCTGCCGCAGCCCAGCCGCGTTAGCTGCCCCCACATCCGAACACCGATCACCCACCAGAACGCTCTCGCTCAACTCCACCCCAAACTCCCGCGCCCCGCGCCGCAGCATTCCCGTTCCCGGCTTCCTGTCCTCATGCTCCTGTTTGTATCTGCCCACCCCATGCTCGGGATGAAATGGACAGTAATACACTGCATCCAACTCCACCCCTTCCGCACGCAACTCTACCCGCATGAACTCCATCAGCGCCTCAAAGTCCTCTTCGGAGTAAAATCCCCGGGCGATTCCCGCCTGATTCGTTACCACAATCAGCCGGTAACCCAGGCCCGCCGCCGTCCTGCAAAGAGAAAATATCCCATCAACAAACCGCACCTCGTCGGCCCGATGCAGATATCCAACCTCCTCATTCACTACCCCATCCCGATCCAGAAATAGAGCCCGTTCCCTCATAGTTCCGCCAAAACCTTCCGCAACGAATCCTGCCAGTCCATCATCTTCCAACCAAACCGCTCCATTAGCCTGCTGCAGTCCATTCGAGAGTTCGCCGGCCGCTTCGCGGGCGTCGGATACGCAGCAGACGTAATGGCTTCAATGTCTGCAAACCGAACCGCAGGCTCCCTTTCTCGTTGCAACCGCACGGCCTCCGCCGCAAACCCATACCATGTCGTCTCCCCCGCGCCAGCCGCGTGATAGAAACCACCCACATCAGCCAGCACACCCGCGAGTTCACTGCCTCGAGCGACGGCCTCACACTGCCCGATCACTTCTGCCGTCATCTTCGCGAGATCGCGGCTCCACGTCGGCGCACCATACTGATCGGCCACCACGCAAAGCGTCTCTCGCTCCCGCGCCAGCTTCAGGATCGTCAACAGAAAGTTCTTCCCTCGCACACCATACACCCAGCTCGTCCGAAAGATCATGTGCCCCGCCCCACTCTCGGCCAGCGCCTTCTCTCCCGCCAGTTTGCTCGCCCCATAGACACTCACCGGCCCCGTCGCATCCGTCTCGCAATACGGTGCACTTGCGGAACCATCAAAGACATAGTCCGTCGAAAAGTGAATTACCCCGGCACCAATCGCCCGCGCCTCCTGCCCCATCACCTTCACGGCCTCAGCATTGATCGCATACGCCGACTCCGGCTCACTCTCCGCCTTATCCACCGCCGTATACGCCCCTGGATTCACAATCCACCGCGGCCGCACCGCACGAATAGTCTTTCTTACCGAAGCCGCTCTCGCCAGGTCCATCTCAGCGCGCGCCGGAGCGATCACCTCGCCCAACGGCTTCAGCGTCTGCAGCAGCTCACCGCCCACCTGCCCCGTAGCTCCCGTCAACAGTATTCGCCCGCCCGCCGGCAGAGCACTTCGCTCCATCAGTACACCGTCTCTTCCAGGACCCGCAGCAGATACTGACCATACGTACTCTTCGCAATCTTCGCCGCCAGCGCCCGCAGCTGGGTCGCATCGATGTAGCCCAGTCGGTACACAATCTCTTCAGGACAAGCCACCTTCAGCCCCTGCCGCTTCTCAATAGTGTGGATAAACATGGCCGCCTCCAGCAAAGAGTCGTGCGTCCCCGTATCGAGCCACGCCGTCCCTCGTCCCAGCAACTGGGTCCGCAGTTGTCCTCGCTCCAGGTACCACCGGTTCACATCCGTTATCTCCAACTCACCCCTGGGCGACGGCTTCAAACCCTCGGCCACACTCACCACCTGTGCATCGTAAAAATAAATCCCTGTTACCGCATAGCGCGACTTCGGTTTCGCTGGCTTCTCTTCAATCGAAATGGCCCTCCGTTCTGTGTCGAACTCCACCACCCCATATCGTTCCGGGTCCAGCACCGGATAGGCGAACACCGTCGCTCCCGGACCGCCTGCTGCCGCCCTCCGCAGCGTCTTCGCAAAGTCCTGCCCATAGAAGATGTTGTCGCCCAGAACCAGACAGCAACCCTCACCCGCCAGAAACTCCTTGCCGATCAGAAACGCCTGCGCTAATCCATCGGGCGACGGCTGCACAGCATACTGGAGCTTGACGCCCCACTGCTTTCCATCGCCCAACAACTGCTTGAAGCGTGGCGTATCCTCCGGCGTCGAGATCACCAGGATCTCGCGAATCCCCGCCAGCAGCAGCGCCGACAATGGATAGTAGATCATCGGCTTGTCATACACCGGCAGCAGCTGCTTCGATACCGTCTGGGTCACCGGGTGCAATCGTGTTCCCGAGCCTCCTGCAAGAATGATTCCCTTCAACGCGAACCCTCCCCTGCGGCAATGGTCGGGCGCTCCTCAACACCGTCACCCGGACCTCCAGCCTCGCGTCCGCCGTAGTTCTGCCTCACCCACTGCTGATACGCCCCGCTCGTCACACCCTCCACCCAGGCCGCATTCGCCAGATACCACTCAACCGTCTTCCTCAAACCAGTCTCAAAGCTTTCCTGTGCGCGCCAGCCAAGCTCCCTCTCCAGCTTGCGGGCATCGATCGCATACCGCCGGTCATGTCCTGGGCGGTCGGTCACGTACTTCACCAGTTGAAGATGCGGCCTGAACTTCGACTCCGGCACCAGCTCATCCAGCAGCGCACACACCGTCGTTACCACTTCGAGATTGCTACGCTGGTTCCCGCCGCCAACGTTATACGTCTCGCCCACACGCCCCCGCTCCAGAACCGTCCGCAGCGCCCGGCAGTGATCCACTACGTATAACCAGTCCCTCACCTGCTGCCCATCTCCATACACCGGCAGCGCCTTGCCCTGCAGCGCATTCGCAATCATCAGCGGAATCAGCTTCTCCGGAAACTGATACGGGCCATAGTTGTTCGAGCAGTTCGTAATGATCGCCGGCAGCCCATACGTATGCACCCACGCCCGCACCAGATGATCCGACGAAGCCTTCGACGCCGCATACGGACTATTCGGCGCATACGGCGTCTCTTCATGGAACGCGGGAGCCTCAGGCGTCAGCGTGCCATACACCTCGTCTGTCGATACATGCAGAAACCGAAACCGTTTCCGCTCCTCCTCCTCCTCCGCCAGCGAATCGTAGTACCCGCGAGCCGCCCGCAGCAGAGTAAAGGTCCCATCGATATTGGTTCGCAGAAACGTCTCTGGCCCCAAAATCGAACGGTCAACGTGGCTCTCCGCCGCAAAGTGAACCACTGCCCGAGGCCTGTGCTCCCGCAGCAACCGGGCAACCAGTTCGGCATCGCAGATATCGCCATGGACAAACGTATACTTCGAATTTGCTGCCACAGAGGCCAGATTCTCCGGATTTCCCGCATACGTCAGCTTATCCAGATTGACAACCGGTCCACCGTCCGCCGCCAACCAGTCGAGCACGAAGTTAGAACCAATAAATCCGGCGCCGCCCGTTACCAAAATGGAATCCGCGCCATTGCTCGCGACCTTTTTCGTTGTCTGATCAGATCTCATTCGTCAACTAACGCCTCCGCAATCAGTTACCAGACTTTGTCTCGGGTAAATCCCGCCTCGTTCAGCCACGCAGAAAAGTTGATGCACGAATGCCGGGTTCATTGAGGGATTCGTGCTGCGCAAGCGTACGTCGTTTTCACAAAAGCTTGAAATATAGCCACACTCAGCATCGAAAGCCTTCCAACACTTCTCGGAACTCTACAACAGTTTACAGACAAGAGGCCGCAGGAAGACTTGCCGAGATCAGGCAACTGGAGTCCGCACACACCGGCACCAATAAAAGTCGATTTCAGAAAGGTGATTCCATGTCATCCAAAGCGCAGCAGGCCAAGAACCAACAGGCAAATCAATCCATCGGTCAATACCCAGCAATGAGCTCCCAACACGCTGTTGAGCCCTCGGGGCCGAAGGGCGACAATCCCGCAACCGCTGGCCCGGGCCCGACAAAAGTTCAATACAGCGCCCCCTGAAAACCGTCTCGGTCGCATCAATCCCCGCGCCGGAGGAAGCCAACACAACTCCGGGCACCACGCACGAAAAGTAAGCACCGGTATTCATTCGGCAAACGTAGTCCGAGCCCATCTTCGCGGCCACATTCCTAACTGTATTAGTTGAAACGATATGCTGCGCCCACGCTAAAGATCCTTGGAGTAAGGCCATTGGGCGGAAAGCTCAGCCACTGCTGGTATTCATACTCGGCCCTCACATTAAGCCACGGCCGAGCGTGGTAGTCGACGCCACCGCCGATAGCGAATATGTTGTAGGCGAGATTTGCGATGGGCCCGATTTTAGGATCTCCGAACACCGGCGGGTAGTTGAAAACCCCTCGCCCATACATGACCTTCGCGTATGGGGCGAAACGCCCGTAGTGCAGAACATATCGAGGCCCTATTTCGTACGTACGTTCGTAGATGCCTTCTGTTGCATCCGGATCACTGATCTGGTGAAACTCTCCTTCAATTCCTACGTGGTATTTGAAATCGTATGTTGAATAGAAGCCATATCCTTTGAAGTTATCCGGCCTGTAGTCAGAATTTGCCAGATTGAACATAACGCCGATCTGTAGATCTCCTACACGCGATGCCGTAGCGGTGGCTTGGCCGTGGAGCCTAGCGGCCGTAAAACCGACAAGACAGATCAACGTGAAAATTTTTAGTCGCACTGAGAATCTCCTAAATCACTTGCAGGTCTTCGATAATTAAATGTCATGATGCTTTGTTTCATTGGTCATTGCGATCCTTACTGGGGCGACTGGTCGATGTGGAAGTCAACGGTGACTGTGTGCTGAATACCATTGCTGGTTGCAGTGATGGTGATCGGATAGGTGTGGTCGAAATAGCCGCTCCCGCAGCCCGACATTGTGCCAATTGCTCCGAGCGACAACAGTAGCAGAACTGAGTTAGTGATGATGCGCGTAAGTCTGTTGCTGGTGCGGCGGGAGTACCGCAGCCCCAGAAGAGGCAGCAGGAACAAGCCAAGCGCGATGTGGGAAAGTTTGCTCGACAGATCCTTCGGGGACTCGTTCGAGGCAAGCTTGCGCGTCGCCACCGTAAGGATGATGTCTGTCGGCCCACCAGTCTTCGATACCGTTGCAGGTGAGAAGGTGTAGGTGCTGAGCAGAGGACCATTGTTATTTGTTGTTAACTGCACATCTCCTGGAAAGGTGCCACCGATCGGAGCGATATGCAGGGTGTACTGCCGTGTGGTGCCGTAGGTTCCCTCGACTGTCGGCGAGCTAATGACCTGCAAGGTGAAGTCCAGCGGGGTAATAAGGACGGTGTTCGAGCTGGAGGAAGATGCGGAAGCAGTGCTCGCAATGAAATCTGTATCGCCGCTGTAGACCGGGACGATAATGTGTGTTCCAACCTGGAGTCCGGCGGTAGTGAAGGTGGCCACTCCGTTAGAGAGAACTGCCGTTCCGATAGGATTCCCGTTGTCGAGGAACTTGACGGTTCCCGTTGGGATGCCGCTGGTGGTTGAAGCGACATTCGCCGTCATCGTTACGTTCAGGCCAAATGCTATCGAAGGCGTGCTGAGGGCGGTTGTGATCACAACGGGAGCTTGCGTTACCGTCAGCGTTCCGTTCTGCACCACCA
>WNFD01019487.1_pt1 | contig 12108 bp, 13 predicted proteins | sample 5400491 | NCBI WGS metagenome assembly WNFD01 (sample SAMN13153343, study PRJNA577476) | soil metagenome | isolation source: 120 cm saprolite under Douglas fir tree site 2 hole 2 replicate 2 | place: USA:California | collected 2015-04-18 | reverse complement strand
ATCGCATCCGCCACTACGGCTTGCTCGCCAGCGGCAATCGCGCCGAGACGATCGCGCGGGCGCGCGAGCTCCTGGGTCTGGCCGCGCCGGTGGCCGAGGAGACGGTCGAGATCGATCCGGCGGCGGCGCAGCCACTCGCGCGGCCTTGTCCCTGCTGTGGCGGCCGCATGTTCGTGATCGAGACCTTCGAGGCCGGCTGCCAACCACGCCACCGGCCGACGGTACCTCTCGTCGCAATCAGGATCGACACCTCATGAGCGCGGCCTTTATATCACCCAGCCGCTTCGTCAAGCGCGTTTCTCCCTGGTCACAACCCGGCCACGGCGACGCTCGACCGCACACCTACCCGTCAGCGCTTTCCACGGCGCAATTGGTCCCGAAAGCCATGCTCATCGGTGCTAAAGAGAGCCCGAGAGCCACCAGCGCCCGCCTTCACCTCACCGCCACGCTCTCGTGCCTTCCGTCCCCCGCCAACACCGCGATCAAATCGCCATAGCCCGCGCGTCACCGCCGGCACTTCATCTCCCGCGCGCTCCTTCACTGGAGGCTTTCGGACGACGGCCCCCGTGCAAGCCGAATCGTCGCGATGGGCCGTCATCCGAAACCCTTCACAATAGGCGACATCGCAGGCTTGGCCTGATATGAACGAAGCCGCCAACTGAGGCGGCCTTCGGGATGGCCGGTGCGCGGGGCGCGTGCCGAGCGATGCCGGACCACTCCGCAACACTGACAATTGGCGACTTTTACAAACGACCTCTACAAGTCTCGCGATACCTACGGCAATTTCCTGCGCCTTGTTCGCCCAACTCGTTCTTGTAGAGGCAGGCTTGTCTCAATTCGGCGCACACATCCCTCCGAACTGGTCTTTGGCAGGTCTCACGGTATCTGCGGCAATTTCCTTCGCCCCGCTCCCCCAGCACGTCCTTGTTTTCGCAGGCACGCCGCAATTGCTCGCATTGCCCACCCCCTCGACCGTCGTACACTCGGACGCCTCCCGGTCCAACCTCAATGGATTGGGAAAAGGCCGAGATCGGAATTACAAAAAGAGCAGTTGCTGCTGCGGCGCCGAACGCATAGTTGCGCATTCCTTTCAACATTTCCTGATCCTCCAGTTGCTATGTACCGGTGAAGAGAGAGGCCGCTTCGGCGGCCTCTCTTGTCGATGGGAGCGGACGTAGCGGGCGTTATCGCTTCTCGCCATCGCCACCCTTAGTGCGCGCAGACCTTGATGGTCTTCATCCCGGCCTCAGCTTTGGTGCGCGTCTTGAACACCTTGCCGTCGCCAACAACGACAGTGGTGGTGGTGGTCGGCTTCTTGTCCACGATGGTGCATATCTTCGTGGAGGTGTCTTGCACTACATAAAATTCCGTCTGAGCGTAGGCAGCGCCGGTCATGATTGCTGCGGCTGCAGCCGAAATAAGAAACTTCTTCATGATGTCTCCTCCATTGTGAGTGTGTCCCTGCGTAGATTATTGAGCGGCGTGGAGTCGGTTCCACGGCTGGGAACTACGTCTACGGGTTCACTAACTTTCAGTTCCTAGATGGAGACCTTAAAGGGTTTGATATGAACGCCGGCCGAACGGGCAGTTCAGAGACTGTTTATTTCGAGCTTACCGATCTTCGCCTTCACAAGCGCGACTTCCGGTTTGGGTCAAACTGAGAAGAACTCAGTATGAGCATATGTTTTCCGGTTTGCCCTCAAACTCGGACATTGCTCGATGCATTCGGCATTTCGCTTTCGTGCCAGACTCGGAAGTCGGGCGACGCAATCACGACTTCCGCTCTTCCCCCAGAACCAGACTCATGCACCGCAGCGAAGGAGGATGTCATTCGATCAGCTCGTCGGCCCGGACAAGCAACGTCGGCGAGACGGTGAGGCCGAGCGTTCTTGCCAAGCTCAAACTTCGTCGGCTGCTGGACGGGTAGATCCGCAGGCTTTGCACCCTTTAAGATGGCGTCTACGTACATGGCTGCGCGACGAACTAGGTCCGTGAAGTCGGTCCCATAGGACAATAGCCCTCCTGCCTCAACTACTTCGCGAAATTGGTGCATAGACGGAAGTTGATACCTCAACGCAAGTTTCGCGATCGATTCCGTAAAAAACAATGTATCCGCGACAACGAACACAGCTCCATAGTGGGCTTGCGCAATCGCTTCAAAGGCTGTTGCGATCTCTTCCAGGCGACGCGCTTGGAACACGCTACTACGCACATTCAGCGCCAGCGCGGCGGCTTCAAGTTGGCTTGCCGCGGCTGCATGGAAAGGATTGGCTGGGTCCACTAGCAATGCAACCATCTGCAAGCCCGGCACGGCCTCCTTGAGGAACTCCAGGCCTTTGCTGAAAATGTCGAGACCCACACTGAAAGACAGGCCAGTCACGTTCCCGCCAGGTCTCGCGAGGCTCTCGACAAGGCCGAGTCCGACTGGATCAGAAACAGAAATCGCCACGATAGGTATCGTGCTGGTGGCCTTGCGGGCGGCTACGGCTGCTTGCGTGGCCACTGTGACGATGATGTCTGCCTTTTGGTCGACGAGCTCTGCCGCGAGGCTAGGCAGTCGGTCGAAGTTGCGGTTTGCATTGCGAATTTCGATGGCAATGTCCCGACCCTCGATATGGCCAAGGTGTTTCAGGCTCTGGCGAAAGGTCTGCAGGGCAGCAGGGGCGCCGCCGGGTAAGGGCGAGCCAGGAGTAAGCCAGCCAATCTTTGTCAGCTTCGCACTCTGTTGAGCCAACGCGACACAGGGGCATACAAAAAAACCGCCGCCGAGAAAGCAGATGAAATCCCGCCGTCGCATGTGCCCTCCGTTAAGGACACGTCTGTGGGACGGAGAGCCTAACACTTTGGCGATGCGTAGCCAGAAATTTTATTTTGGAAGCTGCCGAATGGGAAACACCTCAGGGGACGAAGCCAATTTTCGACCTGAAAGGGGTTCGGGGATAGCGTCAGCCGCGGTCGGCGCGGAGTGGCCAATGTCCGAGAAGGGTCATGAACGGACGATGCCTTAACTGCCGCACTAGGGCCGTGGCTGACCGCCACCACAGGGAAGCTGGATCAACAGCAATTACTTCCCTTGCACACTTGCCTGGAAGCGCCTGAAGCTGATGTTCGGGTCGTGGTGCCTGCGCGAAGGCGCTATCGTGCTAGAGTGTAGCAATGCAGGCCAAGGCTTGAAGCTACATCGCGAGCAAGTCGAGGCGTTGCGGCCGGTGGACAATGCGTTCGGGCAATTGGACCCGAGCAGTAGCAGGCATTGAACTTGGTCTCCAAGCACCGGGATCGCCCTTATCGGGCTGGCTGATCACCGCGTTGGATCAAGGTGAAGAACCCGAAGTCGCCGGCCATGCATGCGCCAAAGATGCGTTCTCATGATCGGTGCGGCCACGCATGGGATCGTTGGTTCCAGGAATTCCTGACCAAGATGGCATATCATCTCATCCGTCGAAGTTTCCAACCGAGCGCCAGACCGAGCAGCTGTTGGAGTTGGCCCAGCGTATCGGCAGCCCGACTCAAATTAGGAAAGGAGCTCTCGCAGAGGGTGTCCGCTGATTTCAGCTGACATTCGCAGCATGGTGTCCGGTTTGTGGTGTACTAGGTCCGCTTGCGCACGCCAGTGGAAACGGTCTCGTGTGCACGCACTGGCGTGCAGGTCGTGAATACGAGCGCAAACCGGCTGCACTGCCAGTCAGCGCCGAGCGCGGCGCTGGTGGGTGATGTCAGGTTGACCGACAGTAATGCCGCTACGCAGGCAAACATCACGTACGCCGCGATCAGCACCGCTCCCTTGTGGGTCCTTGGGTGGGAAATCATGGCCTTGGCTCCTGTACGATGGCCGGAAGATTAAGGGGCAGGCTCCACAGTCCTTGTGATCTAATTCACATCCTGACCCACATTTTTCGCTGGTGGCCCGAAGGCGTGCGCGATTACTGGCGCTGGATCAGCGCCGCAGCCGGACTCGCGCACCGGAGCAAACAGCATCTTTATTCGATCAACCTCGTCGGCACGGGCGAGCAGCGTGGGCGGAATGTCAACGCCGAGCGCCTTGGCTGTCTTGAGATTGATGACCAGCTCAAACTTGGTTGGCTGCTCGACGGGCAGGTCGGCGGGCTTCGCGTGCGGCTGCTGCCTGGGTTTGATCTTGATCAAGTTCAGCAGCGTCGCCGCCACGATCATCACCAGGACGCCACCAACACTGAGCGCGATCTGCATCGTCAGCCCCTCCGAGATGTCGAGCAGCGCCAGGTGGCTGGCGAACGTCAGCAGAACGCCGAGGCAGTAGATTGGCAGCGAGTTCTGGCCACAGAGAATGGCGCCGCGCATCACCGCCGTCGTCAGCCCTCGCCAATTGCGAGGCACGAACCATACCACCAAAACCGCAAGGGCCAAAAAATGCAGCAGTCGCAATGGATCGAGATTCGATTTGTCCATCGGGTAAAGCAGCGTCAGCAGCGCCTGCGGGACCAACGCTTCCAGCGGTTTGATGCTCCAACTCAATGCGATGATGAGGCTGAACACCAGATAGAGAACGGCAGCCACAAGCGCGGTGCGTGAGGTCACCCACGGCCGGAATCTCTTGCCCTCGATGATCCACCACGCGCCAAGCACAAACGGCAGCTGCCAGGCCAGCGGATTGAAGAACCAGTTGTTGTTCGGCCATGCCGGGATGGTCCAGCCGAAGACGTGCACCAGTGCGTAAAGCAACAGCGACGCGCCGAGCGTTGCGTTCGGCGCTCGCAGCAGCAGCCACAGCAGCGGCGCGAACAAAAGGTGATAAAGCACGAAGAGCGGCAAGACGTCGGTGTTGACGGGGCGGTATTGCAGGATCGCCGCGTGCGCGAGCGTCACGCCCGGCTGTTCCAACAGAATGCGCGTATTGCTCTCGTCGGCAAGATGGCCGCCGCCTGCGAGGTGAGACATGATGGCGCAGGCGAGCGTGAGCAGCAGAAATGCGACATAAATATCCCAGCTTCGCCACAGCGTCCGGCCGATCACGCCGGTCCAGCCCCCGCACCACCGTGCCTTGCCGTAGGCCAGTGCGCAGGTCACACCCGAGACGAACATGAACACTTCCGCGGCATCGCTGAAGCCATAGTTACGCAGCGTCAGCCAGCTCCCGATGTTGTTGGGGACATGGTCAAGAAAGATGCACCAGAGCACGATGCCGCGGCAGGCATCAATGCGCAGATCGCGGCCGTAGCCTTTCAGCTCCGGCAGCGCGCCTACCAATGGCTTCGGGGTGGCAGTTCGATCATGCATCTGGTTGCCCCGTCCGGCGTGCGAGCACGCTTCAAGTGGGACCGAATTTGACAAAAAATATCGCCGCCGCACTGCCGGATCGTGACAACGCCGCAGTCTAGAGCTGCTTCACGCCGAACCCGGCCACGAAAAGCTATTGCGATAACGATCATATGGCGGCGCTTGGTAGAACCTCCTAGCGCGTGAGGCTGTCCGTTGACGATCATCGTCAACGGCACAGCGCGTCAATCAGCCGGAGGTCCACACAGAGAGGTTCCTAGGTCCTATGATCAAGGTACCGTAAAAATCTCGGCATCAATTTGACATCCGTCAGACACATCATGGACATTTCACCATTGCGCATAGGCGAAGGAGACTCTGAGTCCCACGACTCTCGTGGTCCGCACTCGCTTTTTCGGTGTCCTACTGTGAGGTGATTACAATTACAGCACACAACGGCATTCGGCTCCTACCTTGAGTGCCTGACGGCGAACCGCTGGTTGGGCCTAGGATGGAGGATGGACGGTTTCGGGAGCCAGTCTTCCGCCGGCTTCTTCCTCGCCAAAGACCCGAAGGTGGGTGTATGATTTTTTTCAATTGGATCTCCGTGCAATGGGATGACGGAGAGCTTTTATGAAAGTTCTTATTGTCGACGATCATGCATTGATTCGCGAGGCATTGCGCGCTGTCCTGAAACAACTGAAGCGAGAAGCCGTCATATTTGATGCTTCGAACGGCCGTCAGGCAATGCACATAGTCGAGGAACATCCCGACATCAGCCTCATTTTGCTTGATATCAATTTGCCTGATCGAGATGGCTTCTCTGTCCTCCGCGAACTGCGTGACCGCTATGCGACCATTGCTATCATCATTCTCTCGTCCTCGAATGATCAAGATACAGTCAAGCGCGCTTTCAAACTTGGCGCTCTGGGTTTCATCCCGAAAACTACCGAACGTGAGGTCATGCTCAACGCCATTAAGTTAGTGTTCTCCGGCGGTATTTACATTCCCTCGGAGATTCTGGAGGAAACAACGTCTCCGCGGCTTACAAATAAGCTAGCGACGCGCGACTCTCCTAAGGGTCTCGGGCTGACCGATCGGCAGATTGAAGTGCTTGCGCTCCTGATGAAGGGAAAAAGCAACAAGATCATTGCCAAGACCCTCAATATGGCAGTGCCGACAGTGAAGAACCACATCACGGTTGTTCTCAAGGCGCTCAACGTAACGAGCCGCACCGAGGCAGTAATAAAAGTAGGAAAAATGGGCTGGGAATTGTCGCCGAAATCTGAGTCATAAAGCCGCCCCGGTGTCTCTCCTATCGTCATGATCCCTAAAGAACTCGTGCATGACAGCGCGGAGCCGCATTGGGTCGACAGGCTTGTGCAGCAAAATGTATCCTCTATCCTTAGCGTCACGTAATGGTTCAGGTGCCGTATCGCCGCTAATGAGAATAGCTGGAATTGATGAACCAAACGCCGCATTAATTTGTTCAATTGCTCGGATCCCGGTCTTTCCGCTCGCAAGATGATAATCCGAGATTATAAGATCGGGGCGTTGTTGGCGCTCAGCAAGTCGGATAAGTGCAGCTTCGTCGGATCCGGCGGTAAGGGCGGAGTATCCCCATTTGCCAAGCAATCCGCCCGTTCCCTCCAGCACAATTGGAGCATCGCCAATAACAAGAATTACCTTGCCTTCGACCGCAAAGGCTGCGGGGTGAGGTGAGTCGACGGGCTGGGTGGACGTGACGCATTCATCGGCCATCGGAACCAGGATTGCGAATCGCGAACCTCGGCCCACAGTCGAAGCTAAGTCGATTTGATGGTTGAGAAGTAGACGAAGCCTGTCGACAATAGCCAGGCCGAGCCCCAGGCCGCCGTACCGGTTCCGTTCTGGGGCAGGAAGTTGAAAAAACTCGCCAAAGATATTCTGCTTCTGATCCTCAGGAATGCCGGGACCGCTATCCCATACTTCGATACGCAACATTTCACCGCGCCGACGACATCCGACGATGATCCCGCCCCGCAATGTATAGCGCACAGCATTGGATACCAGATTGAGCAGTATGCGTTCGAGCAGCATGGCGTCGCTCCGCACCCAAGCGTCACTTCGCCTAACGCGTAGACGCAAGCCTTTTTCTCGCGTTGCCTGATCAAACCTCGTCTCAATTTTTTGCAACAGGCGCGCGATCGGGAATTCGGTAATTTTGGGTGTAAGGATCCCAGCATCGAGCCTGGAAATATCCAGGAGCGAATTGAACATTTCATCCATTTCTTTGCGCGTTGCATCGACCCGCTCGATCGTCTTTGTCCTTTCCCCCGATTTGAGCGGCGTGCGCAGCTGTGCAACGAACAGGCCTAGTGCATGTAATGGCTGCCGCAAATCATGGCTTGCCATCGCAAGAAAGCGCGATTTTGCTGCATTGGCGAGCTCCAACTCTTGCGTACGCTCTGCGACCTTCCGTTCGAGGTCGATCTGCGCGCGGCGCAGACTTTCCTCCGCTTTCTTGCGCACATCGACGTCGGCGCTCAATAACAAGCTTGGAACGGTAATACTGATCAAGAACATCAACACCAGCAGGAATGAAACGTTGAGATCCGCGGTGGTGAAGGGGCCGCCGCCCGTGAGCGTCCCCCAAATCGTGATGCCCGCAAGCACCAGCGCAACCGTTGCGGTGTCACGTGGACCGCGGCGCAGCGCCGCCCACAACATTGGCAGGATCGCAAGAAAACCCAGTGGATCTCGACTCGGCGTTTGCTCGATCAGGGGGCTGAAAGCAATGAGTCCAACAGCCGCCGCTGTTGCGAGGACGCCGACCGTCTCCAAAAATTCATTGCGGTTGAAAGCATGGTAGTGGCTTGATGCCCAAAGCACGATAACGGGGGCAATGACCAGCGCGCCGGTCACATCTCCCAGCCACCATGTGACCCAGGCGTTCGCGACACGAAGCAAATCAGAGCAAACTTCGCGACAGAATTTGGCGTCGAAAACGTATTACATCCGCTCGACCATCGATTGATCAGGTAAGCGCCAACAACCGCTTCAAGAGAGTTACCGGTCGCAATCGCAATTGCGGTGGCAACCGAGCCGGCGGTCGTCGCATTGACGATCACCGCCGCCGTGAAAATTGCGGGCCAAGTCCGATATCCCCACAACAGCACCGCCGCCAGCGCGACACCCGTCGGTGGCCAAATTGGCGTTGCACTGGGATGAATAGAGGCGAGAGCAAGGCCGCCTTTTGCCAGGGCGAAATAGATCACTCCAATTGCGACCAGACCGCCGGCATAGCTAATGCCTCGGCGGAAGTTTATCTCCGGACCAAGCCATCTGATTTGCTCGTGACGCACGCGGCGTCACCGACGACGCGGCCTGGCAGGAATTGTCAGGACGGCGGCGTTCGCGAGATAAGGATTGACCCCGCAGTAGGCCGTGCGGCCCGATGCGGTAGCCTGACATTGCTGGTAGCTAGTGAATCCACAATCGCCCGCGCTAGCATAGTCGTCGCCTTGCAGGCAATACCGGTACTCGCTAGCTACGACCGGGGCTACGCTAGCTGCGAAGATGGTCGCAGACGTCGCGAGGGCAAGAAAGAGGGTACGCATTTTTTCTCTCCCACGTTGAAGTGCCCCAGTTGACGGTGGGACCAAACGTGCGGCGTCGATGTGAACCGGCTTACATCGGCGGATACAAATTTTTGAGATCGACCGCGCAGATGCGTAAGGAAGCCTGTCAAGTCCGAGTTGGGTCAATCGCTACAATGCATTCGCCAGTAAGCCGTGAGCGAAGTCCTCTTTGGCCCATTGAAGGCCGCACTAGCGACCTCGCCATGTTCAATCTGGCAATCGATAGGAAGCTTCGCGGCTGTGATGTCGTCGCCATTCGGGTCGAGGATGTCGCCGCCGGCGGGTACACGGCGGATCGCGCAATGGTCCGGCAAAAGAAAACCGGGCGGCCAGTCAGATTTGAATTGAGCGAGCAGACCCGCCAGGCGGTCGATGACTATCTAAAGGCCGCCAACAAGAGGCCAGGTGAGTTCTTGTTCACGGGCCGTCGTGGTCCTAACCGCAACATGACAACACGCCAATATGCACGGCTCGTGTCCGAGTGGATCGGCAGCGTTGGACTTGACCCAAGGCTGTTCGGGACGCATTCACTACGACGCACAAAAGCTACCCTGATCTACAGGCGGACTGGCAATCTCAGGGCCGTTCAGCTTCTTCTCGGACATACAAAGATCGAAAGCACGGTCAGATATCTCGGCATCGAAGTGGATGACGCCTTGGCCATAGCGGAACAAGTTGATGTCTAAAATACCCGGGCAGAGCGGTCGTGCTCTGCCCGACCTCAAACGGCCGGCTTGTGCCAAAACCGGAAGTGGCCGCTTCGTTCAATCACATCGTCTGCCAGGGCAAACATCTTTGCTGGGACAGCGAGGCCGAGCGCCTCTTGAGATGGTCATCAAGCCAGATGCAGTTCGCGCGCGGCGATATATTCCCTGATCGATTTTGGTATCGGGACTGGCCGATGGCTCGTCCTCACTGATGGCGGTCAGGCACCTTTGGAAGGTTATTATTCCGAGACGGTCCATCACAGGACGACTCGTCTGGGGAAGGGTATGACGCCGGCAGCGGGGACGGGGTTGGACCTAAGTTCACCGAGTGTTCGGAGGACAAAGATCAGTAAATTGGCCTCGTGCTTACCGGCAACGTCCGTTCTGGGCTATCAACAGACAGCGGCGGGCGTAGTGCCCACCTCCGCTCTTACCTCGAAAGCAGAAATCGGCCGTAGCCCCGCCGAGATGACGCAAACCGAGTTCTTCGTCGCTGCATAGCGTCGGCCGGCCCGATCTTCTCCGGCGAACATACCTTCGGCTTTGGCCGCGCGTGCCTGCACGAGCAAGCACGTCAAATCAGTTTCATGGTCCTGTCACCAACCACTCGGAGGTCGATCCTGCTAATCAGATCCGAACGGAGCACCTCGGCGGCGCTCATGGCGGCCATCGTCTGTCGCAACGTACTGACGTTCGATCCGAGCGACACGATTCCGCCTAGCACCACGGCAATCGATCCGATGGCGGCGACCTGATTGGATCCGAATAGGCCGAGCATCATAACGAGCAGCAATGCGACGCCGCTGGCAATTGCCGCCTTGGAAACCAGAATAATCTTTCGGCATCGCTCGGAGACCTCGGCAAGCTCCTCGAGCCGCGCTTCGATCCGTGAAATCTCGTCGATCGGGTTGTCCTCGTCCATTAGATTCAAGATCAAGATCCGTAGATCACCAATGTGTCAGTTGTTCCGACATAGTCTCGCCCACTAAACGACGAGTCAAATTGTAGAGACCCGTTGTTGGCGTAGTGAAGCGGATGGATGCTACTTGACCGTCTTGACCGGGACAACGGAATGTTGGGTGTAAGTCGCTATGCGGCGTCGCGCCCCAGCGCCGTTCGGGTGCCGAGTAGCTCTGCCTCCATCAGTCCGTCCCGGATCCGCACAATTTCCGCGTCGGTGATCTTGACCAACGGCGGACGCACCACAGCGCGCGGCAGTTTGCCAAGCAGCACCAGCGCTTCCTTCATGCGGTTGTGCATATCGACGAAGGGATCGGCGTAGAACACACGCGCCATCGGATAAATCCGGTCATTCAGCCGGCGGGCTTCCGCGAGATCGTTGACCTTCACGGCGCGATAGAGCCTAGCTTGAAGGTCAACGATGACGCTGCCGCTGCCGGAAAGCAGGCCATTGCAGCCGAGCACCAGCGAACTCAAAAGCCACGCGCTGTTGGTGGACAGCACGTTGATGGGGCGCTCGCGCCCCTGCAACGCGCGAATCTGACTCTCATGCTGCGGCACCAGTGGCGTCCAGTCCTTGATTGCGCGGATGGTCGGCACTTCGTCGAACAGCCGCTCCAGCGTCGCCGCCGGATAGCCCTGCCCTGTTGCCAAAGGATACTGAAAAACGATCAGTGGCAGATCGGTCGCATCGCCGATGGTCTTGAAATGGGCCAGCACCATCTCGGCCGACTGGCCGAGTGTGAAGGGAGCCGGCGGGAACACTAGCAGCGCCGAAGCCCCGCCGACCTGAGCCTGCCGAGCGATCCGCGCCGCCTCCAGGCTGCCGTCCGCCCAGACACCGTGGATGATCGGCAACGCGTCGCCGACTTCCTGGCCGGTGATCTCCATGACGCGAAGCTGCTCGTCCTGGGTGCACGAGGCGACCTCAGTAGAGTGAGCGTTGATCGTGATCGCAGACAGTCCCTGCACCGCCCCGACATCGCGCAAGTGAGCTCGGAAGCTCGGCTCGTCGATCGACAGATCCTCGTGGAACGGTAGCAGCACCGCCGGAATCACACCTTGAGGCACGAAATCAGGATGGCGGCTCATGTCTCGTCTCCTTCAGCGTTGTTCTTGTTCGTAATGACCGTTGGAATATCTGCGTGTCAGAGGACCGCGGAAAAAGGTACTGTTCTGTTGCGCCCGCCCGGCGAGCGGCCAAGCTGCCGCCGAGAAGCAAGACGGACCGCAGAATTTAGCCGTACACCGAGCCTCCAGTGCCACGCCTTGTTCAATGGCCAAGACTAACACTTTGCGGCCGGCCAGCGAGTCGGAATCGGGCGACGATGGTCAAGCCCCAAGTCCGCTAAGGGTCGCGCCACTTTGACCGTGCGCCGGCCACTTCCGGTCTTTCCCGATTAGCGGACATTCTCAGAGCCGGTCAGCATGTCTCAAAGGTGCCATGGCACGAAATCGCTGCGCGATAGCCCGCTGCGCGGGTAGCCCAACCGCGAGTGCGGTAACCGGAGGCAAGATCGTCAAAACACAAAATCGCTGCGCGCATTCGTCCGTTGAGGCGGTGCGGCTTGTCTGCGAACATGGTG
>WNFD01009017.1_pt1 | contig 12108 bp, 8 predicted proteins | sample 5400491 | NCBI WGS metagenome assembly WNFD01 (sample SAMN13153343, study PRJNA577476) | soil metagenome | isolation source: 120 cm saprolite under Douglas fir tree site 2 hole 2 replicate 2 | place: USA:California | collected 2015-04-18 | reverse complement strand
TCGTGCAAACGAAGCCGCCGCTGGATGTGGTGAACGGACACACCGCGCCCGGACCAATGGCGTGCCAATTGTTCGGCAGTTTGGCCTGCTTGGTGCCGTTGTTGGGCTGCTGCGTCGGCGGATTTAACCAATCGGTCCAATCGAGCCAGCTCTGGTTGCCGGAACCGACATTGACGTCCTTGGCAAACGGGATGATGGAGATGTAGACGTCGCCGTCATTCTTCGAAAGTTTGCTGAGCTGATCGATGAGACCGTTAGTTCCGGCGGCGGCGTTTTGCAGCGCCGTCATCTTGCCGTCGTCCTTCATCGATCCCGTATTGTCGAGCGCCATCGCCACGCGCAGCCGCGCCTGTCCCCATGCCGCGGTCGAATTCGCGCCGAAGTCCAGGGTCGGGAAGTTGACGACCTTCAAGAAGTCGGTCTGGATTTGGCCGGTGCTGGTGAGCTGAACGGTCGACCCCATGGTGCCATTGACGGCCGTATACGTCGCGTCGAACGTAAGGACCTTCGCCTCTTTGTCGGTATAGAGCGCGTTGAAGTAGTCCTGCGCCTTCTTCTTAATGTCCGCGGTCGAGATGAGTCCGCTCGACAGGTCCTTCGAAACCATTAGCGCTGCCGAATCCGCCGCCGCCTGCATCGACGAGTGCGCCTTGTTCGCGCGGCTGTAGTCGATCGCCGCACCGATGAAGGCGAGGATCGGCAGCAGCGAGAAGGCGAAAATCACCGCGATATTGCCTCCATTCGCCCGGGCGAACCGCCGCGCGGTTCCGGCGGTATGATGACGAGCAGATGATAGTGCTGGCATGGCGCTCACCGAGATTAGGTTCCGCGGCCATCTGGTGGGGGGTTGTTGAACAGGTGGTAAACCGGATCGGGGAAACTCGATCGAATCCCCCGTAAAATACGGATACCGGGGGAAGCCTTCCTTGACGGTCAATCTTCGCTAAACCGGCGCTGGCGTTGTTTTGTCAAATTCGCCAGAATTGATTAAGCTCGCCGGTATCGCCGGGATCGGGAATCGGCCCGCCGCCGGGTGCGTCCGGTGACGTTTGGCGCGCTTGCGTGGGGCCAAAGACTGACCCATATTCCAATCTGACGATCCGGACGGGGATCGGGCCGGCTGGGAAGCGATCTGGAAAGCGGTGACGGCCTGGGCTGGAGAGCATCCATTGGCCGCCGTCTGGTTTCCCGTGGAGATGTCGAACGCCTGTGCCGAACCCGTGTGCCGAACCCCGTGTGCCATGTCGCAACGAATGATGAGTTCTGATCCTTTGGCGCCGGCCATCGTCGCCGTGTCTGCTTCCCGAATGGGCAACGACGAGAACCGTTCAACCGGACCCGGCGGTCCGGCGGCGTCGGTCATCACCAAGGTCAAACCGAAGACCAAGCGGCCCAATCTCTACCGCGTGCTGATCCTGAACGACGATTATACGCCGATGGAGTTCGTCGTTCTCGTGCTGGAGAGGTTCTTCCAGAAGGACGTCGAGGCTGCCACCAAGATCATGCTCCACGTGCACCATCACGGAATCGGCGAATGCGGCGTGTTCACCTACGAAATCGCCGAGACCAAGGTGACCCAGGTGATGGATTTCGCGCGCAAGCACCAGCATCCCCTGCAATGCGTGATGGAAAAGAAGTAGCCTCGTGCTGCTGAGACAAATTTTCCGCCGGTTGCCGATTCCGCCCCAATCGGAACGGGTTTTGCATCGAGAGTGACCAGCCAGTACCTTAAACGAGTACCTTGACGCCTGCCTTGGAGGTCAGCCTTGGACGTCGGCCTTGGACGTGTGACCGACTCGCAGAACGGGTCTTTTGCCGCCGCTGGGTATAACTATATGTGACAAAGGTTGTTGTTGCCTGATCGGGCAACGGCGATCATGATGGCGGGGGCCATAGAGGACGCGCATGCCGACTTTTTCTCAAAGCCTTGAACAATCCCTGCATCGTGCACTCGCGATTGCAAACGAGCGTCATCATCAGTATGCGACGCTCGAACACCTGTTGCTTTCGCTGATCGATGACTCCGATGCAGCCGCCGTGATGCGCGCCTGTAGCGTCGATCTCGACAAGCTTCGCACCAGCCTCGTCAACTATCTCGAAACCGAATTCGAAAATCTGGTCACCGACGGCAGCGACGACGCCAAGCCGACCGCGGGTTTCCAGCGCGTGATCCAGCGCGCGGTCATCCATGTGCAGTCGTCCGGTCGCGAAGAAGTGACGGGTGCGAACGTGCTGATCGCGATTTTCGCGGAGCGCGAAAGCCACGCCGCCTATTTCCTGCAGGAGCAGGACATGACGCGCTACGACGCCGTCAATTACATCAGCCATGGCATCGCCAAGCGGCCCGGCGTGTCCGAAGCGCGCCCGGTCCGCGGCGTGGACGAGGAAACCGAGACCAAGGGCAACGAGGACTCCAAGAAGAAGGGCGAGGCGCTCGAGACCTACTGCGTCAACCTTAACAAGAAGGCCAGGGACGGCAAGATCGATCCCGTGATCGGCCGCAATTCCGAGATCAATCGCGCGATCCAGGTTTTGTGCCGCAGGCAGAAAAACAATCCGCTGTTCGTCGGCGAGGCCGGCGTCGGCAAGACCGCGATCGCGGAAGGGCTCGCCAAGCGGATCGTCGACAGCGAGGTGCCGGAAGTTCTGGCCGCCGCCACCGTGTTCTCGCTGGACATGGGAACGCTGCTCGCCGGCACGCGCTACCGCGGCGATTTCGAAGAGCGGCTCAAGCAGGTGCTGAAGGAACTGGAGGCGCATCCGAACGCCATCCTGTTCATCGACGAAATTCATACCGTGATCGGCGCGGGCGCGACCTCCGGCGGCGCCATGGATGCCTCCAATCTGCTCAAACCGGCGCTGGCGTCGGGAACCATTCGCTGCATGGGTTCGACCACATATAAAGAGTACCGCCAGCATTTCGAAAAGGACCGCGCGCTGGTGCGCAGGTTCCAGAAGATCGACATCAACGAGCCGACGGTCGAGGATGCGATTGCGATCCTCAAGGGCCTCAAGCCCTATTTCGAGGATTACCACCGGCTGAAATACACCAACGAGGCGATCGAGGCGGCAGTGCAGTTGTCCTCGCGCTACATCCACGACCGCAAGCTGCCGGACAAGGCGATCGACGTGATCGACGAATCCGGCGCGGCACAGATGCTGGTGGCGGAGAACAAGCGCAAGAAGACCATCGGCATCAAGGAAATCGAGACCACGATTGCCACGATGGCGCGGATCCCGCCGAAGAGCGTGTCGAAGGACGACGCCGAGGTGCTCAAGCATCTCGAGCAGACCTTGAAGCGCGTGGTGTTCGGCCAGGACAAGGCGATCGATTCGCTCTCGGCGTCGATCAAGCTGGCGCGCGCCGGCTTGCGTGAACCGGAGAAGCCGATCGGCTGCTACCTGTTCTCGGGTCCGACCGGCGTCGGCAAGACCGAGGTGGCAAAACAGCTCGCGGCGTCGCTCGGCGTCGAGCTCCTACGCTTCGACATGTCCGAATACATGGAGCGGCACACGGTGTCGCGCCTGATCGGCGCGCCTCCCGGCTATGTCGGCTTCGACCAGGGCGGCCTGCTCACCGACGGCGTCGACCAGCATCCGCATTGCGTGGTGCTGCTCGACGAAATCGAGAAGGCGCACCCCGATCTCTACAACGTGCTGCTGCAGATCATGGATCACGGCCGGCTCACCGACCACAACGGCAAGCAGGTCAACTTCCGCAACGTGATCCTGATCATGACCACCAACGCGGGCGCGGCCGACATGGCCAAGCAGGCGTTCGGCTTCACGCGCAGCAAGCGGGAAGGCGATGATCACGAGGCGATCAACCGGCAGTTCGCGCCGGAGTTCCGCAACCGGCTCGATGCCATCGTGTCGTTCGCGCATCTCAATGCCGACGTGATCGGCATGGTGGTCGAGAAGTTCGTGCTGCAGTTGGAAGCCCAGCTTGCCGACCGCGACGTCACCATCGAGCTGTCCGAGCCCGCCAAGGCCTGGCTGATCGAGCACGGCTATGACGAGCAGATGGGCGCGCGGCCGATGGCGCGCATGATCCAGGAGCACATCAAGAAGCCGCTGGCGGACGAGGTGCTGTTCGGCAAGCTGAAGGGCGGCGGCCATGTCCGTGTCGTGATGGTCAAGGACGAGGCGGCCGGAGAGGCGGCGGCAAAGGAGAAGATCGGCTTCGAGTTCGTCGAGGGTCCGGTCACGCCGAAGCCGGAGAAGCTGCCGGTGTCGCGCAAGCGCAAGCCGAAATCGAGCGGCGGCGGTGGTGGCGGCTCCAAGGGCCCGACCTCGAAGGGGCCGCTGGTCAAAGTTTGATCGAGTCATTCGATCGTATGACTTTAAAGGGCCGGCGGATTCGCCGGCCCTTTGTCATTGGGCGTGCGCCGCAACAGGCTCCGCGACAGACATTTGGCCTCGGCTCGGCCGGATGATCACTCGCCCTTCAATCGCTGATCGTCGTGAACCCGCACACGCTCGGCACCTCTGGCGCCGGCCGGCGACAGTCGGAGCATGCTGAGCGCGGCGCCAAGCAGGGCAAAGCCCGCGCCCGCGAGCAGCGCGATCTGGGTGCCGTCGGCGGGATTGCGCGCCAGAAACAGCGCGACCAATGCGGCTCCCGTGGTCTGGCCCAGCAGCCGCGCGGTGCCCAGCATGCCGCTGGCGCCACCGGAGCGCTCGCGCGGCGCGGCCGCGATCATGGTACGGTTGTTGGGCGTCTGGAACAGGCCGAAGCCCGCGCCCGCCAGCGCCATGCGCCAGATGACGTCGAGCGCCGAGGGATCGGCCGGGATCGTCGCGAGCGCGCCGAGGCCGGCTGCGAACAGCACGAGCCCGATGCCGCCCAACAGGCCCGCGGGATAGCGCTCGACCAGCCGTCCGGCGATCGGGGCGGCGAAGGCGACCGTGATCGGCCAGGGCGTGATCAGCAGACCCATTTCGACGGCCGAATAGCCGAACCGGCTTTGAAGATAGAAGGGGATCGCGGTGAAAGCCAGCATCTGGCCGCAGAACGACGCAACCGAGGTCGCGATCGAGAGCGCGAACACGGGAATCCGCAGCAGGTCGACGGGCAACAGTGGCGACGTCATGTGCGTCTGCCGATAGACCAGCAGCATGCAGGCGATTGCCGCGATCGCGAATTCCGACAGGCAGATCGCCCATGTCTCGCCGTGGCCCGCGCTGTCGATCGCGGCGATGCCGAAACCGAAGGTGACGGCGCTCAGGCACGCGCTTTGCCAGTCGAACATATGCGGGGCGCGCGGGATGTGCGGCAGGTAGTGCCAGCCGAGCGCGAGCGCGGCCAGGCCGACTGGAACATTGACCGCGAACAGATATGGCCAGGTCCCGACCGCCAGGATGCCTGCCGCGACCGTCGGCCCGACGGCGGCGGACACCGCGACCACCATGGCGTTGATCCCGATGCCGCGGCCAAGCTGCGCGCGCGGGTAGATGAAGCGGACCAGCGCCGCGTTGACGCTCATGATGCCGGCCGCGCCAAATCCCTGCACGATGCGGGCGACCGTCAGCAGCGGAAGCGTGTGCGACAGCGCGCAGAACACCGACGCAAGCGTGAACAGCACGAGCCCCGCCAGATAAACGCGCCGATAGCCGATGATTTCGCCGAGCGATGCCAGCGGCAGAAGCGAAATGGTGATCGCCAATTGATAGCCGTTGACGATCCAGATCGAGAACGCAGGCGCGGCGTCGAGGTCCTTGGCGATGGTCGGCAGCGCGACGTTGGCGATTGCGCCGTCCATCACGGCCATGATGAGGCCGAGCGCGATCGTGAGAATGGCCCATTGCCGCTGCGGGAGCGGCAGGCCGTCGGCATGCTCGATCGCGGTGGGCGACATCTTGAGAATGGGGATGGACCTGGACCTCTCTTGGGACGCCGGCAGGTTCAGAGCTTAGCCGGAACTCGGCCAGCGATGCAAAGCTGCAGGCGGTTCGAGGAGGCCCATCGCGCCATCGATAGGCGCCGTCACCAGAACAGGTCGCTCTATTTCTTGTGTTGGCTGCGCGAAAGCTACCAGCGCGAGGTCGACTTTCCGTAGATGTAGAGTGCGACGAGTCCGGCCGTCACCAGCGGGAGGTTGCCTTGCCGAACAGGTAGAGCGCGACCAGGCCTGCGGTCACCGCAGTCGAAAGGATGAGGACGGTTCGATCCCAATCGATCCGCTTCCTTTCGGCCTTGTTGACGGCGAGGGCCGTCAAGACGGCCTTCAGGGCAAATCGGCGCATGCTGGTTCCTCGGCGATGAGAACGGTCGCACGGCCGCGAGAGGCCCCGCTTGATCCACATCAAGGAGCGCGGGGCAAGGGTCAGTGCGACAGCTTGCTCTGCCGGAAGTCGCGCGGCGACATGCCGTAATGCTCGCGGAATACGCGGCCGAAATGCGAGAGGTCGTTAAAGCCCCAGGCGAAGGCGATTTCGCCGACATGGCGGTGCGCGAGCATCGGCGAGGCGAGATCGTGCTTGCATTGCGCCAGGCGCTCGGAGAGCACGTAACGCTGGAACGAGGTCTGTTCGTCCGCGAGAAGATCGTTGACATAGCGCGGCGAGATACCGAGCGCGGCCGCCGTCTCCGATAGCGAGAGATCGGGCTCGCAGAGACGCGCGCGAATGTGCACTTTCAGCCGATAGAGCAGCGCCGAGCGATGGGTCGAGGAGGGCAGCGACGTCGTGCGGAGCCTTTCGCTCAGCACCATCGCGACCAGATCGACGGCCTGCTCGGACAAGGCGACGGCATGACGTTGCGCGATCTGATCGGCATTCTGACAAAGCCGGTAGATGAAATCATAGGCAAGCTTCTGCAGGGCCGAGTCAGGTCCAAAGCTCACCGCCGTCAGGGCTTCCGTGCCGCCGATCCGGCGCTGCAGCATCTCGCGCGGCACCTTGAAGATGGTCTGCGTGAAGGCGTCGTTGAACTGCAACTCGTAGGGTCGCGTCGTATCGTAAAGCGCGAACTCGCCGGGATGGATCACGGTCTCGCGGCCATCCTGCACCACGCCGCCGACGCCGCGATTGCCGAGCGCGATGAGGACAAAGTCCTGGTCGGAGCGAGCGATCCGTGACGGTGTTCGGAAGACGCGTTGCTGGTCCGAACAGACGTCGGAGCAGATCGCTTTGCCCAGCGAGGCCTGCGTGACCGAGCCGTGAAAGGCGCTGCCCAGGTCGGACTTGCAGTCGAGCCCGACGAAGACGTCGCACACGATGTCCTGCCAGAGCGCCAGTCGCCGGTATCCGGGGCTGTCGTCCGTGGTGAACTGGATTGGCATGAACGTGCCTCCCTTTCACTGCCGCAAATCCAGCCGGATACGAAGCAAATTCCGTACCGCCTGCGCGCGACCGATTCATCCTGAACTCATCGCGCTATAGCCGCCAGTCGAGTTTTTGTTCCGCGGCGGTCGAGCAACAGCCGTCCGACCCTGGCCAAATAGAGCATCGGACGTGGGCGTCGATCAACCGGAAAGCGCTCGGCCGGTCCGCCCGCGAAGCAATGGAGGTAGCAATGGGCATCCAGCATCCGAAATACAAAGTGGCCGTGGTGCAGGCGGCACCTGCCTGGCTCGATCTCGACGCATCGATCGATAAGACGATCGCGCTGATCGAGGCGGCGTCGCAAAAGGGCGCAAAGCTGATCGCCTTTCCGGAAGTCTTTATCCCCGGCTACCCCTGGCACATCTGGCTGGATTCGCCGGCCTGGGCGATCGGCCGCGGTTTTGTGCAGCGCTATTTCGACAACTCGCTCGCTTACGACAGCCCGCAGGCGGAGAAGCTGCGCCAGACCGTGCGCAAAGCGGGCCTTACCGCCGTGATCGGCCTTTCGGAGCGCGACGGCGGCAGCCTCTACATCGCGCAATGGCTGATCGGCCCCGACGGCGAGACCATCGCCAGACGGCGCAAGCTGCGGCCGACCCATGCCGAACGCACCGTCTATGGTGAAGGCGACGGCAGCGATCTTGCCGTGCATGACCGGCCCGACATCGGCCGGCTCGGGGCGCTGTGCTGCTGGGAGCATCTGCAGCCGCTGTCGAAATACGCCATGTATGCCCAGAACGAGCAGGTGCATGTGGCATCCTGGCCGAGCTTCTCGCTGTACGACCCGTTTGCACCGGCGCTGGGCGCCGAAGTGAATAACGCCGCCTCCCGCGTCTATGCGGTGGAAGGCTCCTGTTTCGTGCTGGCGCCCTGCGCGACCGTCTCTCAAGCCATGATCGAGGAGCTCTGCGACCGCCCGGATAAGCACGCGCTGCTGCATGCCGGCGGCGGCTACGCTGCGATCTACGGGCCGGACGGCAGCTCGATCGGCGAGAAGCTGGCGCCGGATCAGGAGGGGCTACTGATCGCGGAAATCGATCTCGGGCTGATAGGGATCGCCAAGAATGCGGCCGATCCCGCCGGGCATTATTCGCGGCCCGATGTCACGCGGCTGCTTCTCAATAAGAAGCCCTACAAGCGCGTCGAGCATTTTGCCCTGCCGGTCGATGCCGTGGAGCCTGCGGAACTCGACGCGGCGGCGAACTGATCGCGAAGCGCGATGAGATCAGGACCAATCGCCATCGCGCTCCAGCTTACTTGTTTGAGCATGATCTCCGCGCAAACGCGTTCCGCGTTTGTCGCGAGGGAAGACGGGTATCCACTCTTCCGGATCATGCGCCAGCCACGCAATTTCGGGAGGGCATGACGATGGAATCCGCAATTCCTCCGCATCTGCAGACGACACGCTCGCGTCACCGGCGCGTAGGCGATGACTATCAGCCGCCATACCCGTCGTTCGTGGCGCGCTACAAGCCCGCCGTCAGTCGCGTCGTGATGGTTTATCTCGGCGTGCAATATCGCAGCGCCACTGCTGCGATCCCCGGGGCCGCGGCGGAAGCGCTGTCGTACATTGCCGAGCGCTTCACAGCCGCCGACGGCCCCTCGCATTGGGACCGCGCGCATTATGTCGATCAGGCCGGCTTTTCGAACGTGGTCTCGGTCGCCTATTGGGACGACGTCGCGCGCTTCGATGCCTGGTTTGCATCGTCACGGGAAGAATGGACCGGGAAGAGCAGGGAAGGCATCGGCGCCTTCATCGAGGTGTTGCGGCCCAGGGTCGAGCGCCACGAAACGCTGTTCTCATCGCTGGGCCGGCCCGAAGGCGTCGCGGCGATTGCCGAGGGCATGAGCGGCGAGGTGCAGGAGCACGCCTATTGGGGCGGCATGCGGGACCGCATTCCGTTGTCGCAAACAAACGAGATGGCGCCCGGCGGCAATCCCGAACTTATCCGCGACGGTGCGCGCCTGCGCATCGTGGCCCATGACAATCTCTGCCTGATCCGTTCGGGCCAGGACTGGAGCGATACCGAAACCTCCGAGCGCAAGCTCTATCTCGAAGAAGTCGAGCCGGTCTTGCGCGAGGGCATGGATTTCTTGCGCGACGAAGGCGTCGGCATCGGCTGCTACGCCAACCGCTATATGCGGGTGCTCGGAGCCGATGGCTCGCCGACTGAAAAATCCTACGGTCAGAGCTGGTGGAAGAGTCTTGCTGCGCTCGAGCGCTGGGCGGAATCGCATCCGACCCACGTCAGGATCTTTGGCGCGGCGATGAAATATCTGTCGACGCTGGGACCGTCTGCCAGGCTGCGGCTATACCATGAGGTCACCGTGGCCGCCGCGGACGAGCAGTTCTTCGAATACCTGAACTGCCATCCGAAGACGGGAATGCTCACCGCGGTTGCGGGCGAACCTGCGCATCGGACGCCGGCGCTGCCGGCGTCAGTCTTCGCCCAGGAGTTCGTTGATGCGACGCTGAAGCTCGCGCTTCTTCTGTTCGCTCCGGCGCAGGCGGGCGTCGAAATCGTCCACCGGCGCATCCGTGACCATGACGCGGAAGGCGAGCCCGACCCTGTCGGCCTGCCGCCAGATCATCCTGGCGAGGTAGGAGCGTCCCTTGCGCTTGATGGTGAGGTTGATTTCGTCGGGAAGGTTCGCGGACGGGCTGAGCTCGACGCAGGCCCCACGCTCGCTGAAGTTGCGCACGACGCAATCCATCGTGGCGCCGATCTCTGGAATTTCGGCCACGCCGCCCAGAAGCACCTTGTCGCGCACGCTCTGGCGTCGATCCTGCATCGATTTGCTCCGTGGAATTACGGCCGTTCTAGGCGGGTTCGGCGCGATGAGAAAGCCGTGGCAATACCTATGTCGTATTAACGTAAACCGCCTCCGGCCCATTTTAATGAATGCGGCGTCACACGGTGCGGCGATCGCTCGCGCTCCCAGCGAAGCGGTGAATACCCTATAATCTATAATAATGGCTCGATCGTCCTCGCGGTGTGTCAAAACGGCTCCCCAGGGAACGGCCATGGCCTTGCAGACGTTGACCGGCATGCGTGCCTTGCCATGGGTTGCCGCAGCCCTGTTGTTGTCGTTGACCGAGGCGGCATCGGCCGAAGAGCCGTCGCCCGCGATGACCGGCGTTGCCCGGCCGAGCGTGGAAGAGCTGGCGATCCCGACCGACCGGCAGGAGGAGACGCGGCTTGCCACCGACACGCAAACCCTTGAATCGATCTGCCTGATGGTCGAGGCGGCGGCGCGAGCCAATGACCTGCCGCTGGAGTTTTTCGCACGCGTGATCTGGCAGGAGAGCCGCTTTCAGGTCGATATCGTCGGCCCCGTGACGCGCAGCGGCCGGCGCGCGGAGGGGATCGCGCAGTTCATGCCGGGGACCGCGAGCGAACGCCGGTTGCTCGATCCGTTCGACCCCGTGCAGGCGCTGCCGAAATCAGCGGAGTTCCTGGCGGAATTGCGCGTCCAGTTCGGCAATCTCGGCCTCGCGGCCGCGGCCTATAATGCCGGCCCGCGCCGCGTGCAGGAATGGCTTGCGGGTTCGGGTCCCATGCCACAGGAGACGCGCAACTACGTCATCGCCATCACCGGCTCCGCGATCGAGGATTGGGCCAAGGCGGTCACCAAGGCCGGCAAGACGCCCGACGCCGCGCCGCCGACCACCTGCCATGACCTGATCGCGCTGCTGAAGCGCGCGCCCAATCCCTTCGTGACCGAGCTGGAACAGCACATCAAGCTCTCCGCCGCAAAACTGTGGGGCGTGCAGCTTGCGGCCGGCTTCGATCGCAACAGGGCGATGGCGAGCTACGCGCGGGCGATGCGGCGCCTGCGGCCCGTGATCGGTGACCAGGACCCGAGCCTCCTCAGTACCATGCTCCGCAGCCGCGGCACGCGGACATTCTATCAAGTGCGGATCGGCGCCGACACGCGGCCCGCCGCTGACGCCCTCTGCAACCGCATTCGCGTTGCCGGAGAGGCCTGCTTCGTGCTGAAGAACCGCGGCGTGCGGGGCTGAAAAATGATCCGTCCGTCATTCCGAGATTGCTCTCGGTCCCGCGATTGGGCTTGGCTGTATTCGCGCACCGAGCTCCGAAGGGTTTCTCAGGATGTCCCGACTACATTGGATAGAAATATCGGCGGCCGGACGGTTGGCAATTATGGCTCGGCCTCGCGCTGAGGATTGGTTGGAAGCTGAACTCGCCGGATGGAAAACCAGCGGTGTTGATCTGGTTATAAGTCTTCTTGAGCTAAATGAGGTTTGCGAGCTCGGATTGCAGCGAGAAGCCGACCTTTGCCGCGTAAACGGAATCGAATTTGCGTCGTTTCCGATCACCGACCGGGGTGTGCCGGAAAGCCGGCATGCGGCCTTACGGGTCGCGAACTCGATCGCGGATGGCATCGCTGACGGTCGGTCGGTTGCGATTCACTGCCGGGCAGGAATCGGCCGGTCATCTATGATCGCAGCATGTGCAATGATTTGTTTGGGCATCGAGGCTGGCCATGCGCTGACGTTGATCGGACAGGCGCGGGGCTTGAGCGTGCCTGACACCGACGAGCAGCGCGACTGGATTCTAGCTTTTGGTCAAACTAGCAACGAATCTTAGCAGGAATCCGGCTCACTGCATGCCAGCCCCGAGATAGGCTTGCTTGACGCAAGCCCGCTTCATCAGCGTTATGCGCCGATGCCGCTTCCCCCGCTCTCTTCGCCCAAATGGCACGGCTCCTTGCGCGCCTTCGCGTGGGGCATGAGTTCGATCGTCTCGACCGTGCTCT
>WNFD01006056.1_pt1 | contig 12110 bp, 11 predicted proteins | sample 5400491 | NCBI WGS metagenome assembly WNFD01 (sample SAMN13153343, study PRJNA577476) | soil metagenome | isolation source: 120 cm saprolite under Douglas fir tree site 2 hole 2 replicate 2 | place: USA:California | collected 2015-04-18 | reverse complement strand
GCTGTTGTCGATTCCCCGAGCCAACTCGTAGAGACGCACGCCATAGCGGCCGAAGCGGCCTTCGAGCGTCGGCAAGTCCATCCGCCGCAGGTCGGCGATCGTTTGTACCTCAAGCTGCTTCAGTTTTTCTTCCGTGACTTTGCCTACTCCGGGTAGACGGTCGACGGGCAGCGGCAATAAAAACGAATCTATTTCTTCCGGTTGTATGACAAAGAGTCCATCCGGTTTTTTCCAGTCCGAAGCAATCTTCGCGAGGAATTTGTTCGGCGCCACGCCTGCCGATGCCGTCAAGCTCAGTTCTGAGCGGATCTGTTCGCGAATCGTGCGCGCCACTTGTGTAGCGGTAGGCAAGCCAGTCTTGTTCTCCGAAACGTCGAGATAGGCTTCGTCGAGGGACAACGGTTCAATCAAGTCGGTGTGCCGTTTGAATATTTCGCGCACTTGCCTGGAGACCGCCCGATAGCGCGGGAAGTCCGGCGGCAGAAACACGCCGTCAGGGCAAAGGCGTTCGGCCCGAACAGCAGGCATGGCAGAACGCACTCCGAACTTTCGCGCCTCATACGAGGCCGCGCACACTACGGAGCGATTCCCGCGCCATGCCACGATGACGGGCTTGCCTCGGAGCTGAGGATCGTCCCGCTGCTCTACGGACGCATAAAACGCGTCCATGTCGATATGAACGATTTTCCGCACGGTCGTCTCGCAATCATCTTATTCCGGAGTTCCACAAGAGTGCGAGCGCTGAAAAGTCAATCTGCGACTAAGGATTCGGTCGGTTCGCTATCGCCAGCTTTGACCTTCAACTGGCTGACGCAGCAATCGGCGAGGGCAACGTCATCGCGCACCTTGCCGAAGTATTTCGCTTGGATGAGTTTTCCTTCGGGTCCGGGGTGGCAGTAGAGGTAACGCACTTCCACGATCTGCTCCACGCGCGGGAGCGGATATCGGTCGGGCACTCCTACGGTGCTCATGAAACGCGGCTGATTGCCATCCAGGAGATACAGCGCAATGGAGCGGTGGCCGTCGCCTGCCTTCTTGTCGGGTTTCGGGCCAACGATAAAGGATGCCGTTGAGACAAACTTGCACTTGAAGTGCTGTCCCGCGCGGCCAGCCGCGTAGGCAGCATATCTGTTTTTGCAGACAAAGCCCTCGGCAGTCGCGTCATGCATCGCTTTCACGAAAGCGCGCTTGGCTTTTGGCGTCATGGCCGTTTCACAGACGCGAAGGGTTGAGTGGACGCCGCGAAAGAGCCGCGTCAGATGCACGTAGCGGATTTCATAGGGTTCGGCGCGCAAGTCGCTGTCGTTGACGCTCAGCAAGTCCCAGATGAAGAAATGGGAATCGGTGATTTCCCCGTCCGCCAGAAAAGCCTTCGCTTGCGCAAGGTCCAGAGACTCAGATAGGCGAGAGTCGATGGAAATGATTTGGCCGAGTTTGTTGATGCCGATGTATTTCCCATCAGTTTTTTGGACGGCGAGCCGCCGTCCATCAAATTTCTGCTGGAACCACCAAGACGCATCGTCTGCCAACCGCAAGGCTTCGGTTTCTTCGATCGGCGTTAGCAATTCCGGGAGGTGGCCGGAATGTTCTTTTGTCGCGGGCGGTCCGACCGCAATTGCCTCGTTGCCGTTTGCAGTCGCATGCGCGATTTGATAGCCCTTGCCCATTTTTTCTCGAAGGACGCGGTCGTACACGCGCTTCGCTTCCTCGTAGACAACGCCGTTCGCTTTCACGTCGCTCTGCAAGGAGGAACCGCGTCGGCCCCATTGCGCGTGCACGGACCATTGGTCGTTCTCCTTCGCCAACTGCAAGTGGTACACCTTATCGGAACTGCCCTGCCGGAAATACAATTCTGCTCGTTCGGTTTGCATTTTGTCGCTCCTTCGCATGTTTGGGCCTTGCCCTTCGTGCAACGCGGAGCGGTGCATGAAAAGCAAAGCCCTTCATGGCAGGGGAAGGCGACTGTCCGTCCGCGCCGTCAAGGGCGCCGGGGTGTGGCGTTCACTGGAGCGAAGCGGAAGCCCTTGACGGAAGGAGCGGGCGGAGCAGGCGCAGGATTGGCCAGGAAGGGCAAAGCTAAGGGAGGAACGCGATCTGGGAAATCACAAGGCGATTGTGAGACAAATTGCACGGTTCCCGACATAGACCACAGTAGGGTGCGAGCGTTTCCTTTGTGGGGAGTAGTGTTTCTGTCGCCGTGGGTGCGCGGCATGTGGTCTCACACAACTTCCGGAGGCGACGGTGGCCAAACGGCTTTCTCGGAAGGAACTCTACGAGCTTGTCTGGTCGGAGCCGATGAAGATTCTGGCTCCGCGATTTGGAGTTTCCGATGTCGCTCTGAGGAAGGCCTGCGCACGGGCGGAAATTCCTACGCCCGGCCCCGGGCATTGGGCAAAAAAGGCGGCTAGAAAGAATACCTCGCAAGAGGCGTTCCCCGAACGTCCGCCTGGTATGGACGATGAGGTCCTCATTGGCGCGGGCCAGGGTTATTGGCATTCGGGTTGGAACGAAGAGGAACTGCGGGGCCCTCTTCCGCCGCCTCCGGAATTCGAGGAACCGGTCGAGCGCGTACACGAACGTATTGCCAAAACGGTTGGCAAATTAACCGTGCCGCGAGAGGTGCGGACATGGCATCCCGCCCTCGAAAAGCTCCTGAAGGAAGATGAGCAACGGCGAGAACGGCAACGCGCTAGTTCCTTCCCGTCGTCGTGGGACGCCCCGCTATTCGATACTCCTTTCGAGCGAAGGAGGCTGCGGGTGTTGAACACCCTGGTTCTCGGGGCGGGAACGATGAATGGCAAGCCTGCAATCGGCGATCACGAAGCGCGGAGCATCCATTTCAGCTTCTATCAGCGGCAGGTCGGGATCCGTCTGGATCGGCTCAAGCGACCAAGACGCCGGGGATATGCGGCCAACACGCCGGATGTCGATGAAGCCAAGCTGTCGTTATCGATTCTCCACAGCCCCGGTTCGGAAAACGAGCGCATTGCTTGGCAGGATGATGAGCAGGGCAAGGTTGAAACGCGCATTACGGAAATTGCGATCCAGATCATCTTGACCGCGGAGCTGCAGTACCGCGAAGGCGCGATGCGCAGTCACGGCGACAGCTGGGAGAACTACAAGGCACAGAGTGGTTTCGATCTGGGCGGGATTATTTCGAAGGTGACTGAGGTCTTTCAGAAAAGCGATGTCTAGGCTTTCCGATCGCGACCTTGTTTATCACGTGCCGTTCGAAGTCCTGGACGAGTCGCTGGAATTTTTGCGACGGCAAGGGCGGCGCGGGCATGAAGGCGTCGCACTTTGGGCGGGACGATTCAGCGGCGGCGAGTTTCGGATTGTGCGCACGATTGTTCCGCGCCAGATGACCGGGAGACTGTTCTATAGGATTTCGAATGACGAGACCTTTCGTGTTCTGGAATTGGTTTCGAATGAGGATCTAGTGGTCCCGATGCAGATTCATTCCCATCCCCGAGAGGCCTTTCATTCGGAAGTCGATGACGAGCGTGCTTTCATCCGGCGCGAGAACGCTATGTCAATCGTGGTTCCTTACTTTGCGGATTTTCCGGTGGCAGAATTCTTGCTTCGAGCGAAGTTCTATCGTCTTCGTGAAGAGACAAGCTGGGAAGAAATGCAGGTGGAGGAAATCGGACGCGTGCTGAGGTTTGCGGGCGTATGACCGACTGGATCAAAGAGCACGTGCGGACGCTCTCACACCTATCGAAGCTGGCCGCAGCTTCCGCGGAGCAACTTTTCCTGCAGCCAGTTCGTGTTGAGCTTGACGAGCGCATGCGGGTCAATCCGACATACAAGCTCGCCTACCTCAATGCGCTTAACCTGATTTCGCGGATGTTTCCTCAGGTGCAGTTTGAGGCCGTCGCCGATGAGCCGTTGTTAATCCTTCCGTGGGGATCGGGGACGCCGGTGACTGCAAAACAAGACGCTGAATTGACGTTAGTCTTCGGGAACGCGCATGGATCACAAACCGGTCAAAAAACCGTGACAGCGAATTGTCATGGCTGGTCGGTTTACGTTGACACGCCGATCGACGCGAATCCAGATGAACCGTGGAATCCGATTCTTGCGCTGGTCACGGCGTGTCACGCCGCTGCGCGTTGCACACAGTTGGTGCTCGGAGATTCAGTCGAAGGGGAGGCCCACTGGAAGCCATTCTTAATTCTCGATTTTTCTGGTGGAAGAGTGGAGTTTGACTGGTCCGCGGAGTTGTCCTTGGGTGAGGCGCATTTAGCCGGAATCGGCGCCATCGGTTCAGGTTTTCTATACGCTCTCGCGGCGCACGGACGCGCCGCTGGCAGGCTGGTTCTGATCGATCACGACCGAGTGGAAATTTCGAACCTCGGACGTTACACATTTTTCGATGCCAGGGATGAAGGGGAGTTCAAAACGGCTGCGGCGACAAAGAGACTTCAGAAGTTCGGCCTGTCGCTCGATGTGATTCCGGTGGAGAAGCGATTCGAGGAGTATTTCAAAGAAGGCTATGACGGCGACCGTCGTTTTCGCGTGGAGAATCTCATTTCGGCCCCCGACAGGAGATCGACCAGGCGAAGGTTTCAACGGTTCTTGCCCCGAAGAATGTGGGATGCGTCCACCGGACCTAATCAAGTTGTAGTTCACTCGAACTCCTTTGACAGGGCTCTGGCCTGCACTGAATGCATTTATCCTGAAACGCCCGATGAACGCACGCGGGAACGGCACATCGCAGCGAGCCTAAACGTGGAGTTGGAACGAATCGAATCGGGCGAGCCGATCAGCACGGAAGACGCGAAGAAAATCGTCGAGCGGTACCCGGAGCGGACTGCTGATGAACTGGTCGGAAGAGCGTTCGACAGCGTGTTCCGAAATCTTTGTTCTGCCGGGGAATTGAGGGTAGCCGGCGAAATCGTACATGCGCCGTTTTCGTTTGTGTCCGGGCTTGCGGGTGTGTTGCTTTATTTCGAATTCGTAAAGTCCCTTCGGCCGGAGGCGTTCGGTGGGTTCGAAAAATGTAACTACTTCCAAGTAAATCCTTTGCGTTTGCCCAATCCGGAGTTCAGAGAAGAGCGGCCTAGTCGGTCGGAATGCATGTGTCAAAAAGAGGAGTTTCGTGCCGTTTATGACCGGCTTTGGGCTGTGACCTAAGGCCTTTCCGAGGAGTTTCGCTGCAACTTTGGGGACGAAAAAACACAGCATCGGCAACGATGCGTTTGGGAGGGAAAGATGCCGAATCGAGATGTTCACGGACCCGTCGGAGCGGTGAGTGGTGGAGCATACGCGCTCTACATGAGCTACGGGCAGTCGCCGTGGCATGTGGTCGCGGAGACAGCAGGAGGTGCTGCCGGCGGATTTGCTGGCGGAGTGCTTCCCGACGAAATTGACACGCCGGAGCATCCGCGACACCGAGCCGAAGCGCACAGCATGGCGATTACGGGAACGATCGGGTGGATTCTCAAGGAGAATCTTCCGGAGTGGCAGTCGGCGCTGCGAGCCCAGGCTGAACAATTCGCGATGATGCGGGCGCAAAGCGAGTCTCCGCTTCTTCAAATCTTGTTTTGGTTAGCCGAGTACTTTTGCCGGTTCCTTGCGGGTTTGATTGCTGGTGTGCTGGCCGGCTACGCATCTCATTTGACGTTAGATTTCTTCACCCCCATGTCCCTGCCCGTTCTGTAGCAGGCTGGATGAATTCAGGGTTCTGACTCGGGTAGGAAGTGATTGACACAAAGGTGTGAGTTGTATATCATGGCCATGATAATTAACGTGGCCATGATAATTACCATGGCCGTGGTAAACCTATGCCAGGCCACTACCCCAACGCATCCCTCGACAACGAAGCCCAACTCGGGCGGATCGTGGCGAGCCTGTTCCGGGAGGACGGCTGGAAGGTTCTCGAAGAGCCACGCGAGAAGAATGTTGCGCCCGACTTCCTCGTGTCGGGGCGAGGGAAGAAATTTGTCGTAGAACTAAAACGAGCATCGGAGGGCCGAAAGGACCGCGTGATTCCGTTGCTCTCCCAGGCCGCGCTGGAAGCTGCCTACTATTCCCGCGCAATTCCCGGTCATCCGGTTCCCCTTGCGATTGTGGGCGCAAACCGTATCCCGAATTCCACTGCCGAGGAGGCGAAGCAATTTATGCGGGAGCGGGCGCCGGAAGTGGCGGTTGGGGTCGTGGACCTCGAAGGTCTTCGGCTCTTCGCAGGCCACGGATTGGAATCGCTGAGTTCGTCAAGGCGTCCGCAAAGCGAGCTCCGTGCGGCGAACGTGCGCGCGCCACAGCTGTTTTCCGATTTGAACCAATGGATGCTCAAGGTTCTTCTGGCTCCTCGAATTCCGGAAGTGTATTTGTCAGCCCCGAGAGGGCAGTATCAGGGAGCCTCGCAACTGGCGGAAGCGGCCGGCGTCTCGGTGATGAGCGCATTTCGTTTTGTCGAGGAGTTTTCGAAAGAAGGCTTTCTCGAGCTCGGAGGCGGAGTATTGCGGCTGGTTCGTCTGAGAGAATTGCTGAACCGGTGGATGGCTGCGAGCCAGCGACGCGTTCTGGAAATCCCGATGCGTTGGGTTCTTCACCACGGGAAAAGGGCTCTCTGGAACGCCGTTCGTTCCTATCGATCGGACGAAGCGATGGCCTTTGCAAATGCTGGCGATCAACTCTCGTCGCCGCGGCCACGTTTGTGCCTTGGACTCTTCGAAGCAGCGGAGGCACTCGGCATTGGGTTTGTGCACGGGGTGAAACCACATCTTTATCTGGAGCGTTTGAACGCGGAAGTTCTGAAGGACCTGGGCCTTTCGGAGGACGCCGAGGAAAAAGAAGCGGACCTCTACGTGCGCATTCCGGGAAACCGCGAGAGCGCCTTTCGTGGAGTTGTGCGTAAAGACGGTGTGCCGGTCAGTGATATTCTCCAAGTCTGGCTCGATGTCGGAGGGCATCCGTCCCGAGGCAAGGAACAGGCAGATCTTATTTGGAGAAAGATTCTGTCTCGGGCACTTGAGTCGTCCGAACCATGAGTGAACAGGATCCCGAACTCGAAGCGTTTTCGAAATTCATCGTCGCGCTGGGGCCCTGGCTCGGCGAGGTGGTTCTTGTCGGAGGATGGGCACATCGTCTGTATCGTCTCGATCCCCGCGCGAGGAAGCTCGACTATCTTCCGCTGACAACGCTCGATGGAGACGTCGCTGTACCGCCGAAACTCAAAAAGGAAGAATCGACTGTACGGAAGCGCCTGCTGGAGGCTGGCTTTGAAGAAGAGTTCATCGGAGAGGATCGTCCACCGGCGACGCATTATCACTACGGGAAAGGAGGGGGGTTCTACGCGGAGTTCCTGGCACCGCTCGAAGGAAGTGAATACGACCGAACCGGGAAGCGGAAAGCTACGAAGGAAGTGGGCGGCGTGTCATCCCAGCTGCTTCGTTACATCGACATCTTGCTGCTGTCGCCCTGGAAGGTAGAGTTAGGGGAGGAAAACGGATACGCGATATCGCCGCGGCGGAGCGTGCAGATCGCCAATCCGGCAAGTTTCCTGGCACAAAAAATTCTGATCCATGAGTAGCGCGACTACAAAGATAAAGCCAAGGACTTGCTGTACATGCACGATACGATCGAAGTGTTCTCGGAAGCTCTGGATGAATCGCAAAAGCTCTTTCGCAGTGCTGTTGCGCCGAAACTGCATCCGCGACGCGTAGCGGAACTTGAAGGGGCGGCCGACAGGCTCTTTGGAAAAGTCGAGGACGCGATTCGGGAAGCCGCTCGGATGGCCGCGGGACGGAAGCTCAGTCCGGAAAGACTCGCCGAAACGGCGCAAGCCGGATTGAAAGAGATTTTCGGAAAGAAGGCTGCGTAAGTAGTCTTCCGATTACACCGCTCGATTAAGCGTTCTTCAGATTCAGCCTTGCCCTATGATACTCAGCGGCTCAGTAAAAATGGAGACACGGGTGGGAAAGAGTTGGGGATGTTAGCGAATGGCAATCATCGATCCGTTGCAGCGGGATCAGGTGGACGATAGGGACTTACTGCAGAGTCCGGCTCGCCAAACGTGAAGATCAGCCAGTCATCATCTTCGGCAGGGGTCCCCTTCTCGACTTCGACCTTGATAATGAGCCGACCTTCGTCGAGGTTTCTCAGGAATGGATTCCTTTGGAGCCCGTGCATGTCTTCGAACGATTTGACATCCTTGCGCCCGCCGAGAAGTTCCTGAATGGTGCGCAACGATACCTTGAACGTGCGGTCACTCAACGTGAGACCTCCTTCGAATGAATCACCATGATTTGGGATTCCGGCGCGGAGTCGCCACTCCAAATGACTCTTTGCGTTAGGAGCCGTTCGAGCCGGAGCCGGCAGGAAAGTGTGAAGTGTTTCAACGGATTGTCGAATCTCGGGATCAAGAGAGCTGTAATTACGGTTTTGATAGAGACGCTGTTGAACGTGAAGGTGGCGGGGACCGATGTAACCGGAGCGGTCGGTGAGCACCGTCAAGGTCAAGACGAATGAGATGGATGTGTTATTTGCCAAGAAATGTCGAACAACATCGTCTAGATGAAACGAGGACCAATCGTCCTGACGTTGGCGGGTCATTAGGTCACAACTGCCGTCGCAAAGAACAATCCCGTAGGTACCCGAGAGCTTTGAATCTTTGAGTTGCTTTGCTTTCTTTTGAAGAGCCCTGGCGACGGGATTCGATTCTATGGAATGGGCAAGCGTGAAGACGGGATAACCTCCCGAGAGTCCGCTTGAGACAGGATCGAATCGAATCGTGACATCAGCCTCCTCACTCTTGACAACGTACTCATGTCGCGTGGTTGGAGCAGCTTTGACGGCCGTCAGGAATTGCGTGAAGCCGCGGTTGAAAATCGTCCGCTTAAAGTGATGTGAATGAGGAAGGCGCAGTTTCTTGCGTGCCCGGGCCCCCCTGTGGACTGGCATCGGCGAGATCGGACGCACTTGAAGGTCAAAGCTGCCGGAACGCTGGTCAGGAAAGGCTTTGTGGAGTCTTGTGCGAAAGTCTTCCATCAATAGCTCATAGGGGTTTTCCTCATGAAGGCGTTTGTCGGAGACGGTTCGAATATCGATGATTAGCGAACTCGAACTCTGCTGTGGCGTGAACTGAAGGTCCGGCCGCGTCGCAGTGGTTGCCGGCTCGTGGATGACTGCACCAAGCCGGGAAAATGCAACCAGAACGGCTAGTTCCCACTCGGTGGGAATCGTTTCGTCGAGTCCAGCTTCCAAGTTGTGAAGCTTGCTTGCGATTTCCTGTGGAGTCAGAAATCGTGACGCCTTTTCGAGCAGGTCTTGAACAGTTCTTCGCGAGAAAATGCTCATTTCGTGCAGCGTAGCGATAATAGGCAAACAAAACCAGCGCGGAAGCAGGAAGAGTAGCTTCGGAGTATCGGTCCGAATGAGACCAGCGAGTAACCTAGCTCACCAAATCTAGGTCGTCAGCGGCGGTTTGGAAAACCGTTGCTGGCAAATCGAATAACTCGTTTCTCAGTCGCGTGTTTCCAGCTCCGGGATGGGCTGGAAACAGTGGTTTCCCCGTGATGCAAATTGAAGAGGTTTGAGCCTTTAGCCACGGCTACTTCTTCGGCGGATCCAGGAATGTATAGAGAGCACCGATCTTATCGCCCTTGATTACAAGTACGTCGATGCCCGTGATGACGCCTTCCTCTCCGGCAGGGCCGAATCCCCAATCGAGCTTTCCGACTCCGTTAAGTGCCTGAAGCTCACCGCGCTCCGTGAAGACGAAGTTGGGAAACTTTTCGACAAGTCCCGCAACCGCATGGTCAATACCTGAATGTCCCTCATAGCGCGAATTATGATCGATGAAAATTCCATCGTCTGCCCATAGTCTTGCAATGTTGTTGCGCCGCTTTCGAGCGTCGTGTTCGCCAAAGACGCCGTACAGGTTTTCGCGCAACAAGTTTTCGATTGTTTGTGCCATGTAAGCGTTCCCTTCGGAGCTAGATTCACTTTCGATGAGCCCCGCTATGGAGCAAGGACTCATCGAAAGAGCTGTAACCAAGTGGACGAGTTCAGCCTCCGTGCGTTCAATGCTCTGCGGCCAGAGCTTTGGACACTCGGAAAGTCACCTTGATTGCACTGGGCCGATTGCGCACACCTGTTTCCATGTAGCCATTCACACGGAACCAGAGCCCGCGGCCGCCCAATTGGATTCCCGGGCCAAGACCGACAGTGCGTTCCTTGGAATTCGCAAAGCTGGCGCCATTGATCTTGTCGTCTGTCAACTGCTGCAACCAATAACCGTTGAACCCAAGTCTGACGTTTTGGAGCACTTGGTAAGACACCGCATAGTTAGCGTGGAAGGCTTGGCCTGCCTGCATGTCCTTGATGCCGAAACCTACGAAAGGATCGTGATTGATGGAGTTCCACAAATAGTGGACCCGAACGCTGACCTCTACTTTGCCGTTCGGCTCATACGTAAACGCATAATAGGGATTAACGAGAACGAAGTGATTACCGATGTTCACCGGGCGAGCATCGCTGTACTTGCCGGTTGGCACGCCAACATCGATAACCAGACGCTGGACAAAGATTGCCTTTCCGATTTTTCTCGGCTGCCACTGAAGTCCCGAACCGACCGTCAGATCGCCAACACCCCGGACCCTCGTATCGGCACCTTTGAGTTGAACATCGACATCGACGAGCGGGGCCAAAGCCTCGCCAGCCAACCATGCACCAAGGAGGCGCTTGTGGCTCACAAAGGCGATATGACTGGTCGTGCTGTCGACGGTAACCCGGTTTGAACCTGGAACCGTTCTCCCGGTGCCATCTCTCAGTGTGTCCGCGACGGAGCTTTCCGGGAATTCTTCCAGCAACCAGCCCGGCGCGCCAAAGCCGTCTTCAAAGTTAGTTTCCCCGAGATTCACGATCGCAAAGACTACGGTATGAACAAAAGCATTCCGTTCATTAAGATCGCCAACCGTGTTGAAGTAAATGTCAGCTTAAAGTGGAAGCGGGTCAGCGGCCCTCCTCCGGTTTTCGAGCAATAGTTTTGACCATGGCGCGGATGTCACGGTCTCGAAAACCAGACATCCGCGCTCAGTTCCTCGGATGGCGACGTTGACCATGGCACGGGCCAGATCGTCGGCACGAATCACCTGGTTCGGAAACAGCAATTGAAACGCGAGGTAGATGGCGCGCAGCAGCCGATAGCTGAAATTCGGTTCCTTCCGCGGCTGCACGGGGTAGATGTACGCGGGCCGGAAGATGTAAACGCTTGGAAAACGAGCTGTTTGTTGGCAACCCGGAAGTAATCCAGAAACGGGGTTCTAGGAAGCGAGTGAAAGAGGTGCGGACAAGTCCTCGGAAACTCGGAAATAGTTGCCAGCACTGACGAGTCCGTGCGCGAAGTTGCAGTTTTTTTTGCTGAACATTTGCTGAACAATAGACTGCAAATGAGAGATTCCGGCACAACTGGGAAGGTCGTAACGCTAACGAAACAAACGAAAATTGGTCTGTGAGAACAGGTCAGGGTGAATTAGCAAACCGCCGTCTACTGTTTTCTGGTGATTTTTATCCAGCGCGTGTGCCGCTTCTGCAACGATCTAGGCACCGCAGGCGGATTTGCAGCAAAATACGGCATCCCACCGGACCGTAACTCATTGATTCCGAACATCAGGCTGTGAACGGGGAATTTGCTAAACCGTTGTAACGGTGAAAAGTGCGGTGAGGTGCTCGAATGCACTCAAGATGTGGGAAAGCACAGCAGGGAACAAAGGAAACAGGGAGAAGGGTAGAGGTACTATAGGTGTCGACCGTGACAGTGTAGGATTCTAACCAACGACAGGGCAGCGTTCTAACCAACTGAACTACGTCCCCAACCGTGTTTTCTACGACTTGCCGTAAAACCTTAAAGGATAAGGGCTTTGCAAGTTTTGCGTACCGCGCACGTTTCGCTAGCGTTGCCTGCGGTGGCAGCTGTCCCTGCCAAAACCGCCAATAAAGCGCTAATAAATATCCGTGCGCTCATGCCTTACGCAGAGCATTTAACACACCCTGGGTATTTTGTCGCAAGCCACACAGTTTTTTGCGCTGCTGGTCTGCCTGGGACAGATTACGAAACCACGCAAATTCACCATCCTTGACGGAATTTCGTGAGATTAGCATAC
>WNFD01006050.1_pt1 | contig 12112 bp, 9 predicted proteins | sample 5400491 | NCBI WGS metagenome assembly WNFD01 (sample SAMN13153343, study PRJNA577476) | soil metagenome | isolation source: 120 cm saprolite under Douglas fir tree site 2 hole 2 replicate 2 | place: USA:California | collected 2015-04-18 | reverse complement strand
ACACCATCACCGACCGGGCCCAGCTCGCAGCGCAGCTGGCTGACGCCCTGAAGGATGGGTTCGCGCGCACCTACGAGGAGTTGGAGCCTGGCCTCGACGCGATCGCTGCGCCCGTTTTTGCCGTGGGCGGCGAGGTGGTGGCCGCGCTCGACGTGTCCGGCCCCTCTCACCGCCTTCGAGCCGAAGGTCGCCCGGAGCTGGTGCGGCTCACCCTGGACTCGGCGGCAGACCTTTCCCGCCGGCTGGGGTTCCGGGGGAGCAGAACGGCCTTAACGGCCGGCTAACCGAAACTAACGGAGCCAGCACTCTCCGTCCTTGCAACGCAGGCAGTCTGGGAGCAATATTTCCCCTGCATATCGGTTGCCTGCCTGGGGTACTCAGGCTCACGTCTCAAAGGGGAAAGGAAGCATGAAGTGGAGTAGTCCTGTACGCCAACTCGGACTGGCCGTGGTGGCGTTCCTGTTGGTAGCTGCCTGCGGCAGCACGGGCGGGGGAGGCTCTGCCTCCTGCAGTGAGTCGACGGCCAAGACCGCGACGTCCGCCACCGACTGCGGCGGTCTGGACGCCCTCGTGGCCGCGGCCAACGCGGAGGGCAAGCTGAACGTGATAGCGCTGCCTCCCGACTGGGCCAACTACGGGGCGATCATCACCGGTTTCCAGGCCAAGTACCCAAGCATCAAGGTCACCTCGGACAACCCGAACGGCAGCAGCCAGGACGAGGTAAACGCCGTCCAGCAGCTCGGCGCAAGCAACCGCGCCCCGGACGTGCTCGACATCGGCATGGCGGTCGCCCTCGCCAACGTGAACCTCTTCGCGCCTTACAAGGTCGCGACGTGGAACGACATCCTGACGAGCCAGAAGGAACCGACCGGTTTGTGGTTCCAGGACTACGGCGGTTTCATGTCGATCGGATACGACTCAAGCAAGGTGCCGGCCATCACGTCCATGGCCGACCTGCTCGGCTCCGGCTTCCGCGGCAAGGTGGCCCTGAACGGCGACCCGACCAAGGCCAACGCCGCGCTGAACGGCGTGATGATGGCGTCGCTCGCCAACGGTGGCTCTCTTGACGACATCAGCAAGGGGGTTGATTTCTTCCACCAGCTGAAGACGAAGGGCAACTTCGTGCCGGTACAGGCAACCACCGCCACGGTCAAGAACGGGACAACCCCCGTGGTCTTTGACTGGGACTACCTCTCCGCCGCGCACGGAACCGACGTGCCGACGTGGAAGGTTTTCGTTCCCTCCAACGCGATCCTGGGCGGCTACTACGCCCAGGCGGTCAGCAAGACGGCGCCTCACCCGGCTGCGGCTAGGCTGTGGGAGGAGTACCTCTACTCCGACGAGGGCCAGAACCTCTGGCTCAAGGGTCTCGCCCGGCCGGTGCGCCAGGCGGCGATGACGACCTCTGGAAAGGTCGATGCAGCGGCTGCCGCGGCGCTCCCGAAAGTAAACGGCACGCCGGTCTTCCTCAGCGCCGACCAGGCCACAGCCGCGAAGACGTACCTGGCCGCCCACTGGGCAGCCGCCATTTCTTGACAGTAGCCGGCAATCCGGCCGTAATCAGTGCCGGCCGCCCCATGATGGGCGGCCGGCGACTCTCTCTTAACTGGATCGGGGCGGTCCCGTTTCTGGCGTACGTGGCTGTGTTCCTGCTTCTACCCGCCGGCATCATCGTGGTCGGAGCGTTCCTCAACGGCGATGGGTCTGTGACCCTGTCCAACTTCGCGAATCTCTCCCGGTCCTACGTCGTCAGCTCGATCGTCAACACCGTGATCCTGTCTGCCGTGACTGCCGTCGTAGGCGCCTTCTTTGGTGCGCTGCTGGCTTATGCGATCGCGACCGGCAACCCCAGCGGTTTCCTTCGGCGCATCGTCGTCTCAGCTTCCGGCGTGCTTGCTCAGTTTGGAGGCGTCACGCTGGCGTTTGCCTTCCTGGCAACGATCGGTCCCGCCGGTTTCGTCTACCTGTTCGCAAAGCAGCACAACCTGGACTTCTACTCCCACGGCTTCTGGATCTACGACCTCCGCGGGCTGCAGCTCGTGTACCTGTACTTTCAGGTCCCGCTCATGGTCCTGGTCTTTCTCCCCGCGGTCGACGGGATAAAACCGCAGTGGCGCGAGGCCGCTGAGAGCCTTGGCGGAAACTCGTGGCACTACTGGCGTTACGTGGCCGGCCCGCTGCTGGCCCCCGCGTTCCTTGGATGCACCCTCCTTCTTTTCGCCAATTCGTTCTCCGCGTACGCGACGGCCAACGCCCTGATCAACCAGGGCGGCGTGATCATGGCGCAGCAGATCAGCAACGCCATCAGCAGCGAGGTCGGGCTCCACGAACCTGGCTTTGCCAAGGCCATCGCGGTGGCGATGATCGTGATCGTGACCCTCGTGACCGTCCTCTACTCGCTCCTACAGCGAAGGACCTCTAGATGGCTGCAGTAAATGTGAGCTTTCATCGTTCGCGCCGGCAACGGCTGCAGGCGTTCCGGGTCATCATCTTCGTCGCGGCGGGCGTCTTCTTCCTTACACCTCTCTACGCCATGTTCGAGTTCTCCACTCGTGGCAACGGGGACAATGCCGCCCGCACGCTCACCTACTGGAGGCAGATCTTCGATTACCCGGACCTCGTTGCGGCGATCACTGCTTCATTGCAGCTGGCGGCGATCACTGCCGCCGCGATGCTGGTGTTGCTGGTTCCGACCATGGTATGGGTGCGGCTCCGACTGCCAAGGATCAGCCGGATAGTCGAATTCATCTGCCTGTTGCCGCTCACCATCCCGGCCATCGTGCTGGTCGTCGGTTTGTTTCCGATGTACCTGTGGATGGGAACCAACTTCAGCGACAACATCCTTACGCTGTCTTTCGCCTATGTGATCCTGGTTCTTCCCTACAGTTACCGAGCACTCGATGCCGGCCTGGCGGCGATCGACGTCAAGACCCTCTCCGAAGCCGCGCGCAGCCTGGGGGCGAGCTGGTTCACGGTGATGTGGCGTGTCATCGTGCCCAACATCTCCAGCGCGATCCTCAACGCATCGTTCCTCTCAGTTGCCCTGGTGCTCGGCGAGTACACGATCGCGCAAAACCTCCTGTACAACAATCTGCAGGTGGAGATCGCTCAGCTGGGCCGAGCCAACGCGGGCGTGTCCATCGCAGTGGCGGTTGCCTCGCTGCTTTTCGCATTCGTGCTGCTCGTACTGCTTTCGTTCTTCAACCGTGGCCGAGGACGGCTGCGCCTGGACGCTCTCCAGCAAGTCATGCGCACGGAGCGTGGCTGATGGCCGAGCGAACTGGCGTTGAAGTCCGCCTCGAGAACCTGAAGCGAACCTATGGACCAGTGACAGCGCTGAACGATCTCTCCCTGACCATCGCACCGGGCGAGCTCGTGGCTCTCCTGGGACCATCCGGTTGCGGCAAGACCACGGCGCTGCGCCTGCTGGCGGGTCTCGAGGAGGCCGACGGCGGACGCGTCGTCATTGACGGCGAAGACGTGACGGCGGTGCCGGCGAACAGGCGTGACGTCGGTATGGTGTTCCAGGCGTACTCGCTGTTCCCACACATGGTCGCCTGGGAGAACGTGGCATTCGGCCTGCAGATGCGCAAGGTCGAGCCAGCGGAGCGCAAGCGCCGAGCATTGGAGGTGCTCGACCTGGTCGGCCTGGCGCCTTACGCGAACCGCTACGCAACCCAGATGTCCGGCGGCCAGCAGCAGCGGGTGGCGCTGGCCCGGGCGCTCGCGATCCAGCCCAAGGTGCTCCTTCTGGACGAGCCTCTCTCGGCGCTCGACGCAAAGGTGCGCTCGCGACTCCGCGACGAGATCCGCCGCGTCCAGCTCGAGGTCGGCATCACGACTTTGTTCGTGACGCACGACCAGGAGGAGGCGCTCGCCATCGCGGACCGCGTCGGGGTCATGAATGCCGGCCACCTCGAGCAGCTCGGACCGCCGACCCTCGTCTACACGCGGCCCGCAACCCCGTTCGTGGCTGAGTTCGTCGGCCTGACGAACCGCCTGCCCGGCGAGGTCAAATCCGGGATGGTCGAGGTCAGAGGAACTCAGCTGCCGCTCGTCCAGCCAAACGCTCCGACCGGTCCCGCGATCGCGCTCGTACGGCCAGAGGCGGTTTCGCTGGCGACCGACGGAGCGATGAACGATGGCCCGCTGGTGGGGACGGTGATCGCCGTCGCCTTCCTGGGCGCCACGAGCCGCGTGACCGTCGACCTCGGCGGCGGCGTGACGGTGCTCGCCCAGATGCCGACATCGGCGGCGGCCGCGACCCCCGCAGGCACACGCGTCCGGCTTGCGCTGCGCGACGACCCGGTCCTCATCGCGAGGGAAGAGAAAGCCCCGGTCGACGCGTGACGGCGGAAGCGGTGGGGCTCACCACGCGCCGCACGCTCGGCGCGGGCGCGGTGCTTGGCTCGGGCTCGCGCGGAGCGTATCGGGCGGTGACCGAGCTACAAGGCGAGCCGCACGTCGTGAGGCGAGAGCTGGTGGCTGATTCGCACCCGGGTCCAGTTGAGCCAAAAGGACCGATCATGGCGATGGCCCACATCACAGACCTGCACGTCACCGACGTGCAATCGCCCGCCCGCTTCGAATTCGTGAACCTCGAGTGGGAGGACCCGCGCTTTCGAGAGCTGCTGACCATGCAGCGGCCACAGGAGACGCTCAACGTCCACGCGATCGACGCGATGGTCCGCACCCTCAACGCGGTCGAAGGGGGGCCGTTGGCCCGAAGCCCCATCGCGCTCGTGGCGATGACCGGCGACTCGATCGACAACACGCAGCGCAACGAGCTGGACAACTTCCTCGCCCTGTTCGATGGAGGCACGGTCCATCCCAATTCGGGCGGGCCAGGATATGAAGGAGTGCAGGCCGCGGACTGGCCGGGCGAGATCTGCTGGAAGCCCGACGGCCCCGTTGACGGTGACGTTTTCCGCCGGGACCTCGGCTTCCCCCAGGCCCCGGGGCTGCTGGAGCGCGCGATCCAGCCATTTCAAGCGGCGGGCTTGAGACGGCGCTGGTTGGGGTGCTATGGAAACCACGAAGAGGTCTGCCAGGGCGTTGGCGTAGTCACCGCCGGCCTGGCGCGCGCGATGGCGGGGTCGCAGAAGCCGATCGCGCTGCCGCCAGGCTTCGATCGCGCGACGGCCCTCGAGACTTTCGTCACCCGTCCCGAGTACTTCATGACCGGCCCGTTCCTCGAGGTGACGCCAGATGAGTCGAGACGCCCGATCTCGCGGATGGAGTTTGTCGATGCGCACCACGAGTCCGGACGGCACGGATTCACGGACACGAACCGCGGCGACGCAACGACCTATTACGTCCACGACACCCGGTTCGTTCGATTCATAACGCTCGACACCGTTTGCGACGCGGGAGGCGCCGATGGGAGCATCGACCCGCCTCAGCTGTACTGGCTGGAACGAAGGCTCGAGGAAGCCCACTCGTCCTTCATGTCCCGCGACGGCTCCATTGCGCGGACTCGATACGACGACCGCCTCGTGGTGGTGCTCTCGCATCACGGCTTCGACATGCTGGCCAACCCAAGGGCGGACGTCCGCCGCGACGAGCTGCTCGAGCTGCTGCTCCGTTTCCGGAACGTGGTGTTGTGGCTCAACGGCCACATTCACGGCAACCGGACCACTCCTCGGCCGGGGCCGGCCGGCGGTCACGGGTTCTGGGAGGTGACGACCAGCTCGCTGGTGGACTGGCCTTGCCAGGCGCGGCTCGTGGAGCTTTTCGACGCCGGCGACGGTTTGCTGGGAATCGGGTGCACGATGGTCGACCACGACGGAACCGACCTGGCCGGGCTGCATCGCGAGATTGCCGGCAACGTCCCGTTCAACGGCTTCGATTCTTGGCGTCCCGGTACGCCGGCCGATCGCAACGCGATCCTCCTGCTGCGGAAGCCCTTCTGAGGGCGTATTGTTGCGTGGAGCGCTACAGGTGCGTACGGTGCTACACGGAAGAGAGAGTGGCATGAAAGTCGATAGTTCGGCTTTGGTCGCTTACCTACGGGCTCCTCGCTACGAGGTCTTGCCGACAGAGGACGTCGAGGGTCTGGTGACGACGCACGTCCCGCCTGAGGTCACGATCACCATCACGGCTTCTCCCAGGCGTGGCATGGAGGCGACGACCGACCTCGCCGAGCGCCTTTCCCGCCAGGGCTATTCCGTCGTCCCGCACCTCTCCGCGCGGCTGATCCGCGACGCCTCTCACCTGCGCGAGATCCTCGGCGCGGTCAAAGGGATGGGGATTCGCGACGTTTTCGTCATCGCCGGCGACGCGCGCGAGCCGGCCGGCGAGTTCCCCGATTCGGTCTCGCTGCTCGAGGCCATGATGCGCGCGGGCCACGACCTCGACGACGTTGGCGTATCGGGCTATCCCGAGAGCCACAGCTTCATCGACGACGACATGACCATCCAGGCCATGTGGGACAAGCGGAGGATCGCCACGTACATCGTCAGCAACCTGTGCTTCGACCCGCGGGTCGTGAAGCAGTGGGTGGGCCGCGTGCGCCGCCGCAAGGTCGAGCTCCCAGTCCACATCGGGATGGCGGGCGTCGCGGACCCGGCGAAGCTGCTTCGCATCTCGACGCGAATCGGTGTCGTGGATTCCGCTCGCTTTTTGCGCGGACATTCCAACTGGTTCCTGCGGATGATGCAGCCGGGCGGTTACAGCCCGGAGCGCTTCGTGAGGGGGCTCCTGCCGGACCTCGCAGCGCCGGACCGCAAGGTCGCCGGCCTGCACGTGTTCACGTTCAACGAGATCGAGCCGACGGAGCGGTGGCGCCAGGAGATGCTGGCGCGCGCGGCTTAGCGGCGCTCGTCACATAAGAAGGAGGAGGCATGGCGATCACGTTTCCCACGGACCTCGACATCGCACGCAAGGCGCGCCTGCTGCCGATGCCGGACATCGCGGCGCGCATGGGCATCGGGCCGCACCTGCTGGAGCCGTACGGCCACGACGTGGCGAAGATCAAGCTCGACGCCATCGACGAGCTGAAGGACCATCCGAAGGCCAAGTACGTAGTGGTGTCGGCGATCACGCCAACGCCGCTCGGGGAAGGTAAGACGACGACCACGGTTGGACTCGGCGATGCGCTCGGATACATCGGCAAGCGGGCCATCGTGGCGATCCGCCAGCCGTCGATGGGCCCGACCTTCGGCATCAAGGGCGGGGCCGCGGGAGGCGGCTACAGCCAGGTGGTGCCGATGGAAAGGTTGAACCTGCACCTGACCGGAGATTTCCACGCCGTGACCTCGGCGCACAACCTCCTCGCCGCGATGATCGACAACTACATCCACCACAGCCTGCGCGAGTTCCCCATCGACCTGCACAGCATCACCTGGCGTCGCGTGCTTGATGTGAGTGATCGCGTCCTGCGCAATGTTGTCGTCGGTCTTGGGGCGCCCGAAGACGGTGTTACGCGTCAAACGGGCTTCGACATCACGGCAGCGTCCGAGGTCATGGCCGTGTTAGCCCTGTCTACATCGCTGCAGGACATGAGGCAGCGCCTGGGCCGGATGGTGATCGGCCTGGCCAGGGACGGGCGTCCCATCTCGGCGGACTCGCTTCGCGCCGGCGGCGCGATGACAGTGATCATGCTCGACGCGATCAAGCCGAACCTGCTTCAGACACTGGAGAACACGCCGGTGCTCGTCCACGCCGGTCCGTTCGGCAACATCGCCAACGGCGCCTCGTCGGTCCTGGCCGACATGATCGGCATCCATTGCGGCGACTTCCTCGTGACGGAGGCGGGCTTCGGCGCCGACATGGGCGCCGAGCGATTCTTCAACATCAAGTGCCGGACATCGGGCCTGGCCCCCGACGCGGCAGTCATCGTTGCCACCGTGCGCGCGCTGAAAGTTCACTCGGGCAAGTACCGAGTCGTCGCCGGCAGGCCGCTGCCGCCGGAGCTGTTGATGGAGAACCCCGACGACGTGCTCGCGGGTGCGGCCAACCTTCGCAAGCAGGTGGAGAACATCCAGATCCACGGCGTGACTCCCGTAGTCGCCATCAACGCGTTTCCGGGTGACCACCCTTCGGAGCACCGCGCCATCCGCGAGCTCGCAGAGCACCTCGGCGTCCGGTCCGCGGTCTGCAACAACTTCGTCGAAGGGGGCAAAGGCGCTACCGAGCTGGCCGAGATGGTGGCCGCTGCCGCCGATGAGCCCAGCACGTTCCAGCTGCTCTATCCCGATGCCGCGACGCTCCGCGAGAAGATCGAGACCGTCGCGCTCCGCATCTACGGCGCGCGAGGCGTCGAGTACGACGCAGTGGCCGCTCGCCAGCTGGACGCCTACGAGAAGAGCGGGTTCGGGCGTCTGCCGGTGTGCATCGCCAAGACGCACCTATCGATCTCCTCGGACCCGAAGCTGAAGGGTGCTCCAACCGGGTGGGTGCTGCCAGTGCGCGAGGTGCGCGCGTCAGTCGGAGCCGGGTTCATCTACCCGATCTGCGGCGACATGCGGACGATGCCTGGCCTCCCGACCACGCCCATCGCGGCGAGCATCGATATCGACGTCAAAGGGAACATCCTCGGCCTCAGCTAGAGGTTCGCGTTTCTTCGCTCGACCGCTTCGTGCAGGAGGGTCGCGAGGTCGATCACCTGGAGCTTGGCACCGGTCTCGCGGACGCCGTCGTCGAGCATCACCGTGCAGAACGGGCACGCCACCGCCAGCGTCTCGGCGCCGGTCTCGGCCGCTTCGCGCACGCGTTCGTGGTTGATCGGGCGGCCTCGCTTCTCCTCCATCCACATCCGCGCGCCGCCCGCGCCACAGCAGAAGGTGCGCTCGCGGTTGCGCGGCATCTCGATCGCCGTGCCGACCGCGGACACCAGCTCGCGTGGTTGCGAGCGCACATCGTTGTGCCGTGCCAGGTAGCACGAATCGTGGTAGGTGATCTTTTGCTCGCCTGCCAGCGGGTTCAGCTTGCCCTCGCGCACCAACTCGGCCAGGAACTCCGTGTGGTGCACGACCTTGTAGTGACCGCCGAAGTCCGGGTACTCGTTGCCGATTGAGTTGAAGCAGTGCGGGCAGGTCGTCACGATCTTCTTGACGCCCGCTTCGTTCAGGGTGCCGACGTTCTCGCTGGCGAGGCGCTGGAACGTGTACTCGTCGCCCATCCGGCGCGCCGGGTCCCCGGTGCACGCTTCGCGCGGGCCGAGGATCGCGAAATCGACGCCAGCGGCGAGCATCAATTTGGCCGTCGAGACGGCGCCCTTGCGAGCGCGTTCGTCGAAGGCGGGCGCACAACCGACCCAGAAGAGGACATCCGGCGCCGGGTCTCCGGGCTGCAGTACGCGGACTCCAAGTCCGTCGGCCCAGTGGGTGCGGTCGGCCTGGGGCTTGCCCCAGGGATTGAACGAGCGGTCCACGTCCCGCAGCATGGCTCCCGCCTCTTCCGGGAATCGCGACTCCACCATGACGAGGTTGCGGCGCAGGTCGATCACGTGGTCGATGTGCTCGATGCCGACCGGGCACTCGCGCACGCAAGCGCCGCAGGTCACGCAGTCCCACACGATGTCGTCGGTGACCGCGCTCGGAACGATGCGCGGCGGTGTGTACGAGCCGGTCGAGGCCAGTGCCTTCGGACCTTCCGCCATCAGCTGGTCGCGCATGGCCATGATCAGCAGCTTCGGCGACAGCGCCTTCCCGGTCGCGTAGGCGGGACACACGTCCTGGCACCGCCCGCATTCGGTGCACGACACCGTGTCGAGCATCTGCTTCCAGGTCATGTCGGTCACGGTGGCGGAGCCGAATCGCACCTCCGCCTCAGGTCGCTCGAAGTCGATCGGCTCGAGACGTCCGCGGGCACGCGTGCGCCCGAAGTACACGTTGAAAGCCGCGACGATGATGTGAAGGTGCTTGGAGTAAGGGAGGTAGGCGAGGAAGCTGAGGATGATCAGGACGTGGGCCCAGACCGCGGCTCTCTCGAGGTAGGGAACCAGCTGGCCATGCAGCACCTTCGCGATCGAGCCTGAGATCGGCGCCCAGCTCGCGGGATAGTCGTTGAGCCCCAGCGAGATCTGCGAGGCGTGCCAGAGAAACAGCGTGACGATGATGCCGGCGATCATGGCCAGGATCAGGTCCGCCTCGCCGATGTGGCTTCCTTTGAAACGGGCCGGGCGCTGGACCTTGCGGATGACAAATGCCGTGGCGACGCCGACCAGGACGAGCAGCGCAAAGACGTCCACCATCAGCGCATACCAGCCCTGCGCTCCCAGCCAGGGCAGCGTCGCGTGTGGGTCGACCGCGCCGATCATCGCGATGAGAATCGTCGGAAACAAAACCAGGAATCCCCAGAAGATGGCTGCATGCATCAGTCCAGGAAGGAGGCGCTGCAGCAGCTTGCTCTGCCCGACCACGACGACCGCCTCCGCCTTCGCGCGCATAGGTACGTCGCTGAAGCGCGCCGCCGGTTTGCCCGACCTGATCAATCGGTAGAGCAGCAGCGCCCGGCGTCCGAAGAGCGCAGCCGAGGCGACCAGGGCGATGGCCAGGACGGACGCGGCGATCGGGCTCACCTCCGCTTGCGAATCTCCGCCGAGATTGCCGGCACGATTTCCTTCAGATCGCCGACCACCGTGTAGTCGGCGTTCTGCATCATCGGCGCCTGGGGGTCGGAATTGATCGCGAGGATGCGTTTCGCCCCCTTCAAGCCGGCCATGTGCTGGGTGGCTCCGGAGATGCCGCAGGCGATGTAGACCTCGGGCGCGACCTTGGTCCCGGTCTGCCCCACCTGGTCGGTGTGCGGCCGCCACCCGGCGCTGGTGACCGCGCGCGAACATCCGACCGCAGCGCCCAGGAGGCCGGCGAGCTCCTCGATGATCGCGAAGCCTTCTTTCGAACCGACGCCGCGCCCTCCGCTGACGATCACCTTCGCCTCGGCAAGCGAGACGCCGCCGCTGCTCGGCTTGATGTGGTCGGAGACGTGGACGACCAGGTCGCTTTCGGCGGGCGGCTTCGTCTCGAGCTCGACGGGGGCAGGGCCAGAGTCGGCCGGGACCGTGAACGGCGCTACAGAGATCAGCGGTCGCGGGCTGTGGAGGAGCGCCACCTCGAGCAGGCTGCCGCCCCAACGCAGGCGTGTCACCTCGACCGGATCCCCGGGAGCTGCGCTGATGCAGTTCGCCGCGAACGGAAGGCTCGTGCGGGCGGCGAGCCGGGCCATCACCTCGTTGCCGCGCTCCGTGCCCGCGGCGAAAACGGCGGACACGTTCAACTCTTCAGACGCCTGAGCGAGAGCCGCCGCCACAGCGTCAGGGGCAAACGGTTGGAACGCATCCATGCGCACCGAGCGTGGATCACCGAACTTGCGCGCGACCGTGAGCATCTGCCGCGAGGCGTCGCTCTGGTCCATCAAGACCAAGACAGTCAAACCAGGCCTGCCTCGTGGAGCATGTGGACCACCGCCGGGGCGGCGGCCGGGCCGCTCCCGAGCGACTCCGCACGGCGGCCCTGGCCTGCCGGCACCGCTAGCCGGACGAGCTTCAGGTGTGGCGCAGGCCGCGCCGGGGTCGTGGTCGTAACAGGCTTGCTGCGCGCCCGCATGCGCCCGGGCACCGACGGATAGCGCGGCAGGTTCAACCCTTCTTTGACCGTCAGCACGGCCGGCAGCGGCACGACATAGACGTCGCGGCCGCCTTCGACCTCCTGCTCGCAGCGCACGTTCGCGCCTTCGAGCGTCACCTTCTTCAGGCCCGTCACGCACGGGCGCCCGAGCGCGTGGGCGACGCGGATCCCGACCTGGAAGCCTCCCGAGTCGGCGGATTCATTGCCAAAGAAGATGAGGTCGAACCGGCCTGACGCCGCCTCGTCCTCTCGGATCGAGTCGACGAGGGCGGCGGCCGTGGCCTCGCCGTCCCATTCCTGACCATCTGCCTGAAGGTGGATCGCGCGGTCGACGCCAAGCGCCATCGCATCGCGCAGCTGCTCCACCGCTTCTGGCGGCCCGAGGGTCAGCACGACAGAATCGCCCTTGTTCGCCTCTATGATCCGCACCGCCTCTTCCACGCCGCACTCCTCGTGCGGGCTCATCGTGAAGCCGAGGTGCCGCGTGTCGATCGTGCGCGAATCCTCCGTGAGCACGATGCGGCCTCCGGTGATCGGCACTC
>WNFD01010653.1_pt1 | contig 12113 bp, 10 predicted proteins | sample 5400491 | NCBI WGS metagenome assembly WNFD01 (sample SAMN13153343, study PRJNA577476) | soil metagenome | isolation source: 120 cm saprolite under Douglas fir tree site 2 hole 2 replicate 2 | place: USA:California | collected 2015-04-18 | reverse complement strand
GACATTGATGTATCCCTGCCCCAGGCGCGCCCGCGTTGGTCATCGAAATTGTCTCACCCGAACATTCATTGGAAGACTTGATGGCCAGGATTCGTCAGTATCTGACAGCCGGCAGCCACGCCGTCTGGATGGTTTATCCTGGCGATCGTCTGGTGGAAATCTATGACGCGGCCGGCACCCGCGAGGTGTTCGAGCCGGCCTCACTCAAAGCGCGTGGACCGTTTGGCAAACACACTTTCTCTCTGCCGCTGACATCGATCTTTGATGAGGATGCGCAATAAACTCGCTTACTGTCCCTTCTCGTAGTTGTGAATCGCATCCGCCATCCAAGCGGGCATAATCGCCCTGGAGGCTTTCAGCTCTTCAAATTCCGCGGGGGGCAGGCCGTTCTTGATTTTCTCAATCACTTTCGCGGTCACGTGTTTTTTCCCCAGATACCACAACGCGATCAGCCCCATGCCCGCGCCGCGTCCGGCCAATTGCAATTTTCTTTCCGCTAAGTGCTTCAGGCAAACCTTCAAACGTCCCATTCGGAATGTGCGGCTGGTCCCGCTGGTATAGAAGATTGGCTGAGTCGGCACCTGCGTGGTCAAATGAAAGTGTCTTGCCGCCTCGGCCCCGTGGATTTCAATCTTGGAGCGTGCAATGACCTGAGCAACCTTGAATGGTTCAGGCGTGACGCGCCCGGCATACCGATTGATTTTCGATCGAACATACACTCCCCGCGTCACACGCATAATGCAGCCGGACGGTTTGGAAAGCCGCGACAATGCCTGGTCCACCGCGGAGCGGCTCCCAAACTGAAGGAGTTCCGCGGAGCGAAAGGGCTGCCCTTCGGGCATTTGCGCTACCCACCGGCGAATTTGTTCTGTCACCGTCATATCAATAGTTTACCAGCTTTGTCAGAAAAATATATGATTTTTATGACAGACTCTCTGACGCATAGACAGTTTCACAATAAGCTTCTTTAAATCAATGATTTCCGGATTCTTCAGACTCTTTGAGCGGGCCGCGCAGGTTTCTACCGTCTGCGCGCGGGCTGGCGCGATGGTTTCAGATAACGGGGGAGAAGTTTGTCCGAGAATCAAGCCGGCAAGTCGAGCGATACCATAACTGGGCGAAATAACTTTCACGACCCGAAAAAATCCGCGTCACTTCGACAGCACACCCTTGACGATCAGCCATCGTAACGTAACACTGGTAATAGCTGTGTCCCCAGGGACCTCCGGCTTGCAGTGCGGGTCTTTGACAACTGATATCGGCGATGTGGGCGGGAGTGGCGGGACGCCCGCCCAGGGGTCCGCGTTCATCCGTGCTGGTACCGTGACCGGGAGTATTCGTTGGAAATGCCAAAAAAAACAGCCTTGCAGTTCCGATGTCCCGATTATCCGATGTTCCGATCTTCGATGCCTCGGCGCTCTGTTGTACTACGGATTTCGATCTGCTACGCCATCTGCAACAGTTTTTTCCGCCATTCATGCGGCTTGTAGCACGTAGCAGATTGAAGCCCCTTTTTAATATATCTGAGAGTCAACAGGATTGGCTGCCCTCCCTGGCTCCGGACCTTCGGGGCGCAACTGCTTTGATCGCGACTTGAACGGCTTCCTTCCTTTAAAATGGCCCATGATCGACATGGCACAACATTCCAGGTATAAACTCGTCGCGTTCGCCGTGCTGGCCTTCCTTCTGACGACGGTTGCCCCGGCATCGGAGAAGAGCGTCGAAGCCCTGAAAGCCGACGCCGAGAAAGCCACCGGAGGCCATCAGGCCCGGCTGTATGCGGAACTGGCGCAGCAGTTGGTGGAGACGGCCAATCAGCAGTTCACCGACGGGCAGGTTGACGCCGCCCAGGCTACGGTGCAGGAAGTGCTGAAGTATGCGGCGCTGGCCCGCGATATCTCCGTCAGGACACGCGGCAAGATGAAAGAAACGGAGATTCATCTGCGCAATGCCGAGCGGCGACTGGACGCGGTGCGGCGAACCCTCTCCGTGGACGACCGTCCTCCGCTGGAAGACGCCGGGAAGAAGCTTGAACGCTTTCGTCAGGATCTGCTCAACGCCATGTTCGTCGATCCGAAGAAGGAGAAAAAGCCTTGAAGACGACGCGACCGTCGCACGTTGCGCGAACGGCCCGAATTGCACGAACACTCCTGTTACTGCTGCTGGTGCTGAGCATTACCGCGTCGGCGAAGCGGCGCGATCCGCTGACCGACAGCGAGATCGACCAGCTGCGCGAAGTCGCGATGGAGCCATTCAAACGGCTGCAACTCTACATCAAGTTCGCCGACGTGCGCCTGACCACCATTGCTTTAATGCGCGACGACCCCAAACAGGCCGAAGGCCGGGGAAAGAAGATCCACGATCTGCTGGAGGATTTCACGGCCATTCTCGACGAGATCAATGACAACCTCGATCAGTACCAGGGACGTCCTCTGGATCAGGAATCCAGAAAGGACTTCCGCAAAGGATTGAAAGAGGTGCTGAAAGCCGGAGCCCATTGGGAGACCGTACTCGAAGATTTGAAATCGACGGCGGAGAGCAGCGCGCAGATCAAACGCGAGGCCGCGGAATTCCGTTTCGTTCTGCAGGATGCACAGGACGCGCTGAAGTCTTCGGTGGACATGGCGAAGGAATACTCAGAAGGCAAAGACCCGGAAGTGGCGCCGACCCCGCCGCCAAAGAAGAAGTAGACGGACGGCGGACGCCCGCCAACAAAAACCTTACCACTGATTAACACTGATAAAAGCGCAGATGAACACTGAAGGAAAATATATTACTACCACAATCAAAATGGTTAGGGCGCCGGCGGGGACTCAGGACCCGACGCAAACTCAGTGACTCACAACCCCGAAAAACTCTTCGAGCAGGCCTACCGCGAATTGCGGCCCGACACTCCCGTTCCCGAACACAGGATCCAGTTCTTCCCTTTTGCCAGCCTTAACAACACCATCCGCCTGCGTCAGGGACGCATCCTGGTGCGTCTCTCCGATCTGCTGGAAGGCGCGGACGAGCCGGTTTTGTATGCGATTCTGCACATCCTGATCAGCAAGCTTTATCGGAAAGAGATCGATGCAGGACACTCCGCGCGGTTCCGGCGCTTTGCCGGCGCGCCCGGCATCGCCGAGAAGCTGCATCTGGTCCGCTCGACCCGCGGACGCAAAAAGATTCACAGCCCCGGCGGCACGCACTATCACCTGGAAGAAATCTTCGACGACCTTAACCTGCGTTTCTTTCACGGGCTGATGGCCCGTCCGCAGATGAGCTGGAGCGCAACGATTTCCCGCTACCGGCTCGGACATTACGATCCCGCGCATAACACCATCGTCATCAGCCGCGTCTTCGACCGCCCCGGCGTCCCCCGTTATGCGGTGGAGTACCTGGTCTTCCACGAAATGCTGCACCTGCGCCATCCCGTGAAGATGAAGGGCAGTCGGCGCTGCGTCCATCCTCGGGCATTCCAGGATGAGGAGAAGGGCTTCCCTCAACTGGAAGAGGCCAGGCGGTATCTGAAGGAAAAAGTGGCACGGTAGACTCGGCAAAGATCTTCACCGCAGAGGCGCAGAGGTGCGCAGAGGTACGCAGGAAAAGCAAAAACAAAAAAAGTGGTGTAACGCGGGGGAAAACAGAAATCAATTACCTGTTCTTGTTATTGCTTTTCCTGCGCACCTCTGCGCTCTCTGCGGTGAAGAAGTTTTTCAGCCGTGACCGCCATCACAGCCAGGTCTTTGAATCCTGATGACGATTTCCGGGTTGTCTCGTCGTGAATTCTTTTCAACTTGTTGACTAGCCATCCCCTGCAACGTAGAATCGATCTTGAAAATGAAATTGAAATTCATTTTCAAAATGGAAGGTCCCAGGAACCCATGCTCCAGGCCCTGATTATTACACTCCGTGAAGGCGTTGAAGCCGCCCTGATCGTGGGCATCACGCTGGCGTATCTGGCCAAAATCGGCCGCCCTGAACTGCGTAAGACCGTCTATGCCGCCCTGATCGCCGCGTTTCTGGGCTCGGTGGCGGTCGCCGTGGTGCTGTCGCACACCGGCCTGAATCAGGACATCTTTGAAGGCTGGGTCATGCTGGTGGCCGCTTTCTTTGTTATCAGCATGGTTATCTTCATGATGCGCGCGGCGCGCAAACTCAAGGGTGAGATCGAATCGAAAATCGGCGCGCTGGCCGGCAACAGTTCCCGCTGGGGGCTGTTTGCGTTCGTCTTTTTGATGGTGCTGCGCGAGGGCGTCGAGACCGTTCTGATTCTGGCGGGCGTTTCCTTCAACTCCACCGAACTCATGAGCTTTATCGGTACCCTGCTGGGCGTGGGCCTGGCCGTGGCCTTCGGCGTGATGTTCGTCAAAGGCAGCGTGCGCGTCAACCTGCAAAAGTTTTTCCGGGTCACGAGCATCATCCTGTTCTTTGTCGCCTTCCAACTGGTTATCTCGGGCCTGCACGAGCTGTCTGAAAACGGCGTGCTGCCCTCCAGTAAACAGGAAATGGCGCTCATCGGCCCCATCGTTCGCAACGATTACTTTTTCTTCGTCACCATTCTGGCGCTGGCGGCGCTGATGATTCTGCTCGAATACAGCCGTCGCGGCTCCGGCGGGCCGCCCTCTTCCGGTGCTTCTTCCGGAAGTCCGACGGGCACGGCCTCGAAGGCCGAAGAGCGGAAGCAGCAGTGGACGGCCCGCCGTGAACGCCTGTGGGCGTGGACGCTGTGCGCCACCGCCTTTATCTTTATCTTCACAATTACGGCGGAGTTCATTTATGCGCGCGGAGCTTCAAAGCTCTCCGATCCGGTCGAGTTGAGCTTTACCAACGGCGAGATCAGGATTCCGAAGGCCGAGGCCGCGGACGGCGAACTGCATCGTTACAGCGCGAAGGTCAATGGCACGCCCGTCCGCTTTTTTCTTTATCGCAAGCCCAACGGCGAAGTGGCGACCGTGTATGACGCCTGCACCATCTGCGGCGCGATCGGCTTTTTCAAGACTTCCACGGGCGTGGTCTGCAAGAACTGTTCCGCTCCCATCAACCCGCAGAGCGTGGGGCAGCCCGGCGGCTGCAACCCGGTTCCGCTGCAATCGAAGGTTTCGGGCGACACCATTGTGATCACCTCCGCCGATCTGGCCGAACAGGCGGCCCTCTTCAATAAATAAAACCATGTTTGCGCGCTTACTCTTCGAATCGTTTCGCCGCCAGCGGCGGCGAAAGCTGTTCGCCCTGGCGGCCATCGGGCTGGGCATGAGCCTGAGCACCGCGATGATCTCCGTCGCGACGGATATCGGCGATAAGATCAACCGAGAGTTGCGCTCCCTGAGCACCAATCTGGTGCTGACGCCCGCCGAAGCGGGACTCGACGTAACCATCGGCTCCAATACGTTCAAGCCCGAAGGCGAAGATAAGGCATTCATTCCGGAAAGCGATCTGACGAAGCTTAAAGGCATCTTCTGGGGACACAATATCGTTGGCTTCGCGCCGTTTCTTTCCAGCCCGGAGAAGTTCAGCCGCCCCGCCGGCGACTTCACCGCTCCGCTGACCGGCACGTACTTTGACCAGCCGCTGAGGTACGGGAATGAAAGCTTTACGACCGGAGTAAGGTCGGTGAATAAATTCTGGAAGGTTGAAGGCGAGTGGCCCGTCGATAACAGCGCCGACGCGCTGGCGGGCGCGAGCCTCGCGCAAAAGAACAACCTGCACCCCGGAGACACCATTCAGCTTCGGGACCAGCGGATGCGCATCACCGGCATTCTGACGACCGGCGGCGCGGAAGACGACTCCATCGTGGCCCCGCTGCATTTCGTTCAGGCGGCGCTGGGCATGCCGGGCGCGGTGCGCCGCGTGGCCGTGAGCGCGCTGACCAAACCCGAAGACGCCTTTGCCCGCCGCGATCCGGCGAGCCTTTCTCCGGAACTGCATGATCGCTGGTACTGTTCGCCATACGCCAACTCCATCGCCTTTCAGATTCATGAAGCTCTGCCCAACGTTCAGGTGGAGCAGGTGCGCCAGGTGGAGCAGAACCAGGGGAAGGTGCTTTCCCGGATTTCAGGTCTGATGCTTCTGCTCACAGTGGCCGCGCTTATCGCCACCGCGCTGGCGGTTTCGGCGGTCATGGCGGGCACGGTCATCGAACGCCGCCAGGAAGTCGGATTGATGAAATCCCTGGGCGCGGGCAACGGGCTGGTGGCTTCCCTGTTTCTCGCCGAAGCGGCCCTGCTGGCCATCGCCGGAGGTCTCGCGGGATTTGCCGGCGGTGTCTTTCTGGCGCGCTATATCGGGCAGAGCGTTTTCGGATCGGCCATCGCGGTGGCCCCGGTGGTTCTGGCGATTGTGGTCATTGCGGCCCTGCTGGTGGCGGCGGCCGGCAGCGCGACGGCCATTCTGAAGGCCATGCGGTTCGATCCGGCCATCGTGTTGCGGGGCGACGCATGAGCGGCAGAACTTTCCTGCTTCTCCGCCTGCTGGTGAAAGCCACCTGGGTGCGCCGCGGCCGCGCTCTCACCGGATTGCTTTCCATCGTGGTGGTGGCCACCATGGCCACCGTGGGCCTTACGGTCTATGCGGACCTCAATACAAAGATGAACCGCGAATTCCGCGGCTTCGGGGCCAATGTGATTGTTTCCGCCCGCGACGAGAGCGCCTCCGGAACTTTCACCGACACAGACGCCGAAAAAATTCTGCGTTCTCTGGAAAACAGAGGCACGGGCGCCATTCTCCACTACGCCATTGCCCGCGGGGCCTCCGGACTTCCCGTGGTCGTGGGCGGCGCGGATTTGAAAGCGCTGCTGCAATTGAATTCCTGGTGGTCGCTCACGCGCGCCGACTCCGAAATTCTCGTCGGCGCTCGCGCCGCGCAGATTCTTTCGCCCAACGGCGCTCCCTTCCAGATCGCTTACAACGGACGCACGCTCGACATCAAACCCGATGCGATCTTCCGCTCAGGCTCGGAAGATGACAGCCGCATCTATGTAAACTCCGGAACCTTCGCCCAGTTCGTGGGCAATCCCCCGCCTTCGCCGATGGTGCAGTTGCGGCTTGAAGGTTCGTCGCAGCAGATGGCGGACATCATCGCCCGATTGTCCGCCGAGTTTCCCCAGGCGGGCGTGAAGCCCATACGCGCGATTACCGAGACCCAGGCCTCGGTGCTGGGCAAGACCCGCGCGGTGGTGCTGGCCGCTTCTTCCATCGTGGTGGTCCTGATTGTGCTGTGCATGGTGGCCACGCTGACCGGCTCGGTGCTGGAGCGCAGAAAAGATTTCGCGGTCATGAAGGCCCTGGGCGCATCCGATGGCACCGTCAGCCTGATGTTTGCGGGCGAGGCCTCGATGGTGGCCGCGGCGGGCGGCCTAGTGGGTTTCGCGCTGGGTTCGGCGATTGCCTGGTGGATCGGCCAGGCCAACTTCGGTTCGGCGATTGCGCCGCATCCTCTGTTACTGGCGCCGGTGGTACTGGGCAGTATCGCGCTGGCGCTGGTGGCTTCGAGCGCACCACTACGGTTATTACGAAGGATTCAGCCCGCGGTTATTCTGAGGGGAGAATAATGTCGATTGAACTCAGGAACGTGACGCGCATCTACCACGGGAACACCGAGGTGGTGGCGCTGAACGATGTTTCTCTCACGGTCGAACCCGGGGAGTGGCTGGCGGTCATGGGCCCTTCAGGCTCGGGCAAATCGACGCTGGTGAACCTGATCGGATGCCTCGACCAGCCGACGAAGGGCGAGGTCTGGATCAAAGGCACGGAGATCTCGAAGATGCCGGCGTCGGAGCTGAACCGCTTTCGCGCCGAGAAGATCGGCTTCATCTTTCAGCAGTTTCATCTGATTCCCTACCTCACGGCCCTGGAGAATGTCATGCTGGCGCAGTACTTTCACAGCATGACCGACAAGAGAGAAGCCCTGGCCGCGCTGGAACGCATCGGCCTAGGCGACCGCGCGGACCATCTGCCCGCGCAGATGTCGGGCGGCGAGCAACAGCGCGTGTGCATCGCGCGGGCGCTGATCAACGATCCGAAGATCATTCTCGCCGACGAACCGACCGGTAACCTCGATGCCGTCAATGAAGAGATCGTCATGCGGCAGCTCCGCGACCTGCACGCCCAGGGACGCACCATCATCATGGTTACCCACGACCCGGTGGTCGCCCGCATGGCCGACCGCCGCCTCGAACTGCATCACGGCAGGATTGCCCATCTTGAGACATTCGCGTTCTCGGACGAAGAACAGATCGACGAAGTGCTCGAAGAGCTCTGGGTGCTCGCCGAAAACGGCGAACACGCCGAAATGGGACGCATCGACGTGGAAGGCGCTCTGCCCACCGGCATGGCGCTGGAACGGATGCAGGAGCAGGGCCTGGTTGAACTCGAAGACCACGTCAGCGAGCCCCACGAACACAAACGGGTATTCAACCGCTGCCACGACCAGCTGCGCGACAGCCTCGACTATCCCGGCCACGGCGACCGCATGATTTACTTCACCGAAAAAGGACGCAAGCGCGCCGAAGATATCATCCGCCGCCACCGCCTGGCCGAGCAGCTCTTCATGCGCACCTTCCGCGTGGTGGATGAACAGGAAGTGGCCGAACAAGCCTGCCGCTTCGAGCACATCCTCTCACCCGAAGCCACCGACAGCATCTGCTCATTCCTCGGCCATCCAAGGACCTGCCCGCACGGAAGTCTGATACCGGCGGGGGCCTGTTGTCTGACGGCGAAGCGGAACAACTAGAAGAAGATTGGGTAATTGCCAAAATTGGTAATTTGGTAATTGAAGATCAAAAGCAAAAACAAAACAGAACTCACCGCAGAGAACGCAGGGGGCGCAGAGATACGCAGGAAAAGCAAAATACACAGGGATAAGTTTCCACGGCAAAAATCGTCGCAAGCCGCGAAGACTTTAACGATTAGCACTGCAGAGGTAGCGGAGGAAGCAGAGGTTTTTCAGGGCTGTAACGTCGATCGCACATTGCTGTGGGCCTGAAAGATACTGTTGAATCTGCGAAGCCCCCCCCCCTGAAAAACCTCTGCTTCCTCCGCTACCTCTGCGTTTCAAGGTTTTGCTTTTGTTTTTTGAATTACAAGAAAAAGAGCGGCTGGTTGGCCGCTCTTTTCTTATTGCTGCTTTATTGCCGCGCGCAAAAATCGATTTTCTTAGTGCAGGCCGAAGGCCACCTCAACATCGAGGAGCACGGCAACCGGCTGGCCGTCTTTTTTGCCGGGTTCGAACAGCCAGGTCTTGACTTTTTCCAGGGCTTTTTCATCGAGGCCCATTCCGAGAGATCTGAGCACGCGCAGACTGTGCGGGCGTCCGTTGGCGCCGACGATCAGCCGCAGGACAACGGTTCCTTCGTGGCGGTTGCGGCGGGCTTCGTCTGACCAGTCCGGATCGGGGCTGAAGGTCAGTATCGGCGCGGTCACGCCAGGCTGGCCCATGCGATACATACCGTTGCCGATGTTCCCGCCGGAGCCGGACCCGATGCCTCCGCCTGACCCCGTGCCGTTCGATAGCGGCCCGGTCGCGCTCGACGTGGGGTTGCCGATGTTGGGCAGGTTCGTATTGGGCATCTTCAGATCGGGCGGCGCAACGATCGACTGCTCCATCGCCAGTTTCGGCTGAAGGTTGCGGATGATGACCGTGGGCGGCGTGAACTGCTCTTTGGTGATTTTGGGCAGGCGTCCCTTGGTTTCAGGAAGTTTGTCATGAGCGCCGCCGCCGGCAATCGCCGAGCTGCGCACGGTGTTGGGCACGTAGTCGGTCATCAGCGGCGTAACCAGACCGGTATGGATGGTCGGCTTCAACGCGGTAGCCGTGTGGCCGGCCCATAAAGTAATGCCGAGGATTCCACCAATGGCCAGAGCGTGCAGGGTCACCGATCCGGCCGCGGCGCGTCCTGGCTTTTTGCGGCTCCAGATTTCCGGAACCGGCACGGGCGTGGATGTGAGTTCGAGTGGAGGAAGCTTTTCGGGAAACAGAGCCTCTCGCAGGTTCGCGAAGAGAGACGTCCAAACAGACTGCTCGGCTTCCCGCAGGAAGTTCAGGGGAGCTTCTTCGAAGAAGCCCTGCGGTTGAGGGATTAACGCCTGGTTAGCCATGGTTCCGACTGTCTTTCTTCTACCGATTCAGATTTTCCTGCCTCGCAGCACTGTGCCGGGGGAACACCATGCGGCCTCATCTCAGGAGTTATCTTACGGGTTTATCGGTCCTTCAGCGGGAAATTCAAACCTAACGGAGGGCTATGTTCCAGCGTAACCACGCTTCGTGGGGCGGGCGGTACACCAACAATGCAATTTGCGCATCACCGGCTTCTATGATGGCCCCGCCTTCTTCCCCTCCCCCTCCGTTTATAATTATTCATTAACCCCATCCGCACGGAGCATACATGCGCGAGCCTTTAGAGCTCAAAAAGACGATCAATCTTCCGAAGACCGATTTCTCCATGCGGGCGAACCTGCCCGTCAACGAACCCAAGTGGCTCGAAAAATGGGAGAAGAACGGGATTTACGAGAAGATTCGGGAGTCGCGCAGGGGCCGTCCCACATACATCCTGCACGATGGGCCGCCGTATGCCAACGGTCCCATCCACGAGGGTCATGCCCTCAACAAATGCCTGAAGGATTTCGTTGTAAAGTCAAGAACCATGGCCGGTTATGACTCTCCGTACGTCCCCGGCTGGGACTGCCACGGGCTGCCCATCGAGATCAAAGTCGATGAATCCCTGGGGCGCAAGAAGCTGGAGATGCCGGCGATCTCGGTGCGGCGCGCCTGTCGCACCTATGCCGAGAAATATCTCAACCTTCAGCGTGAGCAGTTCAGGCGGCTCGGCATTCTGGGCCGATGGGACCAGCCTTATTCCACGATGACGCCGCGGTACGAGTCGGTGATCGTGCGAACCCTGTTCGACTTCATGGAGCACGGCGCGGTCTACAAAGGGCTGCGTCCGGTGTATTGGTGCATCAAAGACAAGACGGCCCTGGCCGAGGCCGAGGTGGAATATGCGATGCACACCAGCCCCAGCGTCTGGGTGAAGTACCGCATGACCAGCGACCCGGCGACGGTGGATGCGAAGCTCGCGGGCAGGACCGTGAACACCATCATCTGGACCACCACGCCCTGGACGCTTCCGGCTTCCATGGCGGTGGCGTTTCATCCCGATCTGGAATATGTCGCGCTTGAGCACAAGGGCGAATACTATATCGTCGCCGACGCGCTGGCCAAAACCACCATCGAAAAATGCGGGCTTGCGCCCGCCACGGAGGCCGCGCGGTTTCCCGGCAGCAGACTTGAGCGTGTCACGTTTGCGCATCCGTTTCTCGATCGACCGGTGCTGGGCGTGCTCGCCAATTACGTCACCACCGATCAGGGAACGGGCGCGGTCCACACGGCTCCCTCGCACGGCGCGGACGACTTCTATACCGGCACAAAGTACAAACTCGACCAGACCTGCAATGTTGATGAAGGTGGAGCGCTGCGGCACGGGCTGCCAGAATACGACGGCATGACTGTCTTCGAGGCGAACGCGCCGATCATCGATTTGCTGAAAGCCCGGGGCGTGCTGATGGGTGAATCGCGCATCGAGCATTCGTATCCGCACTGCTGGCGCTGTCACAGTCCGGTGATCTTCCGGGCGACCGAGCAGTGGTTCATCTCCATGGAATCGCCGGTGGAGGATTCAACCCTGCGGCAACGCGCGCTCGACGAGATCAAGAAAGTGAAATGGCACCCGGCGTGGGGTGAAGAGCGAATCGGCAACATGATCGCTACGCGTCCGGACTGGTGCATCTCGCGCCAGCGCGTTTGGGGTGTGCCCATCGCGGTCTTCTTCTGCGAAGGCTGCGGCAGGCTGCTGGAAAGCAAAGAATCGCATACGGCGGTGGTCGATCTGTTTGCCCGCGAGGGCGCGGACGCCTGGTACACGCGCGACGCGAAAGACATCCTGCCCGCGGACACCAGGTGCGGCTGCGGCGGCACTGCCTTCCGCAAAGAGATGGACATCATCGACGTATGGTTTGAATCCGGTTCGAGCCATGCCGCGGTGCTCGGCCACGAACCGGACCTTCCCTGGCCCGCCGATCTTTATCTCGAAGGCGGCGACCAGTATCGCGGATGGTTTCACTCTTCCCTGCTGTGCGCC
>WNFD01008920.1_pt1 | contig 12113 bp, 14 predicted proteins | sample 5400491 | NCBI WGS metagenome assembly WNFD01 (sample SAMN13153343, study PRJNA577476) | soil metagenome | isolation source: 120 cm saprolite under Douglas fir tree site 2 hole 2 replicate 2 | place: USA:California | collected 2015-04-18 | reverse complement strand
GCGTCCAGGCAGGGACCGAATCGCCTCCTGGCGACGCACTATGCAGAAAGCCTGGCTATGCACAGCTAGCTTAACCCGCCGAACCGCCGTATGCGGACCCGCATGTACGGTGGTGAGGGAGGGGAGGACAGGCGACTGTCCCCCCTATCCCGATTCAAGTTGTCAATGTTCAAATTCGCGCGCACACCGCCTTCGTCTGGGTGTAGTTGTTGAGGACCTCGTGGCCCATTTCGCGGCCCCAGCCGGATTGCTTGTAACCGCCGAAGGGGAGGGCTGCGTCGAAAATGTTGTAGCAGTTGATCCACACGGTTCCGGCGGCGATCTGGTCGGCCATGCGGTGGGCTTTGCTGATGTCGCGCGTCCAGATGCCGGCGGCGAGGCCGTACACGTTGTCGTTGGCGCGGGGCACAAGCTCGGCGGGATCGGCGAACGGCATGGCCACCACCACGGGACCAAAGATCTCTTCCTGCACGACCTTCATGTCATCATTGGTGTTGACCAGCACCGTCGGCTCGACAAAATATCCTTTGCCGGAGGTTTTGTGGCCACCTGCGACTGCCTTTGCGCCCTGGGCAGCGCCGGATTCGAGATAGCTGCAAACCCGGTTCTGTTGTTCCAGTGACACCAGCGGCCCCATTTCGGTTGCGGAATCGAGGCCGGGGCCGACTTTAATTTTCTTAGCGTATTCGGCAACGCCGTCCACCACCTGGTCGAAGACTGACTTCTCGATATAGAGGCGTGATCCGGCGCAGCAGCACTGGCCGTGATTGAAAAAGATGGCGCTGGCGGCGCCGGGAATGGCCTTATCGAGGTCAGCGTCTTTGAAGACCACGTTGGGCGATTTGCCTCCCAGTTCCAGCGAAACCCGTTTCAGATTGCCGGTTGCGGCGTGGACGATCAGCTTGCCGACTTCCGTGGAGCCGGTGAAAGCGATCTTGTCTACGTCCATGTGAGCGGCTAGAGCGGCGCCTGCGGTTTCTCCGTATCCGGGAACGATGTTGACCACGCCTTCGGCGAATCCGGCTTCGAGGATGAGCTCGCCGAGTTTCAGCGCGGAAAGTGGTGTCTGCTCGGCAGGCTTCAAGACCACGGTGCAGCCGCTCGCTAGCGCGGGACCAAGCTTCCACGCGGCCATCAGCAGCGGGAAATTCCAGGGAATAATTTGTCCGACCACGCCGACCGGCTCGCGAAGAGTGTAGCTGAGATATTTTGCGCTGGGCGTGTAGGGGACGGAAAGGGGAATGGTGTTGCCTTCGAGCTTGGTGGCCCATCCGGCCATGTAGCGAAAGAGTTCGGCGGCGAGGGGGACGTCGGCGGCGCGGGCGATGGTGAGGGGCTTGCCGTTATCGAGCGATTCCAGGTATGCGAACTCTTCGACGTGGGCGTCGATCAGGTCGCCGAGTTTCCAGATGAGGCGTCCGCGCTGGGAGGGCGACATCTTGCGCCATGGGCCGCTGTCGAACGCCTTGCGCGCGGCCTTCACCGCAAGATCAATGTCGGCGCGGTCGCCTTCCGCGACCGTAGCTAGCACTTCGCCGGTAGAAGGGTCATAAGTGGGGAAGGTTTTGCCGGAAACTGCGTCCACCCATTTGCCATTGATGAGCATCTGGCGTGGCTTTTCCAAGAACCTGGTCACGCGGGGATCGACTTGTGCGAGAGAAATTGTGCCCATGGAAAACCTCCTGGTATTGGGGCTGAAATTGTCGAAAAGACCAACGGCGCGCGAGGATCATGCTAGTCCTGCGGGGCGGTGGAAATCAAACTGGGAACATTGGCGAGTGGGAAGCGTCATCCAACCGAGATTTCTGTCGTCCCGCCGGGGCTCACCTTCGGGGGCAGACTTAGCCCGGGATGTACCCCCGGGGGCAAGTTACTTCCATCCGAATCGAGGAGGCCGCGATAAGCCGTCCTCCAGGCTGCTGAAAACAAGGTGAATTGAGTGCTTGACAGCACATTACAAATTGCAATATAAATATTGCGATACGAAATATGAAACTGGCAGAGAAAATTCGATACTTGCGTGAGGTGGAAGGGTCGCTGCGCGGCCTGGGCCGGCCGATGACGCAGCAGGAGATGGTTCGGGCCGTCCGCAAGGAACAGGGGAAGAGTATCAGTCAATCGTATTTGTCGCAGATCGAAGGCGGGTCGCGGCGGCATATGACACAAGGGTCGCGATCGCTGCTGGCCAAGTTTTTCAAGGTGCATCCGGGATTTCTGGTGGATGATCCCGATGGCTACCACACCGAGCTGACTTCGGACCTGCGAACCGTGGAAGGGAAACTCGATGTGTGGCTGTTGCAGGGCTCGGAGCGGTTTGCGAGCGACCGGGAGTTGAGTGAAGTTTTGATGAAGGCGGCGCGCGAGCGGGACACGCGCAAATGCATTCTGCTGTTGGGCGCGATTCTGGATACCCCGGGGCTCGCGGATCGACTGCTGGAAGCGTTGCAGCCGCATACGAGTAACGGCAAGAGAGAGAGAGAAAGAGGAGGACGGCGATGACCTGGGCGGATTTTTATCTGGTCTGTTTTGTCGTGGGATTCTTCCTAAGCCTGGTGATGTTTTTGGGCGGCGGAATGCATTTGCATGTTCCGCATTTCCACTTTCATGCGCCAGCGGCGCACATTCACGCGGGACCACATGCCGGACCCGGGATCAAGGCGGGAGTACACGGTACACAAATCTCGCCGTTTAATTTGATTACTCTCACCGCGTTTCTCGCGTGGTTTGGAGGAACGGGATATTTGCTGACTCGGCATTCGGCGATCTGGTTCTGGGGAGCGCTGGGGATTTCGCTTCTGAGCGGCACTGGCGGCGCGGCAATTATTTATTTGTTTCTCAGTCGAGTGCTGAGTTCTGAGAATGAGGCGCTTGATCCGGCTGACTACGAAATGGTGGGGGTGCTGGGCAGACTTTCTATACCCATTCGCGAAAGCGGAACTGGGGAACTTATTTACTCGCAGGCGGGGACGCGGCGGGTCTGTGGAGCGCGCACAGAAAACGGGTCAGCGATAGTGAAGGGAACTGAAGTTGTGGTCACGCGGTATGAGCGCGGAATTGCTTATGTGCGTCCGTGGTCGGAGATGGCGGGTGAGGAAGACGAATTCAGCGAGGCAAGCGACGAGGCAAGGAATGACGGGAGGCCGCTATGAGTGCGACGGTTACAACCTCGGACACGCTGAGTCAACGAAGATCGTTCGAAATTTGGATTTAGTAATCGGCAACCACGAAGCACGCGAAGGATTTTTCGTTCATAGGCATTCGTGTACTTGGTGGTTGAAGATTTCTCGCGTTGCGAAGAGGAGGCGTTATGTTTCTTGGGCTGTCAGTTGAGGTATGGGTATTTATCGGGCTGGGTGTCCTAACGCTGCTGTTCATCATGAATTGGGCGGCAAGGCTTTACCGAAAAGCGGGGCCGCACGAGGCGCTGATTGTCTATGGATTCCGCAACAAGAGGGTGGTAGTCGGTCGGGGAACGATGGTGTTGCCTTTGATCGAGAACTGCCACGATTTGTCGCTGGAACTGATGTCGTTCGACGTGGCGCCGCAACAGGATCTTTATACGAAGCAGGGCGTCGCGGTGACAGTTGAGGCGGTGGCGCAGATCAAAGTGAAGTCAGACACAGAATCGATTTGGACTGCGGCGGAACAGTTCCTCACCAAGACCGACCAGGAGCGCGAAGGGTTGATCAAGCTGGTGATGGAAGGGCACTTGCGCGGCATCATCGGGCAGTTGACGGTGGAAGAAATCGTCAAGCAACCGGAGATGGTCGGCGACCGCATGCGTTCGACGTGCGCCGACGATATGAACAAGATGGGCCTCGAAGTCATCTCGTTCACCATCAAGGAAGTCCGCGACAAAAACGAATACATCATCAACATGGGACGGCCCGACGTTGCACGCATCAAGCGTGATGCTGACGTTGCTGCAGCGGAAGCGGATCGCGATACGGCGATTCGGCGTGCGCTGGCAACCCGGGAAGCGGCAGTGGCCAAGGCCCAGGCTGACCAAGACCGGGTACTGGCGGAAACCTTGTCTCTAGCCAAGCAGGCGGAGGCGACGCGCGATTTGGAAGTCAAAAAAGCGCAGTACGTGGAAGTCACCAAGCGGCAGCAGGCGCAGGCTGACAAAGCGTATGACATTCAGACCAACATCATGCAGCAGCAGGTGATCGCTGAGCAGGTAAAGGTGCAGCAGGTTGAGAAAGAGCAGCAGGTCAAGGTGCAGGAAGCGGAAATCAATCGCCGCGAGAAAGAACTGATTGCGACCGTGCTGAAGGGGGCGGAGATCGAGCGTCAGCGGATTGAGACGCTGGCTGCCGCCGAGAAGCAACGGCTGATTGCCGAAGCCGAAGGACACGCTTCTGCAATTCGCGCCCAGGGCGAAGCGGAATCGGAAATCATTTTCAAGAAAGGTGACGCCGAAGCCCGCGCCATGAACGTGAAAGCCGAGGCTTATCAGGAGTACAACCAAGCTGCGATTTACGACAAGCTGCTGACCAGCATGCCGGAAATCATGAGGGCAATGGCGGCTCCGCTGGCCAATGTGGACAAGATCACTGTGGTATCAACCGGCAACGGCGATGCCACGGGGATGAATAAAATCACTGGCGACTTGACCAAGATGGCGGCGCAAGTGCCGGCGCTGTTTGAGACGCTCTCGGGGATGAACATGAGCGAGTTGCTGTCGAAGGTCCGGGGAATCGGGGATAAGTCTCCGAAGCCGCCAAAACCGCCGGAGCAGTTGCCGCCAGCGGATGCGGGGAAGAAGTAGCGGAATGTGTGGGGCGGGCGCCCTCGCCCGCCTCTGCTCGAGGCTTGGCGATGAGCGAGCGGAATCGAGGTATCGGGTTGATCGGCCCGGACTACGAGCCTGTGCCGAAGAAAGAGATTCTGGAAGGCGCTCTGGAGATCCTGTGGTGGGTGTTTGAGTGGGTGGTTGAAGTGATTTGTTGGTAAGTGAAAACGGGAGGGCATCGCTTCAGCCATGCCAACGAGCGTGCCTTCGCGAAATTTGGAGTTCGATATGAAAAAACCATCCATGCAAATCGGACTCGGCATCGCGTTCGGAGCGGGGATCGGCGCGGCGATTGCGGTTGTCCTCGGATCCGGCGGCGCATGGCTGGCGATTGGGATTGCGGTCGGCATCGTGATCGGACTGACGATGTCAAAACGAAAAGCGGGTTCCTCACCGCTGGAAGCGGTTCGGAATGACAAGAGTTTTTAATCTCACCCTTTGAAAAGCGCAAAGGGTGGGGCAGCCGGGTTTGTTTTGGTTTTGAGCTAAGAGCTAACAGCTAAGAGCGGGTTTTTTGAAAGGAGTCCATCATGGCACTACTTGAACGGGTTTCAACTCTGGTACGGGCGAACATCAACGATCTCATCGACAAGGCGGAAGAGCCGGAGAAGATGATCAAGCAGGTCATCCTCGACATGCAGAACCAGTTGTTGCAGGTGAAAACGCAGGTCGCGATTGCCATCGCGGACCAGCACCTGCTGGAAAAACGGCAGAAGGAAAACGAAGACAAAACTGCGGAGTGGATGCGCAAGGCAGAGCTTGCGGTCACAAAGAAAGAGGACGACCTGGCGCGGGCCGCGCTGCATCGCGTGGAGAGTTATCGCGAGATGGCGGGCAGTTTTTCGCAACAGGTCGCCGACCAGAAGGCGCAGGTGGAGAATCTGAAGACGGCTTTGCGTCAACTGGAGCAGAAGTTGGCGGAGGCCCTGGGCAAGGCCGATCTGCTGATTGCGCAGCAGCGCCGCGCCCGCGCGGTCGGCAAAGCGCATGACGCTCGCGCGGCTATTGGCGATCAGTCGAAGATTGCAGCATTTGATCGCATGAAGCATAAGGTGCAGCGGAATGAGGCTGTCAGCCAGGCGAAGTCGGAACTGGGAGATGAGGACATTGAAGGCCGGCTGACGGCGATTGAGAAGGAGGACCGGATTGAGCAGTTGCTGGCGGAGATGAAGGCGAAGCACGCGTGAGGTGTCGGCAAGCGCGGAATGTGATCGAAGTGGCTTATACGAGGTGTAACTGATGCTTGCGCAGATTTGGACGTGGCATCCTCCGGTTGGAGTTTTCATTGCTCTGCTAGGCCTGGTGAGCGTAGTAGTCCCCTTGCTTCGTGACCTAGCCAAAATATCCGTTGACCAACGTCAACGTGCTAGTCACCGACGACGACATGATGATTCAGTATCTCAATGAGGCAAATAATACGGGGAAGGTGCACTCAGCAGATGATTTTTCCAACATCATGCAGCGTGCTCAGGAATGGATTCATCTAGGCGACTTGCCTCCTAATTTTCCCGAGCAGTTCTCCATGCGGGCAGCTACCGTCATGGGGGACAGGCGTATGTTGACGATAATGTTTTGGGCTAATAACGGGAGTTGGACTGAAAAGCTCGCCCTTCGCCGCGTCAACGGCAAATGGTTGAGGTTGATCCGAGTGTGGAGACCTCGGCTTGACAAGAAGAGAAAAGCGATTGTCAATGATCAGATTTTTAATCAGGTCGATGATGGGTATCCAGAAAATGTCAATACCCAAGACCCATCTGGGGTATCAGCTTCTCCTTCCCCTCATTGAGGAATTCTTTGTATTCGGCTCGGTGGCCATCAAATTGGCAGCGGTAAGCTCTTTGTATTCGAGGTTATCAGAATGAATGAGTCGCACATGGTATCGCGGAACAGGTAAGTTCCTGCTGCTGCTTGCGATCACAACGAAAAGGAGCACTCATGCAATCGCGCATCACCGGAACCACAATGCCCGTTCTGGAGTTCGTTCTCGATCCCAACGAGTCCGTCATCTCCGAGGCAGGAGAGCTTTCGTGGATGGGCAGTTCCATTCAGATGACTACGCACACCCAGTTTGCCGGCGGTGGAGGTTTGTTCGGCGTTATCAAGCGAGTGGCCGGTGGCGGGTCAATTTTCATGACCGAATACCGCGCCATGGGCGCTGCCGGCGAGGTGGCGTTTGCCACCAAATTGCCGGGGCACATTGTTCCGGTCGAAGTCTCGCCGGGGCACGAATACATGATTCATCGCCACGGCTTCCTCTGCGCGACGCCGCAGATTCAGATTTCCGTTGGCTTCCAGCAATCGTTGGGTGCGGGAATTTTCGGCGGTGACGGCTTTCTGCTGCAAAGACTGAGTGGGCAGGGGACGGCGTGGCTGGAACTCTCCGGCGAACTCGTGGTGCGCGATCTGCAGCCGGGCGAAACTTTGCGCGTTCATCCGGGTCATGTCGGCGCATTTCAATCCAGCGTGACGTTTCAGATCACCACTGTGCCCGGCGTCAAGAACATGATTTTCGGCGGCGACGGAATTTTCTTGGCGGCGCTTACCGGGCCGGGCAGAATCTGGCTGCAGACGCTCCCGATTGCCCGGCTGGCTCATGCGATCGATCAATACTTGCCCCACGAGACTCGCAGGGAGACGGTCCAAGGCGGCGTGGTGGGAGGAATTGTGGGCTCGATTCTGGATGGCATGAAGTGAGCATGAGGACAAAGTGCGACAAGAGCCATTCCCAGGCGCGGCCTAAGTCGTGGCTTGTTTCCCGCTGCGCAACTTTTTCTGTAAGAAAGTTCTTCCCCTGCCGACTACCTTAATGTGAGCGCAATAGCAACCATGCCGGCGGCGAGGTCCACGCAAGACGAGCTCTATGAGGAGGCCGCAGCAACTTACGGTGCGGCCCTCGAACGACTGGCGCGCGCTTATGAAGCAAATCCGGACGCCAGGCGCGATCTTCTGCAGGAAATCCACGTCGGACTGTGGCGCAGCTTTGAAGGGTTCGACCGGCGATGCTCTCTTCGCACATGGATGTATCGCGTGGCCCACAATATCAGTACTTCGCACGTGATTCGACAACGGCGCGGCAGCGCGCAAGCGCTGGTTGGTCTGGAGGAATTGGAAAATTTCCCGGACGCAAACAGCGGAGAAGAAATGGCCGACCGCAGCCAGGCCCTATCCCGCTTGATGGAGCTAATCCAGCGCCTGAAGCCGCTCGACCGGCACGTGATTCTCTCCTATCTCGAAGGTCTGGACGCTGCTTCGATTGGAGAAATTACCGGGCTTTCAGCCGGGAACGTAGCCACCAAGATCCACCGTATCAAGGCGATACTTACTCGCCGTTTTCAGGGAGGACACGATGATGAATGAATCTCCCAATCCGACTATGAAAGAACTCTGGCAGCATCAGCCAGTAGAGGGTATTCCGATGTCACTGGAAATGATTCGCAAACGTGCAGGGAAATTTGAAAAGAAGGTCCTGTGGAGGAACGTCCGTGAGTACGCGGGCGGGGCGATCGCAGCTGCATTGTTCGCATCCTTCTTCGTCAAAAGTCACGACATCTTTTTCAAGGTGGCGTGCGCAATGATGATCGCGGGCCTGGCTTATATGGCGTACCAGCTCCATCGCAGGGCTTCGGCGCGGAGCATGCCCACCGACCTGGGCACGGCAAATTCGCTGCAGTTTCATCGAAGCGAGCTGGAGCGGCAGCGAGACTTTATCAGCCATATCTGGAGATGGTATTTGGGGCCGCTGATCCCCGGCATGGTGGTCTTCACTTTGGCTTCCGCTCTGGCCGATTCGAGCGCGCACGGGCTGGTTCGCCAAGCAATCGCGGACGGCATCATGGCTTTCTCAGTGATTTTTGTCTGGAGGCTGAACGTGCGTGCAGCGCGCGGTCTGCAACGGAGAATTGACGAGCTTTACGCTGCCGAAAGTGCGGTTGAATAGAGCATCAGAGCAACTGATCGTAATACTCTTGGGAGGTAGTCATGAAACAAGTATTTGTAATTCTGTGCATCCTGTCGGCTGCGACGGTTTCGTCTGGGCAGGACATTGTGGGGGACTGGAATGGGAAACTTAAGGTTGGCGAGGCGGAGTTGCGGCTGGTCTTGCACATCAGCAAAGGCGACGATGGCAGTCTGAAGGCAACGCTCGATAGCATTGATCAAGGGGCGCCGGGCATTCCAGTGAATGCGATCACGCTGAGAGATTCGAAGCTTGACCTCACGGTGGACGCTGTGCACGGCATTTATGCGGGTAAGGTGAATGCGGATGCGAGCGAGATTGACGGAACCTGGACGCAGGGCGGATCTCTCGAACTCAATTTTCATCGCGGAAATATGGCAGCCAAGCCGGCGAAAGCGGCCAAGCCATCGGATATTGATGGCGACTGGATGGGCACGCTCGATACGGGCATGGGGAAACTTCGCCTGCTGCTGCACATCACCAACACCGAAGACGGGCTGACGGCCACGATGGACAGCCTGGATCAGGGTGCCAATGGGCTTCCGGTGACGAGCATCACGCGGACAGGCGCGTCGCTGAAGTTTGAAATGAAAGGTATCGGCGCGGCTTACGACGGGACGATCAGCGCGGACATGGGCACGTTCAACGGAACCTGGACACAAGGCGATAAGAGCTTCCCGCTGGCATTTAAGCGGGTGAAGAATGCGGCGGAGCTGGAGTTGCGGCGGCCGCAGAATCCGGTGAAGCCGTATCCGTATCGCGAGGAAGAAGTTTCCTACAACAATCCCGTGGCGAAGATTCAACTTGCGGCGACGCTGACTATTCCGCCGGGCAAGGGACCGTTTCCGGCCGTGCTGCTGATCGTCGGCTCCGGGCCGCATGATCGCGATGAAACTCTGATGGGGCACAAACCGTTTCTGGTGTTGGCCGACTATCTGACGCGCAAAGGAATTGTCGTGCTGCGGGCGGACAAGCGCGGCGTCGGCAAATCAGGAGGGAATTATTCGCAAGCGGTGAGAATCCGCACAAGATCGGTCTGGTGGGGCACAGCGAAGGCGGGATTGAGGCGCCGATGGCGGCCACGCACGATCCGGATGTGGCGTTCATCGTACTGATGGCGGGGCCGGGGGTTCCGGGCGACGAGATTCTGGCCCAGCAAGTGGTCCTGATTGGGCGGGCGGCGGGCAAGAGTCAGGAAGAGGTCGAGAAGGATGCGGCGATTCAGAAGGAAGTCCTCGCGACGGTGAAAAAAGACGAAGATGACGCTGCTCTGGAAAAAGATCTTCGCGCGGTGATGGCGGGGAAGGTGCCTGAGGCGCAGATGGGAATGCAAATCAAGATCGTAAGTTCGCCGTGGTTTCGCGATTTTTTGAAATACGATCCAGCAGCGACGCTGAGCAAGGTCACGTGCCCGGTGCTCGACATCAACGGCGAAAGGGATTTGCAGGTGCCGCCGGAGCAGAATCTGCCGGCCATACGGAAGGCACTGGCAGCGGGCGGGAACAAGAATTTCGAAGTGGATGAGCTGCCGGGGTTGAATCACCTTTTTCAAACCGCGAAGACCGGCGGGGTTGGAGAGTACGGCGACATTGAAGAGACTATGTCGCCGGTGGCGCTGGAAAAGGTGGCCAGCTGGATTTTGAAGGTGGCGGGGGCGTAGGTTACGGCTCTGTCATCCTGAGCGGAGTGAGTTCATTCGCTCCGCGAATGGACTTACGAAGTCGAAGGACCTCCATGCGGTTGGCTTCTCGTGAGTGCCGCGGGGAACTTCGGCGTGGAATGCCTTGATGCGCTGTACTGACGTGGAGATGCTAGGGGTCCTTCGACTCCGCAAGCAGTTCGCTTCGCGAACTCTGTCCTCCGCTCAGGATGACAGGGCTGGGGGTGCTTGCTAGGATGGATTGCGGTTTCTGACACCTTTCATGCAGAAGATCTTCCACTTTGACTCCCCGCCTGAACCTTATGTCGCCGATGCGGCGGTGCTTTGCTGCTTTGATCAGCGGATTCGGCTGGCGGTGCGTAAGTTTTTGCAGCGCCAGGAAATTGTGCGTCCGGACATGATTGTGGTGGCGGGTGGGGCGAAAACGCTGGCTTCTCCGCGCAATGATTTCGAGCGCGACTTCATCCTGGAGCAGGTGCGGATGTCGATCCTGCTGCATCGCACCGAGCGGGTGTTGCTGATGTGCCACTCCGATTGCGCGACCTATGGCGGGCTGGCGGCGTTCCAAGGGGACAAAGAACGCGAGGCCCAGCATCATCGGGGCGAGCTGCTACGGGCGGCAGAGTTGGTGAAGGAGAATTTTCCGGGGCTCGCGGCTGAGTGTTTTTTTGTAAACTTCGACGGGGTTTTCACCGCCACTGCCGAGGGCGTCGAACACGTGGCGTGACTGGTCTAAGCCGACGTCGTGATCAGAATCACGAATCGAAACTTCTACTACTCCAGATTTCCCTGTTCCAACACCACATTCTCGCGCACGATGAGGCGGTGGGCGGCCATTTCTTTCAACTTGGGCAGTACCCTGCTCACGTGCTCATCGGTATCCACAAAAATGATGATCACCGGAAGTTTGCCTCCAGCGTCCACTAGGTGGCTGGTTTTGACGCGCTGGCGGCCGAGGAATCCGCCGACGGCGTGGAGAGTACAGGCAGCGAAGACGTTCTGCTCGTGCAAATAGTTCAGGATTGCCATGTGTAGAGGTTTCCCCTGCCACTTGTCCGATTCGTTGAGATAGATTGTGACCTGCACGGCCATGGCGTTAGGCATTCTACACCGCTCGTGCCAGAGCCATGCCAGCGAGCGCTCCGCCCAGGCAAAGCAAGTTGTTGGAGAAGAAAGAAGCCTACAATGAAGCTGCCGGTTATGTTGATGAATAAGGTTCCGTAGGGAAATACCGGGCCAAGAAGGCGTGCGGCAAGGCGACTGACGAACCAGCGGGCGTTGGCGCCGAGGATAGCGCCGATGGAAATGACCAAGACGTCGTTCACGTTCGGAGTTCTCCTAACCAAAGTGGTAGGAGTCATCAGCCGGCGTCGTGGCGGGCGGTTATGGCGAACTCCATCGCCTGATTATTTTTACCACAGAGGGCCAAAGAGGGCCAATTCCAGCCGCATGATTCACGTGCCGACCGTACAAAAGTACCTGAGCGGCTGAAGGCGTCGCGCCTTGTCCCTTGAATACAGGGCCGGAGGCACTGTTCTACCCTGGAACTGGCTCACCGGGGGAATTCGACTCTCGACCTGGCTCGCGATGAAAAATGAAGCTTAGGCGGCGTCATTCTCAATCTTGATGCGCAGGGACTTCAGGAACTTCAGGTCCTGGTCGCTGATTTTCAGCTCGGGATTGCTGGTCAGGGTGGTGACCAG
>WNFD01006045.1_pt1 | contig 12114 bp, 12 predicted proteins | sample 5400491 | NCBI WGS metagenome assembly WNFD01 (sample SAMN13153343, study PRJNA577476) | soil metagenome | isolation source: 120 cm saprolite under Douglas fir tree site 2 hole 2 replicate 2 | place: USA:California | collected 2015-04-18 | reverse complement strand
TGGGTCCTGTTGCGCAACAAATTTCGATCCGCAACGCCGCTTTCTGTGGGTTTTCGCCGCTGTTTATGCGCCTTGTCGCGGTTGCGCGGATTGAGGCGCTTTTTTTAGATCTGGTTTCGGCGTGGCCGTATCCCGTGACCAGCGACCAGCGCCATTCCGGTGGCTGGTCACCGGGCGCAGGCGGGCGTCAGCTTTTTCGGGTCATGGCTCCAACACTGCCACCGATCCCGCGTAAGCTTCAGAGCTTTCTCAGCAGGCGCCGGGCGTGCATCTCGGCTTCTTGTTTGAGCAGGAAAATGTCGGCTTCGAGGGCATTGCCGATGCCGTCCACTTCCATCCGCAGCGCTTCGCCGCGGACAGCGTCGGCGCCATCCGCGCCAAACTCCGCCGACTGGATGAGACGGCCAACCCCGTAAAGCATCTGGCGCTGCAACTCAGAGATCTCTTTGGATCTTGCCTGAAGCATGGATTTCGCGGCACGCAGTATATCGCCCACCTTCCGGGCCCCCTCCAGGGGCTGTGGGATAGGTGGCTGATCTTTGCGTGGCCGGTCCCGGTTCAGGGCCGCGCTCACGTCCGGGGCAATCTGCTGGCGCCTGCCCAGCTTTCCGTTGGGCAGACCGAAGCAGTTGACCACCGTGCTGAGCACGCTGGTATGGTCGAAACAGTTGTTCAGAATGGTCTGCTGCTCCGTCCAGGCGGAGACAATGACAGCGGGCACGCGCACACCCAGACGGTCGAAGTTGAATCCCGAGCCTCCCGTCTGGCCCGCCGGGATGACGATGCCGTCAGGTGACACGGCCAGATTACAGCCGAAAGGATTCTGCTTTCCGGGCGGAACCACATGGTCATAACAGCCACCATGCTCGTCGAACAGGATGATCAGCAGCGTGCGTTCCCAGTCCGGACTGTTGCGGACCGCCTGGTACAGCTTATACAGGAGCCTTTCTCCCTGTTCGACGTTCGAGGGCCCATCCCACTGCAGAATTGCAGGCATGGATTCCGGATGCATGTCGTTCTCAGGGCCCCACACCAGAGAATCCACGTAGATCGGTTCGATGAAGGAATACGCGGGCAGCCCTCCCCTGATCTTCGCAGCGGCGATGAAATCATCCAGATGAATCGGGTCGTCAAAGTGGGCGAAATGGTCGCCCGTGAAGAAATACGGCCAGATCCGCTTCTGGGTCAGCAAAGCAAGGTTTTCGATCAGCCAGCTGTTGCAGTAGATCTTCCAGCTCTGGCCGGCGTCTTCGAGCAGATTGAAGATGGTAGGGGTGTCATTGAGCAGCAGAATGCCGTCGGCGCCTCCGTTGTTCACATAGCCGGACGAGGTGCCGGCATGAACAAACGAACGGTTGCACAGTGTCTGCGTGGGAATGGAGGCAAACCAGTGATCGCAAAGCCCGTAGTGATGCGCCAGACCGGAGAGCACAGGCACGGTCTCAGGCGTGAAACAGTTCATGATCAGACCCGGATCGATTCCCTGTTCCTGGACCTTCGTTTGCACAGCGTAGTTATAGACAAAGCCCTGCATGTTGGCCGGGGTGAGGGGCTCAGGAGGCACACAACCCGGATCCGGTGGAGCGCCCGGTCTCCCGAAGACCTGGCAGTAGACATCCTGGTAGGGCTCGCCGGGGTCGGGGTTGGGATTGGTGGGCACGGACCCTCGTCCGACGGGAATCTGGATATTCTGCGGCGGCGGACCGGGATTGCTCAGAGCCTTGCCGGAAACCCCGTCAAAATTTGCCGGCGGCGTTCGCCTGAAGGGTGGGTTTGGATTCTGCGGATCATAGAGCCAGCCAAGAAGATTGTCGAAGGAACGGTTCTCAAGCATGAGAACTACAATGTGCTCGATCGGGGAAAGCGGACTGCCGGGCATCGTTCTTCCTCCCTGTGCATCGTGAAACAGTAAGAGGCTCAAAGGTTGACGGGCAAAGCCTACCATCGAAGGGCGCGCGGCCGCAACCAAAAGCACAGCAGGGTCTTCGGCCTAAGTGGTCAGATAAATCGGTACAAACCGTATAGATAGCCACTTAGCTTAAACTACAACCGTCTCCTGATACTCCCCAAACACCCGGCGCAACGCATCTGAAATTTCGCCGATGGTGCAACAGGCTTCGACGGCAGTGATAATCAGCGGCATCAGGTTGTCGCCCCCACGGGCCGTGTCTTCGACGGCTTTCAAAGCCGACTCCCATACTTTCTTATCGCGGCGGGCCCGCAGGGCCTGGAGGCGTTCGACCTGTTTGCGCTCCAGGTCTTCGTCGATCCGCTGGATGGGTATACTCCTGCCATCTTCCGACTGGAAACGGTTGACACCAACCACCACGGTTTCATTGCGGTCGACCGCTTGCTGGAATTCATAGGCGGCGTTCTGAATTTCCCTCTGGATGTAGCCCTGCTCGACGGCCTTGAGTGTGCCTCCGAGGGCGTCGATCTTTTCGATGTAGAGCGCGGCGCGGGTCTCGATTTCGGCGGTCAGCGATTCCACGTAATACGAACCGGCCAGGGGATCGACTGTGTTGGCTGCGCCGGTTTCGTACGCGACGATCTGCTGGGTGCGCAGCGCGATGCGCGCGGCGTTTTCCGTGGGAAGGCCGAGGGCCTCGTCGAAACCGTTGGTGTGCAGCGACTGCGTTCCGCCGAGCACGGCGGCCAGGGCCTGCACGGCCGTCCGGACGATGTTGTTTTCGGGCTGCTGCGCGGTCAGCGTCGAGCCGGCGGTCTGGGCGTGGAAGCGCATCATCATCGAACGCGAGTTCTTCGCTTTGAACCGGTCTTTCATGATGCGCGCCCACATGCGGCGGGCGGCGCGGTATTTGGCCACCTCTTCCAGAAAGTTATTGTGGGCGTTGAAGAAGAACGAGAGCCGGGGCGCGAAGTTGTCGATGTCGAGCCCGGCGCGCTGCGCGGCTTCCACGTAGGCGATGGCGTTGGCCAGGGTGAAGGCCACTTCCTGCACGGCGGTGCTGCCGGCTTCGCGCATGTGATAGCCGGAGATGGAGATGGTATTCCACTCCGGCAGTTCCCTGTTGGCGAAGGAGAACATATCGGTGATGATGCGCATCGCCTGGCGCGGAGGGAAGATATAGGTACCGCGTGCGATGTATTCCTTCAGGATGTCGTTCTGTACTGTGCCGCTGAGCTTGCGCAGATCGGCGCCCGTCCGGCGGGCGACGGCCACGTAGAGCGCCAGAAGGATGCTCGCCGTTGCATTGATGGTCATGCTGGTGGAGATCTTTTCGAGATTGATGCCTTCGAACAGGCGCTGCATGTCTTCGATGGAGTCGATGGCCACGCCGACGCGTCCGACTTCGCCCTGGGCCATCTCGGAATCGGAATCCATGCCGATCTGCGTGGGCAGGTCGAAGGCCACGGAGAGTCCGGTGGTGCCGTTGGCCAGCAGATACCTGTAGCGTCGGTTCGATTCTTCCGCGTCTCCCATGCCGGCGTACTGGCGCATGGTCCAGAGGCGTCCGCGATACATGGTGGCCTGAACACCGCGGGTAAACGGAAACTCCCCGGGGACACCCACGTCGCGGTCATAGTCCGTAGACTGAAGATCATCGGCGGTATAGAGCGTCTTCGGCTCGATGGAGGGCGCGGGTTTGAGGTCGTCAGGCATGTCGGAAAATGTTAATTCAACGCAAATGTCCGGGAAAAATCAAAAACAAAATCAAAAGCAAAACCAGAAACCTTGAAACACGGAGGAAACGGAGGTAATGGAGGAAAAATCTGAGGTTTTTTTGGGGTTGTATCGCGGACTTGAAATCGCCGCGGATGGAAGACATTTTCAACTCCGCGATACTCCCTTAAAAGATTCCTTCCTCAGATTTTTCCTCAGATTTATTCCTCTGTTCCCTCCGTGTTTCAGGTTTAAGGTTTTGACTTTGGTCTTGATTTTTTCTCTGTCCGGCTTGCGCGCAAAAACGACCAGATCGTCAGCACTCCGCAGCCGATGGTGAAGCCCGCGGTCACCCAAAAACGGCGAGGATCGCCGATCCATGCGTGTTTGCGGTAGAGACCGACAAAGGCCGAAGCCCCCATGATAGTGAACGCGGCAAAGGCCACGCCCGTAACCTGAAGCCACAGGACATACAGGATGCGAGCAAAAGCGAACACTACGGTCTTTGTGCCTTTAAAAAGCGCGCTGCCCAGACGGTTTTTGGGGCGTTGAACCGGCACACGGGCCGCGGGCCTGGATGTGGAAACTTCTGGCATTCACGTTCATTGTAGCAGCCGCGATGCAGCGGGCCGGATGGCCACGTTTTTCCAAAAACTGCATCTAACCATACAGAGGGACAGGTCTGGCCAATCACATCCCTCGGAAGAAGGAAGCAGAAATGAACTCCAGAATCAGAAAGCTGGTCAATGAACTGGGCGATGCCATCAACCATTCGCTCTCCAATTCAGAGCAGGTGGCCAACGTGGTTTCTCGTATTAAAGAAGAGGGATTCGACCTGTTTCTGGTGCTGGAAGCCACGGCGGGACTGCGCCGTCATCAGGAAGGCGAGGAGCCGGCCTCGCTTGAGATCGTTGGCTCCAACAGTCGCCGCAATGAACAGGGGCTGTCGGTCACGGCCAGCGACCTGCGATTCCTCAAATCTCTGCGCATCAGCGTGGATGACGCCGCTTAAAAAGATTGGCCGCGAATCAACGCGAATTTTAAAAACAAATCCATCTATCTTCCGCTTTTCTCCGTGTCTCAGTGCCTGCGTGGTGTGTTTTTGGTTGCGGCTCTGATAGCATTTAAATCAGAGTTCCGAAACCTGTTTTGCGAAACTTTTTATGAGAGACACCCTCGGAGTGCTGTTGGCGGGCGGCGCGGGAGAGCGACTGTACCCGCTGACGCGTGACCGCGCCAAGCCGGCAGTGACCTTTGGCGGCCCCTACCGCATTATCGACATCACACTTTCCAACTGCGTCAATTCCGATCTGCGCCGGGTCTACATTCTCACCCAGTACAAAGCCCTGTCGCTGAACCGCCATATCCGCGAAGGCTGGGGAGCGGTGGTGGCTCGGGAGCTGGGCGAGTTCATCGAGATTCTGCCGCCGATGAAGCGGGTCAGCGACAACTGGTATCTGGGGACCGCCGACGCGGTCTACCAGAACATCTACTCCATTGGGAGCGAGCAGCCCAGATATGTGCTCATCCTTTCGGGCGATCACATCTACAAGATGAATTATCAGCTCATGCTCGACCAGCACCAGGCCTCGGACGCCGATGTAACTCTGGCCACGATTCTGATCGACCCGAGCGAGACCGACCGCTTCGGCGTGGTGGATGTCAGCCGTGACGGCCGCATTACCGGCTTCGAGGAAAAACCGAAGACCACCACGCTGCGTTCGCCGCAGAGTCCGGAGATGGTGTGCGGCTCGATGGGCATTTATCTGTTCAATGCCGACGTGCTGCTGCCGGTGCTGCTCAAAGACGCCGAAGATTTGCAGTCGTCGCACGATTTCGGCAAAGACATTCTGCCGAAGATTCTCGATCAGTACAAAATCTATTCTTTCAATTTTGTCGACGAGAACAAAGACGCCAACAAACATGAGGCTTCATACTGGCGCGACGTGGGCACCCTGGAGGCCTATTACGAAGCCAACCTGGACCTGGTGGCGGTGACGCCGGTCTTCAACCTGTACGACAAGGCGTGGCCCATACGGACGCATCAGCACCAGTATCCCCCGGCGAAGTTCGTCTTTGCCGACCCGCATCGCACCGGAATGGCCCTCGATTCGATCGTGTCCTCGGGCTGCATTCTTTCGGGAGCGCGGGTGCAGAACTGCGTGCTCTCGCCCGACGTGCGCGTCAATTCATATTCGGAAGTCGAACACAGCATCGTCTTCACCCACGTCAATATCGGTCGCCACTGCCGCATTCGCAAAGCCATCATCGACCGCGATGTTCATATCCCCGAGGGAACCGTCATCGGGTACGACCGGGAACAGGATGCGAAAAACTACGTGGTAACGGAAACGGGAATCACGATTGTGACCCGGGATTATTCGTTGTTTGAGAGTCCGGTGGCGGTGAATTACTTCGCGCCAGAGTAAAGTAAAAGATTTCAAATTTAAAATTTTAAATTTGAAATTTAAAATCTTTTGCCCTATTTCTCACACACCGCCAGATAGGCGAGAGGCGGAGCGGTGGGGCGCAGGTCATACTCTCCGGGCCATCCGCTGCAGGAGTTTTTTGCTTTTCGGTCCATGATATGGCGGCGCTGTTCGCCGGCCGCTTCGCGGGTGGCCTTGACGGTCATGGGACTCAGGTCTAAATCGATGGAGTTCACGCGTATCGAAGCGGCCGAGTTGCCAAAACCTTCCGCAACCAGATACCAGATGTAGGCCTCTTTCTGGTCCTGGCCCACGCCCAGTCCCTTGTAATAGAGGTTAGCCAGCTTTTCCTGCGCATAAGGATTGCCGGCTTCGGCCGACTGGCGATACCATCGTGCGGCTTCCGAACGGTCGGCGGTGGCCCCGAGTCGTCCATCGTAGAGCACTCCCAGGTACCATGCCGATACGCCGTCACCGGTGGCGGCCGCCCGAAACAGCCATTGCCGGGCGCGGGCGGAATCCTGCGGCACCCCGTCGCCCATGAAATAGATCCGGCCGAGGGCCAGCTGGGCGATCCAGTCATCATGCTCCGCCGCTTTGGTAAACCACTCCACGGCTTTAGCCATGTCACGCGGCACAGCGCCCCCGGCCCGGGCATAGATCGTTCCGAGAGCGGTCTGCGCGGGCGCATAACCATGCTCGGCCGCGGACTGCAATAAACTCATCGCCTGGTCGCGGTCGGCCTGGGCCGTCGCGGAGCCGGTCAGCAAACCAAGGGCCTGCCGATATTTCTCTTTCGGCGCAGCTTCGGGCGCGTCACTCGACTGCCCGAATACCGGGCAGGAAAAAATGATGGCAACAATCATGAGCCGGAGGACGGGTTGGTTCATGGCGTAATCGTAGCATTTCGGGCAGCTTAAAGAATTCGCCGCTGATTTGCGCAGATAAACGCAGATAAAAATATCTCAATGGTTTTTCCATCTGCGTCTATCTGCGTAAATCTGCGGCGAATCGGGTCTAACGTGTAAAGTATTCCATGAGAATACGTTAGCGAGAATGAGCGCGGGGACATCTCTGCCCTCCGGGAACTACCGGAGCGGCTTCGACGTACTTCCATATGAGCAGGGGGCGGACGTGGAAGATCAGCAGACCAAACTGTTGGTCCGAAAATGCCTGACGGGTGATGCCGTGGCATGGGAGGAGATCGTGCGCCTGTACAACCGCCGTATTTACAGTTTGTGTTACCGGTTCACCAACTCCCCCGACGACGCCCAGGACCTGACTCAGGATGTGTTCATCCGGGTCTACCGCACTCTTGGCAGCTATGACACGGAAAAAGGGGCCTTTGGCACGTGGGTGACCACGGTGACCCGGAACATGCTCGTCGACCACTTCCGGCGCAGCCGCCAGGACCGCGTAACTGACTCAATCGACAGTAGTTCCCGTGATGACGACGATTCCCCGGCCCTGAACGACCGGCTCGAAGACCGGGGACCTTCCCCGGATGATAAGCTGGCCAGCCAGGAAACCCAGAAGCTCGTCCGGCAGGCTTTGACCCGGCTTTCCCCCGACCTGCGGGAGGCGGTAATCCTCCGCGACCTGCAAGATATGGATTACAAAGAGATTGCGGACGTTTTGCGGGTTCCGGAGGGTACGGTCAAGAGCCGAATAAACCGGGGAAGAACGGAACTTGCGAGATTACTTTCTCGTAATAAGAAGCAGGTGGGAAATGACTAAGAAAGACCAATCCGGACTTCAGTGCGGCCAGTTCGACGCCCTGCTGAGCGACGCCCTTGACGGCCTGCTCACCGGGGAAAGACTGGAGGCCTTCGAGGCCCACAGCCACGAATGCCCGGCCTGCGGGCCGCTGTTCGAAGATGCGCTTCAGGGAATGCAGTGGCTGCGGAAACTCGACGAGGTTGAGCCTCCGAGAAACCTGGTCCACAACATTCTGGCGGCCACCAGCGCGGCAGTTGTCACCGACGAGACGCCGCGGGAAGAGAGACCGCCGGTCCGTGAATCCGCCTGGCGCAGGATTTTTATTCCGATCCTGATCGGCGCGAGGCAGCCGCGGTTTGTGACTTCATTCGCCATGGCGTTCTTTTCCATCAGCCTGACGCTGACCATGGCGGGAGTGAAACTCGGCGACCTGGCGCATATGGACTGGCGCCCGGGGGCGATGAGGAGAGCGGCAATTTTGCAATATACCCAGGTTGAAACCCGGGTGGTGAAGTATTACGAGAACATGCGTCTGGTCTATGAAATCGAATCGCGTGTGCGCGAATTGAGAAAGGCCGCCGATGTCCCTCAGGATGAAAACAAGCAGCCTGAGCGGCAGAAGCAGAACAGAAATACTAACGACAACAATGACGATACCAGCGGACATCCTGAGAACCGGCAAGACCGTTACAGCCCGGGCCTGGACAACAGCGCGATCGCCTCTCTCAATATGAGCAATGAAGGAGCCTGAAAATGAACTGCGCAAATCACACTGAAACCCCCGCTTCGGTCTACTGCCGGACCTGCGGCAAGGCCATGTGCGACACCTGCAAACGCGACGTGATGGGCGCGATCTATTGCGAATCGTGCCTCGCGGCGCGGCTGCACGGCGGCGTCGCGGCGACACCCGGCGTCCCGGTGGCGGCCCAGGGAGCGCCCAACCCCGGAGTGGCGGCCATGCTGGGCTTCATTCCCGGCGTCGGCGCAATGTACAACGGCCAGTTCGCGCGGGCCTTCGCGCACGTGATTATTTTCGTTATGCTGATCGTGGGCGCCAGTGAGATTCACTGGGTCTTCGGTGTTTCAATCCCGTTTTTTGTCATCTACATGGTCATCGACGCTCACCAGTCGGCCAAAGCCAAACAGATGGGCCTGGCCGCTCCCGATCCTCTGGGTCTTGACCGCCTGTTCGGAACGCAGAACACTCCGACGCCCGGAGTGGCGCCGGCGGCCACCGGCGACGACCAGGCGGAGCAGGCTCCCCCGGCGAACGGTTTGCCTGTGGGCGCGATTGTGCTGATCGGGCTGGGAGTGCTCTTTCTTCTTGCAAATTTCGGCGTGTTTCAGTTCTTCCGCATCGTCAAACTCTGGCCGCTGGTGTTCATCGCCCTCGGACTGTGGATCGCCTATCAGCGCACGATCACGAAGGCATAAGGAGACGACCATGCAAACCTATATTCGAAATCGCGCATGTCATTGTCTTCGCTGCCAGGCCAGGGGCATTGCGGGAGCGACCTTTCTGATTACCCTCGGGGTGCTGTTCCTGCTTGCGAACTTCAACGTTGTCGATTTCGACCTGAGCTGGCCAATCCTGCTGATCGTCGGAGGGCTCTGCATGATCGCAACCCGCGGCGCTTCGATGCAAGGTCACGTTCAACCCTGGGAAACCCCAGGAACAGCCCGTCAGGGTGAAACGCAGGTGCAACCATGAGTAACGGAACTCCGGGCTACCGGCCCCGCTCTTTCTTTCTTCCTCTTTTGATGGTTTTGATCGGCACGTACGCGTTGTTCACCACCATGGGATGGGGACATCTTCCAGGCTTTTGGATTACGTTCGCCCACTACTGGCCTCTGCTGCTGATTCTGTGGGGCGTGCTCAAACTGGTTGAACATGTGTGGGCGAGACAGAAAGGGCTGCCCGCTTCGGGCATCGGCGCCGGAAGCGTGGTGTTCATTGTGTTCTTCGTCCTGTTCGGCATGTTCGCCACAAAAGTCTCAGGCGTCAACTGGAGCGGCATGGGGATGGACGTCGGCGATTTCGATCCGTTCAATGCAATGGGCGGGAGTCACGAATTTACCGAGAATTTCTCGCAGGACCTGAAGACCGGAACGCAGGTTCGGGTGGTGGTCGCTCACGGCAGCGTGAGCGTAACTTCCAGCCCCGACGGCCAGGCGCATGCCTTCGTGCACAAATACCTGCGGGCCTACTCCGACGATGAAGCCGGCAAGACCAACGAGGCTTCACATCCTAAGATGGTGCAGCAGGGCGATCTGTGGCTGCTCGATCTGACCGGCGGACCGTACTCGCAGGGGCGCTTCGATCTCGACCTTCAGCTGCCTCCGGCCCTTCCGGTCACGCTCTCCACCAGCCGCGGCGATCTGCACGTTACGCAGCGAACCGGGGACGTCACGCTCGATTCGAGCCATGGCGATCTGACCGCGGAAGACGTGAAGGCCAATGTGTCCCTGCGTCCTCACCGCGGGGACGTAACCGTGAAAAACGTTACCGGAAACGTGACAATCGATGGCTATGTCTCTGACGTCACAGTGGCTGATATCAAAGGGACGGTGGTGCTCACCGGCACCTACCTGGGCGAGATGCAGATGTCGAACATAGAAAAACAGGTGCGCTTCAATTCCACGCGCACCGACCTGCAGTTTGCCGGGCTGCCGGGCGAGTTGACCATTGAACGAAGCGGAATGCGCGGCAGCCGGATTACCGGGCCGTTCAGGCTCGACGCCCGGGGAAAAGACATCCATCTGGAAGAGGTCGAAGGCGATATCCACATCGAAAACAACCGGGGTGAAGTCGACGTTAAGGCCGCCACTCCGACGGGCGCCATCGATATCTCGAACCAGAGTGGCGACATTACCGTCGGCCTTCCTGAAAAACCGGGATTTCAGATGGATGCCAAAAGCGACACGGGAGAGATTCACAGCGATTTCCCCCTCGAAATCAAAAATGACCCCCACAACGCCACCGCCACCGGCACGGTGGGCAAGGGTCCCATAGTGCGTTTGAAGACCAAACGGGGGACGATACAGATCAATAAGCTATAGAAACGATTTGGTAATTGTGTAATTTGGTAATTTCGTAATTGAAACCCTGTGCCGTCCGGTGCAGGGTTTTTCAATTACAAAATTACCCAATTACCCAATCTAATTTAGTTCGTCACCCGTTCTCTCAGCTTCCCTTCCACGAGTTCGATGGCTTTTTCCACCACCTGATCGAGTGAGAGATGGGTGGAATCGATCATGACCGCGTCCGGGGCGGGTTCGAGCGGCGAGGCGGCGCGGCCCCGGTCGCGTTCATCGCGCTTCTGCAATTCGGCGTGGACTTCTTTTTCCCGGGCCGCCTCCGCGGGGCTTTGCTGGACACGGCGATTACCGCGAACCTCGGGGTGGGCATCGAGAAATATCTTGACCTCGGCGTTTGGAAATACTTTTGTGCCGATATCACGCCCTTCCATCACCACGCCGCCGCCTGTGCCCATGGCGCGCTGGCTGTTGACCATCCATTCGCGCACCTTAGGGTGTACGGACACCCTGGAGGCCGCGTCGGTAACATCCTGCTCGCGGATGCGATGGGTGACATCCGCGCCGTCGAGCAGCACGCGGTTGCCTTCGGGATTGGGAATAAGCTGAATCAGCGAGGTCCGGGCCAGTTCGAGCAGGGCTGCCTCGTCGTCAAGAGACATGCCGGTCTCAATGGCCTTCAGACCCAGCGCCCGATACATTGCCCCGGTTTCAATATTCACGTAGTTGTATTTTTTGGCCAGCAGCGACGCCAGCGTGCTCTTACCGGAGCCCGCCGGCCCGTCGATGGCAATGATGATCTTTTTCATGAGGGATGGATATAGATTATCGCGAGTTGGGGGCCGGCTGCCAGCGGGGATCGGGAATCTGGTGATCGGGTGATCGGGTGATCTGGACATCGGAACATCGGAACTGCAAACCCGTTTTTTACCAAGTAGCTATCTCGCAAATCCGATGTCCCGATGTCTCGATTTTCCGATGTCCCGATGTCCCGATGTCTCGATTTTCCGATGTCCCGATGTCCCGATGTCTCGATTTTCCGATGTCCCGATCTCCAGATCACCCGATGCTACTCTCCCCGCCGCCGATGCGGCGGATGCGGCTCCAGAGCCGGCGCCAGTTCAATACAGCTTTTCGACCCTACGGTAATCAGATCGAGTTCACGCGCGGCGAGCAAAGCGTGCACGGCATCGCGGATCTTCGAACGCGACACCAGATAAGAGAAAAGTTGTTCGATATCGTCCTGTCCGGCGGCCACCACAGCCTCCAGATACTTGCCCAGCAGCGCCGAGAGCGCCTCGGGCA
>WNFD01006043.1_pt1 | contig 12115 bp, 12 predicted proteins | sample 5400491 | NCBI WGS metagenome assembly WNFD01 (sample SAMN13153343, study PRJNA577476) | soil metagenome | isolation source: 120 cm saprolite under Douglas fir tree site 2 hole 2 replicate 2 | place: USA:California | collected 2015-04-18 | reverse complement strand
GCGGGCCTGTAGCTCAGCTGGTTAGAGCAGAGGACTCATAATCCTTTGGTCCCTGGTTCGAATCCAGGCGGGCCCAGTCAGAATGGGTAAGCAGTTTTTGGAGGAGGGAATGGTAAAGCGATTCCTTTTTTTCGCCGCGCTCGCGGCGATCGCGACGCTGGCTCATGCCGCGACAATGGAAGACGAAGTGCGCGCCGTCTTCGACAAGTACGTAGCAATCCAGAACGCGCATGATTTGAAGTCGATGCGAAGCCTTTTGGCGGACTCCCCGGACCTTCTCTGGATCAGCCGAGGCAAACCTATCTGGGGCCGGGAGGCCGCGCTCAAGAGCCTCGAGGAGCGTTACAGGGGCACTTGGCGCATCGACGTCGACAGGAAAGAGCTGCGAATCATTTCGGTCAGCAGGCGCGTGGCGCAGGTCTACGCGCCGACGCAACTCACCGTCGGAGATCCAGGCGTCGACCCCGCCAAGGCTCGTCTTTACATCAACCTGGTGATGGTCAAGAAACCCGAAGGGTGGCAGATAGTGAGCATCCTACCCATCCTCGTCCCTCCGCAATAGCGGCCGCTTTTTCGCGCGTGCCTTGTCCATTCCGTAGAGGAAGGAGATTGCATGAGCAGCACAATCTACGAACTGCACGGCCAAGTAGCGGTGATCACGATGAACAATCCGCCCGTCAACGGGCTGGGTTTCGATCTTCGGCGCGACATCGTGGAAGGGCTCGCGCGCGCCGAAGCCGATGCGAAAGTAAGGGCCGTGGTGCTGATCGGAAGTTCCCGCGCGTTCTCCGGCGGGGCGGATATCCGGGAGTTCGGCTCGCCCAGGGCGACTGCCGAACCCAACCTCAATACCGTGATCCGCCACCTGGAAAACGCGAGGAAACCCGTCGTTGCGGCGATCGGCGGCGCCTGCATGGGCGGCGGGCTGGAGCTGGCCATGGGCTGCCACTTCCGCGTGGCCGCCAAGGGCGCGCAGATCGCCCTGCCCGAGGTGAAACTGGGGCTGATGCCAGGCGCGGGCGGTACGCAGCGCCTGCCCCGGCTCATCGGCGCCGAAGGGGCGCTCGACATGATCGTTTCCGGCAACCCGGTGCCCTCGGAGCAGCTCAAGGACAGCGCGCTCTTCGATGAGCTGGTCGAGCATGATCTGTTGCAGGGCGCCATCGCGTTCGCAAAGAGGGTCGTCGCGGAAGGGCGCCCTTTGAAGCGCGTGCGCGATATGAAAATAAGTCTCGCCAACGCGGAAGGGTTCTTCCAGGTGGCTCGCGATACGGTCCGCGCGGCGGCGAAAAATTTCCCCGCGCCGCTCAAATGCGTCGACGCTGTCGAGGCCGCCGTCACCATGCCATTTGAGGAGGGAGCACGCTTCGAGCGTGAGTCGTTCCTGCAGCTGATGCAGACCCCGGAATCCCGCGCGCTGCGCCATGCTTTCTTCGGCGAACGGGCGGCAGCGAAGATTCCCGATGTGCCGGAGAACACGCCGCTGCGCAAGATCGAGAAGATGGCGGTCATCGGCGCGGGCACCATGGGCGGGGGCATCACGATGAATTTCCTCAGCGCCGGCATTCCCGTCACCTTGTTGGAAGTGAAGCGGGAGGCGCTCGAGAAGGGAATTGCGACGATCCGCAAGAACTACGAAGCGAGCGCCAAGAAAGGAAGGCTCACCGCGCGACAGGTCGAGGAGCGCATGGCGCTGCTCAAGCCGACGCTTTCTTACGATGATCTGAAGGACGCCGATATGGCCATCGAGGCGGTGTTCGAAGACATTGCGGTCAAGGAAGGGGTGTTCAGGCGATTGGACGAGGTGATGAAGTCGGGCGCCATTCTCGCGTCCAACACCTCCACGCTGGATTTGAACAAGATCGCAGACTTCACCAGGCGGCCCATGGACGTGGTCGGCACTCACTTCTTCAGTCCTGCCCACGTGATGAAGCTCCTCGAAGTCGTGCGCGGCGGAAAGACCGCCAAGGACGTCCTCGCCACGGTGATGAGCGTGGCGAAAAGGATCAAGAAGACCGCGGTGGTCTCTGGCGTATGCGATGGCTTCATCGGCAACCGCATGGTCGAGCAGTACCTCCGCCAGGCGTTGTTCCTGCTGGAGGAAGGGGCCACGCCCAGCCAGGTGGACAGCGCGCTGGAAAGCTGGGGCATGGCGATGGGCCCTTTCCGCATGTCGGATCTGGCGGGCAACGACATCGGCTGGGCCATTCGCAAGCGGCGCTACCGCGAGCAGCCCGATTTGAAGTACTCGAAGATCGCCGATCGGTTATGCGAAAAGGGTCGCTTCGGCCAGAAGACGGGGCTGGGCTGGTATCGCTACGAAGCTGGCCGCCGCGATGCGGTTCCGGACCCCGCCGTCGAGCACATGATCGTCGACTACCGCAAGGAGATCGGAGCGCAGCGCCGCAAGATCGGCGATGAAGAAATCGTACAGCGATTGATCTTTGCGCTCGTCAACGAAGGGGCGGCGATCCTGCAGGAGGGTATTTCACTGCGTGCTTCCGACATCGACATGGTCTACCTGACCGGCTACGGTTTCCCCCTTCACCGGGGCGGGCCGATGCTCTACGCCGACGAGGTGGGACTGTACAAGGTCGTCGACAGCATGAAGCGCTTCGCCGCCAATCCCCACGGGGATCCGGGTTTCTGGAAACCCGCGCCTCTGCTGGCGAAGTTGGCGAGCGAAGCGAAGAGTTTCAACTAGGCCGGACGCTCCCGCAGCGCCATTGGCTATTCCACCTTTGCGCCGGAAGCTTTCACTACCTTGCCCCACTTCACGACTTCGTTGTGGATGAAGGCGCCGAATTCCTCGGGCGTCCACGACCTTGCCAGGGCGCCTTGCTGGGCGAGCTTCTCCTTCACGTCGGCTTGTGCGAGCGCCTTGTTCACCTCGCCGTTGATGCGCATGACGACCTCCCGCGGCGTGCCTCCAGGCGCGACGATCCCGAACCATGCAGTTGCCTCGTAGCCGGGCACGGTTTCCTGCACGGTAGGCACGTCGGGCAGCTCCGGATAACGCACGCTCGTGGTCACCGCCAAGGCACGCAGCTTGCCGCTCCGGATAAGGCCGATCGAGGACGTCAGGTTGTCGAACATCACGTCGACCTGCCCGCCCATGAGATCGGCCAGCGCGGGGCCGCTGCCCTTGTAGGGGATGTGCACGATGTTGACTCCGGTGAGCATCTTGAACATCTCGGCGGACATGTGGATCGAGGTACCGCTGCCGGAGGATGCGAAATTGATCTTTCCAGGCCTGCTCCTCGCGAGCGCGATGAACTCGGCCACCGAATTCGCGGGCACCGACGGATTGACGATCATCACGTTCGGTACCAGGGCGATCATTGCGACCGGAATCAGGTCCTTCTCCAGACCGTAATTCAGCTTCTCGTACAAAGTCGCGCTGATCGATTGCGCCACGGTCAGTTGCAAAATCGTGTACCCGTCCGGAGCGGATTTCGCAACGAACTCCGTGCCGACGTTGCCGGCTGCGCCGGGGCGGTTCTCGACGACCACCGACTGGCCGAGCGGCCCGCTGAGTTTTTCCGCCATGATGCGCGCAAGGATGTCGGTCGCCCCGGCGGGCGGGAACGGAACGATGTAGCGGACGGGCTTGGACGGCCAGGTTTGGGCCTGGGCCGCCCCCGCGGCAAGAGACGCAACGCAAAACGCGAAGGCGATGCGGCCGAACATGACTCCTCCTCCGAGAGATTCTCGGAGGGTATTCTACGATGACTGTCGCTGCCGTCGATTTGGTGTAAGGTTTCGGATGGCATGGAGGTCGAAATCATGACGACGCGTATTCGGTTCGTGTTGGTAGGAGCCGCAGTCTTGCTTGTCGCGCCCGTGTGGGCCCAGGACGCCGCCAAGACCTCACCCGCCAGGGTCGTGACCAAAACGCTGGTGGTTTCGGAAGCGCAGAAGGAATGCCTTTCCCTCAACAACAGGCAGCGGCTCCACTACAAGTTTCGCGCCGACGGGCCGCTGAACTTCAAGGTCTCGCACCAGGAGGAAAAGGAAATCATCGACTTCAAGCGCGACGGGACCGACAGCGCGTCGGGCAGTTTCGTCCCGCGCAAGGCGGGCGATCATTGCCTGGTCTGGTCAAACACCGGCAAACACTCGGTGACTCTTCGCTACGAGTTCCAGCGCGGTTCGCAGTGAATCCTCAACGAAGGGCGCGCGGGCCGCGTCGCCGATTTTGAACGGCGGCGAAGGACCCGGCGCGGCACGGACCGTCGCCGCGGTAGCGATGACCCTCGCGGTGCAGTCGCTCACTGCGATGGCCCTGGCGGTGCCCCCGGTGCTCGCCCCGGTCGCGGCCGCCGATTTTGGCGCGGCGCCGACGGCGGTGGGTCAGTGGGTCGGGTTCTCCTACACGGTGGCGATGTTCGCGGGGCTCGCGAGCGGAACGCTGGTCGGCCGGCACGGCCCGGTGCGCGTGCTCCAGGTCGCCGTTCTCGGCGTGGCGCTGGGTCTGGCCGTGGGCGCGAGAGCCCACGTCGCGCTGCTCCTCCTCTGTGGCGCGCTCCTTGGAACCGCGCACGGTCTGGTCAACCCGGCAAGCTCGGCCATCCTCGCCGTCGCGGCACCGAAGCGCGTGCGCTCGATGGTTTTCTCGATCAAGCAGACGGGAGTCCCCGTCGGAGGGGCCGTTGCGGGAATGCTCGTGCCCGTGCTGTTGCTGTGGACGAACTGGCAAGCCGCCGTGCTCGCCCTCGCGCTCGGATCCGCGGCCTTCCTCGCGGTGCTCGTCCCGTTCCGCCGCCTCTACGACGGGGATCGCAGCTTGGACCAGCGCCTTCGCGTCCGCGGCTTCGCAGCGCCCGTCGCGGAGGTCTGGGCACGACGGCCGATTCTCGAGTTGGCTCTTGTTTCGGGTGTGTATTCGGCCGCCCAGATAAGCTTCACTACCTATCTCGTGTCCTACCTCAAGATCGAGCTCGCGTATTCTCTCGTCGCCGCCGGCCTCGTATTTTCCGCGTCTCAGGTCGCCGGCGCGCTGAGCCGGGTTCTCTGGGGCGCCGTCGCCGACCATGTTTTCGAGCCGCGAATGGTCTTGGCCGCGCTCGGCCTGGTCATGGCGCTTTGCGCGTTCGCCGTGGCCCAGTTTACGGCCGGCTGGCCGCCCGTCGCGGTCTTCGCCGTCTGCGTGCTGTACGGCGCGACCGCGGTAGGCTGGAATGGCGTGTTCCTGGCGGAGGTTGCACGGCTCGCGCCTGAAGGCCGGGTCGCCATCGTCACCGGCGGGACGCAATTCTTCACTTTCGCAGGCGTGCTGATCGGGCCTCCGCTTTTTGGAGCGATCGCATCGGCGACGGGAAGCTACGGTAGCGGGTTCCTGGCAATCGCGGCTTTGCCGCTCCTCGCGGGCGCCGGCCTGCTTGCCTCGGGACGCGGCTCGGCGGGTCGAGGGTGAGCGAGCGGCCGTGAGCGCATTTCCCGAGGAGGCCGTGCTTTTGCTACACGGGGCGTGGATGAACCGCTGGGTCATGAGCTATCTCGCTTTGGCGCTGCGGCGGGAAGGTTTTGCGGTGCAAACGTTGAGCTATCGCACCATGCGAGGCACACTCGCGGAGCATCTTGCGCGCGTGGCCGAGAAGATTGCCGCGCTCAAAGCGCCGCGCCTGCACCTGGTCGGCCACAGCCTGGGCGGGGTCATCGTGCTGCGCTACCTGCAGCGCGGCGCCGACCCGCGCGTCCGGCGCGCCGTGCTGCTCGGCTCGCCGGTCGCGGGCTGCCGCGCGGCGGCCGACCTCGCGCAGAGCGCGGGCGGCGAGTTGCTGTTGGGGGCAAGCCTCGGGGTGTGGCGCGAGCCGGTGGATGTTTCGGTCGATCCCCGTTTCGAAGTCGGGGCGATCGCCGGCACCGTCGCCTTCGGCCTGGGCCGCATGGTGACGCGGTTGCCGAAGCCGAACGACGGAGTCGTCTGCCTCGACGAGACGAAATTTCCCGCCCTGCGCGATCATCTCGCCCTTCCGGTCGGCCACACCCTGATGCTGGTCTCGCCGCGCATCGCGCGCCAGACCGCCGCGTTCCTCAGGACCGGCGCATTCCGGCGATGAAGCGGCTCGCGGCTCTCGGCGCCCTGCTTTTCGTCTCGGGCTGCGCCTCGCTCGAATACTACGCGCAGGCGGTAGGCGGGCACCTGGAGGTGATGCGGCTCGCGGTTCCGATCGAGGAGCGCTTGCGCGAGGCGGACACGCCCGAGCCGCTCCGCGCAAAACTTGCGAGGGTGCTCGTCGTTCGAGAATTCGCCAGCCGCGAGCTTGCGCTTCCGGATAACGGCAGTTATCGTCGTTACGCCGACATCGGACGGCCCTTCGTAGTCTGGAACGTGTTTGCCGCGCCGGAATTCTCCGTGAAGCCCGTCGAGTCGTGCTTTCTTTTCGCCGGGTGCGTGAGCTACCGGGGCTTCTACTCCGAGGAGGCGGCGCAGCGGCACTCGGCCTCGCTTGCAGACAAGGGCTACGATGTCTATGTCGGGGGCGTAGCGGCGTATTCGACGCTCGGCTGGTTCAGCGATCCGGTGCTCTCGACTTTCATTCACTACCCGGAGTCCGAAGTCGCGCGCATCGTGTTTCACGAGCTTGCCCACCAGGTCGTATACGTGAAAGGCGACACGATGTTCAACGAATCCTTTGCCGCGATGGTGGAGGAGGAGGGTGTGCACCGCTGGCTCGAGCGCGAGGGAACTCCCGCGCAACGCGCGGCCCACGAGGATTCCCGGCGCAGGCGCTCGGAATTCGTCGCACTCGTGATGAAGTACCGCGCGGAACTCGCCGCATTCTACGATCGGCCGGCCGAACCGGAAGAAAAGCGCGCGGGAAAGCGGCGCCTGTTCTCGGCGATGCAGGACGAATACCTGGCGCTCAAAGGCTCATGGGGCGGCTTTACCGGCTACGACCGGCTGCTCGCGCGCGGCGCGAACAATGCGTTGCTCGCGTCGGTCGCGAGTTACTCGGAACTCGTGCCTGCATTTCGCGCCCTGCTCGCCCAAAAGCACGGCGATCTGCCGGGTTTTTATGCCGTGGTGCGCGAATTGGCCAAGCTTGACAAATCGGAACGCGATGCGCGTCTGGCTGTCCCGAGCCGCTAGCTGAGCGGCAGCATGACGTGTTTCTTGTACGGCGCGCGCTGCTGCAACCGCTGGTAATAGGCCTCGACTTTCGGCAGCTTGGGCCGCTTCACATCCAAGGCGTGCCAGCGGTAAACGAAGGTGCCGAGCGGAATGTCTCCCATCGTGAAATTCCTGCCTGCCACGTGGTCGCGACCTTCCAGGCCCTGCTCGAGCACCTGGAACGCCTGCGCGAGCTTTTCGACGCCTTCTTCGATCGCTTTGAGATCGCGCTTTTCCGCCGGAGTGCGGATGAGACCCCAGAAAACCGGCGTGATCGCAGGCGCGACGGTGCTCGTCGTCCAGTCCATCCAGCGGTCGGCGTCGGCGCGCTCGCGGAGATCGTTCGGCCACAGCGTTCCCGCGCCGTGCTTCGCCGCGAGATAGCGCACGATGGCGTTCGATTCCCACAGCACGAACCCGTCGTCCTCGATCGTGGGCACGCGGCCGTTCGGATTCATCCTGCGGTAGAAGGGCTCGTTCACCACGCCGAACTGCAGGCCGGCGTCGGTGCGCTCGTAAGGGACTTTCAGCTCGGCCAGCGCCCAAAGCACCTTCTGCACGTTGATCGAGTTGATCCTGCCCCAAAGCTTCAGCATGAATGGATTGCCTTTCGGTAAAGAAAGACGTCAGCGCCGGGCGCGCCGCTTCGCCTTGCCTGCGCGGCGGGCCGTTGGCCGCCGCGCGGGATTCTTCGGCGCAGGCGCCTTTGCCGCGACCGCCTCCACCTCGACGAGGAACTCCGGCCTTGCGAGCGAGGAGACCACGAGCAGCGTCGAGGCCGGGCGGTGGCTGCCGAGGAATTTCGCGCGAACCTGTGCGAATCTCGGGAAATTCTCGTGACGGGTCAGAAACGAAGTGATTTTCACCACGTCGCCGATTCCCATGCCGGCGTCGGCCAGCACCGCGAGAATGTTCTGCCATACCAGCTCGGTCTGCTCCTCGATGGAGGCGGGAACCGAGCCGTCGGGGCGCACCCCGATCTGGCCCGCCACGTAGAGCCAGCGCGCTCCGGGCGGCACCTCGATGCCGTGGGAATACGTACCGATCGGGGCTGCGATGGAACGGGGGTTGTGCATGTTCAGCATGTCTGCCTCCCTGCGATTGCCGACCGCCTCATTCTACTCGCGGCGCGCGGCGCCGCGCGCTACCATACCGGCATTCCGTCTTCGAAAGATCCGGGTCCTGATATGGACACGCGTGCTGCGGCCGCCGTTCTCGCGCTTTCGCTGTGCGGCTGCGCGATATTCAGCGAAACCCACGGCATTCAGGAGGTCGACAACTGGGTGAGGAGCCACGAGCCCCTCGCCGAATCCGGAAAGATGAAGTGGTCGGATTTCTACGCGCAGTACCTCGAGAAGGTCTCGGCCGCTCCGGTGATCAGCCAGAGCCCCGTCGTGGAACGCCTCGGCATCATGATCACCGCCGCGCTCTTCTACGAACGGGGTCGCATCGACAGAGCCAGGTTCGATTCGGTACAGAGCATAGTGCGGAAATATCAGACGCTCGACGACCCCGCGGCGAACCTGCTCGCGCGAAGCGCGCTGGTGCGGGCGCTCGGGTCAGAAACCGACCGGTAGGCTGTCGCGCCTCGCGTCCGACGCGGCGAGATAGCCGTCCTCGAGCCGGTACGCGATCTGGGCGCAGCCGAAGGCGTTGTAGTCCTCGGGCAGCTTCATCACCTTATGGCCCCGCGCAGCGAGCTCCGCGATCGTCGCCTCGGGCCATTCGTCCTCGAAGGTGATTTCCAGACCATTCACGACCCGGAAGCGAGGCCCGTCGATCGCGCCCTGCGGCCCCTGCCCGTAGTCGGCCATGCGCACCATCATCTGCGTGTGCCCCTGCGGCTGCATGCTGCCGCCCATCAAGCCGAAGCTCATGACAGGCGCGCCGTTTCGCGTGACGAACCCGGGGATGATGGTGTGGAACGGACGCTTGCCGGGCGCCACCTGATTGGGATGGCCCGGGGCGAGAACGAAACCCGAGCCGCGGTTCTGCAGGCTGATGCCGGTGCCGGGCACGACCACGCCCGAGCCGAAGCCCATGAAGTTCGACTGGATCATCGACACCATCATGCCGCCCGCGTCCGCCGCCGTGAGATAGACGGTGCCTCCCTTGGGCGGGGAGCCCGCGCCGAAGTCCTGGGCGCGCTTCATGTCGATGAGCCTGGCGCGCGAGGCGAGGTAGTCCGGATCGAGAAGCTGTTCCGGCGCGACCCGCATCGCCCTGACGTCGCCGACGAAACGGTAGGCGTCGGCAAAAGCGAGCTTCACCGCCTCGATCTGAAGGTGCGCGCTGTCGGCCGAATCGACCGGGTGATCGGCGACATCGAAATTGGAGAGGATGCCGAGGGCAATGAGGCACACGATGCCCTGGCCGTTCGGCGGGATCTCGTGCACGGTGAGCCCGCGGTAGTCCTGGACTATCGTGCCCACCCATTCGCTCGCGTGCGCGGCGAGATCGGCGCGCCTCATCGCGCCGCCGTTCGCCTTGGCGTGCGCCTCGATTTTTTCCGCGAGCTCGCCGCGGTAGAACGCTTCGCCCTTCGTGGCGGCGATTTTCTCGAGCGTCCTTGCCTGGTCGGGGAAGCGGAAGATCTCTCCCGCGCGCGGCGCGCGGCCGTCGCGCAGAAATGCATCGGCAAAACCGGGCTGGCCGCGCAGCTCGGGCACCTGCGGGTCCCAGCGCTCGGCGACGAAGGGTGAAACCGGAAATCCGTTTGCCGCGTACTCGATAGCGGGCTCGAAGAGCTTTTCGAAGGGGAGCTTGCCGAGGCGCCTGGAGAGATCCACCCATGCCGAGACGCAACCCGGGACCGACACGCTGTTCCAGCCGCGCACGGGCACCCTGTTCTGCCCCTTGAAGTATTCCGGGGTCCACGCGGCGGGTGCGCGCCCCGACGCGTTCAGGCCGTGCAACTGCCTGCCGTCCCAGACGATGGCGAACGCGTCGCTGCCGATGCCGTTCGAGGTCGGCTCGACCACGGTGAGCGTGATCGCGGCCGCGAGCGCCGCATCGACTGCGTTGCCGCCGGCGAGGAGCATCCGCAGGCCGGCCTGCGCCGCGAGCGGCTGCGAGGTGGAGACGACGTTTCGCGCCAGCGTCGGGCGGCGAAACGTGGGATAGGGCGTGTCGAAAACGACGGATCTTACGGCTCGTTGCTCCATCGGGATCGTTCGAATTTACGGTTTTGCCGAGGCGGAAAGCGCATTATCTATGTCCCAGAGGATGTCGTCGAGCGTCTCCAGCCCGACCGAAATGCGGATCATGTCGGGCGTCACGCCCGCCTTGGCTTGCTCCTCCTCGGACATCTGCCGGTGCGTGGTCGAGGCCGGGTGGATGATGAGCGTCTTCGCGTCGCCGATGTTGGCGAGATGGCTCATGAAGGTCGCTGCCTCGATGAACCTCTCGCCCGCTTTCGCTCCGCCCTTGACCCCGAAGTTCAGGAGGCCGCTCGCGCCCTTGGGCAGGTACTTCTGCCCGAGCTTGTGGTACTTGTTCCCGGGAAGCCCCGGATAGTTGACCCACGACACCCTCGCGTGCCCCTCGAGGAACTTCGCCACCGCGAGCGCGTTCTCGCAATGCCGCTCCATTCTCACCGGCAGCGTCTCGAGGCCCTGCAGCAGCAGCCACGCGTTGAAAGGCGAGAGCGCCGGGCCGAAGGTGCGCAGCGTCTCCATCCTTGCCCTCATGGTGTAGCCGAAGTCGCCGAAGGTCTCGTAGAAGCGCACTCCGTGGTAGCCGCGCGAAGGCTCGGTCATCCCCGGGAACTTGCCGTTGTCCCAGGGAAACTTGCCCGATTCGACGATCAGACCGCCCATGGTGGTGCCGTGGCCGCCGATGTATTTCGTCGCCGAGTGCACCACGATATCGGCGCCCCACTCGAACGGCCGGCACAGATAGGGGGAGGGGACCGTGTTGTCGATCACGAGCGGGATGCCCGCTTCGCGCGCGATCTTCCCGATCGCCTCGATGTCGACGATGTTGATGAGCGGATTGCCGAGCGTCTCGGCGTACAAGATCTTCGTGTTCTTCATTATCGCGCGGCGGAAATTCTCCGGGTCGTCCGGGCTGACGAAGGTCGTGTCGATGCCGAGCTTGCGCAGATTCACCTCGAGCAGCGTATAGGTGCCACCGTAGAGCGTGGACGCCGAAACGATGTGGTCGCCCGCCTCGGCGAGCGTGAGGATCGCCGTCATCTCGGCCGCCTGCCCCGTGGCCGTGGCGAGCGCGGCGCGTCCGCCTTCGAGCGCCGCGACGCGCTCCTCGAGCACTGCGGTGGTCGGATTGGAAATGCGCGTGTAGACGTTGCCGAAGGTCTGCAGGTTGAACAGGCTCGCCGCGTGATCGGCCGAGTCGAACACGTATGAGGTGGTCTGGTAGAGCGGCACCGCGCGCGAGCCCGTCGCCGGGTCGGGAATCTGCCCCGCGTGAAGCGCGAGCGTCTCGATACCGAACTTGCGGTCAGCCATCCGGGGCGTGGTGGGTCGTTGCGCGAAGGAAGCGCGGGTGTTTGCCGCGCTGCGCGAACTATAGCACGCGGGTTCGCATCAATGCGCCGGCTCGGGCTGTCCCTTCTGCTTATCTGCGGAGTACGCCGCGACCCGGTTGCGCCCGGTCTGCTTCGCCAGATAGAGCGCCTCGTCGGCGCAGCGCAACAACTGTTCGGATTCCTCGGCGTGATCGGGGAATGCGGCAACCCCGAGGGAGACGGTTACGGGCCCGAGCGGCTGATCGTCATACCGAAGCTCGAGCTTTGCAACTTCCTTACGAAGTTGCTCGGCCTTCTGGCGCGCGGCGTCGAACGGGCACTCGGGCAGGAGCACGAGGAATTCCTCGCCTCCGTACCGGCAGGCGACGTCGGACTTCCGCGCAAACCGCCCGAGCACGGCCGCCAGCTCGCGCAGCACCAGGTCGCCTGCTTCGTGGCCGAAGCTGTCGTTGAAGCGCTTGAACTGGTCGATGTCCAGCATGATGGCGGCGATCGGCCTGCCGTGGCGC
>WNFD01011717.1_pt1 | contig 12119 bp, 8 predicted proteins | sample 5400491 | NCBI WGS metagenome assembly WNFD01 (sample SAMN13153343, study PRJNA577476) | soil metagenome | isolation source: 120 cm saprolite under Douglas fir tree site 2 hole 2 replicate 2 | place: USA:California | collected 2015-04-18 | reverse complement strand
CAAAGCTCGGCATCGCCTTCTGGGATTATCTCGGATCACGGCTCGCAGTGCCAAACCACCCCGACATCCCATACTTGCCGACAATCGTCAGGCACCGCTGCGCCACCGCCTGACAGCCCCGACTTTTGCCCCTCTTACGCGTCCAATCATCAACGTACTGTTCCGGCTGGAAAAAACTATCCGTCAGAATTTCGCTGCCATCACCTGATTATGGAATACCCTGGACTCGCACGCAGTACTAACTAGTATACAACGACGCCTTGCTTCGGCCGGACGGACTCCAATCGAGACAAAGTCTCGCGCGTCCGGCTACGCTCTCATGAACCGAGCCGCCACAGCGTCTCGGCCATCTGGCTTCGATCCCTTGCACGAACTATTCTTTGAATTAGCTAAAGGCAGCTACGCCCTCGCGCGGGCAAGGTATTCCAACACGTTTCAATCCAATCGAAATGCACTCCCGCGTCCGCGCGATCAGTCCTCCGTCGCAGCGGCTCGCGCAGCAGATCGGGATGGGCGCGGCCGAAGTCGGGGGCGGGCGAATCCTGGTCGATGTTGACGATGCCGCGGCGGATCGCGCGAGTGCGACTGAACTGATTGAACAGGGTCTCGCCGCCACCGCGCCGAATCGCGCGCGTGAGCGTTGCGGGATCCTCGTTGAAGCGGCCGAGCATCTCTCCGAGGTCAGTCCTCCGTCGCATACGGCCGTCGTAGCGGCTCGGGCGGCAGCTCGCGTGGCAGGCGCGGGGCTCTGTAGTTAATCTCAACAATACTGCGGCGGATCGCGCGCGCACGGCTAAAGAAGTTGAAAAGCGCTTCTCCATCCTTACGCCGAATAGCGCGTGTTAGCTGCGCGAGATCTTCGTTAAATCGACCGAGAACTTCGAACACAGAAGTTTTGTTATTAAGTAAGACGTCTCGCCAGTAAGTCGGACTGGAGACTGCAATCCGGGTAAAATCTCGGAATCCGCCAGCCGAGAATTGCAACACTTCAGAACGTGTAACCTTGCTTAGTTCATCCGCTGTCCCCACTATAGTGTAGGCTATGAGATGTGGTAAGTGACTTGTGATTGCTAGAAGAGGCCCATATTGGCTTGTCCAATGGTCTTTTATTTCGTCAGCATCAACACGAGGTAGAGCCAATTGCTTGTCTGCGTGAGCAATGTATTTTCGAATTGCCCGAACTTTTGTGAAGTGGTGCAACAACGTTTCACCGTCGGCCGATCGCATTGCGCGTGTGAGCGTTGCTAGGTCCTCGACAAAAGTTCCTAGCATTTCGAGCACTGCGTCTCTGTTGGCCAGAAAAATGTCCCTCCACATTGTTGGGTCAGATGCAGCAATTCGTGTGAAGTCTCGAAAGGCGCCACTAGCGAGATGGCCCAATCGGGAATGCATTAGTTCGGTCAACTCAGAGGCGGTGCCGACGATGGTATAGGCGATGAGGTGGGGCAGGTGGCTGGTAATGCCGAGCACGAGGTCGTGGTGCTCCGCCGACATGGTCTCGACATTGGCGCCGAGCAGACCCCAGAACGCCTTCAGCCGCTCCACGGCAGCCGGGTCGGCACCGGGCGGCGGCGTGATGATGCACCAGCGGTTGACGAACAGCTCGGCGAACCCCGCGTCCGGCCCCGAATGTTCCGTGCCGGCGACCGGATGGGCCGGCAGGAAGTGGGCGGTCGCGGGAAGGTGGGGCGACATGTCCCGCACGACCGCCGCCTTGACCGAGCCGGCATCGGACACGATGGCGCCGGGCGCGAGATGCGACCCGATCTCGGCGGCGACTGCGCCGCAGGCGCCGACCGGGATGCAGACGATGACGAGATCGGCGCCTTCGACCGCGGCCGCATTGCTCTCGACCACCTGATCGGCGAGGCCGAGCTCGGCCACGCGCCGGCGCGTCGCGGCCGAGCGGGCAGTCGCGGCGATCGAGCGCACCGCCCCTTGCGCGCGCGCGGCTCGCGCGATCGAGGAACCGATCAGGCCCATCCCGATGACCGCCAGGCGATTGAAGATGGGGCTGCTCGCTGGCCGGTCGGTCCGCTGCTGCGATTGCTTCTTGCTTGGCCCGACGTTGGTCTTGCGCGGCGGCTCTTTCATCCCGTGCGCCCCATGAACTCCGACAGTACCGCGACCGCCAGCCGGTTCGCCTCCTCGCTGCCGACGGTCATGCGCAGCGCGTTCGGCAGCTTGTAGGCCTTGACGCGGCGCAGAATCAGCCCGCGCCGGGTGAGGAAGGCGTCGGCATCCTCGGCCGTGCGGCCCTTGCCGTCCATTTGTCGTTGTGCGCGCGCGCCGCCTCGACATGGGCGGTGTCCCCGATCGCCGCGATCCCCGCCGCCTGCGCCGCCGAATTGACATTGAACGGCCCGCGGATGCGGTTGACGGCATCGACGACCTGCGCCGGTCCGTAGAGCCAGCCCAGGCGCAACGCCGCAAGCCCGTAGATTTTCGAGAAGGTGCGGCACATCACCACGTTTTCGGAGGTGGCGACCAGCTCGATGCCGGCCTCGTAATCGTTGCGGCGCACGTACTCGGAGTAGGCGGCATCGAGCACCAGCAGCACATGCGGCGGCAGGCCGCGATGCAGCCGTTTCACCTCGTCGAACGGCAGATAGGTGCCGGTCGGATTGTTCGGATTGGCGAGGAACACGACCTTGGTGCGCTCGCTCACCGCCGCCAGCATCGCGTCGACGTCGGCGGTGTAATGCTTCTCCGCCGCCGCGATCGGCTTCGCGCCGGAGCCGAGCGTCGCGATCGGGTAGACCAGAAATGAATGGGTGGTGTGGATCGCCTCGTCGCCGTCCGCGAGATAGGCGTCGGCGATGAGATTGAGCAGGTCATCGGAGCCGGCGCCGCAGACGATGCGGTCCGGATCGAGCCCGAAGGCGCGCCCAATCGCCTCGCGCAGCGCGGTCGCGGCGCCGTCGGGATAGTCCTGCAGATGCTCGCCGACCGCGCGATAGGCGGCAAGCGCCTTCGGGCTCGGGCCGAGCGGGGTCTCGTTCGACGACAGCTTGAACACGCGCGCGGCGCCGGGTGCCGCGCTCTTGCCCGGCACGTAGGGATCGATGGCGAGCACGCCGGGCCGCGGTTGCGGACGCTTGCGGGCGGACATTTCGGCGCTCCGGAATCACCGGCCGGTCGGAACCGGCCGCGCGCCCTCGACCCTATAGCGGGTCGCGTGGCTGCCGACGAGAGCCGAGGCGCGGACCGAGGCGCCGGCCTTGACCAGCGTGTCGGTGACCTCGGCAATCGTCCCGCCGCGCGGCACGGATATCAGCAGCGCGGCGCCGTCGAACGCGCGATCGGGCACCGCCACCGTCTCCGCGAGGACCGCCTGCGCCGCCGTCGCGCTCCAGCCCGCGACCCGCACGCTCCAGACCTCGACCTCCTTCACCATCGCCTCGGGGGCGGCCCGGGAAACGACGAACACGGGTATCGCGGCCGGATGGTCGGCGCGCTCGATGAAAGGCAGCCGCGCGATGATCTTCGGCGCCGAATCGAATTCGAGCGCGTTCCACCAGGCGCCGGCGCCGGCCATCGGGAAGGCCGGCACCAGCCCGAGGTCGCCCTTGGAGTCGGACATGGAAACGGGTGGAATCGCGCATCGCCGCATCGCCGGCCGAAAGATCGGCATGCACCGAGAACGGCGCCTGCACGTACGTGAAGGTCGAAATGATGACCCGCCAGATGCTCTCGGCGGTATCGAGCGGCAGAATGCCGGAATGGCGGTCGACCAGGCGGCGCATCATCTCCGCCTCGCGCGCGGGGCGGAAGGCGGACCCGCTTTCCTGCGTCTGCTTCACGGCGATCAGGCGGTCGATGATCTTACCGCGCTCCATCAGGAGGGTATGCATGCCCTCGTCGAGGCGGTCGATCTCGCGCCGCAACTCGGCGAGCGAGGCGATTTCGGAGCGGGATGGCTTGGCCATGGCGAGAGGTCCCCGGGCACGCGCGCGGCGTGTTATGCTCGGGCGGGCCGCTGAAAGCAAAGAAAACATTGACAGCGGCGGCGCGCGGCCTATCTAAGCGCCTCGCGGCGGCCTGGGGTCGGGGCGGTCGCATCGAAGAGAGCGGAATTCCGCCACGCCGGCCGGGTTGTAGCGATGGTCGAGGCCGATTTCAGCGTCGCGCTTGATGCCGCCGACCGGGCGCGCGAAGCCGACAATCCCCATTCGCTCGTCGTTCGCTTCGGCGCCGACAAACCCCTTCGCCTCGACGCCGGCATCGAGCTCGCGCCGTTCCAGATCGCCTACCAGACCTATGGCTCGCTCAATGCCGAGCGCAGCAACGCGGTGCTGATCTGCCACGCGCTCACCGGCGACCAGCACGTCGCCAATTTTCATCCGGTCACCCAGAAGCCGGGCTGGTGGGAAACCATGGTCGGACCAGGCCGGCCGATCGACACCGAGCGCTACTTCGTCATTTGCCCGAACGTGCTCGGCGCCTGCATGGGCACCACCGGACCCGCTTCCACCAACCCGCGGACCGGCATGCCCTGGGGCCTCGATTTCCCCGTGATCACCATTCGCGACATGGTGCGCGCGCAAGCGATGCTGCTCGACCATCTCGGCATTCCCTCGCTGTTCTCGATGGCCGGCGGCTCGATGGGCGGCATGCAGGTGCTGCAGTGGTGCGCGAGCTATCCGCGGCGGGTGTTCTCGGCGCTGCCGATCGCGACCTCGACGCGGCATTCCGCGCAGAATATCGCCTTCCACGAGGTCGGCCGCCAAGCGGTGATGGCCGATCCGGAATGGCGGCACGGGCGCTATTTCGCCGACGGCACCAATCCGCGCCGCGGGCTCGCGGTCGCGCGCATGGGGGCGCATATCACTTATCTCTCGGACGCCGCGCTGCACCGCAAGTTCGGCCGCCGCTTCCAGGATCGCGACAATCCGACGTTCTCCTTCGACGCCGATTTCCAGGTGGAAAGCTATCTGCGCCATCAGGGCATCAGCTTCGTCGAGCGCTTCGACGCCAATTCCTACCTCTATCTCACCCGCGCGATGGATTATTTCGACCTCGCGGATGATTACGACGGCGTGCTCGCCAACGCCTTCAAGGACACCCCGACGCGGTTCTGCGTGATCTCGTTCACCTCGGACTGGCTGTTTCCGACGTCGGATTCGCGCGCGATCGTGCATGCGCTCAATGCCGGCGGCGCCCGGGTCTCGTTTGCCGAGATCGTGACCGATAAGGGCCACGACGCCTTCCTGCTCGAGGAGCCCGAGCTCTTCGCCATCGTGCGCGGCTTCCTCGAAGGCGCCGCCAAGGCGCGCGGCCTGCCGCCGGCGCGGAGATGACCATGCTGATGCGCCTCAATCCGGATCTCACCATGGCGGAGGCGGCGCGCACGCCCGGCGGCGCCCGCGTCGATCTCGTCCTGGTCGCCGAGATGGTGGCGCCCGGTGCCAAGGTGCTGGACGTCGGCTGCGGCGACGGCGAGCTGTTGCGGATTCTGGCCGAGACGCGCCGGGTCGACGGGCGCGGCATCGAGCTGTCGCGCGAAGGCGTCAACGAATGCGTGGCCAAGGGGCTCGCGGTGATCCAGGGCGACGCCGACACCGATCTCGCCGACTATCCCGACGATGCCTTCGACTACGTCATTCTCTCGCAGACGCTGCAGGCCACGCGCCATCCACGCGTCGTGCTCGAGCACATGCTGCGCATCGGCCGGCACGCCATCGTGTCGTTCCCCAACTTCGGGCATTGGGGCATCCGCCTGCAGCTCCTGTTCGGCGGCCACATGCCGCGCACCGACAACCTGCCCTATGACTGGTGGGACTCGCCCAACATCCACTTCTGCACGATCAAGGATTTCCGCCGACTCTGCCAGGTGGCGGGCGCCAAGATGGAGAAGGCGGTGGCGCTCAATGCCTGGGGCCGGGCGCTGCGGTTCAATGCGCCGTGGTGGTTCTGGAACCTGCTCGGCGAGCAGGCGGTGTTCCTGCTCAGCAGGCGGCGGTAAGGCGGCCTTTCGCCGGATACCGGAAGACGGCCCTTGCTCCAGCTTGGGAGCCATCGTCTGCTTGTCAATCGACCGGTGCGTCGGCCGTCCGAAAATCGTCCGAAACCTCTTCCGCCGCCGATCGCGAGTTCCCACATGTGCGTTGCGGATCGCCCATGCGGGGGTCCGCGCCGGAAGCGAGCTTGCGCAGTCATTGACCTCGATCAGTGACGGCGAAAGCCGACCCATTGACGATGCCCCTCTTGCGCCGAATGGAGGGAGGGGCAGGCCGAGGGAACCGACATGGATTTCGAGAGATACACAGACCGCGCCCGCGGGTTCATTCAATCTGCCCAATCGCTGGCCCTGCGCGAGGGCCATCAGCAATTCGCACCCGAGCACCTGCTCAAGGTTCTGCTCGACGACCCGGAAGGGCTTGCGGCCGGCCTGATCGACCGCGCGGGCGGCCGCTCGCGCGAGGCGCTGTCGGCGGTCGAGGCGGCGCTGACCAGGCTCCCGAAAGTATCGGGCGGCGGCGCCGGCCAGGTCTATCTCGCCCCCGCCCTGGCGCGGGTATTCGATCAGGCGCAGAAGGTCGCGGAGAAGGCCGGCGACAGCTATGTCACGGTCGAGCGGCTGCTGCTCGCGCTGGCGCTCGAGAAGGACAGCGAACCCGGAAAGATCCTGGCCCGCGCCGGCGTGACGCCGCAAACCCTCAACGCCGCCATCAACGCGCTGCGCAAGGGCCGCACCGCCGATTCGAGCTCGGCCGAGAACGCCTATGACGCGCTCAAGAAATATGCCCGCGATCTCACCCAGGCCGCGCGCGAGGGCAAGATCGACCCGGTGATCGGGCGCGACGAGGAAATCCGCCGCACCATCCAGGTCCTCTCGCGCCGCACCAAGAACAATCCGGTGCTGATCGGCGAGCCCGGGGTGGGTAAGACCGCGATCGTCGAAGGCCTTGCCCAGCGCATCGTCAACGGCGACGTGCCGGAGAGCCTGCAGGACAAGAAGCTCTTGGCGCTCGACATGGGCGCGCTGATCGCGGGCGCGAAATATCGCGGCGAGTTCGAGGAGCGGCTCAAGGCGGTGCTGCAGGAGGTGACGTCGTCGGACGGCGGCATCATCCTGTTCATCGACGAGATGCATACCCTCGTGGGCGCCGGTAAGGCCGACGGCGCCATGGACGCCTCCAACTTGCTCAAGCCGGCGCTGGCGCGCGGCGAGCTGCACTGCGTCGGTGCGACCACGCTCGACGAATACAAGAAGCACGTCGAGAAGGACGCCGCCCTCGCCCGGCGCTTCCAGCCGGTCTATGTCGACGAGCCGACCGTCGAGGACACGATCTCGATCCTGCGCGGGCTGAAGGATCGATACGAGCAGCACCACGGCGTGCGCATCGCGGATTCCGCGCTGGTCGCGGCCGCGACCCTCTCGCACCGCTATATCTCCGATCGGTTCCTGCCGGACAAGGCGATCGACTTGGTCGACGAGGCCGCCGCGCGCCTCAAGATGCAGGTCGATTCCAAGCCCGAGGAGCTCGATTCGATCGATCGCGAGATCGTCCGCCTGCGGATCGAGCAGGAGGCGTTGAAGAAGGAGCACGATCCCGGCTCCAAGGAACGCCTGAAGAATCTCGAGAAGGAGCTCGCCTCGCTCGAGAAGCGGTCTGCCGACCTGACGGCGCGGTGGAAGGCGGAAAAAGAGAAGCTTTCGGACGCGCAGAAGCTCAAGACCGAGCTCGATCGTCTGCGCGTCGAGCTTGCCAACGCTCAGCGCAAGGGCGAATACCAGCGCGCGGGCGAGCTCGCCTATGGCCGCATTCCCGAGATCGAAAAGAAGCTCAAGAGCATCGAGGCGGGCGACGACAAGGGCGCCATGGTCGAGGAAGCGGTGACCGCCGACCATGTGGCGCAGGTGGTCTCGCGCTGGACCGGGGTGCCGGTCGACCGCATGCTGGAAGGCGAGAAGGCGAAGCTGCTGCGCATGGAGGATGAGCTCGGCAAGCGCGTCATCGGCCAGGCGGAAGCGGTGAAGGCGGTCTCGACGGCGGTGCGGCGCGCCCGTGCCGGCCTGCAGGACCCGCACCGGCCGATCGGCTCGTTCATGTTCCTGGGCCCGACCGGCGTCGGCAAGACCGAGCTGACCAAGGCGCTCGCCGAATATCTGTTCGATGACGAGGCGGCGCTCCTGCGCATCGACATGTCGGAATACATGGAGAAGCACGCGGTCGCGCGCCTGATCGGCGCGCCGCCCGGCTATGTCGGCTACGAGGAAGGCGGCGCGCTCACCGAGGCGGTGCGGCGGCGGCCCTACCAGGTGGTGCTGTTCGACGAGATCGAGAAGGCGCACCCCGACGTCTTCAACGTGCTCCTGCAGGTGCTCGACGACGGCCGCCTCACCGACGGCCAGGGCCACACCGTCGACTTCCGCAACACGCTGATCGTGATGACCTCCAATCTCGGCTCGGAGTTCCTGGTGAGCCAGCCGGAGTGGGAGGACAGCGACGCGGTCCGCGAGCAGGTCATGGCCGTGGTGCGGGCGAGCTTCCGTCCCGAATTCCTCAACCGCGTCGACGAGATCATCCTGTTCCACCGGCTCAAGCGCGGCGAAATGACGAAGATCGTCGACATCCAGATCAGGCGGCTGGCGAAGCTGCTCGAGGACCGCAAGGTCACGATCGTGCTCGAGCCCTCGGCGCGCGACTGGCTGGCCGAGAAGGGCTGGGACCCCGCTTATGGCGCCCGCCCGCTCAAGCGCGTGATCCAGAAGTCGGTGCAGGATCCGCTCGCCGAGCTGATCCTGTCCGGGCGGGTCAAGGACGGCGAGAAGGTCGTCATCTCGGCCGGCAAGCAGGGACTTTCGTTCAACGGCCGGCTCGCCGCGGCGGCCTGATTGGATGACAGAGGTCAGGTCAAATCTCTGACCTGCGTCATTTGCCTTCCGCGTAGCGCGAGGGGGTCCCCCGGGTCATCATGTTGTCGAGGCGGCTGCGCTCCTGGTCGAAGCCGGCGAGCAGTTGGCCCTCCAGGACCCGGCCGCGCGGCAGCTTGATCTTCATCGGATCGACGAAGCGGCCGTTGATCAAAATCTCGTAATGCAGGTGGGCGCCGGTCGACAGCCCGGTCGAGCCGACATAGCCGATGACTTGGCCCTGGCGGACCTTCTTGCCCGGCTCCATGCCGCGGGCGAATGCCGACATATGGCCGTAGGCGGTCTCGTAGCCGTTGGCGTGGCGGATGCGGATGTATTTGCCGTAGCCGCCTTCCCAGTCGGCCTTCTCGATGACGCCGTTGCCGGAGGCAAAGATCGGCGTGCCCATCGAAGAGCCCCAGTCGACGCCGGTGTGCATCTTGGTGAAGCCGAGCAGGGGGTGGTTGCGGGCGCCGAAGCTCGAGGTGATGTTTCCGTCCGAGACCGGCTTGCGGACCAGGAATTTCTTCGCGCTCTTGCCGGTCTCGTCGTAGTAGTCGACGGTGTTGTCGTCGGTCGTCTGGTAGCGGTAGAACTTGCGCGTCTCGCCGCCGGTGGTCAGCAAGGCGAACAGCACTTCCGGCTTCTCGCTGGCGTTCTCGTCCTCGCCGGCATACAGGATCTCGAACGAATCGCCGGGCTGAACCTTGCGCTGAAAATCGATATCGTACGCATACATGCGAATGAGGTCGTCGATCACCGGGCGCGGTACGTGATTGCGCAGCGCGGTCTCGTAGATGCTCTGGTAGAGCCGCACGCCCTTGCCGTCATCCTCGTCGTCGCCGCTCGATGAGGCGACGCTGTTGGCGCTGCGCACGTCGACGGCGACGTATTTGCCCATCTCCGACCATGCCACCATCGCCTCGACGCTGGTGTCGGTGGCGATGATGACGCGGACCGGCCGCAGCCGCTGGCCGTCGCTCGCCGGCGCGAGCAGGATGCGAAGCTTGTAGCCGTCGCGCGGGCTGGTGTCCCGTCCGCGGCCGCCGAACGCCGCCGTGATCGCCTTCATCTCGTCCGGCGTCGCGCCCATGTCGCGCAGCATCGCGCTGACCGAGTCGCCCTTCTTGAGGACGATCGTGCGTTCGTTCCAGGCATTGCCGCCGGTCACCTGCGCCGTGGTCTTGGGCAGCAAGGTGACGTTTTCGGGAACGATGCGGGGCTCGAAACCGTCATAGAGATCGCCCCGCCGCTCGGGCGCGTAGGCGGTGAGCGTCGGCGGGATCGAATCGGTGGTCAGCGCCGGTCGCTGGCTGGCGTCCCAGTTCGCCGCTTCGCGCACGCGTGCCAGCACCTCGTCGAGCGACACCGCCGCCGCGATCTTCGACCGCGGCAGGACCGTCGCCAGATCACGCGTGACGAACGACACCTCGGCATCGGGCTCGGTGCCCGGGGCCTCCTCGGCCGCCGCCGGCACGCCTTCCGCGTGGGCGAGCATCTTCTGGGCGTTGAACGGGGGGATGCCGGCGGAGAGCTCGGATGTCGTGAGCGAAAGATTGCCGGCGACCCGAATGAACGGGCGCACCCGCACGATCTCGCGGTTGCCGCTGCCGCGGGTGGTGGTGGACACCCGGATGACCAGGCGCGCCGCATTGGCCTCGCCGGGCGGGGGCAGCCGGTCGGCCTTGCGCGTCGCATTGGCCACCCGGTCGGCAACGCCGCTCACCGCGCTGCGCAGCGCGGCTTCCACGCGCTCCGGCACGGTCGCGAAATTGGTTTCGCCGTCGAGCGCGGCGAAGACGGCGCCGCCCATCAGCGCCGCGCCGCAAAGGCCGGTGAGGATGGTGCCGCTGAACCACTGCACCGAGACGCGTCGGCGATCCACCAAGCCGGTGTTCTCGCCGTCGACCGACAGCGGCGGCTCGTTGCCGAGATCGATGTGCTCGGCCTCCAAGCTCGAACGGAATGCCCCGCGTCGTTTGCCCTGGTCCAAGCCCGACGTCCCCTCCGCCCGAGCGCGCGGGCGGCTCACCGCAACACCGAAGGTGCCAAACGCGACCGGGACCAGGGCGTTGACTTGAAGGAGCTGCGGAGACGCCGCGCCCTTCACGGTCCGTCAACGACCGTGTCCTAAGTCTTCTGGCCTAATCGTTGGGTGACGCCGTACGTCGTGGATCACGCGACGTCGACGCAGTTCCCCCCGAAGTGACACCTCCCACTGCGTCCACAAGAGGGGCGGAGGAATGTGGCCCAAGTACGGCGCCCGCCGGCCTTTCCACCCGCTCTAAACCCCCTATATTGCTGGCAAACACGGCGGTTGCCGCTGGGCCCCGAAGGCCCCGGACCGGAGCTGGTTCCGAGCCGGTTCCGAGCCCTTTGGGGTGTTGACATTTGGGGGGGCGGAAGCCTATATACTGGGTTAATTCGGCTCGCCGCCGCCTCGGCGCGACGGCGTGTCTTCGAAGCTCCTCACTGATAGTCGGTGACCAGGCTTCCGATCCCAATCGGAAGCCGCGGGCTTCGACGGCTCTCCGGTTCGCCGGAGAGTGGGACCGCCTTGGTTCCGGGCTGTTTGACAAGTGAATCGGAAGAAAGAGAAACGTGGACGGCGGGGTCCCTGCGCGCCGCGACGCTCGATCGAGATTTTGCCTCGCAAGAGGCATTCTTCGCGACCGAGCTGCGGCGGGACGAGACTTCGGCGGTCGACGTTTCAGGTCAACACCAATTTCGTGTCGGCGACGGTCGTGGGCGCGGTGCAAATCGCGCGCATGGACGTGGCCGCATGAAGCGGGTGGGACCTCGTCAAACGTTGTGATCGGCCGGGAAAAGTTCTCATCCAACTTGAGAGTTTGATCCTGGCTCAGAGCGAACGCTGGCGGCAGGCCTAACACATGCAAGTCGAACGCCCGTGGCAACACGGGAGTGGCAGACGGGAGAGTAACACGTGGGAACGTACCCTTTGGTTCGGAACAACCCAGGGAAACTTGGGCTAATACCGGATAAGCCCTCACGGGGAAAGATTTATCGCCGAAGGATCGGCCCGCGTCTGATTAGCTTGTTGGTGAGGTAACGGCTCACCAAGGCGACGATCAGTAGCTGGTCTGAGAGGATGATCAGCCTCACTGGGACTGAGACACGGCCCAGACTCCTACGGGAGGCAGCAGTGGGGAATATTGGACAATGGGCGCAAGCCTGATCCAGCCATGCCGCGTGGGTGATGAAGGCCCTAGGGTTGTAAAGCCCTTTCGGCGGGGAAGAT
>WNFD01008095.1_pt1 | contig 12119 bp, 12 predicted proteins | sample 5400491 | NCBI WGS metagenome assembly WNFD01 (sample SAMN13153343, study PRJNA577476) | soil metagenome | isolation source: 120 cm saprolite under Douglas fir tree site 2 hole 2 replicate 2 | place: USA:California | collected 2015-04-18 | reverse complement strand
TCCGCAGCGTGCGGGCCGGAGTCTTCGGTGCATACGTGACCTGGCCGGCCGGCGCCGACAGCTCGGATCTGAAGGCACAGCGGCGGCTCGGCGGCGACGTGGAGTTCGGACTGGGGTCGGATGTGCTCCCGCTCCGAGTCACGGTGATGGCCATGACGGGGCGGGACGATCGGGCACTGGTTCCGACGGCGACCCAGGACCCCACGTTCGACGCCGGCATGCTGCAGCTTGAATACGTGCCCACGCTCCCCCTGGTGTTCTACGGCCGCCTCCAGGTCATTCGTAACCAGCGCCAAGCCATCGCGGGGCGCCCCGACGACTTCGGCGACCAGGACTTCCAGCTCGTCGGCGTGCGCCGTGCGCTCGAGCTGACTTCCCGCTTCGCGTGGGTGCTGGAGCTCACGTACTGGCGGCAAAAGATCAAGTCGGTCGGACCGGGCGGCGCGGACGCGACGCTCAACTCCCTGTGGCTCGGGAGCCACCTGCTCTTCTGAAGGGGGAGCGCATGTCAACCAGACGACGCGCGGCGGCGGTTGCTGCCCTCTTGGTCGGCGCACTCACGATCCGTGCGGCGCAACTGCCGGCACAAGCAGCCGACGCGGGGCGCGGCCGTCAGGTGTACGAACGCTACTGCGTCCAGTGCCACGGTGCGCGCGCCGACGGCGCTGGCGAAGTGGCGCGCTGGTCACAGCCGAAGCCGCGTGACTTCCGACAAGGCGTCTTCAAATTCAGCTCGACGCCTTACGGCTTTCTGCCCACGATCGCCGACCTCGACCGGGTGATCCAGAACGGTCTGTACGGCACGCGCATGCCTCCCTTCGCCGCATTGAGCACGCGCGAGCGGCGGGACGTGATCGCGTATCTGCAAACGTTGTCGCCACGCTGGAAAACCGAGGGGCCGGGGACACCGATCGCCGTCACCGACGAGCCGGCGCCCACGCGGGAGTCGGTCACACAAGGACGGGAGCTGTTCCAGGCGAATTGCTCGAAGTGTCACGGCGACGGCACCGGCAACGGGCCGTCGGCCGTCAAGGGAATGGTGGACGATTGGGGTTTCGCCATCACGCCGGCCAACCTCACGCTGGGCCGCGCAAAATGGGCGCGCAACACACGTGACATCTATCTGCGGATCATGGCGGGAATCAATGGCACGCCGATGCCCGAGTCCTCTGGTTCGCTGACGCCTGAGCAAGTGTGGCAAATCGCGCATTACGTCCAGGCCTTGGGCGCCTGGGCCGGATCAATGGAGGAGCTGCGGAGGTTCGTTGCGGAGCTGCCACCGCCGAGCGCGGTCGCGCCATGAAAGCGGCGAGCCCGAGCTTGAACGTCGACAATGAGGACCATGTGCGCGGTCCTGAGAGCGCTCCGGTGACGCTCCTCGTCTACGGCGACTACGAATGTCCATACACGCGCGCGCTGGAGCTCGTCATCGCGCAGCTTCGAGACCGGAACGGCGATTCCTTCCGGTATGTGTTTCGCTACTTGCCGCTGCGCGAGATTCATCCGCACGCGGAGATGGCTGCGGAGGCGGCGGAGGCAGTCTTCGCGCTCGCGGGCGCGGACGCCTTTTGGGTCATGCACGACGCCCTATTCGCCAACCAGTATGACCTCGAGCCCGGCAGTCTCGAGCGGTATGCCACGGCAGCCGGTGTTGACGCGCGTGCCTACCGGAAGGCCATCGCCACGCACCAATTTGCCGGCCGTGTGGAACGCGACGTTCAGAGCGGCGAGGCGAACGGCGTCGAGGGAACGCCGTCCAATTTGCCGGCCGTGTGGAACGCGACGTTCAGAGCGGCGAGGCGAACGGCGTCGAGGGAACGCCGTCGATTTTCATCAATGGCGAGCGCTATCACGGCAACCGGGCGGTGAGCAGCCTGCGGGAGGCGATCGCGACCTATACCTGAGTCAACCCGCCGGGCGTTTGGGTGCACCCGGACCGGCGTAGATTCGTGTTCATGACCGCGCCCTCCGCCTGGAGCCCACTCCGCCGGCCACTGTTCCGCGGTCTCTGGATCGCCGACGTCGCCTCCAACATCGGCACCTGGATGCACGACTCGGCGGCCGCGTGGCTGATGACGCTGCTTGCGCCGTCGCCGCTGATGGTCTCGCTGGTCCAGGCCGCCACTACGCTCCCGCTGTTCCTGCTCGCGCTCCCCGCCGGTGCCCTCGCGGACATCTTCGACCGGCGACGGATCCTGCTCATCGCGCAGGTGTGGTGGTTCCTGACGACCGCGTTGCTGGGCGTCCTCACAATCACCGGCGTCGTCCAGCCGTGGATGCTGCTCCTGATCACTCTCGCCATCGGCACCGGCAGCGCCGTCGACTTACCCGCCTGGCAGGCCATCATTCCCGAGACCGTTCCGCGCGAGGAATTGCCCGCGGCCGTCGGACTCGGCAGCGTTGCGATCAACATCGCGCGCGCGATCGGACCGGCCCTCGCGGGCGTGATCATCGTCGCCGGCGGACCGGGGCCGGTTTTCTTCATCAATGCCGTGTCGGTGGTGGGCGTTTTCATAGTCCTCTTGCGCTGGCGGCGGGAACCGAGCCTGGCCGTGCTGCCGGCGGAGCGCCTGGCGTCGGCGATGCGCGCCGGTGTCCGGTATGTGCGGCATGCGCCCGCCCTCCGAAGTGTCATCGTCCGCACGCCGGCTTTCGTGGGGTTCGCGAGCGCGCTCTGGGCCCTGCTTCCGGTCGTCGTGAAGACATCGCTGGGCCGGGGCGCGGTCTCCTACGGCGTGCTCGTAGGCAGCCTGGGCCTCGGTGGCCTGATCGGCGCGGCGCTATTGCCCGGCTGGCGCAAACGCTGGTCAACGGACGCGATCACGGCGGTCGCCACCGCCGTCTTCGCACTCGGATGTGCCGCGCTGGCGTGGGTCAGCAATTTCGGCGTTCTGGCCGCAGCGATGGTCATCGCGGGCATTGGCTGGCTCACCACAGTCTCGAGCTTGCTGCTCGCGGCCCAACGCGGAGCCGCCGGCTGGGTACGCGGCCGCGCGCTCGCGATATCGACGCTGACGTTATTCGGTTCGCTCGCCGTCGGTGCCGTACTTTGGGGCCTGGTGGCGAACCGCGTGGGGGTCGCGTGGGCGCTCACAGCGGCGGCAGGCTGCATGCTGCTCGGACTTGGTCTCATCCCCCGATTTCGTCTGGCCGCGGGCGAGGCCCTCGATCTCGAGCCCTCGCGCAACTGGCCGGATCCGGTCGTCGCTGAAGAGCTCGCCGACGAAGCGGGCCCGGTGCTCGTCATGGTGGAGTATACGATCGAACCGGCTCAGCGGGCCGCGTTTGCCTCCGCCGCGCGGCGTCTGCTTCGGCCGATGCGCCGGCGTGACGGCGCGGTATTTTGGGAGCTGTTCGTCGACTCCGCGAACCCGCAGCGCTGTGTGGAATGCTGGCTCGTGGAGTCGTGGGCGGAGCACCTCCGTCAACACGAGCGGACGACCCACGCGGACCGCGAGGTCCAGGAGCGCGTTCGCGCGCTGACTGTCGGCCACGAACGCACGACGCACTACGTCGCGTTGTCCTTCGCAACCGAGCCTACCCAGTGAGCGCCGACACCTCCCGAATGTCGATCTCGGACATTAGCGTCCGATGCACCGGACACTTGTGAGCTACCTCCATCAGCTTGCCCTGTTGCTCCGCCGTGAGCGCGCCCGAGAGCTGAACCTGAGTATTGATTCGATCGAGCATGGTATCGTCCCTGACCACGCAGTCGAGGCAGTCTTTGGCGTAAACCCGCGAGTGAGTCAAGCGGATAACGACGGTCTCGAGCGGCCACTGTTTCGTTCGCGCATAGAGTGCGATGGTCATGGACATGCAGGAGCCGAGTGCGGCCATGAGCAGATCGTAAGGACCGGGCCCACGGTCCGTACCACCGGCGGCAATAGGCTCATCCGCGGTGAGATGATGACGGCCGGCAGTGATCTCCTGGACAAACCCTTGCGCCCCACCTCGAACGACAACGACACCCTCTGCCTCGGCCATCGGAAACCTCCCTTAGGGTACCCGCTCCGCCAGCCACGCCCGCGCGATTTCGGTGATGTCCTTGTGCTCCACATCGGCCAGCGCGTTCAGCCGTCGCATCTCCACATCTGATATCTTGCCACCCAGCGCCGCCAGCGCTGCTCGAACGGCCGGATATTTGTCGAGCACTGCGGCTCTGACTACCGGAGCCGCCTGATACGGCGGGAAGTAGCCGCGATCGTCGGTCAACGCAACCAGATCGAGCGCGGCAATTTGTCCGTCGGTCGAGTTCCCGGCGATGACGTCCACGCGATGCTCGGCCAGAGCGCGGTAGGTGAGCCCCAAGTCCATCGCCGTCGGCGGCCGTGAGAATCTCAAACCGTATATCCTGGCGAGACCCGCGAACCCGTCCGCGCGTTCCAAAAATTCGTACCCGAATCCGGCCTTCCAGCGCGGTGCAACGCGGGCAAGGTCGGCAATCGAGCGCAAGCCGTATCGTTCTGCGTCGGCGCGTCGCACCAGAATCGCGAACGTATTGTTGAAGCCCAGCGGTGCGGTCCATTGCAGTTGGAAATCGCGGGCGTACGCCGCGGCGACGAAGCGATACACGCTGTCCGGGTTTGCGATGGGCGGCTGCTTCAGGATCGCGGTGAACGCTGTGCCCGTGTACTCGACGTAGATGTCGATGTCGCCGGCCGTGATCGCGCGATGACAGACGAACGTTCCCCCCAGATGCAGGCGCCGCTCCACCGGCAGCGATGTACGCCGCTCGATTTGCTGCGCCACTATTTCCGCCAAGAGATCGGACTCGGTAAAATTTTTCGCGCCGACGACGATACGGTCTCGCTTCGCACAACCCGACAAAACGAGAGCCAGCAACAACGCGCGCTTCATCGTTGCCGCCAGACGAGCCTTCGCTCCACAAACCCGAGCAGTGCATCAGCGAGGAGGGCGAGCAGGGCGGCGGGAATCGCGCCCGCAAGGATCAGGGTGTTGTCCACGGTCGCGACGCCGCGAAAGATGTAGACGCCGAGCCCGCCCGCTCCGATCGCCGCCGCAATCGTCGCAATCCCGACGCTCACGACAGTCGCGATGCGCACACCCGCCAGGATGACGCCGGCGGCGAGCGGCAGCTCGACGAGCCGTAGCAGCTCGCCCTCCGTCATTCCCATCCCTCGGCCGGCTTCGCGCACAGCCGGGTCAACGCCGGTAATCCCCACATACGTGTTGCGGACGATCGGCAGGAGCCCATAGACGACGAGCGCGCTGATCGCGGTCCACGCGCCGATCCCGAACACCGGTATCAGAAGACCAAACAATGCCAGGCTGGGGATCGTCTGGAACACGTTCGCCAGGCCCAGCACTGGCCGGCGCCAGGCGGGACGGCGAGCGACCAGGACACCCAGCGGCAGTCCGATGAGCGCGGCAATAGCGGTCGAGATCGCCACGAGACCGATGTGTTGGCCCAGGAGCAACCACACTTCGCCCGCGTGGCGGGCGTAAAAGTCGAATAGCCTCAGGCGGCTTCCATGAATTGTCGGACCTCGGGCAGCGTGCTGACGCGAAACTCCTCCGGCGATCCGAGGAACACGAGCCGGCCAGCGTCGAGCAGCCCGATGCGCGTGCCGAGCAACAACCCCTCGCGCACGTCGTGCGTGACGAACAGCATCCCCTTGCCGAGTCTGCCTTGGAGAGCGCGGAATTCGCGCTGCAGCTCCAGGCGCGTGATGGCGTCGAGGGCCCCGAACGGTTCGTCGAGCAGCAGCAGCGGTGGATCGAGGGCCAGCGCGCGGGCCACCCCGACGCGCTGGCGCTGACCGCCCGAGAGTTGGTGAGGGAAGCGCGCTGCAAAAGTATCGGGGTCCAGCCCCACCAGCGTGAGCAGCTCGCTCACGCGCCGCTCGATGCGATCCGTGGGCCACTGCTCGAGACGGGGCAACAGTCCCACGTTGCCCGCGACGGTGAAATGGGGAAAGAGTCCGACCTCCTGAATCACATATCCAATGCCGCGCCGCAGCGCAGTCGCAGGGACGGCTGCTGCCGGTTCTCCCGCGATCAGCACGGCACCGCCCGTCGGTATGAGGAGGCGGTTCACGAGCTTCAGCGTCGTCGTCTTCCCGGCGCCACTGCGTCCCAGCAGGACGAGCGTCTCGCCGGCTCCCACGGAGAACGAGATCCCGTCGATCAGGGGTCTCCCGTTTCCGGGCAAGTGATAGCGCAAGTCCTTTACATCCAGCACCATGGCCACCGAGCGCCTAATCTACTTATGTTGTTCCAACTATGACCCAGCCCGGCGCCCCCCCCCCGCAGCCGCTCGGCATGTCGGACTTCTTCGCCCTCGAGGCGGGGGAGTATCTCGACCGGCTCGATGCCCTGCTCCAGCCCCCGGCGCCGCCGGCGGCCGAGGAGCTGGTGCGCCTGGCGCGCGCGCTGCGCGGCAGCGCCCTGATGGCGAGCCAGCAGGCGATCGCGCGCGCGGCGATGGGACTCGAGGCGCTCGCGCGCGGCGTGCGCGAGGGCCGGCGGCCATGGGACGCGGCGACAAAGCAGATCGCCATTCGCGCAGTCGATGATCTCAAGATCTTCGTCCGCAAAGCCGCGAGCTGGACGGATGCGGATACGGCCAAGGCCGAGGCGTTGGCGAGCCAGCTCGAGCAGCTCGGCGGGCGTCCCTCGGCCCAGGTCCGGGCGGCGGAGGCGATGGGGCTCGACGCGGGCGCGCGCGCATTCGTCGCGCGTGAGGGCGCGGCGATTGCGAGCGCGCTCGATCGCGCAGGACGGGCCCTGCGCACCAACCCGATGGCGCACGATCCGCTGCAGCACGTTCTCAAAGCGCTGCAGCCGCTGCGAGGGCTCGCCGCGCTCAATGATCTCCCGCCGCTGCCGGATTTACTGGAGGGCATCGAGCAGACTATCGGGGAGCTGAGCCGAACCAGCGCCGCCCCGCCGCCCGGCATCGGTGACACGATCGCCGAGCTGTTTCAGATGGCGGCGACATCGATCGCGCACGCGGCCCGGGAGGTCGCCGAGCGCGGCCGCCCCGATCCGGAGAGCGCGGAGTTCCGGAAGTTTGCCGGACTACTCGTGGCGTTCATGGATAGCGAGCCCGACGTCGTAGCTATCGAGACCGTGGGAACGATCGTGCGCCGCGGCACGCCACCGGGTGGGGGTGGCGAGAGTGCCCGGCCCGCGACGCTCGGCCGTCTGGAGCTGGTGAGCCATGGCGAGCATTTACGGCAGGCGGCCGACTCGCTGGAGCGCGCGCCCAGCGCGACGCAGCGCGAGCTGCGCGCCCATACCTTGGCCGGCACGTTCCGCGCACTCGGCTCAGCGGGTGGGGGCGCAGTCGCCGAGCGCGTCGCGGAATTCGCGCAGGCCGCGCGAGAGGCTGTGACGAGCGGCATCGCCGTGAACCAGCCGGCGCTCTTTGCCGCGGAGCTGCGCAAGGCGGGAGAAATCCTTTCGGCGTCTGGGACAGGCGACGAGACCGCTCTGGCGGCCGCGCTCGCGGCCGTGACACTCGCGGTGCGGCGCCTGGGTGGTGCAGAGCCCCCCTCCCCCGCTCCCGCGCTTCGACGCGCACCGGCGCCGCCTCCGATACCCGTTCCTCCGCCAACCACCCCTGCTGATCGCGCGCGGGCATCAGGGGCAACGCGTGCACCAGCGCTTACGCCGCAGGGGCCGCCGACCGGCGCAGAGTCCGCACCCGATATCGCAGGGACGTGGATGCGCTATCAACGGATGGTCGCGGCTGGTGTTGGACCGGCGTCGCTCGAGGAGTTGATCAGAGGGGGCTCTGCCAAGGGAGGAAACGGAGGAGAACCAGTCGATATCAAGACGCTTCTCTACAAGGGAGCGAGTGCCCGCCAGCGCGCGCAGGAGCTGCGCGAGGCGGCCAAGCGCGCAAGCGGCGAGAGCCTCCGCGCGATCATCGACGAAGTCTGCGATCTCGTTGTCCTCGCCATCGAACCCGAGTAACAAAAGCCGCTGGAGGGGAGCCTGGCTGATTGGGCTCGCCATCAGCGCGGCATTGCTGGTCTGGGTGCTGTACAAAATCGACCCACGACAAGTCTGGACATACGCGCAGCACGCCAATGGGTGGCTGCTGCTCCTCACGGTCGTCGTGGCAACCGTCACGTTTCCGGTGCGCGCCATCCGCTGGCGTCTGATTCTGCGCGATGTGGATGGCCATCGCTTTCCGTTGTTGCCGTTGTGGCACGCCACGACGATCGGCTTCATGGCCAATAACCTGCTGCCGGCTCGCGCCGGGGAAGTCGCGCGCGCCTACGTCGCGTCGCGCCAGCTGCCGGTGCGGTTCACCACGGCGCTCGGCTCGATCGGCGTGGAGCGGGTGTTCGACGCGCTCGTCATGCTGGGGCTGATGGCGGTGGCGATCGCGGCGCCATCGTTCCCGTCGAACGCGCTGGTGGGTGGGCGCTCGTTAGCGGCGGTCGCCACGTCGGCGGCGCTTTTGTTCGGCGCGCTGTTGCTGCTCGCGCTCGTGATCGTGCACCGGCCGGCTCCGTGGCTCGCGCTGTTCGCGCGCATAGCGCGCCGCCTGCTGCCGCCGCGCATCGCCGAGCGAGTGATCGCGGGAGCCGAAGGCGTGCTCGCGGGCCTGGCCGTGCTCAAGAGTCCGGGCCGGTTCGCCGGGGTCGTGCTCTGGTCGCTGGTGCTCTGGATCAAGAATGCCGCCGCCTTCGCGATCTGCTTTCGCGCCTTTGGACTCGCCATTCCGCTGGAGGCGGCGCTGCTGCTGCAAGGGATCATCGGTTTCGGCGTCGCGGTCCCTTCAACGCCCGGCTTTCTTGGCGTCTTCGAGGCCGCCACGCTGGTCACGCTGCGGTTGTACGGTGTGGACTCGAGTCTGGCGGTGAGCTACGCGCTGACCTACCACCTGACGACGTTTCTGCCGATCACGCTGCTCGGCTTGTGGTCGCTGTCGCGCCTCCATATCAAGCTACGCGAGCTCAGCACCGCGACGGAGGGAGAAGCGGCGTGACCGTGGTTCGCGTCGCGGCGCATGCCAAGGTCAACCTCTTCCTGCGCATCCTGGCGCGGGAAACGTCGGGCTTCCATCAGATCGAAACAGCGTTCGCCCTGCTCGAGCTGGCGGATGAGTTGGTTGTGCGGCGCACCGACTCCGGTGTGACGCTGGAGGTGAATGGTCCAGACCTCGGCCCGAGCGACGAGAACCTGGCGGTACGCGCTGCGCGCATGGTGCTCGATGCGACCGGCAATCACTTCGGCGTCGCGATCAAGCTCGCCAAGCGGATTCCCGTGCGCGCAGGGTTGGGTGGGGGCTCGAGTGACGGGGCCGCGGCGCTGCACGCGGTGAACACACTGGCCGGCAACGCCGTGCCGCGACACGAGCTACTCCATTTCGCCGCGAAGCTCGGCGCCGATGTCGCTTTTTTCGCCGGCGGCGCGGCGCTCGCGTTGGCGTGGGGCCGCGGCGAGCGCCAGTTCCGCATGACGTCTCCGCCATCACTGCCTGCGCTGGTTGCGGTTCCACCGGTTCAAGTGGCGACGCCCGACGCTTACACGTGGTGGGACGAGCAGAATCGCTCGCCTGGAACGCGCGGACCCGTGACGCTCGATGCGGAGGCCCTCGGTACGTGGGGAAGCATCGGACGGCTCGGTGGCAACGACTTCGAGACCGTGGTGTTCGGCAAGCATGCGGCGCTGCGCACGCTGTACGAGCGGGTCGCCGAAACGGGGCCGGTCTGGCTGCGTCTGTGCGGTTCGGGGAGCGCCGTCGCGGCAGTCTATAAGAAGGAGAGGGAGCGCGACGACGCGATGCAGCGGCTCGGCTCAACGCACCAGCGATTGATTGCGACCGCGACGCGAGCGGAGCCCGCGCCCGGAGTGCAAGCGTTATAGCTATCTGCCGCGCCGCCCGAACCGGAACGGCGGAGCGAGCGAAACATCGGGAAGGCCACCGAGCACGTCGTATCCGCCGGAACGCATCGCAGCGACGTCGCGCAAGACATCGATGAGCCGCGACCGGCAGCTCTCCATCGCTGCGATTCGCTCTTCCAGAAATCCTAACCGCTTGCGCAGAATTTCCGTGAGACGCTTCGAGGCCACGGGACGGTCGGCATCACGAAGAAACAAGATTTCTTTGATGTCGCCGATGGTGAGGCCGCAATTCTGGAGCTGTCGGACGAGGCGGATGCGTTCCAGTATAGTTGCGTCGTAGATCCGATGTCGACTCTTGGTGCGCCCCGGCTGTTCAAGCAGGCCGGTGCGTTCATAAAAGCGGATTGCGTCGCGGGTCACGCCACTGCGTGTCGCCACATCCCCGATACGTAGTCGATCCTTCACAAACGAATGGTACACCTGGACGATTGACCCGGATCAAGTGATCAAGTGGACTCGCGCTGTTGCAGTGCTGCAACAACTCTTGTGCGAAGAAATTCAATTTGCTCGCTCGGGTTAGTCCAAACGACGTACGTGCGCGCGTCGCTGCCTCCACCCGCTCGATTAGGAATCATGACTTGAGGTAGAGCCGTTGGGGGTCCAGCACTTCTCGCAACAACTGCAGCTCCGCGCTGGTGGGCGGGTCCAATCGATTCAACCGCGACCGGCTTTTGAGCTCCCACCCTACCCCGGCGCGGACGTCTGCCGGCTCGACACCGGGATACAATCCGGCGAGCACCAGCTCCCCGCTCGCTTCGTCTCGTTCGAGCACGCCCTTGTCGGTGATCACCTTGGCGACGCGCTGGCCCGGACTGGTCAAGAAATCGACGCGCTCGGGAAACGCGCGGGGCGACAGCTTCGAGACGATGAGGATGCGCTGGGCGTGAATCGCGATCTCCGCGGCGCCCCCCGAGCCGGGGAGCCGGACCTTGGGCCGCTCGTACGGCCCGATGACGGTGGTGTTGATGTTGCCCCGGCGATCCACCTGCGCCCCGCCGAGAAAACCGACCTCGATGCGTCCGTTCTGAAGAAACAGCTGAAATACGTCCGCCATGCCGCACACCATGAGCGAGCCGGTGACGAGCGCGGGATCGCCGATCGAGACAGGAAGCCGCGACGGCGTCGCACCCACCGCGCCCGACTCGTAGATGAGCACCAGATTCGGCGCGTGGGTGCGTCGCGCCAGGTTGCACGCCAGGTTCGGCAGGCCGATGCCCACGAACACGACTTCGCCGTCCGCCAGCTCCCGCGCGGCCACGGCGGCCATCATCTCGTCGGGCAAGTAGTCAGAAGCCGTAATTGACTCCGGCGCAGCGCTGCTCGCCCGCCTTCAACCGCTCCGCCAGCCTCGGCTGCTTCTGCATGTACTCGGCGCGATCACGCACGCCGTAGACGAATTCATCCAGATAACCTGCGAGCTCGGTGCGGTCACGCGAGATCGCGTCCCAGCCAACGTAGAAATCGTTGTCGCGGTCGTAGTAACCCTGCGCGTACGACGGATGCGCCCCCCACGGCTCGACGACGACGGCGTTCACGATTACCGCCGGAATCAGCGTCCGATTCGGATCGGAGCGGATCACCCGCTCCTCCACCAGCTCCTCGACGACGACAATCACACGCTGCGACGCGAACGCGGCTTCCTTCTGCACGCCGAGCAGACCCCAGATCTGCGTGTTGCCCTGCGCGTCGGCGCGCTGCGCGTGCACGATCGTGACGTCGGGATTGAGGGCGGGCACCGTCGCCAACGCCTCGCCCGTGTACGGGCAGGTCACCGACTTGATACGGGGATTGGCGCGCGGGAGATCGGTGCCGGCGTAGTCGCGCAGTGTCCAGAACGGCAGCCGGGCGGCCCCTGCGGAGAACCGCGCTACCATGCCGAAATGCGAGTATTCCTCGATCTCGAGCGTCTGTCCTTCGACCGCGCGCCGAAACGCGTGCAGCGAGCCCACACCGGGATTGCCGGCCCAGGAGAACACGAGCTTCTTCGCGCATCCCGCGGCGATCATCTGGTCGTAGATCAAGTCGGGCGTCAGGCGGCACAGCGTCAGGTCGCGGCGGCGCTGGCGGATGATCTCGTGTCCCGCGGCGAACGAGATCAGGTGGGTGAAGCCCTCAATGACGACGACGTCGCCGTCGCGCACGTGTCGCGCGACGGCGTCCTGCATCGACATGACTTTTGACGCTAGTCCGACATCTCGTGCAGGCACTCGTCGATAATCCGGAGGGCGGTGTCG
>WNFD01006036.1_pt1 | contig 12119 bp, 14 predicted proteins | sample 5400491 | NCBI WGS metagenome assembly WNFD01 (sample SAMN13153343, study PRJNA577476) | soil metagenome | isolation source: 120 cm saprolite under Douglas fir tree site 2 hole 2 replicate 2 | place: USA:California | collected 2015-04-18 | reverse complement strand
AAATCCTCGCCATCGTGCCCCCTTGCGACCGCTGTCTTCCAACGCCTATCTGAGGCCGCCGGCCTTCGCCACCGACGTTGCTCAATCCCGCTGCGATGGACCGATTTGACCGAATCTCGGACTCGGCCTACATCTACGTCGCGCGATTCCGACGAGTCGGCAGATTCGATCAGAATCTTCGGCCAGCGCTCGTTCTCCGAACGGCGCGACCTGAACCAGGAGAGATGCCCCATGGAACTTCGACAGGACGTCCTGAACGTTTCTACCGGTGCCGAAGCCTCGCAGAAAGCGGCGGGCCTCCAGGCATTCGAGAGGCACTACACCGTTGCCCAGTTGTCTAAACTCTGGTTTTTCAGTGAAAGCACAATCCGGCGTCTCTTCATCAGAGAGCCCGGAGTGATCACGATCGCTCACCAGCCGACGAAGGTGCGGAGAGGTTATACCTCTTTGCGAATTCCAGAGCGGATCGCACAGCGTGTTCATAGACGCCTGCAAGGCCTTTCTTGAACGCTGACTTACCCAGGACGTAATCCCGAAGACCTCGAATTTGACTGAATTTGGAAACAACCACATCCTTCGATCGCGTTCTGAGGAGGACTGCATGCAGGAGAGGACAAAGAGGCTGGCGATAGCGGTAGTGCTGACCGCTGCCGATGTAGCAATCTTCAAGAACTGTGCCGGTGTTATCTGGCAAGCCTGGGGCCGGGATCCGTGGGCCAAAGTTGGTCTGTTCGCGCTCCTGGCTCTCTGGGTTTCATCAGCGGCGGTCATTTGGTTTCACATCTTGAATGACTTTCGGGACACCCTTCTCGAACGAAACCGCGCTCTCTCCCTTGCCCCAGGCCTGGTCCCCAGAGAACCGAGGAGGGACAGCGATGTTTGACTCAGTCGAAGAACTTTCCGCCAAACTCGCTGCGACCGGGTACTTCATCGATCCCATTATGACGATGGACATCTTCCTAGCCGGGAAACTCCGCAAGCCATTGATTCTGGAGGGGCCGGCCGGCAGTGGCAAGACCCAACTAGCGCTCGCAGTGGCACAAGCCGCGAACACACATATCGAGCGGCTGCAATGCTACGAAGGGCTCACCGACAAACAAGCGATCGGCGAATTTGACGAAGGACTGCAGAGACTCTATATGGAGTTTTGTAAGGGCCAGGGCCTCGGCTGGCACGACATTGTTCAGTCTCTCAAGGGCCGCGACTTCTTCCGTCCCGGACCTCTTATGCGCGCGCTCGAATGCGAACGCCCATGCGTGCTGTTGATCGATGAACTGGACAAGGTGGAAGTGGCGAAAGAAGCCCTCCTGCTCGAACCCTTGTCTTCTTACCAGCTCTCTATCCCAGAATTCGGCACCGTTGATGCCAAGAGCATTCCCTTCGCCGTAATCACCAGCAACGAGGAACGCCGCCTGGGGGATCCTATCCGGCGACGCAGTCTCTACATCCGCGTAGAGCATCCGACTCCGGAACGAGAAGCCGAGATTATCGCCAGCCGTACTCCGGACGCATCCCCCCAATTCCATAGAGAGATGGCCGGCATAGCCCTCGCATTCCGCAACTACTCACTGGAAAAGCCTCCATCTGTCTCCGAGATGATCGACTTCGCAAACGCTCTACACTTGATGGGCACAGACCATGTGACTCCCGAACTTCGTGATGTTCTCCTACCCTTTCTCGCCAAGACAGAAAAAGATCGTCGTCACCTCCTCCTACGCGAGGGATTCACCAGCTTGCTTCTCGACGGCGCGCGCTTCGCCAAACAGATGGCACTCACGGAAGGAGGCGAAGCATGAGATTGCTCTGCCTCTTGCTGGTCTTCGCTACCCCGCAACTGGGGCTCGGAGCCACTGGTCCTTCAAGGACGGAGTGGTACGTCGAGCACTATGCGGCCCACTACCGCGTGCCTCCCGAGTTGATCGCTGCCCTGATCGACGTTGAATCCCGTTGGAATCCAAATGCGCTCTCCAACAAAGGAGCGATGGGATTGATGCAGCTTATGCCGGCTACGGCGCGACGGTTTGGCGCCTTTCAACCCTTTGACGAGGAGCAGAACATAGCTGCCGGTACTCGGTATGTGACGACCTTGATGTGGGAGTTCCGGGGTGATCTGCGGCTGGTCGCCGCAGCCTACTTTGCGGGCGACCACTGGATTGAAAAGAAGCAATTGAACTACCAAAACCCCGACGTCGTCGCCTACGTCCTGGCAGTCCGGCGGCGTTACATGATGCGCAAATACGCGGCGCCAAAGCCGCCAAGGAGATAACGAGCTATGAAACTTCGCTGGTTCATACCGATCATGGTGCTGCTTCCCTTGCCGCTCAGAGGCTCGGAGCCAGTCCCGCCTGCGCGGATCGCAACCATTGTCATTAACCCTTCTGAAGTCACCCCGCTCCATCTGCGGCCCCAGTTCGACAGTGTCATTCGTATGCCGGAGGAGATCACATCTGTGGTTCTTGGAAGTCCGGAATCCTTCAAGGCGGAACACAACGAGGGGGAGCCCAGGTATGTCTACGTCAAACCGATCACGAGGGACCCCGCCATATCGAACCTAATGATTGCAACCAAGTCAGGGACACATGTGACCTTGGAGTTGATCAGTGATGGTGCCGCCGGAGGCGGTTCCGCTCAGACGATAGACTTCCTGATCGAATACCGTGCCTCTCGCGGGTTCATGGTCACCTCCGCTCCACCTGTACTGTCCAGCGAACCGGCGGCTCATTCCGCGAAGTCCGGCGCGCTGGTCAATTCCACCCCAGAAAACACATCAGCTCTGGACGAGGAATACGCACAGCAGATGCGCATCAATGCTCCGTCATGGACACATTGGGAGGCCATGCAGATCGAGACGTCGATCGGTGAGATACGGCAATGGAATAACCAGGTCGCAGTTTCATATTCCGTCTTGAATCCGTCCGATCAGCCGGTTGAGATCGTCCCGCCCCAGATTCAGATCACCGGACGCAAACTCACCAAGAAGAAGAAGGAAGGCAAAGGCATCACCTCTGACCAATTGCAGATCCGGGAATACCGGCTCAGCAAGACAAGACTCGAGCCGGGCGAACGAGCCGATGGCGTTGCTGTCTACGATCGGCCCAACTTCAAACAGTCGACAGAGAAGTTGTTCCTTCAACTCGCGCAAGCCGACCAGGTCGATCGCCCGATCCTGATTCGTCTGCCATTCACCCCCGCAGTTGCGACCAACAGCCACTAGAGAGGACCGCTATGAACATCAATGAGAGGAATGGGAACAAGGGTGTTCCTGCAGAGGCCACTGAACCTATCGGAGAGCTGCCCGAAACGCTACCGCGTCCCCGGCTCAGTCTTTCAACTGAACCCGAGTTGAAAGACGCTCCATCCGAGACGCAGGAACCGGAGAAATATGCGACGCGAGCCGATCTTGCCGGCAAACCAGGACTCGACAAGAGGAAATTGATCATGCTCGGAGGGGGCCTGCTAGTTGCCGGGCTCTTCTTTGCATTCACGGCGATAGTCGGCAAAGGCCCCGTGAAGAAGAGACCCCAGAGTGTTCCTCAGCAGGCCAGTCAACAGACGCCAGATCGCCCAAAGGGGAGCGTGACCCCATTAATGGAACCGGTTCGGAAACCGTCGGCGGACGACGCCAATGGCCAACTCGCGCCGGGAGATATTAAACGGACCCAAACGTCGAATAGAGCCTCAACCCCTGACGTTCCGTCCTCGACGGGCAAACGATCGGCGAAACCGTCGGCCGGCTCCCTCGCATCTGTCCCGTCGTTCTCCGATACCCAGCAAAGATGGGAAGAGCCGCGGCCGTACGGAGGATCAGGGGAACAGGCACCATCGCAAACTCAGCAGCAACAGAGCATGCTCAAAGAAGCCTCTCTCGTGTTTGTGAGGAGCCAGACGCAGAATACGCAAGGAGCCGATCTCAAGCAGGCGCAGGACGCCGACGATGGGCCAGTCCTAGAGATGGCGCCAGGAACGCGCATTCTCGCCAAGCTCCAAACCGAGATCTCAAGTGCTGATCCCACCACTGTCGTTGCAGTCGTCCAATATACGTATGCCATTGGCGACCAGGTGATTGTCCCTGCAGGAGCTTTGATCTTCGGTCAACTGACGCATGCAGTCATCTCCGGATATGTAGGAGTGAAGTTCAATGAAATACAACTGGCGGATGGCCCGAAAGAGAAGATCGACGCTGTCGGCAAAGCCTTGGATATGGGGCCAATCAAAGGCACTGTCACAGGCAAGAACACTGGGAAAAACTTCGCGATCAGGGCAGCATCCGGAATCGGTTCTGTCGCCGCGATGCTGGTGGGTAACAACACCAGTTCTTCCTTCTCCGAACAAGACCTTCTACGCGAAAGGATCGCTCAGAACATAGGCAATGCGGGCGACTCCGAACTGTTGGGCTTGAATGCCAACAGCCGTGTGACCGTCTCGGTCGCTGCTGACACGAAGATTTACGTCGTCTTTACCAAACACGAGCAAGCCCCCTCGACCCTGCATAAGGTAACAGCAACACCTCAGTGAGAATCACTAAAGACTTATTCGGCCCTGGCGAACATGCCAGGGCTTTTTTTTGCCCAGCATCCAGCCGCTAGCCTTCGACACGAAGTGCAACAAAACGCCCTGGAGCGAAAATGGGATGCTCCAAAGAGAAGACCACTTGCACGAGCCAACTCCTGCAGGCGACAACGCAAGCACAATAATGCGCGCCGTTTCAATCCATCATCCTCATCCGTGACTCAACGTGCGCGCGCGAGCCATCATCACGCTCGATGCCCCACTCCGCTTCTGGACCAACTCATACGGTGATGGTCCACTCCGCGTGCGAGCCGCTGTCAGGCTGAATGCATCACTCCGCGTCCAATCCACTATCGGGTTTCATGCCCCAGTCGGCGCCCGAACCAACATCGGGCTTGATGCCCCATTCCGCGCTCGAACCGACACCGGTCTCAATGTCCCACTACGCGTCCGACCCATCTTCACACTCCGTGTCCCACTCCGCGCTCGAACCAAGTATAGGTTTCGAGGCTTGCGATTCAGTCTGCCGCACAGCGCGAACCCTTCGCGAAGTTCCTTCTCCGTCAATCGATTATGTGGATTAAACGCCTTGAACTCCCTTCAATGATCAGGGTCTGTCTGCCAACAAGCTCCCCATGAAAGCCACGGAACTTATGCAGTGGTTCTTGGAGGCCTCGGGCTCAAACACGGCCGCTAATAGCAGTTTCCCAATTTGACTGAGGAATGGTTCCACCACAATCTCTGCCTCGACACGGATGCCCAGAGCAGCCGCGTCCAGGAGAGAAACGTATGAGAATCGCACAAGCCTTCTGGCGGCGCTCGCCGGTGTCCGCCACACCATCCACAGCAATCGTCTTCCGGCCGGATACAACGAACTGGGTTCGTGCCGCCCTGATGTTTGCTTTGAGCCTCATCGTCTTGGGAAATCTCGCCGCACCTCTCGCCGCAAGCGCGCAAAACCTTGGAACCGCTCCAGCATTCAACAAAGCGGTGCAGGGCCAGCAAGCGACGACTGTTGAAGGCACGGTTCTCAACATCGTGAACTGGGGCTGCAACGTCATCGCTCCAGTTATTGCAATCGCTTGCCTGGGAGTTGCCGGCTGGCACTTCAAAAGCGGCCGCGGCTATATGGGCTGGGGCGTTAGCGGTGTCGCCCTCATGGTCATTTCGGGTCTCGGCCGCATGGCTGAGGGCTTCATCACTCAAGCGCAGGGCATTAACTGACCGGAGTAAACGACGATGCCTGTGCCGCAATTCCTCCTCGATCTTCTTCAGTTGCTGTTCGATCTCGCGGTGCCAGCCGCGTTTTGTACGTTGGCTGCTGCGGGCGTCAGCCTGCGACATGAAGGGGGCACCAACTTCCACATCGGTGGAAGGACCGGGAAGTGGATCTTGTGGACCGTCATCTTGCTGACGATTCCGCAACTCCTGTCGTGGATTGCGGCACAGGGCATCAATGTTCCGTCAGCAAGCGGCTCTGTAGGGACCAGCTGGCTTGGGAGCATGGAGACCATCTTCAAGAACTTCGTTAATCAGATCGTTGTCGCCAAGCTGGTGCCGATCCTTGCTGGATACTTCGTTCTCAAAGCTACTCTCGATGGGGCCTCGGGAGAGAGTCCACTTGGCTCTATCGTTGCGGCCATCTTTCTCATGAGTCTTTCAGCCACCATGCAGCTCTTCCAGGGCTGGAACTCGGGCGGACAGTACGCGACGACCGACATGCTTGGGTCTCTATGGAACTACATCGTGGGGCAGATCATGCCTGCTGCTGCAGGTTTGGCCTGTGTGGGCGCAGTCATCAACGTTGTTCGTCACCGTCCGTGGACGCGGCTGATCTTCGCTGCAATCGGCTTCCTGAGCGTGACCGGCTTGCTCAAACTGTTCCAGGCCATGGCGGCCTGAGGAGCTCAACTATGAGTCTTGATGGAGCCATCACGAACCTCGCGTCCTGGGCCGGAAACACCATGATGCCCACGATGGCCGGGATGTTTTTCTCGGGCGCGGTCTATCGCTATAGCAAGGGCGGTCAGTTCGAGAATCTGCTCTACGGCGGTTTTGGTGCGTTGATGTGCTCAGGGATACTCCGTGCTCTTGAAGGGTTTGTTCAAAATGCTGGAGCCACAAACGCCGACGCCTACTGGACGGCCGTACTGAATCTCGTGAACTGGACCGCGAACGTGATCCTCCCCGTCTTCGCACTGACTCAACTCGGCGCGATGGCATTGCACATGGGTGGAGTTTTGACGGAGATATATCCGGGATCGACCTGGATCAAAAAGTTCATCGCAGCGATGGGAGCACTGATGATCTCGGGCATCGTGCGACTCGCCGAATCGATGGTCACACAGGCGCACGGAATCTGAGAGGAAATCATGAGTCTTGATCTCACACCGGTCCATCGCAACCTGCATACGCGGGTGACGTTTCTCGGTCTCGAATTTGAAGACCTGATTCTCGTACTTGCATTGGCTGCGTTGATGAATCTTCTCGCTCACTTCGCCAGTGACAGCGCACGCGTGTTTGGCATGCCGCTCAACGTCTTCATGGAGTTCGTCGTGCCGCTTCTGAGCGTACCGTTCCTTATCTTGTTCAAGTATGGCAAGCCGAAGGGGTACCTGCTCGATCTCATACGGTCCTTTCTCGCTCCGCACGCCTGGTGCGCACTTGAACGAGATTCGGAGTTGACGCAGTCTTACATCGCCGACGAGGAGGAGCAGTGAAAGCATGCAGGCCTCAATCAAGACTCGACAAGACGGAAGCGTCGCAATGCAACTCGACTCTGATGCAGCTCAAGCGGCATTCGCGAGCATCGTCTTCGCATCACGCTTTCATGAGAACAGAGCACCCCTCGCAAGGATTGTGGAAGAGAGATTGAAAACCAATAACCAAAGGCGCAAGCCCGGGAGGACCACATGCCGTTGACGCATGCGGAGCACGAAAAGCGATTGAAGGTCCCTGCGGTGTGCGAGCTCCTGCCCCTCCGAGATCTACCTGACGGCGACAACATTATGGTCCGTACCAATGGAGCCTTCGTCGCTGGGTACGAACTCAAGGGAGTTCTGTCTTACTTCGCTAACGACGGCGACCGCAACGATTCGAAGTCGAAGCTTGAAGCTCTGTTCCGGGGTGTACCTGACGTGAGCATGCGTATTCAGTTCCGGTATGAGATCTCGGAACACCTCGGCGATCTGTTCGATGGCTATATCGATCAGCAGCACACAGAGATCGCAGAGGTCATGGCTCTGGACGCTCATAGGCTGAGAATGTGGCGGCAAAAGGAGGAGAGTGGCTACTATTTCGAGCCCAGGCTCCATGTCTACTTCATCTGGGATCCCAGAGTCCACGCCAGGCTCTATCACTCTGCACAACAGAATCGGAAACTTGGTGGCTTTACTGTCAGCCAGAAGAAGGCGAGTCAGCGGACTCGGAAGGAGCACGAGACTTATCTCGCTGAATTCGAGTCGATCCTTCGCGGAGTTGAGAGCTCCATGGAGGTTGCCAGCCTTGGACCCCGCCGCCTCACGACCCAAGATCTGTTCGAAGAACTTAAGCACTCGCAGCACCCAACCAGTCGCGACCGCCGGCCCTATGTTCCTGGGGAAGAGATGCTTGTCTACCGCAGCGCCCGCGACCAGGCCACGCAGTCGAGCATTCTCAACGAGACCGAGACCTACCTCAACATCGATGGCTATCTCTATTCAGTGGTAAGTCTCAAGGAGCTTCCTGACGCCACCTTCCCTGGAATGCTTCAGAAGTTCTCTACTCTTGGATTTCCGGTGGTTGTGAGCGCGCAAGCGGTCATTCCGGATCAGGTGAAGGTTCTCAAAGGCTACAAGAAGCGCCTGCAGAAGATGATAGCCGCACAGAAGGATGCGAACGGGAATTTCAAGGTCAATCCGGAGGCCGAGGTCGCACAGGCTCAACTTCTCCAGGTGCAGCGTGACATCATCTCCAGTTCCCTCAAGACTGCGAAATTGAGTTTGTCGGTGGTTGTGCGCACATCAAAGCCTGCCACGACCATTAGAAAGCTTGAGCAGGCGGAACAAGAACTCGCCAACCGTACGCAGGAGGTGCTGAACGCCTTCACACATATGAATGGCGCGAAAGCAGTGATTGAAACAATCGCAAAGCGCCGTATCTTTCTTGGCACGCTGCCAGGAATGGGGGAGACCGATAAGCGCGAGCAGGACATGCTCTCCTCGAATGTCGCGGACCTCGTACCGGTAGAGATGCCCTGGACTGGAACACGTCGCAGTCCACTCATTCTCTTCGAAACACCATATCGGCAACTCATCCCTTATTCCATGTTCGACCCTGAACTCTCAGATGCAAATGGGCTGCTGATGGCGACCACTGGGGGCGGTAAGACGCTGTTGGCGCAGCAAATCTTGCTGATGGCAGCGCGCAGCAACGCCTTCATCTCAATCATCGAGAGTGGCGACTCATATCGTCCCTTGGTCCAGTTGATGGGCAGCGAAATGATTGATGTGTCCCTAGACAGCGACGCGACGATCAATGCCTGGGATCTTCCGAACGGCGACCTCAGACCAAATAATGACAAGGTCTCCTATATCAAGAACCTAGCCAGGCACATGCTAGGAGAGAACACTCCTCCCGACCTCGATATCGATCTTCTGGACAGCGTGTTGCTCGATGCAATCGTTGCAACCTATAAGCGCTGCAGCTCAAAGTCCTCGAACCCGATACCGCTCTTCGGAGACTTTGCCGCGGAACTTGCTCACTGGCAGGACCGTGACCGGAACCAGAAGATCAACGAGATGGCGCGCCTGGCCGCGACCAAACTTCGGGCCTGGGTGGATGAAGGACCCTATGCGAAGCTCTTTGATCGGCCGACGACTGTTCCTCTCGACAGCACCTGGCTCTACTTCAATATTGAGAAATTGAAGAATGACCCAAGGCTGGAAGGCGCCATGAGCCTGCTGATAACCCATGCCTCGACACATCGCACCTCTGGCATGACCGGCCGACCCAGCTTGAGCATGATGGATGAGTGCAGAATCGTACTCGACACTCCCATCCTCGCAGCGACCGCCGAAAAGGAGTTCCTGACGGCTCGCAAGCGCTACGCGAGTGTGTGGTTGATCGGCCAGAATCCCGAACAGATCGTCGGCACTGTTGACAAGCCGAATCCACATGGCATTGGCATAGTGAAGAACGCCAGTAGCAAAATCATTGGCAAGCAGCCCGGCGACATGACAGCTCATCGTGAGCATATGCACCTGAACGAGACGGCGATCAATCAGATCAAGGGATTTGCTCAGCCTAAGAAGGGCCACAGCGCAGAGTTTCTGATCGCCATCGGAGAGAAGTCCGAATCGACGCACGTCATTCGTGTTGCCCCAACCCCGGTTGACTACTGGATCACAACGACGTATCCGCGAGAGCGCACCTATCGGAAGTGGTGGCTCAGAGGGCACGACGATATGCCCTTGTTATCCGCGTACGAGGCGTTGGCGCAACTCTACCCGCGCGGCCTCGCGGACCTTGTACCTCTGACCGAAGAGCGTTCGGGTGAAGTATTGGAGGCTCTGACCCAATGAATCATAAAGACGAATCTGCAACACAAACATTGCTGCTCAACGGTGAACCCGTTGACATCGAGGCTGCGATTGACCAGCCCCGCAAGCAGAGCGCCCGTCGGAAGCGATTGCTCGCGCTCGGAGGTATCGCGCTCGCTGCGTGCTTCACGGCCACGCCCGTGGCGCAGGCGCTTGGACTCGACATCTTCAACGAGATCTTCGGCTCGGTCCAGAACGACATGGGCAAGTCTCTCGCGGCAATCAATCAAATATCGCAGTCGGTTCAGAAGCTCTACCAGACGACGATGTGGCCTCTTGCCGCCATCAATCAGGCTCGTGGTTTTGTCTCGAACTCGATCAATAGCTTCCGCGGTCCGATGAGCCAGATGTTCAATACTCCAATCGCTAGCGCCGTCACTCCGGGTCCTCAACAATTCGAGTCCATCTTGCACAGCCGCCTTTCGTCGCAGATCCCTTCACTCCAGGCGAGCTTCACTACCAACTACGGATCGGTTCCTCAGGTCAACATCGCCTCGCCTCAGGACCGGGTCATGATGGACATCGACGACGCGCTGGGCCAGGAGAATCTGAAGACAACCTTGATCGCCGATCAGGCAGGCGACGTGATTCTCAACACCGCCAACCAGATGGAGAACCAGGTAGCGCTCAGTACGCCGGGTTCCAATCCGTATTTGACGGCGCAGGCTCAAATCGCAAACCTCCGTTGCCAGGCATACATGCAAAAGATGTTGGCGGCGGAACTGCGCCAGGAAGCAGGGCGACTGGCGCATGACAACGTGCTGGTCAAGCGTCGCACCTCGTCCACCACGGGACTCAACGGTCTGATCTCAGGGGCTCTTACACAACGGTGAGGAAACTATCATGACGGATCCGAAGAGAAATCCAAACAAGCTGCGCAAGCCATTCATCTGGCGGAAGAAGGATCGGCAGTCGCCGGAGACATTCAAACTCGCGCCCGATCTGGAGTCAACCCAGCGGCCAGAGCAACACTGGTACCGCCCAACCATTCTGAAGACTGCCGCGGTTGCACTCGGCATTCTGTTTATCACCCCACCCCGTGTTCACGGACAGTTTGGTCTTGATACAGCAGCGATCCTTGCAGCCTTGTCCAAGATGCAGTCGCTCATGAACACCTACATGGCAAAGCCGCTTCAGACAATCAATCAGTACGAGCAGACGACCGCTAAGTACGAGCAAGAGGTCATGTACCCGATCGCCTCTATCAATCAGGCGAAGAGTTCGGTGTCCCAGTTCGAAGGTCAGTTCGGACAGATCAGCAATATGTTCCACGTAAACATCTCGAGCGCCACGTTACCGCAATCCCAGGGTCTCGAGTCCCTTCTGCTTTCGCACAATACCGGAACCGTCCCGACAATCTCGTCGCAATTCCAGACGGTATATGGCGTGGTCATGGCGCAGAACTCGGCGTCGCCCGCAACCAGAACCATGACCGACATGACCGATGCCCAGGCGCAAGACGCAATGAAGCGGGCGGTCGCCATTGACGCCTTGGCCGACGCGGAGTTGGCAGAAGCCGATCAAATGGGCCGACAGATCTCGGCGTCGGCTCCAGGCAGCGCGCCAATCCTAGAAGCAGAAGCGGACGTCTGGGTCGTGCGGGCGAATGCCTACACACAAGCTGCTCTCGCGGAATTGATGCGTACACGTGGGATCGACCTTGCCAACCAGAGCAAGGCTGCAAAGCTCGGGGCAGCGAACGGAACCAGCACAAATGGCCTCATCAATGGGTCGTTGACCAACAGGTATCGGCGTACTGCAGGAGAAGCATGGCTAGTTCGCACTCGTGCCAAGGTCTGCGCTGGCACATCCTTATCTCCTCCATGACTGGCAACCCCTGAATGTTCACCATGAGGTGCAAGCAGGTGCAGGTAAATTCACTACAAAAAGGAAAGGGCCAGCCGAAGCTGACCCTCTCTCTTTTTGCCTTGAAGCATCGCCCAGCGGTAAATCCGGCACTGGAGCTATTGGAACGATTCTCCCTCTCGATACGCTACCACTGGACAGGAGGGAGACTACAGGGAATTGAGT